>Ga0209796_10000230_pt1 | contig 54485 bp, 53 predicted proteins | sample AgamicOrSfrz_FD_187167 | JGI IMG/M metagenome (GOLD analysis project Ga0209796, IMG submission 187167) | Agave microbial communities from Guanajuato, Mexico - Or.Sf.rz (SPAdes) (version 2) | ecosystem: Host-associated > Plants > Phyllosphere > Phylloplane/Leaf | place: Guanajuato, Mexico...
ATGTTGTGATCAATGCCGTGGGCATCTTTAACGACGCAACCGGCAAGGAGTTCCAGCAACTGCACACCGATGCGCCGGTCGTGCTGTTCAAAGCGGCCGTTGCCGCGGGGGTGCGGCGCATCGTGCAGATTTCGGCGCTGGGCGCCGACGCGGATGCGCAAAGCGCATATCACCGCAGCAAGTTCGCCGCCGACGAGGCATTGCTTGCGCTGCCGGTGTCCGCCCTGATTGTGCAGCCGTCGCTCGTGTTCGCGCCGGAGGGCCGCAGCACCCGGTTTTTCGCGGCGTGGGCCGCACTGCCGGTGGTGCCGCTGCCGGGCGCGGGCGCACAGCGCATCCAGCCGGTTCATATCGACGATGTCGTCGCGCTGATCGTGGCGGGCGCGCTTGCCGCGCCGGCTCGCGATGCATCGACCGCGGCCCGGGTGGGGTCGCCCCGGGTCGCCGCTGTTGGCAAAGAGCCGATGACGCTCAAGGAGTACCTTGCCGTCTTGCGGCACATGGCCGGCGGCTCCTATGGCTGGTTTGTGCCGGTGCCAATGGCGCTGGTCAGGCTGACAACCTGGCTCAGTGCACTTCTGCCCGGCTCGCTGATGAACGCCGATGCGCTCGCGATGCTCGAGCGCGGCAACGTTGCGCCGAGTGACCGCTTCGAGAGCGTGGTCGGCCGGGCGCCGCGCACGCTGTCGCAGATGCCTGTCGAGCCCGAACGTTTTGGCGCAACGGCCCGCTTGATGTGGCTGCTGCCATTGCTGCGCGCTTCCATCGCGGTGGTGTGGATCTGGACGGCGATCGTGTCGGCAGGCCTGTATCCACGAGCCTCCAGCCTGGAGCTGCTCGCGCGGGTCGGCGCGCCGGCGGCTCTCGGCCCATTGCTGCTTTACGGCGCGGCTTTCATCGATCTCGTCTTCGGCGTGCTCTCGCTCGTGTGGCCGAGCCGCCTCGGCCCGCGCGCCCGGCTCTGGGCGCTGCAAATCGTGCTAATTGTCCTTTATACGGCGCTGATCAGCTGGCGCTTGCCGGAGTTCTGGCTGCATCCATACGGGCCGCTTTCGAAGAACCTGCCCATGATTGCGCTGCTGGTCGTGCTACTCCAGTTTGACGGAGGCTCCGACCGGCGATCCAACCATGCACGAACGCCTGCGTGACCCATGACTTACCTCGTCATTAAGTGGCTGCACGTGCTTTCGTCCACGATTCTGTTCGGCACGGGCATCGGCTCCGCCTTCTACATGCTTCTGACAAGCCTTGGCCGCGATGCGAAGACCGTGGCGCGCGTCACGAAGCTCGTCGTGCTGGCCGACTGGCTGTTCACCACGCCCACGGCGATTCTGCAGCCGGTCACCGGTCTGTACCTCGTACATCTGGCGGGCATGCAGCTCGGCAGCCGGTGGCTTGCCTGGTCGATCAGGCTCTATGTGTTGGCCATTGCCTGCTGGCTGCCGGTCGTGTTTCTGCAGATGCGCCTCACCGCCAGTGCCCGCGTGAGCGCCGACGCCGGCCAACCGCTGAGCGCCGCCTACTGGCAGATGTTATCGATATGGGCCGCTCTCGGCGCGGTTGCATTCTTCGCGTTCCTCGGCATCTTCTGGCTGATGATCACAAAGGTCGCGTGAGTGCCTGAAGCATAGGAGCATTGTCCGCCCGGCGGGGCTCGCCCGGACCGGAGAAGCGCATATCGCGCTTTCCGAAGCTTGAGGTCGGGTTCCCCTGCTTTTGCCAAAGGACAAGCTGAAGCCATCCCAAATCGTTACGACGAAGGTAGTGCTGCGCGACGCGCAACTGCTCCAGGCTCAAATCAGCAGGTGTGGGGCGGGGATAAATTGCGCTCTTCAATGGCGGGGCAGAATGTCCCTTGACTAAAACGGCAGCTTGGTGGCACCTGCGATGTGGAGCGAGTGATTCTCCTCTGCCAGCTTAACGACGCTGATCGGGATCGACTGTTTCTCGGCAGCAATTGGGGGTGAACAATCGCCATGAGCGCCGATGCGTGGCGCCGACGCATGAAGCATTTTTCTGTTGAAGCTGATGCCGACTGGAAGCTATTGCCGCATCAGCTTCGGTGGACGTTCGTCGTATTTTGCGCGCATCATGCGCTGCGTCTTCGAGATCCTTGCCCGCCAGTCCTTCCAAGGCCGCCGTGGCCCGCGCAGCACTCGCGAACATCGCGAGAATGAATGGATTGTTTCGCTGTTCGAACTGGATCTTGCGTCTCGGCCATTCAGTCATCCGCAGCAGTACGGGCTGCCCTCCTATTGGCTATCGCCGGGACCGGTCTTGATAGAAAGCGCTCCGATTGTCTGGCGCAAGACGGGTTCCCTAAAGGTGATCGCGTCCATCGGCAAGTCCATCTGGCTTGAGCCCACGGCGCCTATGAGCGGACGCCGCCGTAAGATCGTCAAGGAACGTCGCTCCAAAGCGCGCGAACAGGATGTCGAACGCGCCCTCGGGCAGCTCGGCGCTGCTGGCGTCGGCCGCCCGAACAGGGCCGGCGCGTCCTGCAGCGCAAGCGCGCGTGCTCGGCGGATCAGCGAATTGGTATGTCCACGCCGAGCACTTGGCCGCCCGCGCCGACGCGGGCGGCAAGATCCAGACTAGACGCGCCCGGGCCGCAGCCGACGTCCAGCACGCGTTCGCCCGTGGCGGGGTCGGCGGCTTCGATCGAGGGCCGCCGAACACCGCCATCATGGCATCGAGTCGGGGCTGGTAAGTAACCGAGCGCTCTCCGCTTTGGTCATTACAGTCGGCTCGCTTTTCGCCTTCCGCGCAAACAGATTTTCGCCCGGTCGGCGTGCTCTGTCACGACGGCCCATCAATCGTGTCTCATGCGCCAGTTCAGCGATCCATCGATCTCTGCCTCATCAAGTCGGTTTAACAAAATTACGACTCTTCCAGGTAGCACTTGCAATGCGGCCTTTCGCGCGCGCCGCAAGGGCGTGTCTCAACGCTGAGGATGCCACTGAGAGCCCCGGGTCGCGGGAGGCGTGTACGGGCGTTCCGTATTGTCGTAGCTGCGCGGTGTCGCCCCAGTCGCATGGCGTTACGGACGCGACCGGTTCAACGCGGCGCCAGCAGCAGGCTGATCTCCAGATATGCATGCACCCGGTGGTTGAGGCGTTCATGGCGCGCCGCTGCCAGCCCAGAACGGTGACCGCGGCTCGCACGGGTACTCAAGGCGAGCCAGTGATGTCATCGCCAAAGGAGCATGGCGCCGGGGGGCTGGCAGCCCTGAGCGGTGAGCCGTGGGCCACGTAGATCCACCCGTAATGTCTCCAGATCTGGTCTTGGTTCGCGGGATAGTCTTTGTCGCCGAAAACGCCCTGCGGCCATACTTCGGAACCGTCAGCCCCGCCGGGAGTGTCATCCTTGCTCGTCAAATAGACGATGCCTTGCCGTTCCTCTTCGTCCGCTCATGGTTACTCCGGTCAAATGTATGTATCGGCAGTGCCGGGGGCGGCGCCGTAGAATTGGCTCCGCGACCTGCAGCCGTGAACGATCTTGCGTAACGTCGACGCCCGCGCAAAGCGACGTCGTCCGGTGCAGCGGGCCCGTCGCGCGCGACCCTTGGCATGCGGCTACCTGTACGCCGAGCATAGCGATCGAGTACGAGGAGGGCAGGAAGTGAAGTTCTTCAACCGATCACGTAACGTACCTTCCGCGACGAATGCCGGGCTCTATGTATCGCCATTCGAGCAATTTTTGAATCAATACAAGTCGACGCATCCCGAAGTGGACCGCGAGCAGATGCAGGGGAGGGCATTGCTATGGGACAAGCTTCCCATGGAGAGCCAGACCACAGATGAACCGTACGGAAAAGGCCGACTGACGCAAAGCGGCTACGTCTACTACAGCGACGTCGGCTAGGGCAGTGAGATAGCCACCAGGTATGTGAGGCACGAACTGAAAGGTTGGGCCGCTGTCGCCGCTATATGTGCTGTAGCCTTGAATCATTGGCACTGGGCCAGCGTCGGACACGATTAGAGACGGGGTAACCGTTCGGTCCGGCAGTTGGAATCCTGCCAACCGAGTGTAGGCATGCGGTGTTCCGCCCTGAGTTATAACGGATAGCTGGCATTTCACCTTCTTTCAATGCAGGCACGCGAGCCTGCACTGCCGCGCAACCAGGCGATCAGGATGTCATGGCCGTTGTCCTATGGGAAGCGGACCTGAGAACTGAAAATGTCGAGATCGCAGGCGCACCTGATTCACTGGCTGTGCGATGCATGTGCAATGGAAAAGCATTCGAACGCGACGCTTGGAGCGCAAGCGTCCCTCCTCCGAGACGACCCTCACACGCGCATGCGAATTGCACAGCTTCTGGAGGAAACGCTAGACCGCAGGCCATGCCTGAGTGGTGTCTTGCCCGCCCCGATAGCGTTGGTGATCGCGGGGACGGCAGGCCAGATCGCAGTCTTCCATCGAGCGGTCATCGGCATGACCGTGAGCGATGAGGTAGTGAAAGACGCCGTGACGATGTATGTTTTTGAGCGTATGGAAATCGCTTCATAAACACCACCCGTGCGCGTTGCTACGCCTCGCGTGTACTCTGAACGTCTGCGGGGGCAGTCGATGTTGGATTCGACTGATGGACATAGTGCCGTCTTGGGCTTCGCTGCAGTTTCGAAGCAGCGCGTCAGGTGGCCGCTATGCAGTGCCGCGTGACCAAGCGCACTTCGGCCGCACCGATCACGCACATAAGCGCCGCATTTGAAACCTGCCAAGCCGCCGAACCTGCGATACCGATTCATGCGCCAGCTCGCCGATTGCACGCCGAGCGCATCGGCGATGCTGGAATGCTGACGTTGGAGCATCGTGCCGAGAAGGTCGTCAGTGCAATGATGATGCCGAAGTCGGCGAATCGCTCTGGGCGACCGCCGCATCGTCGGACTCGCTGTTCGATGCTCATGTTCGTCTCCTCGCCATTGCTGCAGTGTGCTTCCGTGTGCGGGGCGAGCGCTGTTCCTACCTGGGAAAGCCGCGACGGCTTCCGGCTGGGAAAGGTGTGCTGAGAGAGCTAAGCGGACAAAGACTGAGTTCAAGTATGCTATCCCTCGGCGCAGGGATCGCGTCCTCGCCGATGTGATCCCGGCGCAATCACAGCCATCTGCCCCAGTTCACTGACGCCGATGACACTCGCCGGTCCCATTGTTTGCCCGCAGTTCTGACATGCCGGCTTTAACCGGGCAAAGACCTCGTTGTTTCCGCAATACTCGCCCTCGTGGGACAGCCCTCGAAGCAAGAACCGAGACTGATCCAGATTCCCGGTGCCACGCTGCGGCCCACACCACTCCACAATGGAGCCACGTTTTCCACATCCGCAATGCAGGTAGAAAATGATACGTCGTTCCATGTCACGAATCTGCAAGAATAGCCAATAGCCTCGGAGGCGGTCTTGAGAAGTGCAGCGGCCGTTCACGATTGAATGCCCGCGCCACGTCACGCGCCGAAGAATGTATTGCACATTCTGATGAGTGCCTTGCGGTCAACCGGCCGTCCGTGAGCCAAATGCCAGCTGCATCGCCTTGAGCGGTGACCGCAGGACTCGTCGCGCACGATTGGGTGACTGGTTAAACGCGAATGCCCAGCGCTACTCTGAGGTTTGCACGTAAGGCTCGCATTCTCTGTCCGTCTGTCCGTCGCCGCTGGGTACCAATGACAGGGCTTGTACCTGAGGCTCTTCCTGACGCCTGACGCACCTGCTTGCCGAGTGTCGGCGCGCGGAAGGATCTCCGCATCCGCTGTGCCTATGGGGCGGCTTGTTTTCTTTCCTCGTTGTTGGCGATTCGTTCGACCATGACGAGCGCATGGGCCACGCCTTGCCCAAGTTGTAGTACTGATGGCTTCCCGAGCCTTCCGCGAACGTGACCCGGACGACCATCGGCAAGCGCGTGATAGCGCTAGGAAAGTTCCTCGCTGGCTTGCCGGGCAATCGGATGATAACGATCGCCCCGAGTTCTCCGATACTCATAAGTGATGCTCGTTTTTTTGTTCCCGCGCTGCGCGAGCTTGGCGTGAGCCAGTCGCGGGGCTCGTGTATTACGGCAGTCATTGAGACCGCGCGCGCTCGAGAGTCGGCCTGGCGGCATACGAGCTTTTGATCGGCGAAGCATGGAACATTACAGGCTGCCGCCGGCGGGCGCACAAGCGCCATGTCGACGCGACCCGGCAGGCAGAATGGGCAAGGAACGCAGCAGAAAGGCGTCGCATCGTCTGACGCCGGCCAAGGGACATCGCCTGCTTGCGACCGCGCTTGTGATGGTGCGCCTCCTCGCGGGTAGGCTGCGCCAAATCCGGCCATTTCGGCTCAAGCCGATTGCCGATCGGCGCAGCGATATAGGGCGTTCTCGAGTGGAGTTTCACGGCAGTCCGGCAGCTATCGGCGCCTTCGTCCGGTGCAGTATTAGCGCTGCGTTACCGTCTGTCGAAGATCGGGGCAATTGTCGAAGTCAGGGTGCAGCGGTGTCTGACCGACCTGCCCGGTCCGCAGACCGGGTACCAGACCATGTGCAACAACGGTGCGACGGAGGCTCCTCGCACCGGTTTCGGCGCCTCACGGCGTGCGGCATGCCCATCTCAGGCCGTTTTTTTCATTCTGCCTACGATCAAACAGATCCATGCGCGCCCCATATTGATCGCTTCGACGCCCCGAACACCGCACGGGTTCAATTGCCTCTGCGCCGAGATATGCCGCCATCGCGCGCGCTGAATTGTGGTTGTAGTCGCCAACCAGCACGTGCAGGGGAATGCCATTGAGCGCGACGCGACGCTTCGTTTACGGGCGGGGCGAGCGGTGGAAAAAACCTGATAACGGCATGAAATGACCTCTCATTGCGCCGGTATTACGTATCTGCGTGGGTGAGCACCGCGCATGCCAGCGTATGGCCGTGAGTGCGGGAGGAAGCGGTTGCGGCCCATCAGGTATTGCATGTCAGCGAGCGCGAATCAAGGCGCGAGGCGCCGGCCGGTGCGCGTCAGCCGTTGTCCGGGCCGCTCGGGCGCGCGAGCAGGGCCGTGCGCCTTGCGTGCAGGTCGGCCAGTGTCGCCTCAATCGAGGCGAGCAGCAATCGCGAGGCAGACAGCGCGCTGCCGAGGACGACAATCTGGTCGCGCTGGCCACCCAGGCTGGTTTCGAGTTGCACGATCGCTTGTTCGAGCGTGTCGAGCGTGTCGGGAGAGGGGTCTTCCATGCGTATTTTGCAAAGATGGTTGACGGCCTTGCGACGGGTTGACGCATCGCGAGATCGCGATGGCCCGTTCAACGGGGCGGGCGCGCGAGGGGAGCCACCGACTTTTGGACATAGCGTGCCACGAACTCGTGCGCCTCCGTTGCGGGGGCGACGACAATGACGAACGGCAAACATCATAATGTCCCTATCGCACGGGACTGGCAAGAATTTCTGCGGGCTGGTCGCTGCTCCCTCGCCTCGACCGCATAATTTGACGCCTAATTAATCGCTCACAAACTCGTTCTGCCAGATGGCGACTTCCTATTCATCAACGGACGTTCGCGATGCAACCGCGAAGCACCGTTCGTGACCGGCAAGCGCGCGCTCGCCGGTCATGGTCTGTCAAACTTCCGTTTGCTTGGCCGTCTCGAGCGCATCGTCCACCTCAACACCGAGGTAACGCACCGTACTTTCAAGTTTGGTATGGGCTAAAAGGAGCTGAACCGCGCGCAGGTTCTTCGTGCGCCGATAAATCAACGATGCCTTCGTGCGGCGCATCGTGTGAGTGCCGTACGCAGCATCGTCCAGTCCGATTGACGCGACCCATCGATGCACCATGCGAGCGTACTGGCGCGTCGACACGTGCGCTGACGCGTGCAGCCGACTCGGGAACAAATAATCGGCGGGCTTGAGCCCCCGCGCCGAAATCCAGGCCGCCACGCTTTGCCGGGTCTGCTCCGTGATCTCAAACTGCACCGGTCGCTGCGTTTTTTGCTGCATGAAGGTCGCTCGCGAGACCACGTGGCTTCCCATACAGACGTCCCGCACCTGAAGTCGCGTTAGATCACATGCCCGGAGCTTGCTGTCGATTGCGAGATTGAACAGTGCCAGCTCGCGAACGTTCGATGACATCTGAAGCCTCGTCCGAATCGCCCAAATTTCGCGCAGCTTCAACGGCGGCTTCTGACCAGTCAACCTCCCTTTGTTCCGCGGCGCCCGACGAGCGCCGGAAGCATTGAGCGTTTCCATGTCAACCTCCTCTTCAATGAAGGAAGATCGACTGTGCGCGCCGCGCAGCGGTCACTCTTCGACCCACGGCAGCCTGTAAACCGAATCCCGTTTCGACGGCAGCTCGCGAGGTGAAACAGCCGTTCCTCGCCCGCAACGCAGGGGGCGGACCGGGCACTACGACGGTTGCATATGGGATGCAGGATATCGACCGTAAGCCGGTGGAATCATTTCGCGCCGCACAAGACGATTGATTGCAGCGTGCGGCGGCTCCCCACACGCCGCCGCCTGTCGTGTGGCGCACCTCCGTCTCCGGTGCCGCAGGATTAGCCCGCTGCAGGCTCGCGCCCGCTCTGTCAGGACCGTGCCGGCCAAAAAAAGCCGGCCCCGGCGTGCGTTTCTATGGCGTTTGCACACCCACAGCCGCGCGCAGCAGCTCGGCAAGCTTGCGGTTCTCGTCGATGCGGGCCTGCTCCAGCGCCACATCCTCGTCACTGCCCACGCGCTGCGCCCACTTCTGACGTTCGTGCGCGAAGATGATCCGCTCATGCACTGCACGGATTGCCCCCCAGATCGCGTCTTCGGAGCGCTCCGCGCCGGCTTCTTCGAGCGACAAGACGGAAAATGCGTGGCCCGTATGACACCGGTAGCGCAGCGGACGGTCATCACGAATCCGCCACAGAGCCCCACTGCAATTGGGGCACGTCAGAGCCGATCGCTCGCCAATCTCGTCAAGCTCCTCCGGTGACGCGCCCCCGGCGTCCGCAATCTGTGCCTCCCGGTCGAGGTCTGGTCTGGTCGTCAACTGAATCTCCTCGCGCCGTGCCGCGCCAGCGACTGCCGTACGGATGACCTGTGCAAGGTCGGCAGGCGTTGCGAGCGCGTCGGCTCCAGCCGCGGCCACCGCGCTGCGCGGCATGGAGGGGGCCTCGCAATCGTCTGGATGCTGAACAACGCCGTAACCACCACGGGCACGGACAGCAGCGAGCCCCGCCGCACCGTCGTCCAGATCGCCACTGAGGACTACCCCTACCGTCCGCCGTCCATATTCTAAGGCAGCCGACCGGAAAAGAGGGTCCGCGGCCGGTCGCGCAAAGTTTTCGGCTGCCGTGTCCAGCAGACAAACGGCGCCGTTGCGCAGCACCATGTGCCGGTCGGGAGGCGCCACGTAGATCCTGTCCGGCTGCACGCTTTCCCCGTGTGCTGGGTTCACCGCGACGAGCGGCCCCCATTGCGACAGTAGCTCAGGAAGCACGCTGCGGTGACGGCCAATGTGCAGGACCACGAAGAATGTCGTGCGCCCGTCAGGTACAAGGCTTGCAGCCAGTGTTCTCAGTACGGGGATTGCCCCTCGCGATGCTGCAATGACTACGATGTTTCTTTGATCCATAGAGCCTCCGTCCTACCAGCATCGCAGCAATTATCGGACCCTCCTTGCGAGCCGGGTCCGACTGCGCCCGGCAATGAGACAGCGCGAGAAAACATGCTGACGTTAATCGGCAAAGCCGAGAAGCTGCGGCAGGCCAACGTACGCATCGCGGAAGCCATAGGACGCATCGAGCAGCAGAAACTGCGGATCAGCTCGATGGCGGCTGCGCGGGGGGAACCGACAGAGCAAACTGTGACGCCGCGCACATTCAGGTCACGCTTGGCCAATTCTTCTTTGACCGCGGCGCCATTCTTGAGAACACACAACGCCTGCGCGCAGGCGGCCGCGCGACAACCGCGGCGCGCGTACCGCCAGTTGCTCATCAGGTCGTCCAGCCAACCGACAGCTAACCGTAACCGCCGCGAACCGGTGCAGTCACACGAGTCGGCCAACGCCGGTGCGACGTGCAGGAGCCAGCCGTGAAGCCGCGCGTGATGTGGCAACCACAGTCAGCGGCTTTCCCCGTGGTCCTGAGTTCCGTGCATCGGCGTTGCGCTTACGCTGGCAAGCGCTTCCAGCAACTCGGGGAAGTGCAGCGGTTTGGCGACGTGCACATTGAAACCCGCCTCACGTGCGGCCTGGACGTCCTCCTTGCGACCGTGACCGGTAAGGGCCACCGCGCGCACGTCAGTCCACCGGGCATCGGCCCTGATTCTCCTTATCAGCTCATAGCCATCGATGTCCGGGAGGCTGATATCCGACAGCACGATGTCGACCGGCCCCTGAGACATCAGGTCGAGCGCCATGAGGCCCGTGGTGGCCGCCGTCACCGCGGCCCCTTCGAGCCCGAGCAAGGTGGCGAGCGAATCGGCCGTTTCGCGGTCATCTTCGACGAGCAGGATACGCACACCGTCAATGGACCGGCTCGGGGCGGAAATCTGCCGATCTGCGCGCTCGTTGACCGCGGCCGGGAGCCAGACGCTGACTGTCGTTCCGAGGCCATGCCCCTCCGAGCGCGCGCCCACCCGGCCACCGTGCAGTTCGGCCAGTTGCCTGACCAGCGCAAGGCCGATCCCGAGTCCGCCCTTTGAACGGTCACGGGTTGCCTGGCGGAACATATCAAAAATTGTCGGAAGCGCGGCAGGATCGATTCCCTCGCCGTTGTCCACAACGTCGATGCGCAGCATCCGGTCTTCATGCGTCAACCGCAGATCAATGCGCCCGTTGCGGCCGGTGAACTTGAATGCGTTGGACAGGAGGTTCCAGACGATCTGTTCGCAGCGCACGGGATCGGCCAACGCAACCGCCGGTTCGGCCGGAAGCTCCGTTTTCAGCGTGACGCCGCGCGCATGCGCATCATGCTCGCAGGTGTCGGCGATGGAGGAGAGAAGCGCCGCGAGGTCCACGCGCGACAGCGCCAAGGCGAGTTTGCCCGTCTGGATGCGTGTCCAGTCCTGCAGATCATCGATTATCTGGGCCTGCGTGCGAACCGCCTGCCTGATCCACCAAGCTGCGTCGCGAACGGCCGCTATGTCGCGCGTCTCGGGAAGCCTTGGCAACATCTCTGCCTTGACGCCAATCAGATTTAGCGGGTGTTTCAGCTCATGTGACAGGACGGCGATAAACTCGTCCTTGAGCTGACTCGAACTTAACGCCTGTTCGCGCGCGGCCTGCTCCCTGATCAGCGCCTCGCGGCTCGCCTCTTCGCGCAGCTTGCGCTCCGTCAGGTCCCGCGCGATCTTGGCGTAACCGCTGAATGAGCCATCGGTGATCGGCGTGACGACGCCGCTGCAATAGATCCTGCGTCCACTCTTGGTCCGGTGCCACCGCTCGTCGTCGGCGCGGCCGTCCCTGGCTGCAATGTCGCGTTCGCGTGCCGCGACGAGCGCCTGACGGTCGTTCGGTTCGTAGATCAGTTCGATGTTCAAGCCGGCGACCTCCTCCTCCGTATAGCCAAAGATCCGTTCAGCACCGGCGTTCCAGCTGACGATTTTTCCCGCGTCATTCTGGATGATGATTGCGTAGTCCTTCGTCGACTGCGCCACCAGACGTAGGCGTTGTTCGCCCACACGCGCAGCCTCCTCTGCCATATGACGATCGGTGACGTCGATCAGCGTGATCACGGCCCCGTCGATGTGATCGTCCGAAGTACGATAGGGCAACAGCCGCATCAGGTACCACCGTCCCGCCTCGCTCTGGATTTCGCGCTCGGTCAGCTTGAGCGACTGGAAGGACTGCCGCACATCGTCGGCCAGCGTGGGATAGCGCAGCGAATGGGTAATGTCGAACAGCGACCTGCCGAGATCCGAGTCGATCAGATTGAAGATTGCCGTCGCGCTCGGCGTGAAGCGCTTGACGCGTATCTCCTTGTCGACAAACACCGTGGCAATTTCGCTCGACGCGATGATGTTATGCAGGTCGTCGTTTGCCTTGGCCGTATCTTCGATGCGCGCCTGCATCTCGGCGTTCGCGGTGGTGAGTTCCTCATTGACCGACTGTAGCTCCTCCTTGCTGCTTTCGAGTTCTTCGGTCGTTGAGCGCAACTCCTCGTTGATAGCCTGAAGCTCCTCGTTTGATGCCTTTAATTCCTCGACAGACGTCTCATACTGCTCGATCACCGTTGCAAGCTGCTCACGGCTGTGCTGCAGCTCCTGCTCCAGCTGCGAGAGAACAGGGTCCTGTCCAGCAGACTCCGCAGCGGTTTCGTCCATCATGTGACCCGCGACCTCGTCGAACACGATTAGCAGGAATCCCGCGCTGGCAACATCATCGAAGAACGGTCGCACCGTCATGTTGATCCACGACACGCGCCCATCGTGGACCCACCTGACCCTGCGCGCTTCGACGCTCGTTCCGCTCTGGAGAGCCCGGAATATTGCGGTGCGCAGATCGAGCCGCAGGTCGGGCAGCACCAGTGTCATGATGTTGCTCGTGAGTTCGCCTCCGGCGTGCCGGAGGAAACGGCCCGCGTTGTCCGAGAGATGGAGCACGTTGGACTCCCGGTCGACGATCACACTGGGCGGCGAATGCGATTCCAGTGCCCGCTGATGCAAGTCGGAGTAGGAAAAAGCACGTTGGGCATGGTGTGCCGGTGGCCGCTGCGCGGACGACGGCTGAGAGCGCTCGTCCGGGAGGCCTGGATCGGCATGATAAACGATTGGAAAACCTGCCACTGCCTTGGCCCGGGCCACCGGGCGTGCGCGGTAAATCCGGCTTTTCTTGTCGACGACCGCGAACAGGTCGTCGGCTGCATCGGCCGACTCAGCGGTGCCGAGAAACAGGAATCCGCCCGGACGTAGCGCGAAGTGGAACAGTTCGAGAATCTGCCGCTGCACCGTGCGCTCCAGATAGATCAGTACGTTGCGGCACGAGATGAGGTCCAGGTGCGAAAACGGCGGATCGCGCATGATGCTGTGCGCCGCAAACAGGATGCGCTCGCGAACGGACTTGGCGATCACGTAATGGGAGCCCGTCTTGGTGAAGTAGCGTTGCAGCAAGGCCGGCGGAATGTCGTTCGAGATTGAAGCCGGATAGGAACCGGTACGCGCACGCGCGATTGCCGTATCGTCGATGTCCGTCGCGAAGACCTGGACCGTTCGGTTTGACGTTGCGGCCTCGCGGGCCTCGGCCAGTTGCAGCGAGATCGAATACGCTTCCTCTCCTGAAGCGCACCCCGCCACCCAGACGCGCACCTGGCCGTCCCTTGGGTGCTCGAATAGCGTCGCGATAACTTCCTGGCCAAGCGCACCGAACGCTTCCCGATCGCGAAAAAACTGCGTGACGCCGATGAGCATATCCGCAAGCAGGGCCGTGGCTTCCTCGGGCGTCGCCCGCAGGAACTCGCGATAGCTGGCGAGATCGCTCTGACCGTTGACCAGCATGCGCCGCTCGATGCGTCGCAGCACCGTCGCCCGCTTGTACGGCCGGAAATCATGCCCGGTGCGTACGCGCAGATGCAGCAGGATGTCAGCCAGAGCCCGCTCCGGGCCGCCTGTCGAGCTCCGATGCCTGTCGTGCGTCGCATCGAGCACCTTAGAGTCCGGCAAATCCATCTGCTGGGCGCTGCTCCGCAGTTCCAGCAGCCGCTGCGGCAACTCCGCAGCGGGCAGCACGATGTCCACCTGACTCGTGTCAATCGCATGCTGGGGCATCTCCGCATACTCGGCGTCGCCAGGGCTCTGCGCGAGGGTAATGCCTCCCACCTCCTTGATGCGGCTCAGGCCGGTCGCGCCGTCGGAGCCCGCGCCGGACAGCACGATACCGATCGAGTTCGTTGTGTGAGCATCGGCGAGCGTGAGGAAGAAATGATCGACCGTCAGCGCGGGGCGATCTGTGACTTCGCGATCGCTGATCCGCAGGCAGCCGTCCGACATCTCCATCTGCTTGCCCGGGGCGATCACGTAAATGTGGTTCTTCTCGATCGGCGTCGTCGCGGTGACCTGGCGCACCGGCATACCGGTGATACGCCCCAGAATCTCGTCCACGTGGCTCACATGCTCCGCAGACAGGTGGATGATGACGACAAACGCCATGTCCATGCCAGTCGGCGCGTTTTCGAAAAAAACCTGCAAGGCCTTGACGCCACCGGCCGAGGCGCCAATACCGACCACCGGAAACCGCAGATCGCTTTTCACCGTGGCCGGCGAATCTGCCGCGCTTCGGTTCGCCGATTTCTGTCGTGCCATTGCCCGCCCTCTTGTTTGCCAGTGCCAGTAGGTTCAACCACGCCACGCCGCAGGGCTCAATTCGCCAGTGCCGCTATCCAATTTTAGCCGTGCATGCAAGCGCCGGGCAGGCCTGACTGTCCACAGTCGATATCATCCGCATCCTGCCCGCTCACGATTCGGCGCTGCCACGCACGTGACACCAGGATTTGCTCTGTCGGGAACAACGGAGCCACACAGGCGTTCCGCGATCAGTCGGACTGCGCGACTCCCAAGCCCGATCCGCTTTACGGGCGTGCGCATTCCAGCATGCTGCTCGCGGACTTATAACCTCAGCTTTGTTACCGCTCCTGGTTCAGCAGTTTCTCGCCGATTTCCGAGCACGGGCGCTTCCCGTTGGTCGATAAGGCAACGCGCCCATGCCAACGCCCGCGCGTAGCGTTCTGGCAGGTCGGCCGCGCCAGGTCTGGCCACTCCCGGTTCAGACTGATAACTCGTCCTCGGTAATCCGCCTGCCGGGACGCGTGCCTGGTATATCGTGAGTCTTCCATATCGCCTCCTCACCAGGCCGCCCGCTTCAGCGGCAGGATGACACGAGCAAGGTCTGTACCGCAGCGGGCGACCGGCCGCGACTTCACCACCTGGAAACCGCCATATCGCGGGGCCGCATGTTCGGACATCTCGCGCCGGGCCACCGGCCATTCGCCTCCAAGTAGTGAGGAGGAACGGCGGGGCCTTGGCACGTTTTGAGCTAGTCCAGGAGCACAGGGCCCTGAACTGCCCGGGGGGAGGCACAGTGACAAAAAAATCGGCCAGATCCGCGCAATACCCGGCACCCAATGAAAGGCAGTCCGTGCTTGCCGCGATACGCAGGCGAAAAATGGCGCGTTCACCTCACGCGTATGAACGGGGCAGTGCCGCCCACTTTTACGAGTGGGTGGAAAGCCGGGCGGCCGGGACGCTACCCGAGGGGCCAGCCGTATGGATCTGCGGCGACTGTCACCTCGGCAACCTCGGACCGGTCGCGGACGCTGCAGGCGAGGTCGCCGTCCATGTCCGGGATCTGGATCAGAGCGTGATCGGCAATCCGGTGCACGACCTGCTCCGTTTGGGGCTGTCACTGGCGACTGCGGCGCGCAGTTCGGATTTGCCGGGCGTCATCACCAGCCGCATCGCGGACGCATTGCTCGACGGGTACGAACAGGCGTTCGACGACTCGCGCAGCGACCAGACTAGCCGGGCGCAACGACCGAAAGTCGTCAGGATCGCCATGGAGGAAGCGTTCCACCGCTCCGAGCGTCAGCTTGCACGGCAGAACATCGATCATGTCAGACCTCACATCCCTCTGGGCAAGCGCTTCTGGCCCATGTCAGACGACGAAAAGCAGGCGGTTCACGCGCTGTTCGGATTCGGGTCGCCCACGCTGGTTCGCACGGTGTTAGGCAACAGGATGAGTGGTGAGCCCCCGGTCAGTGTGCTCGATGCCGCCTATTGGGTAAAGGGGTGCAGTTCCTTGGGCCGGCGCCGGTACGCCGTGTTGCTGGACGTCGACGGAGCGTGTTCCGAGGGCGGCCCGCCGTGCCTCATCGACATCAAGGAAGCGGTCGCGCCCGCCGCGCCGATAGCAGCCGGGCAGCATGTCCCGCGTGACAACGGGAAACGCGTGGTAGAGGGGGCGCGGCATGTATCGCCCGCACTGGGCGGTCGCATGATTACGGCGCGGCTAGACGGCTGTGCCGTCGTCGCCCGCGAGCTGATGCCTCAGGACCTGAAGTTCGAGGCGGAGCACCTCCGTGAGCTGGACGCGGTCAAGGCGGCGCATTTTCTTGCGCTTGTCGTCGGTCAGGCGCACGCGGGTCAGATCGATGGGGCGACTCGCAAAGCCTGGCTCACCGAACTCCGGATGAGCCGACCGAAAACTTCCGGGGCGCCGTCGTGGCTGTGGCGCAGCATCGTCGAATTGCTGATGACGCACGAAGCGCAATACCTCGAACATTGCCGGCGGTATGCGCTCGAGAGGCCGTTGGAGGGGACATCTCAGGAAAGGAAAGCTGGCGAACGGCAACACGCGCAGGTGTCACCGTGAACGTCCGAATCGGCCGCACCCCTGGCTCGTGAGGTTATTCTGCGGATTCAGTTGATTTTTCCGCAACGGCCGGCGCCGGCGGCGCTACGGTGTGACTCACGATGCCACGCTGCGATCGATCTAGATGTAGCAAGTGTAGAGCTTCGAGGTGCTGCGACGGCTGCACGACATCGAGTCCATAGGCGTGCATACAGTTTTCCCACTCATGCAACCGTGCGTTTGTCCGCCGCGCGCTCGACGAACTTGATGCAAGTATTGACCTCAATTCGGCGCCAATGCCTTGCCGTCGAGGCGACTGTGAGCCGGCGGCGCTCAAAGGTTCCGAATCGATTGACGGCGAGCAACATATTGCAACGGTTTTGCCGGATCGTCGCATGGGCATTATTAATTTCCGCGCAGGCAAGGAACGTCAATTCGTCAATTCGTCAATTCGTCAATTCTGAGCGTCACGTGCGGGTGCCGCTGCGGCAACAGGCGCTTGGTTTCCGCCGTCAGTTCGGTGATGTCATAAGAAGAGTCACTAAACGTTCGTCGCGGCTCAACGTGATTGCCGTGAGCACCGTCAGATCTCCCCTCAAGCGCGATCGGCTTTTTCGGCTCGACGCTCGAAGGTCCGTTCGCAAGGGCGGAACAGCCGTTCGAGGGTCTGTGAGATCACGCCTGCGAGTGTCAGAAATTGGCCGTCAATCACTGCCTCATGCAATCTGCATGTCGCGGTGTCGGCGATGGGTCGGCGCAACGCGACTCAAGGAGACTCGTGACCAATTTCAAGGTGTGTCCCTTAACCGACCATGAGCAGCCCCTACCACAGCACGTGTGCATGTGCCTTGGCAGCACGTTACTGTTTTCGTTGCGGTGGACCAGAGGACAGAAGTGGGTCGCGGGGAACTCTACGTGCAGGCGATGGACGTCACCTAGACTAAGATTTCCCGATACTTCGCGAACTTCGACGTCTGTCCAATCCCCGGATTGAAGCAGTTGCAGGGATCGAGCTGCTGATAGAACCCAGCGAGCTGGGGCTTCGCATGGTACAGATCGCCGACGTTGTGTTCCGCCGGATATTCGGCGCCGCGGCGGTCCAGCAGCTTCGACACCTTATGTTCGACTTCAAGGCAGTCGTTACCCTTCTTGACGATGTAGTCCTGGTGGAACACGTGGCGGAGGAAGTGGCCGTAGTACAACTTGATGGCGATGGTTTCTTCGATGTCGGGCGGCAACGTCTCGATCCGGTCGCGGTCATTGCGTCGCAATGCGATATCTAGCGCGACGATATTCTCCACTTCCTGAGTATGCACCGCGCGATAGCGAACGGCCGCGCCGGCGGCAGCGAAACGATGCAGGAATGCTTTCCTGCCTTCTTCGTCCGTACATTCAAAATAGCCACCGGCCGCATGGTCGAAATAACCTGAAAGCAAGGCACGCGTTTCTTCGACGCTTTCGGCCGACACCTTCAGCATCAAATGATGCTCGTACTTATCACGATACTCTTTCATTCGCGCCGGCAGATGACTCGGGAACAGTCGGCTCGCCGCTTGCATGACACGGTCGGTGAGATGTGAACGGAGAAAACCGAAACGATCGAACAGCGCGTCGAAACGGCTCTTTAGTCCGAACAGCGCCGGCAGCCGGGAAGTGCCAAGATAGTTGATCGCAAGGAAGGTGTCCTTGCCGTATTCCTCAGCAATGTCGAAAGCGTCGCGATGCAGATATTCGCCGGAGATCGGCAGATGTTTGAAGTCATGCAGCGCGTGACGGCGGATTTCAGTGAGCTCGTCGGGGCGGTTCGTGCCGAAATAGTCAACCCGTAGCCGGAACACCTACCCCATCCTGGCGAAAAACACATGGACAATCTCTCTCCCGGCCCACTGGACACGCTCCAATACGCGATCGTGCAGCCCGAAACGAGCCTGGGCGGCCAGCGCGGCCGGATTGCCGTCCTCGGCAGTGCGCTGTCTGCCTCGCGAGTGCTGCTTGCCTCGATGGAGGCGACACTGGCCGACCTGCACGCGCGGCGCACCGCCCTGCTCGCGCGCCCGAGCGGCCTGGACAACGGGTAACGCGCGACCGGCCGGCGCCTCGCGCCCGGATTCGCGCCCGCACGCAGTACCTGACGGGCCGGGCCCGCTTCTTCCCCGATCAATGGCATAGACTGCATGCGTGGTCGTCATCTACGCAAAGGGATAACACCGGCGCACCGAGGTCGTACATGCCGTTAGCAGGACTTTTTCACCGCGCGCCCTGCCCGCGAACCCACGCGCCGTGCCGCGTCGACGACAACCGCAATGCAACGCTCCGAATTTGACGGCAATATGCAGAAGGGGCGGCCGCCGACCGAGCTGGTCGCGTTGATCCGAATCCGCGCGCACTGACAGCCTGCGATGCCGCCGGGCGCAGACAGCAGGCGGCGCACTACAATCGGTGATGAACGCCATCGCAGCATCATGCAGCTACCCTTCCTGAGAGTCCGACGAGCCTGGCGGACTTCTTGAAGCTGACTACGGGGTCTGATTGATGACTGCGGCAGACTTGCGCGAGCCGCAGGACGCCGCGCAGCAGCACAACAAGTCGCGCGGCGACAACCCATCAGTGATGAATCGTCCGATCGTGGCACCGGCTTTACCGTGCGCAAGCCCTTCTCCGGCAGCAGGCTGGATGACGTGCCACGCTCACCTGGTACAGGCGCCCGCTTATCACTTCGTGAAGCTTGAACATGGTCATTTTGAGTTCATGATCCTCGCTCAGTGCGCGGGCCGCGAATATCAGATCGGTTTCGAAGGGATCAGATGTGGCCAGCCGTCGGGTCTCATGCACCAGCCGAAGAATCTCAATGCAGAGTGACCTGCTAGGCGTTCGCCTGACATTTTACCGCCCAACTATTCACGCCTTGCGTCCGTTGTTACGAACGACCCATAGCGGCGTCGACCAGCCTTGATCCGGGTTTTCACATAACAGCTGACCGCACCGGTCGCGGGCCGCGCCCGCGGCATACGGTTACCTCCGTCGATAAGCGGAAGCAGGTCAAAGCAATGTGCAGCCAAATTGGCGGCCCGAGATGCATCGAGCAGCGCCAGCAGACGTCCTCCCAGGTACATCAAAACACAATGCCACGGTATTTGAGGGAGTCTTCGTGGACTACCGCCTCAGCTGCGAAGTCAGCGCTTGCCAGCGCCCCCGACGCGTTCATCGTGCACGGTTGCCCGACAAAGTGATCACCGACCCGCCGCCAGGTGCTGCGTGCGCTGCTGCCCGCGTTCGTCACCGAGTTAATCCGGTCGCGTTCGCTCCGGATCGGTAGCATCCGCAACCAGCGGGTGCTGTAGGCGACCGCGCGATGTGCGGGCCGAACATCACTGGACCGACCCGCTTCGGCCTCTGAACCCTCAAGCGCTTCGTTGTATCGGCGTAGGGTACAGCGGTCGTTCCCCGAGTCGACGTTGCAGCACATGACCGGCCCAGCTTGTGGTCGTCCACACCCAATGGCATGACTGACGCGAGCGACTGGCGATCGGCGCGATGACGCTTAGGGGCAATGGGGCGGACGCCATCTGAACGCGGCACGCGACGTAATCGGCCAACGTCTCGACCATACGACGGGCCACTGGCGCGAGTGGATCGCTAGTTGACTTGTGCAAGAGAAATGACGCTTGCCTGCGATGCCAACGACTGGGAGAAGTTGCAAAACCCGTTGCATCCCCTTGCTCGCGCAGACCGTTCGCGCGCCTCAATGGGCACGACGAGCAGGTGCGCCGATCGACTGAATCGTAACAACGCGACACGGCCAGCGCGGTTTGCGGCTGGTGACACTGCAAGTTTTGCAAGGCGTCAGGCATCCGGTAGGACACGCCGCTGACTTGATCTCGACAATGTCGCGGTGCGCTTTTTGCGAGCCGGCGACACCGACCTCGTCACTTGAAACTTTCCTACGGTGTAGCCGTCGCTTTGCCCTGGCAAGATCGCTGCAGGCCCGGGGTTGAAGTAAGCGGCGCCGGCGGATTCGCGAGATCACTTACGCTTCGAAGCGTCCTTTTTCAGCTTCTTCACCTCCTTCTTTTCCTTCGGCGTTCTGGTGGCGACTTTCTTTTCCGTCTTTTTGGCGTCATGGGCTTTGCTCATGATGGACTCCTTTTGTTGAAGTTTCACAGTGTACGGCGCGGCACGGCGTTTGGCGGACATGGATCGATCCAAAAATACGTGGGCGCCTTGGCAATCAGCGTCACGTCGCTGTCGGCGTCGCCGAGAGCCGAAACGCCTGGATGCTGCTGCATAGGCCCAGTCGGCCGCCTGGCCGGAAGATCGCTCGTCGTGCTATCGACGAGAAAGGAAGCGATCAGGTCGATCAGTTCCCGACATCAGCGGTGCCTGTCTTATTCGCCATCAAATCAACGATGACATGACGCCTTCGCGCTATTCACTTGATCATGCTTTTCGGACGGCATTGTTTTTTCGAGCGGCCAGCATTTATCTCAGGGGCTGCACGTTCTGTTCTGTTGCCGCGCCGCTGATCGTCTGACCGGCCGATCTGGCCCAGCGTGCAAGCCGCTGTCCTGCGGCGCACCACCGGCTCGCTCCAATTGATTGCTGCGACTGCCCGGATGCAAGTCGCGGCATGGTCGTTGCGCAGAAGCCGGGGACGCGAGCTTGGGAGCGCTAATCCGCGCAGACCAGGTCATCGAGCACATACAGCTGCGACAGCGGGCTGTTCTCCTCCTGAAGGGGAGGGTCCCGCCGTGGCCACTACTGGAGAAGTCATGGGCCGCTCTTTGAAAAACGTTCCTGTATCCGCTAAAACAATCGGAGTTCTCGCGGCTGCCGCGACGGCCGCCGTCGGTGCACTGTGGGTTCGGCATCGTGCCCGCAAAGCCGAACGCGATAATCCGCCGGCCGGCCGTTTCATCAAAGTCGGCGCTGTGCTGCTTCATTACATCGAAAAGGGCGAAGGGCCAGCCGTTGTGCTTCTGCATGGAAACGCCGTGGTGCTGCAAGACTTCATCGCCAGCGGGTTGATCGACCGATTGGCTGAGCGGCACCGCGTCATCGCGTTTGACCGTCCGGGCTACGGATTCAGCGGGCGGCCACGGGACCGGCTGTGGACCGCACAGGCCCAAGCCGCGGTGATACAACAGGCGCTCACGCAGATTGGCGTAAAGCGACCGATCGTACTCGGACATTCCTGGGGCACCCTAGTGGCACTGAACATGGCGGTGGGCGACGCCGGAGACATGCGCGGCCTCGTGCTGGTCTCCGGTTACTACTATCCGACTGCCCGCGCTGATGTAGCGCTAGCTGCGCCGGCAGCGCTTCCCATCCTCGGTGACGTGCTGCGGTACACGGTTTCGCCGTTGAGCGGCCGCCTCTTGTTCAGGCGCACGGTGCAAGCAATGTTCGCCCCGGCGCCGATTCCAGATGACTTCTTCGAATCCGTCGCTCGTGAAATGGTGCTCCGTCCAGTGCAGATCAGAGCCGAGGCCGAGGATGCAGCGTTCATGATCCCGGCCGTCGCACGGCTAAGTGCGCATTATTCGGACCTCAAGATGCCGGTGAGTATCTTTGCGGGGGCGGATGACAAGGTCATCGACCCTGAAGCGTATTCGGTCCGGCTGCATCAGGCGATCCCTCAAAGCACGCTGTTCGTTGCACCCGGGGCGGGTCACATGGTGCACTATGCGATCCCCGCTGCCATCGCCGATGCGACTGAACGCATGAGCGCACGGCCGGACGACGAGCTCAGCGATAGCGATGCCGCCGTTGGCAAGACGCCGGGGACAGACGAAAAGCTGCCGGTCACGCCGGCGCAGGCATAGGTAGCGATCGCGCTTGTTCCGGATTCATTCTTCTTGCTGCCAATGGACGAACGAGGCGAGAGGAGGCGAGATTGGAAGCGGAAGCGGGTAAGACGTTGCTATAGCCAGTAGAGGGGGAGGCGAACGCTGAAACGACGCGCACCGAAAAACCGGGCGGCAAACTATTGCCTAGCGGAGGTGCGACCGCGCGAGCGGGCTTCCGGCGAAGGGATCATCCTTCCAGTCCGCATCGTTCCGCGTTGCTGGTTCTGCGAGCGCCGCCCACGGAAGTTCAAAGTGCCCGATGGACTGTCCTGCGCTAATGGCCTGTTTCAGCCATTGAGGCGTCTCGCCCTCACCGCTCCAAGTATCGCCACCCGCGCTACGGTAGCGACCCATATCCGATCGCGCGGGCCTGGTCGCCAGGAAGGAAGCGAGGTCATCCGGGCTGATGCCAAAGTCATCCATGCGGTGGCGGAGGTACGCAATCATGCTGTCCCGTTTCCGTTCGTCCATCAGGCATTCCTGTAAAGTATTTTGCCGGTGCTTCTCTCACCGTCAAGCCGGCAACGATGCGCTGGGTAACCGCGCCTGGTTGAACGCACGTACGCGTGTCGGGCTAGCGTTCCGGACCAGGAATGAGGTCGATCGCCGCGTGCCCGGCCCCGCGGTAGCTCACCGCTCTTGCATGGCGCCGATCTCCCCTTACATCCGCAACTGCGCGGTGACGAACGCTTCACAGTTGCTGAACGGCCGTCGCGTAGGACTTCGCCGCTTCCTTCAGTTGCCCGGCCGCGGTCTGCACGGGCGTCGGCAACTCATTCAGCGCGAGCAGGGTGTCCGCACCGTCAAGCCGCCTGCAAAGCTCAATGACGAGATCCATTACACTGGCGTCACCTACCCGCCGGCGATTACTTTGTCGGGAGCTCACCATGGAGCAGTCGACGAGGCGATTGATCTTGCGGAAGTAAGCCTGGGCAGCTATGCGATGCCTCGCATACAGCGAGGCAACATTCGTCTTTGAAAGGCAGTCCTTAACGACCTCATCATTCATGCCGAAATGAAGCTGCAGCGCATCGGCGGCATCCGCCCGATGAAAACATGCCACCTGATCAAGCAGCGTCTCGCCGTCCCGGTCGATGAGATCGATCCAGACCTCACCGTCTTCGAGGACCTGGCCGGCGCGATAAATCACCCGCTCGTCCTGACTGGCGCAGGCGAGCATCCGGTGTCCGTCGACATCATCAACCGGCATCTCGAACACCTCCACCAGTTCCCCGCTCATTGCGACCTGCATGACCAATAAAGCCATCTCTGCTCCTTGCAATGCGAATCACGGAATACCGCGGTGCAGACCAGGCGATCAAACCCTGGCGATCTGTCTGAGTGGCGCAACGGACGCTCGTGTGCTACGAGCCATGCCGGATTAGCCGCGACTGTCGACCCAGCCGCGCGCCATGCGGTAGCGTGCCCCAGGGCCTGCGTTTCGCTATCGAAATAGTCGAGCGCATCAAACTGGTAGGACACCGGCTCGGCATTGCGGCCGTCACCTCTCGTGAGCAGCAGATTCGCAGCAAACCAGCCATCAGGTAACTGGTGTGCGGACGGCGAGACTGAATAACCGTTGTACCGGTGAATATGTTTATTATTTTGCATAAGCGATAACCGGCCGCGCGACATCAGGTCGTACAGGCGGAATAAATTAAATTGGGGCGAGACGGATCGTGTCGGAAAGACAAATGATGCGCACGTTGAAACGCGGCGATCAGATCGGGAGAGCGGGGCTCCGCGAGGATGCTAGTCAGGCAGATAAAGCAAAGGGCCAGCAGGCCGGCCCTTGGACTACATTACTGCGGCGAGATATTCGCGGCCTGCATACCCTTCGCGCCGCGCTTTGTCTCGTAGCTCACCTTCTGGTTTTCGGCGAGCGTCTTGAAGCCATCGCCGCGAACTTCGGAGAAGTGCGCGAAGAGATCGTCGCCACCAGCGTCCGGAGTAATGAAGCCAAAACCCTTGCTATCGTTGAACCACTTGACAGTACCGGTATCCATGAGAATTCCCTGAAATAAAAATAACAGCTCCGGTGCGGAGCGACAAAAACTTCAAGGAAGAAGAGAGGACAGCGAGTACCGCGCAGACGAGGCGGAAAATGGTGATCAGCAATCGAGCTTCTTGAATATTTCGACACCCACAATATAGTGCGGTACGGGGACTGTCAATGCATTTGTTAAATCGGTTTCCTCTGTTATCGGAGGGGCCGTCGGCGCAGAACGTTTCAGGCCGCGATAGCGTCTGGACGAGCGGAAGCCCGTCGCGCGTTGGATGGATGGTCCAGCGAGCTCCGCGGGACTTTTCCTGCTTCAACAGAACGCAAGCCCGCTCCGGGAGATGCCGCTCCAGAGCGTGCGTTCTTCGGCACGCCCTTCAGACAGATCCGGGCCGGCGGCTTGAACCGCGTATCATGCACCGCGCTGGCGCGGGTCTTGCTGACGCAGGAGTTCTACGAGAGCCTTTGCATTTACCCTGACGTACCGCTGACCGGGCGTTGCCCACAAGACTTCATGACAAACACACACACGGTCGGGGAAATTTCCGAAGAACAGTCATTCCGGCTACTTGTGGCAGGCGTGAGGGACTACGCAATTTTCATGCTTGATGCGGACGGTCTCGTCAAGACCTGGAATGCCGGGGCGCAGCGCTTCAAGGGCTATGCCGCGAGTGAAATTATTGGCAAGCACTTTTCCACGTTTTACACAGAGCAGGACCGGATCGCCGGTCGTCCCGCGTTCGCGCTTCAAACCGCGCTAAACGAAGGAAAATTCGAGGATGAAGGCTGGCGGGTGCGAAAGGACGGTAGCCAGTTCTGGGCGAGCGTGGTCATCGATCCAATCCGTGATGATGCGGACCGTCTCATCGGCTTCGCCAAGATCACTCGTGACATCACGGAGCGAAAGGTCGCCCAGGACGCGTTGCAGGAAAGCGAGGAGCAGTTCCGGCTGCTGGTTCAGGGCGTCACCGACTACGCCATCTTCATGCTTTCGCCAGACGGCGAGGTGACCAGCTGGAATGCCGGCGCCGAGCGGATCAAGGGCTATTCGCGCGACGAGATTCTGGGAAAGCATTTTTCCTGCTTCTATACCGAAGCAGACCGCGCCCACGGTGCGCCTGCCCTCACGCTGTCAACCGCCGCTGCGAAAGGCCGGTCAGAGCAGGAAGGCTGGCGGGTACGCAAGGACGGCTCGCGCTTCTGGGCACATGTGGTAGTCGATGCCATCCGCGATGGAGCGGGCGAGCTGGTGGGTTTTGCGAAAGTCACCCGCGACGTGACGGAGCGCAAGCAGGCAGCGGAGGCACTCGAGCGCGCGAACGCTGCCCTGTTCCAGTCGCAGAAGATGGAATCGCTGGGTCAGCTGACCGGTGGGGTCGCACACGACTTCAACAACCTGCTGGCCGTGATGTCGAACGGACTGGATGTGCTGTCGCTGCGGGTACACGACCACGCCGATCTGAAGATGCTCGAAACCATGCAGCGCGCGGTCGCCCGCGGCGCCACCCTGACCCAGCAGCTGCTCTCGTTCGCGCGACAGCAGCCGCTCAAGGTCGAAAAATGTAACCTGAACGCGGTGATCCGGGGCTTCGAGGCCGTCCTCCGCCGGGCCGCGGACGGCATGATCGAGCTGGAAGTCAGGCCCGAGCCCGGGCCCCGGCCTGTGCTGCTTGATGTCGCCCGGTTCGAGTCCGCGCTGCTGAACTTGGTCGTGAATTCGCGCGACGCCATGCCCGAAGGCGGGAAGATTGTCATCGCCGTCGAGAACATCGAGTTGGGCGAAGGGGCCGTGGGAACGCTAGCGGCGGGCCCGTACGTCAGGGTCTCTGTCGCGGACACCGGCTCGGGGATGCCGCCCGAGGTCACGGCACGTGCGTTTGACCCCTTCTTTACCACGAAGGACGTGGGTAAAGGCAGCGGCCTTGGCCTGAGCCAGGTGTACGGCTTCATTGCGCAGTCCGGCGGCGACGTGCTGATCCGCAGCGAGGCGGGCCAGGGCACCGTCGTCAGCATCTATCTGCCGGTAGCGAGAGGCACATCTGGCGACGCCGACACGTTGACCGGCCCGGTACTGGATACGGTCCTGGTGGTGGAGGACGAGCCGGATCTGCTGGAGGCGACCGCGGCGCTGTTCCGCAGCCTCGGTTACGAGGTGCTGACCGCCAGCAACGGATCGGAGGCAATGGATGCGCTGAGTCGCCGCGACGATATCCACGTGCTGTTCACCGACATTGTGATGCCGAGAGGAATCGATGGCATCCAGCTCGCGCGTTCGACGCGTGACCTCCGCCCTGACGTCAGGATTGTCCTTGCGTCTGGATACCCGCTTCCCGCGCTCCGGGCAGAGCACGGCCATCTGGACGACTTTGCGTTTCTTCACAAGCCCTACCGGCTGGCTGACCTCGTCCGCACGCTCGGCATGGCTACGTAGCGGCGGGCTGCGGTGCCGGTTCGCTGGCACTGCGACTGCTGTTGACGGTCGCCTTAGGAGTTGCAACGACAGCGACGAAACGGTATCGCCGGTTCGCTTGATAGAATCTCCGGCCCTGGAGCAGACAAGTCTGCGGTGGTTGGCCCCGCTTGCCATTGCTCCTGCCACAGACCGGTTCATTTCAGCGGGACGAACCGTCACGGCAAACCCTAAGGGCATTCTGGCTTTTCCGAAGGAAAGACATGCGACTGGCTGATTTCATCCTGCGCGATATGGAGCGCATCCTGGCGCAATGGGAGGCGTTCGCCGTGACCTTGCTGCCCGCGGCGGCAAACATGGATTCACTGGCTTTGCGTGACCATGCCCGGCCGCTGCTTGAGGCGATGGCGGCGGACCTGTCGACCTCGCAGACGCCCGAAGCGCAATCGCAGAAAGCATGGGGACGTGCCCCGCAGGTGGCCGATGCGCCGCACACCGCGGCGCAAACGCACGCCATTCTGCGCGCGCGAAGCGGTTTTGACATCATCCAGCTGGTCGCCGAATACCGTGCGCTGCGCGCCAGTGTGCTGCAGTTGTGGATGGATGGTTGTGCGCCTGAAGCGCCCCATGTCGATGACATCATCCGGTTCAATGAAGCGATCGACCAGGCGATTGCCGAATCAATCGGTTCTTTCAGCGCCGAGGTCGAGCGGGAGCGCAACCTGTTCCTCGGCATGCTGGGCCATGACATGCGCAGCCCGCTGCAGACCATCCAGGCGACGGCTTCGCTGCTTGCACGGATGAATGCCGGCGACGGTATATCGGCTGCCGCGAACCGTCTGATCCGCACCGGTGCCCGGATGCAGGCGCTGCTCGACGATCTGTCCGATTTCAACCGGACCGAGCTGGGTCTGGGAATCAGGATTGCGCCAACCGAAATCGACCTTGCGGCCGTGTTTGCCGATGAAACGGACCAGTTGCGTGCGGCTCATCCCGATTGCCAGATCGTGCTGGAGGCGCCCACCAGCCTGCCGGGGGTCTGGGACGGTCCACGCCTGCAGCAGGTGCTGGCCAACCTCGTTGTAAATGCAATCAGGTATTGCGCGCCTGACATGCCGGTGCGAGTGGTGATGACAGGCGACGGGACGCAGGTCCGGTTCGAGGTCAGGAACGCAGGACCTGCCATCGAGCCGGCGCTGCTGCCAAAGATATTCGATCCGCTCCATCGCGGCCCGGCGGCCGGCGTCCGGAAAGGCTTCAATCTCGGGCTCGGACTGTACATCGCCCGGGAAGTCGTCTCAGCGCACGGCGGCACGATCGAGGTGCGGTCGGACGACCAGGAGACGGTCTTCACAGTGAGCCTGCCGCGGCACACAGTTACCCAACGAGCGCGGTGATCAGCGCGAGCAGCGCGTCCAGTGGCCAGCGTTTCTGGGCATAGCCGTCTAATTCTCTTCAGTGAACGGGCTGTGCACCTAACCCGCGTCCCGCTCAGTACGGGCAGTTGAGCGTTACTGCGCCGGCGCGCGGGTCATGGCGCAACGCGCGGGCGGCCTCACAGTCGTCGCAGTGCGGCCTCGAGTCGTCCGTCAGAACCACGGTCAGTCCGGCGTGACGAAAAGCTGCGCCCGACCCATCGCCGTCGGGATGGAGAACTCTGAGGTTCGTCCCGCGCCGACATCGAAAGCAGTTGCTCAAGTTCCCGAGCCGGGTTTCACGACCGCCTACCCAGTCCAGACTCCGATCGCTCGCGTCTCTGAGCAGGACCTGCCTGGCCGAAACTTTGCGTTGCGCAACTCTGGTGACTGAATGGTGGCTTTCAAACAAAGGCGATTGAGTATGCGCCTCGTCCGGCGGTAGCGGCTCGACCGACTGCCGACCTTTTCGCCGTTTTCCCTGATCGGTTCCAGTGTTTGCACACCGCCGCCATTCACTTCGTTATCCGAACTGAATGATCTGTTGCATAAGCAGGCCAAGCAGACGATCGTGTGAAGGCATCAGCGCATGAAAGCGCGTACGGTCAGGGCCGCGAGGTCAGGAAGCGGGGGATTTTCACCGTAAACACGGTTCCGCTGTCGCCGGAGGCAACTGCAATCGTTCCATTGTGGGCGTCGGCAATACACCGGCAAATATAAAGGCCAAGGCCCATGCCGGGAGAGCACCTCTTCTGGTCCGTCGAGGGAACGCGCGTCAACGGATCGAAAAGGGTCGGCAGGGCGCTCGCCGGTATCGGGGCACCTCCGTTTGTCACAGCGAACGTTATCTGCTCGCCGTTACCGGCAGCTGTAACGCGGATGGCCCCCGAGCCGTGCTTTACAGCATTCGTCAGGAGATTGACAACGAGCTGATTCATGCGAGCGCCGTCGCAGACACCAGCGAGTTGACCGGTCAATTGAACCTGAACCTGCGCGTCGGGGCAGGCAGCGCACACTTCATCGACTGCGCCAAGACAGATGCGCCCGAAATCCTGTTGGGTCGGCTCCACGGGGAGCTTGTCCCCGAGGCGCGTGCGGGTGAACACGAAGAGATCATCAATCATCGTTTTCACCCGATCGGCGCTGCGTTGAACGTTCGCTGCCGCGCGCGTGCTGGTGGCCGACAGGTTTTCGTCCCGAAGCAGGACGTGCGCTGAGTTGAGTATCGCCCCCACCGGCGAGCGCATGTCATGTGCAAGCACACCAGCGAAAAGATCGCGAATACGCTCCGTGCGCTTGGCGAACTGAGCGACCGATTCCGCAAGCATCTGATCGATAGCTTCGTTAAAGCGGGTCATCTGATCAAAAGCTGCCGCATCGAACCGCGAAGCGTGCTGCCATTTCTGCAGGACACTCGCCCGCAGCGCACGAAATTCGGCCACCAGAGCATTGATCTCGAAGCCGTGGCTGAGCCGGTCGTCCGCGTGTCGACGCCCGACCTTGTTAAAAGCAGAATCCCCGTCCGGCCGGGCCCCGTGCGACTTCGCGCGCTGCTGCGCCTGATTCTGCGCCCCTCGCATGTCCGCCGCGATCACCGTCAGGAGTTGGCGGGCCGAGTTACGCAGTTGCTCTTCACTCAAGCGGCCGTCTTCTCGGCTGATTGCGCGGGCATACTCGGTCCAGTCGTCGATCAGCCCATCGAGGTTCGCTTCGATAAAATCCGACAGTGTCATAGTGTCTCTCGCTTTGATATAGCTGTGCCGAGCCTTGCTTTGCCACCCGGGCATTGCTCCGGCGCAAGCGCCGGGAACAGCTGCTGCTGAACCTTTTATGCAATATGCGGATATTCAATCGTTTATGTCATTCTCACACACCGCACGCTGGACGCCGCGCAAACTGCCTGGAGGAACGACCGACCGGCGTCGGGTGCTGGTTGTCGATGATTACCACGACGGAGCAGAAGCAATTTCCATGTTCCTCTCTTTATCAGGGTACGAAACGCGTTTCGTCCTGAGCGGGCGGGAAGTCGACGGCGCCATTGCTGGCTGGACGCCCGACATTGCGCTGCTCGACATCAACATGCCAGGCATGGATGGATTCGGCGTTGCACGACAGTTGCGGGACAACCCACGAACACAGGACATTCTCATCATCGCGTTCACCGCACAGGACTTGTCCATCGTCTGGAGACACGCAATCGCGGCCGGGTTTGACGGATATTGCCAAAAGGCGGGAGCGCCCGATGTCCTGATACATTTCCTGAGCCAAATGTGTCGTTAGCCAGAGCATGTTTCGGACCGCCGTATTGCGAGGGGACAGAGTCCTCGGGTGCCGCGCGGATGACCAATTCCGAGCCACTTCAGGCGGTCGATGGTCGGACACCCTCCGCGCGCTGATCGAGGACCATGAACTCAAAATGGCCATGGCTCCTACAGAAGTCGCCGGGCGTGGGTAACTGCGGCAGGTCTTAGAACAATCGTTGTGCCGACGCCTCAGCTTTTATGACTGTCGACGCCGAGCGGATAGCCATCGACAGTGTAAGGATTCGCCGACGACTCCGGGGTCGGTAATTTGTTTATCACTTGGCCAACGCGATGCTGACCTCCAGAACAGCAAGGCGACGAAAGCGCAGTGCGCGCCGTATCGGTCGGTATGCCCTAACCTCTATGCGATTCAAGCAGTTTCTTCGCGCTTAGGGCCATCGACGCTTGCCGGTTGGGCTATCACTGTTACTCCAGGCGGGCAACTTCCAAAATAAACGGCGACAGCCGGCTCTTACCTAGGAGCATTACGCTTACTTTAACGACCGATTGGTTTGTTGCAACAGGAGCCTCAGGTCGGGAGAGCCTCGTCGATATGGCGGACCTCCGCTCTTCTTTTGATGCTCACTGACCGATGGCATTCATGGTCGTGCTGCCGGTCGAGCGGCGCGAAAAGCGAACTTGCGAGAGTGCTTCTGCCTCACTGTGCTATGCCAGTGATCATCGCCAGGCGAGCGCAAACCTTGTAACGGTCCGTCTGCTACATCGGTGACCCGGCCCACCACCTGACGTAGATGCCTCATCGTCGCGCAGATATGGTTGAAGGACTAGACAACGCGTATCGGAATTGGACTGTTGACCCGCTGTTTGCTTCCATGGCCAAATTCGCGCGAGACCGCGCTATAGGCGTCGTGCTATCCGGGGCGCTGGACGATGGCTCCGGAGCTTGCGCAAATACACGCTGCAGGTGGCGTGACAACGGTTCTTGGGCCAGGCCGTAAGCCTCGCGGGATGCAGCAGAAGGCGATCGAACATGACGGCCGGGTCAGTCTGTTGCGACGTTGAAGCGCCTGGCATGGAAAATCGCCTGGTATCATCGCCGGTTAGCTAACTCCTTCCCGCTACGTCATATCGCTTGTAGTACCCTAGTGTCACCCTCCTGCACAGGAATGATAAGTAGTGCTAGTGTTGGCCGGCGTTTAGCAGCATCCAGATTCGGAGCTTCGGCGGCCCTCTGAGAATCCGCGCAAACACCCCGCGACATCGTTCGCACGTGTAATGCTCCTCCGCATCAGTCACGACGCTGGCGCTGTTCAAAGTGAGGTCGCGGTGCGGGGGCTCAGTGGCAGGTTTCCCGTAAAGGTCAGCGCATTGACTACAAGGTTGAATCCAAAGGTCCATCGTCCGTCGCGAATATTGCGCTGCATTGAATTGCATGTGGGGAGGTTTAGGCCCCGGACAGCGGCACCCATATGTATGGGCCGCACGATGGCGGGCAACGGGTCTCAGAGCTGGTTCGCCTTCGCCACAGCGCGACCAGCGCCGCACTGATGGCGAAACTGCTTCAACGGCCCCGCATAACCCATTCCAGAGCGCTGCACTGGTCGTCCACCGCCTCACTTGTCTCGGGAATGGCAGTTGCGCGTTCCGTTTGCCCCCGCACCTGCCGGTCGGGGGCAACCAATATGACGTAGGAAAAATGGTTACGAAGACATTGCAGGACCTGTTCATCCACTCGCTGTCCGACATCTACAGCGCCGAGAAGCAAATGACCAAGTCTCTTCCCAAGATGGCACGCGCAGCAACAAATCCCGGGCTGAAGACTGCATTCGACACGCACTTGCAGGAAACGCAAGGGCAGATTGAAAGAATTGATCAGGTTGTCGAAGCCTGCGGAATCAAACTCAAGCGTATGAAGTGCGTCGCGATGGAAGGCTTGGCCGAAGAAGGACAGGAACAGATTGACGAAATTGAGAAGGGACCAGTGCTTGACACCGCGCTAATCGCTGCGGCCCAGAAGGCGGAGCACTACGAGATTGCATCGTATGGGTCACTCATAGCCCTCGCCAAACAGTTGGGGGAAACGTCCGCAGTCACACTTCTTGGTGAAACTCTGAAGGAAGAAAAGGCAACTGACGACAAGCTCTCTCTGCTCGCGGAGGAGAAAGTGGCTGCGGAGGCCTTGAGGAAACAGCCCGCCTGAGCGCCGTCACCGTCACCGTCGCCGTCACCATCAATCGGTGACAACTCGGACCGGCGTGGGGTTCTCGACGATCGGTCCGAGCTGTATCTCATCGCCTTCCACGCAGACCGAGCAGGTCGTCGACACGCCGTTGACGGCTATGGGTCGCTGCTGTCCCGCAACGATGCACGTGAACTGCGGCACCCTATGCGTCATACGATAAAACGTCGCAGCAGGCTGGCGAGTCTGACGAGTGCGTTTCGGGTTTTCGGGCGGCGCTAGCGCGATACATCCTTGCCTAAGGATTTTGTGCGGTCCGAGTGGTGGCCGCTCGGGCGCAGAAAACAGATGCCACTTTGTGCAGTGCCTGGACCGCCCTCATTGTCACGCGCCGACTGCAGCACGCCCGCGCATCGCTGCCGCATGTCCGACCATGGAGCGAACCTGGCCGACTGCATCTACAATCCAATAATGGTTGTCCCGAAGGTAGCCTTCGCGATGAACAATTCGCTGACCATGGATTTGCGCGCCCGTGCCGAGCTCCTCGCTTTTCTGGTCGCATCGCACCTCTTTGCGCGGCGGACGACTGGCGAATGGCTATCTGTTCAGCACGTCGTCGAGTCAACGATGCTGCGGTTCAAAGCGAACGGCATGCGAACTGACGTCACTCAACGGTTTTTTCTCTCCGCTCAAGCATTGGATGTAGCCAAAAGCCTAGAGTCCGTGGTGCACTTCGATCCGACTAAAGAATCGGTGAAGACGCTATTCTGCGAGAACTTGCACCTGGATTTCCGCTCTCCACTCGCAAGGGAAATTTATCAGCACTGCCTGGTCCATCTGGTCGATTCCGGTTACTTCTGAATCGGGGACAGCCCCGGCGGTGTGGCGGCCATGCCCATCTACGGTGGTCGTAGATATGTCTTTAACGAACGGGCTCTTAGACATACAAGCCATTCAATGGATGACTTTCTGACACTGCAGCCTGCACGCTGCAGTGTGCTTCAAGGCAGCCTTGTGCCGGGCAGGAAGACGGTTCCATCCGGTCGAGTTCGAAGCTTTGCATGTGGGAGGGGCAGGCGTTTTACCAACGACTGGCCCGGAACGCGGCTTGCTGTCACGTTTTTCTCTACCATCTCAGCAGGAACGGCATGGCAGGCGACACTTCATTTAAGCCGGGCGAATCGTCAAATGTCGGCCTCGCACTCGTTCATGAAATGGCAAAGACGCGTTGAGGTGATCTGCGTTGGGGGCGAGCAACTTCCCCCAGTGCGCACCGACGTTTGGCGGCTCGACTACCTATCGCCGGTTGTCCGCAGTATCTACGTGGCTTGCGAGCGCGAACTGGAGCGGCATCACCGATGCCCTCAACGCTGCCGCACTTCCAATACAACGAAAGTGCAGCGCCTAGCCGGGCTACCGCGTCGCACTGGCGGTGCGATAATCGATCCTGCGTAGGGGCGGTCATGAAGCGGATCTACGAGTACAAGGGTTTTCAGATCGACGTCGAACCGGAGCCGGTCTGGAGGCCCGGCGACGGGATTGTCTTGGCTAACCTGACGGGGTATCTGGCTGTAGTGCGCATCAGCACGCAGACCGCGGGCGTCCCAATATTCACACCGCTACGCCTGACGGCAGACCGTTCAAATCCCTTTCCGACTGAAGCCGAAGCGCTGATGGCCGGATATAGTGCCGGCCAGAGGGTGATCGACGACACTGCCACTGTCTGAGAACGGCCCATTCCTCACTGCTCGATATACATCCGCCATTGCGGGAACTGATCGAAGAAGCTTTCGTTCACCTGTGCCTGATACAGGATTGGCAAGCTCTTGTCGGTCGTGGCGCCCAGCCCGCCGATTACAGAGAGGCACGGATCCATCCCACCGGAGTTCGCCCAGGCTGTGAGGTCTTCCACGAAATCGGGAGCCTGGGTCAGAAACAGGCGCATATTGATCGGGCCCATGAGATTTCCCCTACGCGACGTCACCACCCAAAGTGTATGGGTCCCGCAACAAAAATCAACCATGGATAAACGTCCGAACTGGACCCAGTCATCCCTGTTCTAGGAAATGGTGGCGCTTGCTTCGACCGTCCGCATCATGCGCCGCGCGCGGGGATAGCAAAATCCCGAGGACGTTCCGTTTGGCTCCCCAGAGTGGGACGTCGTCGGCGCCGAATTATGCGCGACGTGTACAGAGCGATGGAGGGCGATCCGGACGAGTTGGGCAAGAGCGACGTTTGCGTTCGGCTTATTTCGTCCGGCGCAAGCCCAAGCCCAGCGGGAAGATACGACCCGCCTCCGGGGCGCATCGGCGACGACCGGCGCATAATGTACATCGCCGATGACTCCGGGAGTATGCGAGACGTGCTTGTGACATGCAAAATATGCGCGAACGGGTCCATGACCCCGCTCTTCTTCGGCGGGAGGCCCGGCGACAGGCCCCAATACAGGGACATCAAAGCTCAGTGCGACAAATGCGGAAGCATTCTCAGCGCTATCTCACCTGCATCTCGACCGGACGATGTAACGGTGCGGAGCAATGACTTCGGCAGCTGGTAGAAGCCAGCTTTGTAACGAGAGCCAAACACGCGGACACGCGCCCTGCGGGAGGCCGCCAGTCCCTCAGCATGTCGTCGTGCCTCCGTTGAAAATGAAGGCCGCGCGCAGCGCCCCGGTCCCGTGCTGGTGCTGGCCGCAGTTGTCGCCGGGAAGGCTCATCCAGATGTTCGAGCACTCCGCAATTGCGCTTTCCAGCCCGCCCGCGGCGATGTCATCGAGTGCGCGCCGCTCGCGCATCTGCTGGATTGTGATCCAGTCCTGCGAGAGCGGGGAAAAGTCTGCTCAAGCCGAGCTGTTTCCGGTAGGCGCCGATGTGGCGCGCAAGCAGTTGATAGCGACCCGCGGCACCGGACGACATGCCCAGCCGCGGCATCTCGATGAGCCGGCGCGGATGGCGGCGTTGGCAATGAATAGTGCGCCGCCGACGATCTGGTTATAGCCACCGTCGCTGTCCGGGCCGGTCAACGCCTCTAGGTAAGTTGTCGACGATGCCCAACCCTCGTGCCCGCATCTACGCAAGGGGAGCACGCGATCTGACCACAATCGGTCCGTTGGCGCCGCTTGTCGCGGACGATACAGCCGTCGACCTCTGGGAGTGCAAAATCTGCACTCGCGCTAGCATTATTGCCTTGGTATGCCGAGGCTATAAATATTCAGCCGCCAGCTCATGCGTAACATGGACGCATGGATCGCCATCGGGCACCGGAGACGCGTGGAGGCGACGCGCTAACAGGACCGTGGGCTTTAACTCGCGTCGGTCGAAGCGGACTGGCCCTCACCGGCAGGTCGGCTCGCCTGCCGCGTGTCAGCGGGCTGAAGCGCAGCGCGCAGTTGATCAAGCGTAAAGGGCTTACGCAGCGCCGACCATTCGAAGCCGAACGCCTCGTCCTCCGGGACGGCGTTCCCCGAAGCGAAGATGATCCTGAGTTGCGGACGGATGGCAGACGCGCGTGGCGCCAGTTCGGTGCCTGACATGTCTGGCATGACGACGTCAGTGAACAGGACGTCAAAGTCATGCCCGTCAAGCTTGTTCAGCGCCTGCGTACCGCTTGCTGCCGGTTGCGGACACATCCCGATCAACATCAGTAGCTCGCAGGTCGCGTCAAGCGACGCCACGTCGTCATCCACGACCAGGATGCGCAGGCCGTCCCCGTCTCCCAACACCTGCGCGTCGCCATGGCGGGCGTGGCCTGGACCGCTTTCGTCCGCTTTGGCATCGCTGTTGCCGAGCACCTGCCGCACCTTGGAGGCGAGCTGCTGGCGGCTGTATGGTTTGCTCAGCAGTTCCACCGCCGGATCGAGTCGCCCGCCATTCACGATCGCGTTCTGCATATGGCCCGATGTAAAAAGGACCTCAGTCCCGGCAGAATCTGGAGGGCCCTTTGAGCCATTTCTGGACTGCGCAGCACGCCGGCGTCTTTCCATAAAAAAATGAGGCTTGGTGTGTTGAGTAACCCCTGGCGCTGACCTTGCGTCAGCGCCAGAGGTTCCATTGCCGGATGACGTGATTAGCGGTCCTGCTGCCAGCCGTTGTCAGTCTTCATCATCGAAATTGTCTGGGTGAACTGCACGTCGACATCATCGCTATAGTCCGTGTCCTTTCCGTTGAAGAAGCTGCTGAGCAGCCCAAGGTCAATGCCTGGACAGGCCTGAACGACGGTTCGCCGGAAGAACGGACCGGGTGCGGTGTTGTTCAGCAGCGCGGCGAAGTTGCCTTCCTCGATTTTTTCCTTCGACATTGTCTGGTATGGGTCCTGATGTTGCTGCTCGAAGGTCTGCCGTGCGGCAGGATCGCTCGGGTTGGCGTCGATATAGGCTTGCTGCTGGTCGTAATACTGTTTGGCTTTCTCATCGGCATCAGCCTTCAGCGATTGATACCTGTCGTACTGGTCCTTCCACTGCTTCGCGTTGGCCCTGATGTCGCTGTCCGGCGACAGGCGGAGGGTGTATTTGACGTCGACCCGGTAGCCGTTTCCCGTCTCGCCCGGAATGCCGTTCACTTTCTGGAAGTCCCTGAGTTCGAGGTATTTGCATCCGGCGAGCGTGCTTTCGACGACCTTTCTCGCGTCGCTGTCGGAGGGGCTGTTGGAGCATGCGGAGAGCGTCATGGCGGCGCCAAGCGCAATTGAAATCGCGAAGAGAAGAATATTCTGTTTCATGGTAAAGGGATAGAAAAAATAGATCGCTCCTGGTGGCGGACTTCCGGGGAGCAGGCATGGAGACGCGTGTTTTACGAGCTACGGGTGATGTCCAAGCTGGACGCTGCGGCCCGCATCGCCGTCGCCATGGTGTCGTACGGCAAGGGCGAGCCAGGCAATCATGTTTGACTTCATCAGGACAATGAAAGCAAGGCGGGAAAGGAGCGGCAGGCCCCTCCTTTCCTGCGCATGGCTTACTGCGGTGCGGTTGCTGCCTGCACGCCTGCAAGCAGTTGTGCGTTGAGCGCGCCCGTGAACTGATAGGTGCGTTGTGCGTAGGTCGATGGATACAGCCAGCCCATACGCAGATGACCATTGCGCAGCGCGATCACGAGTTTCGCGCCATCGTTCAGCGGCGAGAGCAGCGGGTCTGTACCGATAGCCGACAGCGCAGTGCTCGACAGATTGAGTACGAGAACGTTGCTGTTGCGGCTGTAGACTGACCACGTACCACCCTGATTTACGGTGGCAATGCCGTTCTGGTCATACGTGCTGTAAGTGATCTTGCCATCGGCCGTGATGGTCATGCCAAAGCCACCGGCACGACCTTCCAGCGAAAGACCGACCGCCTGTTGCACCGACGTGTAGGTCGTCGCCGCATCGCCCGTGATAAGGGAGATGACACCGTCTTCAGGCACTGCCGGTTGTGAGCCATCACAAACCTGACCATTGACGATCGTCGGATTGTCGCAGGCAGGTGTCCACACCGGCAGGATGACCTGGTCGGCGGTGTAGGACAGCAGACCCAGATACGCCTTGGTACCGCTGGCAAAGGTGGCCGTGGTGAGCGGCGGCAGTTGCCACAGGTTGTTGATCGCGTAGTTCGTCGGCACAGCCGTTGCCAACGTCTGACCCGACAGGTCTGCCTGACGGAACTCGTACGTATAACTGATACCGGTGGTCGCATCCGTTCCCGATAGCACCGCGCCATTGATGGTTACCGGCAGTGGAGCGCGATATGTCGACACCGGAACGAAGTTCGACCAGGAAGCGTCGCTCTTCATTTCGTACGCACCATACATCGTCTCGTACTTGCCATTCGTGACTGGCTGCCATGTGCCCGAGGAAAGCTCCTGCTGCTGGGTCACAACGGAACCGTTGCCGACCGAGCGGACGTCCTGCACGATCGAGCTCACCGGCGTGCTGTTGTAGTTCCCGAAGTAAGGCAGGTAACCGTCGAGCGCGTAGGTGGTTTGCGAAAGTACCTTCGAGGCGTCGGCACCGGCGTAGACCGGCTTCGCAGCTTGCGCCGCGATCTGGTCAGCCGTGACGTCCGTGGTGCTGTTTTCGACCATGGCGTTCGCTGCATTGCGAACCGTTGCGGGATCGGTAACCCCGTTCGTCGCGAGCGAGGTCAGCTTGTTCACGATTGCCGTTGCCGTCGACAGCGCCTTTGCGTTACCCGATGCGATGTAATCGGCGTTGGGGTCGATGCCGCCGAGCATTGCGGTCACGGCCGCCGTTGCCTGTTGCTGCGAGAGGCCCGTTTCCATCTGGGCCGTGACCAGCGTCGAGAAGGGGCTGATGTTCTGCGAACCCGTAGCTGTCACGATCTGGCTGAGCGTGACGGTAGCCGGGAAGACATAGTCCGGGCGCGAGAGGTCTTTCGTGTGCGGCGTGATGGTCACAAGCAGTGTCTTGCCGAGTAGGGCTCCGGTGTCCGGCAGAGCGTAGTTGCCGTTTGCATCGGTCGTGGCGGTGGGTAGCGATGCGTCACACGCGCCCTTACCGTTGTCGAAGCAGACGGTCGCGCCCACGAGATAGCCGTCAATCGCCTTGCCCGACAACTGGGACGTCGGAGTAGCGGTCGGTCCCGACGATGAGCCACCTGTACCGTTTCCGCTGCCGCCACCCCCACCGCAAGCAGAGACCAGGGCTAGTGAGCCGAGGGCGGCGTAGAGCGGGATTCGAATTCCCCCGAGAGAATGTTTGTTTTTCATGCTCGTGATTCCTTTTGGCTAAATTGAAGTGTTTACTCGACAAAAATGGACATAAGGCTAGCGCGGGTCATATGTTCCCGAACTACTATATCGGCTGACTCTGGGAAAAATGTAGAGTAAACGCGACGTTAATTGTCGTGTTTACAACGTCGAGAATCAATCGACAGCTGGGCATCCTGCCCACATGGCTACCCGTCGTTCCTCTCATTCCCCAAATACCCCTGCGCCGATCTCGGTTGCCCTCGGCAAACGCATCAAGCAATGCCGGCACGAGGCCGATAAGTCGCAGGAGACGCTTGCCTTCGAGGCCCATGTCGACCGGACATATATCTCCTCGATCGAGCGGGGCATCGCCAACCCGTCTGTCGAAACGTTGGCCAACATTTGCCACGTGCTGGGCGTCACGCTCGCCGAGCTGTTCGCGCCATTGGACGGAGTGTCGCTCGCGCCGACCGGCACGCGCCGGGCCAATGCAGCGACCCCGCCTGAGATCAGGCGCAGCAGGCTCAAGTAGCGTCAGCATTTTGCGGAAGACGGATCGATACTGCGGCGTCCAGGTGAGCCGGAAGTTCACCTTGGCCGTGATATACAAGACACGTGACTGTTGGAACTTCAGCCGCGCATTGCACGCGGCCAGTATTGGCCGATGGCAGACGGACCGAACGGCAGCAGAGCCTTCGGGACGGTGTCGAGCTCTCAGGCCCGACAGCCCCTGCCGCATGCCGTCTACCGGTTGGACGGTTGGCGACCCAGACAATGATCGGCCATCCTGCGGCCAGTCCCGGGCACAGAAGCTCGGGAGTCCGCCGGCGGAGCCTTAGATCTGCACAGCCTGCACAGCGGCATTGACTTCTCAGATGAGGCTGGTCAGTCCCTGCGGCGTCGGCCATGCAGGCAATGCGGCTAGGCCGATTCCGGAAATGGGCAGCGGGCCGCGCGTAGCCGCGCACGTCGAGCGCCATTGCTGCGCAATGCAGGGCGCTGCCTTTGTCCCACATACCTTGCCGGCTTAAAAGTAGCTGACGGCCTCCGGCAAGTGCCAATTGCCGCCCCCGATGCAGCGCCGGGTGAAGCTTCTGGATCGGGGGCACATCAATAGTCCTCCGGCAACAGGATTGTCGTGACCGAGCGATCGGCCTCGGTGATGATCCAGACCCTGCCGCCGCCCGGTATCACGTAGCTCGACAGCAGGCGTCTGGGGATCAGCAGGGCCAGCTCGTTGCTGGCGATGTCGGCAATATCGAGTTCCCCCCAATCCCCGTGCAGATGCCGTGCAAGCAGGACGGTCGGCGAAATCCCGGCCTGTTCCAGCGCGGACTGTGCGGCCAGGGTAATGACCGGCTGGCCCGTCCGGAAACGCGGGCGGCGGCTCATGCGCGCCTCCCGGCCGGATAGTTGATCATCGGCCATTGCGGGTAACAGTAAAGAACAGACGCGTGTGGGCGCTCCGGATCATGGAGGGATACCATCGGTCCGATCAGCTCAATGGTGGTGTGCGAGCGATCCCATTCGGTGGCAACGATGACCCGCGCGCCGTCCGGCAGCTGGTAAATCGACAGCAGGCGCAGGCCCGCTGCGACCGACAGATCGTTCTGCACCTTGTCGTCGTCGGACACGATGCCCCAGTCGCCGGCGATGTGCCGTAGCATGACGCTGATGACTGGCACGTGACTGGCGCGCAGCTTTTCCAGGGCTTCTGGCGTTACCAGCAGCCGGCCAGGATGAAACAGCGGTTTGAGACGGGTAGTGTTGCTCATGGATGGCTCCAGAATCAGGACGAGCACGGGCCTCCGGCGGAACCGGATGCGTGATCGCAGAATGTGAAGGAAGGGAGACCGGGCGCAGGACGCGCCCGGTTTATGCCGTCGGCTCGATGACCTGCCTGCGCAGGGCGGTGGCTTTGGCCTGCGAGCAGCCCAGGTGCTGACGGATGCTCGCGACGGTCGGACGCACGAGGCCGGCCTCGATGTCGCGTCGCAGCTTCGTGACTTCGGATTCGGGTTTGGTCATGACAGGGGCAGGCGGCGCGTCAGCCGTAGTCACACCGGGCACATCGGTCGTGACTGCGGGTAGCGGGTCGCGACGATCCGTGACGGGCGGTGTGTCCTGCGGTAGCAGCGCGATCCACCACAGCAGGCACGCCATGCCTTCGAGAACAGCCGCGAAACCGAGACCCGTGAATAGTTCGAGCCGGGCATCCGCGACGCCCCGCAGCGCGGCAAGTCGTGTCGTGACCGGATCGTCACGTACAGAGTCACGACGCGCGGCGCTACCGTCCTCGATGACCCGATACCGCCGCACGTCGGCGACTTCGGCGTTCAGCGCATCGAGCCGGGCAGCCAGCGAGGTTCGCTGTACCTGCAGCGTCGGACAGCTACGGATGCAGTGCCGTGCATCGGCCACCGCAAGGTCGGCTACAACCGACGCCCGCTCCGCCATCACAGCGGTCAGTGTCCGGTGAGCCGGAACGCTGACGGCCGACATGGCCGATACCCGGACTTCGCCCGCATGCGATTGCGACAGCAGGAAGAACGTCGCGTGTCCCCACGATGCGGCAGCCATGCAGCCGAGCCACAGCAGCGTACTGATACCGCGCACCGCGAGCGGCGCGGACCGGCATAGCGCGGGCAGCAGATGTGCGCCGCCGATCAGCACGACGCTCACCGCGACCCACACCAGCCTCTCCGACAGCCATCCGCCGCGTTGCCAGCCGGCAATGACCGACACGCAGACGGCGGTGCCGGTTGCCGCGACAGCCAGAGCGCGTGCCGGACGGTGGCTCATGCGGCCTTCCCCCCTAGCTGCGCGGCGCGCTGATCCAGCCGGTCTTTCAGGTTGGATGCCGTGGGCGTTCCGTCCGCGCCGGCGCGGGCGTTACTGTCACCGTTACCATGATCGTCACCGGACTGGGCCGGATAGAACTCGTCCGCGACGGCGGCGCCGTCCTCGATACTGTCCTCGAACGCACCATTACTGAAGCCGGCCTGCGCGGCGGTATCGAGCGCTGCCTGATCGAACCCGGCGGCGCGACGTCGCGCATCCAGTTCGCGGGCATCGGTGATAGCCGCTTCGAGCGAGCTGCCCGCGCGCACGCCCAGATCCACGTAGTAGATCGCCGAGCGATAGCTCTGCGTGGTGGACTTGCCGCGCAGCTTCAGTTCCAGCGGCAGACAGGCGAGCAGGTTGCCCGATACCGCGGCGAAGTAATGCAGGCGTGCGGCAAGCGTGCGGATCGAGTTGTACGAGGTGGTGCGGAAAATAAACGAGCCCATCTCGTCTTCGTCGCCGATCAGTACGTTGAGCCGGCCGTAGGGCTTGCAGGCGCCGCCTTGGCCGAACGCGCAACAGTCCGGCGACGGGCACGGCAGTTCCTCGATCCCGGCGTCACCCGCGCGGCGACAGGTCTCGCCGTTGCCGACGCAGACAGGCCGTCCGGTCTCGCGGTCGAAACATGAATACTCAGCGCGCAGGTTCAGGTCCGGATCATTGAAAAGGAATCGGACGGGGATGGCGCGCAGCTTGCCGGTGGTAGCCTTGCGCAGCGTCTCATTGAGCGGATGCAGCAGCCAGCCATCGCGGTTCTGGATCTGGGTGGTCAGAGTAAATTGATCGTCTTTTTCCGGCAGGCGTTTGCCGTTTTTCTCAACGACGCGGCCGATGGAAATCCGCCCGATGACGGGCGGAGTGATGCTCAGGCCTTTCAGCATGGACTTCTCCTGTATATGTAAACAGTGGGGTACGAAGCGGGACAGGGAGACGCAGGATCGGCAGGGATTCAGGTGTTCACGAGAAACCGGCGCGAACCCGGTTTCGTGATGGCGTACTGAGTGGCAAGCTCAGGGTGGTCGGTCAGTAGCCGTTGCAGATCGATACCGGAACTGTCCCGGCTGCGTCTGAACGACACCGAGCCCGTCTCGAACTCGGCCCGGTCGGCGTCGCCCATCGCCTGCAGGATGGTCTGCTTCAGCTTCGATTCGATGGCCTGGCGGCCCTCGATCTCGGCGCGCACGGCAACCAGATCGGCGAAGGTGGACGAGAGTGAGCGGTCATCCGAGAAATCGACCGTGCCGCCCGCGCCCGGATACAGGCAGCGCAGTGCGCGATCCGCTGATTCCGAGCCATCGGCGGGCGGCGGCGTACCGGTTTCGACGTAGCGCCAGAATGCCGCTTCGAGTTCGGTCAGGCGAGCAATGAGTCCGTCGTCGCGCACCACCCGATGCACTTCAAGCTTCTGACCGCAGAGCAGTACGGCGACATCTGCCGCCTGCCTGCCCGTCACCGCGAGTTGGTGCTGCACCTGGAGCTGCACGTACTCGGGTACACCGTCGCGCCACAGACGCGCGCCGAACTCGCCCGCGGTCTTGCATTCGAGCAGTTGCACGTCGCGGTTGCCCACGACTTCACGATCGATATTGGCGAGCATGAACGGAATCTGCGGATGCTGGAGCACGGCATTGACGCGTCGGACACGGTTGCCGGTCTGCTTCGTGTAGGACGCAGCCACGATGAGCTCGAGTAGCGTGCCCCAGTACACGGGTTCGGCCGTATCATCGGGATCGGGCTTTGGCAGGGCTGCATCGCGCCCGGTCTTGATCAGCCATAGTTCGAGCGGACTCATGTACGGCGAGAGTCCCACGGCAGCCGCCGCGTCGGAGCCGCCAATCCCGTTTTTTCTTACCGACAACCAGTCTTCGCGTGAGAGCGATTTCGTTTCGACGAGCCGTAGGGCGGCCCGGGGCCGACCGCGCCCGGCCGATTCAGGCAAAGCCATTTTCAACCTCCAGAAAGCAGAAGGCCCGGCGGGAAAATTCCGGCCGGGCCATATGACGTCATGGACATGAGTTCAGGCAACCAGCTTCATCGCCTCGTCCCACGCGCGCTGCTTGATCGCGGCACCGGCGCCGAACCACGCGGCGTCGCGCCGGTTGTCGTCGCTACGCGCGCGGCGGTGATGGTCCACGTATTCGGTGATCGAATTCACCAGACCCCACGCCGTGCTGGCGGCTGAAGCCAACGTGGCGCCCTTGCCGCGACCGGCATACAGGGACTGCACGGCTCGGACCGCGCTGTCGTTGGTGGTCGGCATAGGGACGCCGGCGCTGGCCGGATAGGTCAGCACCCGGTGGAAGAACGCCTCGGCCGCCGCGTCGTTCACCTTGCGATCTGCCAGGGCTTTCATGCGCACCATGAAGCCGTCCCACGACGAAATCGCGATGCCGAGTTGACGCTTGACGGCTTGAGCGTCGAATTGGGAGCGGTGCGGGACCTTCACCGCGCCAACTGAATCGCCAAGGGCAATCTGGAGCGTGTTGTTGCACACGACGCGAACGGAGGTGAACTGGGCGGTGGTCGCGAGCGTGCCGTCGCAGGCGGTGGCGAGCAGCAGATAGCCGTTTACCTCGTCCCGTCCCTTGAGTGAGACGGACTGGCCGGTACGGGCGAGCGCCCACAGCTTCCTGCCGTCCTTCAGTACGCCGGCCGTCTCCAGCTCGAAGCCGCCGACTTCCGTGAGGCCGCGATAGAACTCCAGGATTTCGCGCGGCTGCACGACCTGATAGCGCGACGACACGACGGACAGCGGAGCTTTTGTATCCGAGCGGTACAGCACGCGCTGTTCGGGAAACGCGTGGATCGAGCCGAGGCCGGAACCGGCTTGTCCGGCGACAAAACGAACGTCCGCTGACTCGATCGTCCAGTCCATGCCGGCCTGCTTCTGCCAGGTCTCGATCGGCTGTTTCGGGGAAAGCTGATTGCCAAGACCATGCCACGGGGTGTCGCCTACGTGGGCCATCGATTGAACCAGATGCATATAGAACCTCCAGAAAAGTGCATAAAGCCCGGCGCAGGGCCGGGCATCAGGGGGAACAACAGGGGAAGATCGGGGAAGGAGAAAATCGAAGCCGGATTAGTCCGGATCGATCGAGAAGGTGTCGCCGCACGCACGGCAGCGCCAGTTGTAGAGCACTTTACGGTCGATGGTTTCGCCAAGTGCTGCACCGGTCGCACAACCGGCGGCGGCGCCAGCCAGGCCAGCGATAATCGCGCCGGCGATGCCGCCGCACAACAAGCCGAATGGGCCGCCTAAGGTGCCAGCGACGGCTCCCAGTTCGGCCCCGGACAAGGCCGCGGCAGCTGCGCTGGTGCCACCGGCTGTAGCACCAATCGCACCACCGATGCGCCGCGCAATGTGGCGCGGTTCTGTGCGGAACGATTCGCAGGCCGGACAGGCGTGGATCAGCTCGCCCGTATCGGGGCGGTGACGGGGTAGGTCATGGCCGAACGGTCGGGGCGGTGCCTGCGCGGGTTCATGGTTGTGCATGCGCATGTGCTCGGCCAGCAACTCGTCTTCGTTGTCGTCCTCGATCGACGGATAGGGCAGATGGCGATCAGGCATGGCAGGCCGTCACCTTTCGCCGGACGTGACTGGCGTAGCAGCCGACGCACATCGTCCAGAGCGCGCCGAGGCCGAAGCAGATCACGAAGGCGATCAGATAATCGAGAGGTGGGGTGGGAAGCATCACCGGACTCCTGAGGCGGATGCGCCGATACGCAATCGCAACGGCGGAGCAGCAGGCTGTTACCGCCGCGCTCAGGCAAGTGATATAGGGCTGAAAATATGTTGATTCGACGATAATTAGGGGGTGCGGTACAAAAATCAACAGATCTAACGTGTGAATCCGGTGAAATGAAAAATCAACGCGACGTCATAGCTCAGTTACCCACTCAAGTGATTGCGAAGCGCATGAGGGAAGAGGATGCAAAGGTACTCAAACGGGAAGCAGCGACACCGCTTGATCGATACACGCAGTCTATTGTGCAGTTTGGCGATTGGACAATAAGAGAGCAGCCCGTCTTGATGTTGCCTCGCGACCTTACTGATTTTTTAAGTCTAGAGTTGCGAGATCAGGGGAACGATCTCATTGAGGAAACCCGACAATTGAACAATCAATTTGTTGGGCGCTCCATGCAGGCTGTGACAGCGCTTTTGGTCGCAGACATTGAACTGCTGGACCTGCGTGGCCGCGTCCTTCTTTGGACGGAATCCGTCGTTCATCAGGTGGTTTATCGTTGCCGCCGGCGAATTCAAAACAGTCCTTTTGAAACTTACGTCAACCTCTTCGATGCTTTTGTGCGAGACATCGATACCAGGATCGCGCACGGTGATGATCGCATGTACCAACGTGTGTGGGGGCCAGCGATCGACTGCATCGTTTATCTCTTGATTGAGGCGTGCTTCCTGAATTCAGGTTATGCGGCGTTGATACACGAGGAAGCGCCACCGCATTACCCGCGTCTTGTAGGCGCGGTTCTGTCGAATCCCGATCATGAAGAGGCGATTGGTCGGGACATGAATCTTTTTGGCGTAGAGCCTGTTCAGTACATCAATGAGATAGTCGCGAAGCCGCTCGCCAAGTTGCTGGCAACCGAGGGTTACGCGGAATCGAAAACTGGCCTACTAGATCGCTTTAACGGGTATGTGGGTGACCTACTCGAAGCCTCGCCGTATCTTTGCGCCTCGAGTAGAGCTTCGCGGTACATGTTTGCGATTCCGGGTACGACGTGTTGGGCTGCATTTCGTTTTATCTCTTCGTACGGATTCGGCGCATTCTTCGTGTCCGAGAGCGAAGAGGATTTGCGGCGCGATCTCGAGTCAAACTCCTTCAGGGGAGCGATGGACGTCGGATTCGACGGTAGTTTCAGCTACGTGTCGCATCCCTGGTTGACGCTCGGACGCGTCCTCGATTCTGACGCTGCGCTGAGCGTAGCGTGTTGGATGCTTGAGCAGATCCATCCGCGAGTCGTCGATGACTATCTGAAGATCGGCGTCAACAGTCGGAAAACCGGGGTCGGCGATCCTGATCTCGTCGTCCCATCGAACCAGCCAGATTTTGATCAACTGGTCGCGAACGAGATTGCCGTCTATGCGTCGTGGGTACGCGAAGCCCGCGATGAAGATGAACTTACGAGCGATCTAACGCTAGCCGCAGACGGCGATCCAAATCTAGAGCGTGGAATCGCAAAGACGCGCCTACCGCAGATCAGACAGAGTCGTTTCTTTAAGCTCCTACGGGAATGCGACGTCGAAATTGTGCAGGGAAAGGGCTCGGAGAAAAAACTGTTGCGAGAGGGCGCTCATCCATTTCGGCTTGGCAGCCACTATGGCCCGAATCCGACTATTCCTTCGTTTCTCGCGTGTCAAATACTTCGCCGGCTGAATATAACGCAAGAGGCTTGGCTGTCTGCGATGGCGAGCGTCACGGCGTAAAGCAGTGGAGATGAGTGCAACTGGACGAGGCCGTCGGTCATCTGTGAGCGCGCAAAAACGGGTGGCTAGCACTCAGTGACTTGAGCGCGCAGGCTCGCGATGTTGCGTTGAACTCTCGTCAGCCATGCGGAAGGTCTTTGCCGTACGCGTCCGCGACGGAAGTCATCGTGTCCGGCTCTTGCGGAATTGACCGACCAAATCGGCAGAGCCGACGCGTGATATAGGCTCGCTGCGCCCGATTGAAAACGGGTCATATGGATCGGCGTTGACTGACGCGGACCCAAAATGCCTACACCGTGCCTACATGAAGCCCAGAAAGCAAAAAGCCCAGTCGCAATGACTGGGCTAAGTGATTGAATTCTTTGGTGGGGCGTGAGTGACTCGAACACTCGACCTACGGATTAAGAGTCCGCTGCTCTACCAACTGAGCTAACGCCCCAACAGAAGCGAAATTATGCAGCATGTTCCACCCATTGCCAAGCCCCCTTTAGCAGATTTCTTAAAAATACCGCTTCGTTCCAATAGAGTCGTCGCTCGCCAAAACGGGCGCCCGCGAGAACGCGCCCGTTTTGGCGTCCCGGTATCATGTCGCGGACACTTGCCGCTTTTGCGCAGCGCGGCTTTCAACGGGGAATTGCCATGGATGACAAAGAGATCACCGAATTGCTCGACCGCGTCCTCGCGCCTTGGGTCCGTTCGCTGACGCTGACTCCCGTGAAGGTCGACGCGGACAGCGCAACGCTTCGCCTGCCTTTTTCCGGCGAGCTGCGTCATTCAGGCGGCGTCATTTGCGGACAGGTGTTCATGGCGGCGGCCGACACGGCGATGATCGTCGCCATTTCGGCCGCGCTCGGCGGCTTCAAGCCGATGACAACCGTGTCGCTCAACATCAGCTTCATGCGTGCTGTGCGCAACGGCGACGTGCTGATCACCGCCCGCGTGCTGCGTCTCGGCCGCAATCTCGTGTTCGGCGAAGTCGAGCTGCTGGACGAGACCGGCAACATGGCCGTTCACGCAACCACGACTTACGCGTTGCTTGCCTAAACCGCGCGCCAGACAGCATTAGAGGATATCGAGATGTTCGACCAGGTTGTGTTCGCGGGCGGCGGCAATCGTTGCTGGTGGCAGGCGGGTTTCTGGGACGTCGTGCAACCGGAATTGCGCATCCGCCCACGCGTGATCGCCGGCATTTCCGCTGGCGCCGCGACCGCGTGCATGCTCTACACGCGCGACTCACAGTGGGTCATGCGCTACTACGAAGACGCGCTACGTCACAATTCGCGCAACGCCTATTGGGGCAATCTGCTGCGCGGCGAGTCGGTCTTTCCGCATTACCGCATCTATCGTCAGGCGTTGCTCGACATTTACGGTGAGAAGTTTTCATCGCTCGCGCAAGCGCCGGAAATTCGCATCGGCGTTTCGCATCTGCCGCGCTGGCTGGGCGCGCGCAGCGCGGTGGCGGCCGGCCTGATCGCGTACAACATCGAAAAATACGTGCGCAAGACGCTGCACCCTACGCTCGGTCAGACGCTTGGTTTTCATCCGGAATTCGTGCGCGCGCAAGATTGCGCGACCGTCGAAGATCTTGCGGACCTGATTCTCCAGTCGTCGAGCACGCCGCCTTTCACGCCGGTCTTGAGGCGCAATGGCCGCCCGGTGCTCGACGGCGGAATGGTCGACAACGTGCCCGTCGGCGCGCTCGACGCCGACGCGCCCGGCAACGTACTCGTGATGGTCACGCGTCTCTATCCGCGGCCGCAGATGTTCGTCGTGCCTCACGGCGCGCAACAACGGCTTTACGTGCAGCCCTCCCGCAAGGTGCCTATTTCGAGCTGGGACTACACGAGTCCTTCGCAGATGGTGCATGCATACAACCTCGGCCGCGCTGACGGCGAGATGTTTCTCCAACGCATGCCCGATCTGCTGGACATCGCCGCTTAACGCCGGCGTCCGCCCTGCAATGCTTCGGGATTTGCCACGCTGGCGGTGTCGCCGGCGTCGAAAGCCAAAATGTTCTTGAACGCCGCGCTGAAGTAAAGCTCGTAGCTCTCGCGCTCGACATAGCCGATGTGCGGCGTGCAGATCACGTTTTCCATGCGCAGCAGGCTGTAGCCCTGCAGAATCGGCTCGCTTTCATACACGTCGATTGCGACCATGCCCGGACGGTTATGCGAAAGCGCATTGACCAGCGCGTTCTCGTCGAGCAGTTCGGCGCGGCTCGTGTTCACGAGCAACGCGGTCGGCTTCATGCGCATCAGGTCTTCCTGCTTGACGATGCCGCGCGTGTCGTCATGCAAACGAAGATGCAGCGACAGCACGTCGCTCTGCTCGAACAGCGCTTCGCGGCTCTCTGCCACGCCATATCCATCCTCGCGAGCGGCTTCGCGCGAATGCTCGCGGCCCCAGATCAACACGTTCATGCCGAACGCCTTGCCGTAGCCGGCAACGAGCCGCCCGATCTTGCCGTAACCCCAGATGCCCAGCGTCTGACCGCGCAACACCTGGCCCAATCCAAAATTCGGCGGCAGTGCTGACGTCTTCAGCCCCGACTGTTGCCAGGCTCCTTGCTTAAGGTTCGCCACGTATTGCGGAATGCGCCGCTGCGCCGCCATGATGAGAGCCCACGTGAGTTCCGCGGGCGCGATCGGTGAGCCGCTGCCTTCCAGCACGGCAATGCCGCGCTCCGTACAAGCGCCGAGATCGATGTGATTGGACACCTTACCCGTCTGGCTGATCATGCGCAAACGAGGCAGTTTATCGAGGAGTTGTGAGCTGATGCGAGTGCGTTCCCGAATCAGGACAAGCGCGTCGACCTCCGAGAGACGGCTCGCCAGTTGGCCGAGTCCGCGGACGGTGTTATTGAAAACTTTGACCTCATGGTCGGCCAGCAATTGAAAGCAGTCGAGCTTGCGAACGGCGTCCTGATAATCGTCGAGGATGGCAATCTTCATGGTATGTGTCTTGCGTCGCACCACGTTGGTGCGGAACGGAATGTTATGCTGACTGTCCCATCATGTGACCCAGGTCACATGGCGGTCTGGCTGATTGCCTTACCGTAGAAGCTGCCGCATAGAACGACAGCGTGACGGCAAGGCCGATTGACATCGTTTTTAACAGTTTGTTGCGTGTTGAGGCAAGCCGCTTTACAGACGGTTGCATCGCCTGTCCAGCGCGTATCGGCCCAACAGACTGTGTTGAAGCCCGTGATGACCTGCGCAATTGCGCGTCGGTTCGTAGAACTGGCGCAACCAATTAAATGCCTCTCGCATGCAGCATCGCCGGGCTTGTACCGTTTTCCTATTCACTACAAACGGAGACAAGTCGATGAATCATCCATCATTCGAAGGACAACCCACAGTCAAAGCGTCAGTAGAAGCGCCCGCGTGGGTCAAACATCGAAAACTGATCGACTGGGTTCAGCGCGTTGCCGCTATGACCAAGCCGGACAACATCGTCTGGTGCGACGGATCGCAGGAAGAGTATGACCGGCTGTGCGCACAGATGGTCGAAGCCGGCACGCTCAGAAGGCTCAATCCCGCCAAACGTCCCAACTCATACCTCGCATGGTCCGATCCCTCCGACGTCGCGCGTGTCGAAGATCGCACGTTCATTTGCGCGCAACGTCCGGAAGACGCGGGACCGACTAACAACTGGGTCGCGCCGCAAGAAATGCGCGAAACGCTCGACGGCCTGTTCGACGGCGCGATGCGTGGCCGCACCATGTACGTGGTTCCGTTCTCCATGGGCCCGCTGGGTTCGCCGATCGCGCATATCGGCGTCGAATTGAGCGACAGCCCGTATGTGGTCACCAACATGCGCATCATGACGCGCATGGGCCGCAAGGTGTACGACGTGCTCGGCGAAGACGGCGAGTTCGTGCCGTGCGTGCATTCGGTGGGCGCGCCGCTCGAGGCAGGCGCGAAAGACGTGCCCTGGCCGTGCAATCCGACCAAGTACATCGTCCATTTTCCCGAGACACGCGAAATCTGGAGCTATGGCTCCGGCTACGGCGGCAACGCGTTGCTGGGCAAGAAGTGCTTTGCGCTGCGCATTGCATCGACAATGGGCCGCGACGAAGGCTGGCTTGCCGAGCACATGCTGATTCTCGGCGTGACTTCACCCGAGGGGCGCAAACATCACGTGGCGGCGGCGTTTCCGTCGGCGTGCGGCAAGACCAACTTCGCAATGCTGATTCCGCCAGAAGGGCTGAACGGCTGGAAAATTTCAACCATCGGCGACGATATCGCGTGGATCAAACCGGGCAAGGACGGCCGCCTGTACGCGATCAATCCGGAGGCAGGCTACTTCGGCGTGGCCCCCGGCACGAGTGAAAAGACCAACTTCAACGCAATGGCCACGTTGAAGGAAAACGTGATTTTCACCAACGTGGCGCTCACCGACGACGGCGACGTCTGGTGGGAAGGCATGACCGACGAACCGCCCGCGCACCTGATCGACTGGCAAGGCAAAGACTGGACGCCGGCGAGCGCGAAGGAGAGCGGGCGCAAGGCCGCGCATCCCAATGCGCGCTTCACGGCGCCGGCGTCGCAATGTCCGTCTATCGACGCGGACTGGGAAAACCCGGCTGGCGTGCCGATCGACGCGTTCATCTTCGGTGGCCGCCGGTCGACCACAGTGCCGCTCGTCACGGAGGCGCGCAATTGGGTCGAGGGCGTCTACATGGCGGCGACCATGGGCTCTGAGACCACCGCAGCAGCCGCCGGGCAGCAGGGCGTCGTGCGGCGCGATCCATTCGCGATGCTGCCGTTCTGCGGCTACAACATGAGCGAGTACTTCGGCCATTGGCTGAAGACGGGCGAGCGCTTGCAGCAGATGAACGCGAAGCTGCCGAAAATCTTTTGCGTCAACTGGTTCCGCAAGGGTGCCGACGGCAAGTTCGTCTGGCCGGGCTTCGGCGAAAACATGCGCGTGCTTGGCTGGATGGTCGGCCGCATCGAGGGCACCGCGCAGGGCGAAGAGCATGCGTTTGGCACGTCGCCGCGGTACGAAGACGTCGACTGGAGCGGTTTGGACTTTAGCCGCGAGCAGTTCCAGCAGGTCATCTCCGTCGACGACGCAGCCTGGCGCGCTGAACTCGCGCTCCATGCCGAACTCTTCGACACGTTGCAGCAAGGCTTGCCGCCCGCACTGACGCAAGCCAAAACCCAGCTGGAAAGCAAACTGGCCGCCTAGTCATGTGAGTGGTCACTACCAACTGGAAGCCGCCTTCGGGCGGCTTTTTAGCATTTTGGCCGTGTTGCGTGCGAAGCGGCGACGCGCAAACCGGACCACAGCCAAGTCGTGTCTATTCGCACAACGGCCTGTCCCAAGCTGCGCCGCAGCACGTTTGTTTCCGTTTTCGGAACAATCGACACTCGCGCCCCACATTAGGGCGCACAGTCGCACGAAAATTGACGAAATTTCCGCTTTTGCGGGCAACTTCTGCACGATTGCGCGAGTCGTAGGAGAATCCCTAGTTCGCTTCCACTGGTTATCACCAATTGTCAGGAAGCCGTAACACGGCAGGAGTTGTCATATGGACCATTTGCAGTCGATGCGAGTTTTCGTCAAGGTGGCGGATCTCGGCAGTTTTGCCCGCGCCGCGAGCGCGATGGATATTTCCAACGCAGTTGCCACCCGTCACGTTGCCGACCTGGAGGGGCGTCTAGGCACGCGGCTGCTCAACAGAACAACTCGCAGCTTGTCCCTGACCGAATCCGGTCAGGTTTATCTCGAGCGCGCGCGCCAGATTCTCGACGAACTTGAAGACGTCGAGCAGATGGTGGTCGCGCGAAATCACGAGCCCGTCGGCACCTTGAGGATCGTCGCACCAGTCGTGTTCGGCTTGCATAATCTGGCTCCGGTGCTGCAGACGTACGCGGAGCGCTATCCGAAAGTGATTCCCGACGTGACGCTGGTGGACCGTCAGGTGGATCTGGTGGAAGAAGGCTTCGACGTAGGTGTCGTCATTGCCCGGCAGATGCGCAGCGCGAGCATTGTCACTCGGCGTCTCACCACGGGCTGCATGACCGTGTGTGCAACGCCTGCCTATCTGGAAAAGCACGGCACGCCCACGCGTCCCGAGCATTTGCTGGAGCATCCGTGCCTGAGCCTGCCATCCGAATATTGGGGCGACGAGCGCGTATTTACGGGCCCGGAAGGCGAAGTGCGGGTGCGTCCGTCGAACGTGATCGTGGCAAACAATACGGAGATGCTGCGTCAGTTTGCGCTGCTCGGCATGGGCATCGCGATTCTGCCGAGTTATCTGATCGGCCGCGACATGACGCGCGGCAGGCTGGTGCGCTTGCTCGGCGATTACCGTTTGCCACAAGTCGAGATCAACATCGCTTATCCGAGCCGCCGTCACTTGCCCGCGAAGGTGCGCACGTTCATCGATCACCTGGTCGAGCATTTCAGCCAGACGCCGAACAGCTTGCTCGGCGAACAGTGGATCAAAGACGGCGTCGGGCGGCCGGCATCGCAGGCGTCATTCGAAGCGGCGGATTCGTCCATGCCGCCCGAAGCTTTTGACGGCGCCGAGCCGCTGTCGCGCCTGCTGGACAGCGAACTGTCGCCGGTGCCCAAGACGTTGGCGAAGACTTCGAACCGCACGCGGCTCTCGGCGTTGACCCCACTGTAAAGGCGTCGTTCGAGAGTCCGGGCCGCGCAGTACAGGCGCGTTGGGCAGGGCGAAAAAAAAGCGCGGTCACCTTCGGTGATCGCGCTTTTTTATCTTCAACTTGAGATCGGGCAGGCAGTGGCGCGGAGGCCGTGCACGCCCGCCTTGTCGCTCGATCAGGAGCCCGTCTTACGAGCCGCCGTCTTTTTCGCTGGCGCCTTCTTTGCCGCAGCGGTTTTGGTTGCCGGCGCTTTCTTCGCTGCGGCCTTTTTCGCCGCTGGTGCTGCCTTCACCGCGACCGTCGCGTCGCCTTCGTCCGACTCGATCTCTGTTCCAGCCTTTGCGGCCGACTTTGCCGCGGCGGTCTTCGCCGCCGTCTTGGCCGAAGGCTCTTTCTTCTCGAATTCGAAGCCGATTTTGCCGTCGTTCTGCTTGACGAGGAACGCCTTGAAGTTACGGCCGGTGCGCGACGACTTGAAGTTGGTCAGCAGGTCGGTGCGGCCTTCTTCGAGCAGCT
>Ga0209796_10000232_pt1 | contig 52657 bp, 35 predicted proteins | sample AgamicOrSfrz_FD_187167 | JGI IMG/M metagenome (GOLD analysis project Ga0209796, IMG submission 187167) | Agave microbial communities from Guanajuato, Mexico - Or.Sf.rz (SPAdes) (version 2) | ecosystem: Host-associated > Plants > Phyllosphere > Phylloplane/Leaf | place: Guanajuato, Mexico...
ACGCGATCGCACGGCGCACGAGTTCGTCGTTGTCGACGCCGGCCGGGATCGGCGCAAGGCCGATCTGCTGCTGCACGATGCCTTCCCAGACCGCGGACTTCTGCAGCACGTCGTCGAACATCTGGCGGCCCTGGGCGGTGACGATCGTCGCGCGATAATTGTCGTAGCCCTCGTGCATTCGCTTGAGCGACGCCACGATGCTGTCCTTGAGCTTCTGACGGCCGGCTTCGCCGGTCACATAGCCGAGGTTCGCGGCGGCGAGATCGGAATCGATCTTGTGGCGGTTCGCTTCTTCGAGCCAGTAAAGGCCGTCCATATATTTATCGCAGATGGCGTCGGTGATGTCATGCATCGACGACAGCGTCTTCAGCGAGGTGCCGCCGATCACCACGCAAAACGCAATCACCACGGCGAATGCCAGCAGCAGTTTCCTGAACACGGTCATGCGGTCGAACCACTTCATTGGCCTATCCTTCACAAGTCGCAACAAAAATGCTCGCTGCCGCGTCACGGCCGGAACGTGCCAACGACTCATCAGGAGTAAGAAGGCGCGTTGGCGACGCAGCGCTCAGCAGCGTTCAGTTCGTTTTACGGCGCGCAGCGCGCGGACTTGATGCGATGAATCCCGGAATAAGCGGGACAGGATAATGTAAGGAATGCCTGGTAGATGCAAACGACCTACGCGTTTGAGATTCGTCCGATAGCGAAGCAGCGATTGGGCTCTTAGACTTGCCCCGCTGCGTTGACCCCAATTAACGCATGCGATGTTGTTGTAACTCTCCGACTTTCCGCTCACGCTCTCCGGGTGTGAGCGGTTTTTTTTCGCCTTGCTTCGGTTCAGGCGTGCGGTTCGAACGCATTCTCAGCGAGCCGCAGCGTGTACCTGCGGACATCGTCCGGCCATTGCGCGATTTTTTCTTCGAAGCGCGGCCGGTCGCCGGCATAGAGCGCACGAGTCGCATCTTCGTAATCGGGCAGGTTGCCCGCCAGCGCCGTCATGAAGCGATACACCGCTTCCTGCGCTGCGCGTCTGCGGTCGACATGCTCGCCGGTTGCGCGCGCCGTCTCCACCAGCTTGCGTAGCGCGACCGACGCGCCGCCCGGCTGCGCATTCAACCAATCCCAATGACGCGGCAACAACGTCACTTCGCGCGCGACGACGCCAAGCCTCGGCCGTCCGCGACCGCGTGGCGTGCTGGTGTCGGCGGCGGCATCGGTGGTTGCGTCGGTGGCGGGATCTGCGGCGCGGTCGGCCTGGTTCAAGCGCGCGACGATGTCCTCCGCACTGCCGCGCAAATCGAATTCGACGGGAGCCGCGCTGACGTCGTCGAAAACGAGGACGGGCGCCTGTTCGCCCCGCGCGAGGACTTCTTTGACGGCGAGCGCGACCCGCGGCAATTCGCCGGAAGCGATAAGGCGATGGCCCTCAAAGGCCGTACAGGTGCGGGAATACGTGGTCACGACAATCTCCGGTTCGGGAAGTTGTCGAATTATACCCGGGTTAAATAAAAGCGCAACATATTATCCGGGTATTATTGTGAGGCAGCGCTATCGACCAACGACAGTTATCGCGCTGCCTTCCGCCGCCGGCACGCCCGGCCCGTACGAAGACACGCGATTGCGGCCCGCATCCTTCGCGGCATACAGCGCCTGATCGGCGGCATCGACGAGCGCGCGGCTCGACGTGAACGCCTCGCCCTGCATCGTCGCGACGCCGATGCTCACGGTCAGCACATGGTGCGAGCTGGCCACGTGACCGAGCCCAACCGCCTCCACGGCCGCGCGGATTTTCTCGCCAATGGACATTGCGCCGGCCTGGTCGGTGTCCGGCAAAAGAACCGCGAACTCTTCGCCGCCGTAGCGCGCCGCCGTGTCGCCCGGACGCTGCACGTTCTGCGTGATGCAGCGAGCCACCGTGATCAGCGCATCGTCGCCGGCCGAGTGGCCGTACAGGTCGTTGAATCCCTTGAAACTGTCGACGTCGATCAGCAGCATCGAAAGCGATCCGCCGTTGCGGTGTACACGGCGCCATTCGTTCTCCGCGGACTGCTCGAAGGTGCGGCGGTTGTCGACGCCCGTGAGACCGTCCGTGCTCGCGAGCGTGCGCAGTTCTTCCTCGGCGATGAGGCGCCGCCGTATCTGCTGCGCGAACAGCACGGCGAGCGCGATCATCGTGAGATTGAGCGCGCCGATCAGCGAGCCGATGATCCATGCGCGCCGCCGCCAGCCGACGTAGATATCGCGCGTGGACAGCGCGACGTCGAGAATCAGCGGATACATGTCGATGTGGCGAAACGCGTACCAGCGCTCGACGCCGTCGATCGCCGCCGTTCCGAAGAAGTCGCCGCTCGGCTGCTGGACGAAGCGCGAATAATTGGCTGTGCCCATCAGATTGATGCCGATCGTCTTCGGATCGTACGGACGCCTCATCAACATCGTGCCGTCGCTCAGCATCAGCGCCATCGATCCGCCGGCGCCGAGGTTCATCCCGTCGAACAGGCTGCGGAAATACTTCAGGCGCATCGTGCCCACGACGACGCCGCCGAAGCTGCCATCCGGCCGCGTGATGCGCCGGCTGAGGCCAATGCTCATGTCAGCGCCCGTCGTGCGCGGCATGAACGGACGGCTCACGTACAAACCGACGCTAGGCGAATCGCGATGCACCTTGAAGTAGTCCCGGTCGCCGAGATAAACGTGGCGCGGCGGCAGCGACTGCGAATCGATCGCGATATAGCCCGTTTCATCGATCACCAGAATCGAGCCCATGTCTTTCGCCGACGCCGAGCCGTCGAACAGCACCATCTGACGCAGCGCCGGATCGAGTTGCATCACGCGCGACTGCTTGAGCCCGTCGATCACCGTTCGGATCGACAGATCGTAGATTTCCAGGTTGCGCGAGACGTCGCGCTCCACCAGCAGCGAGACGTTGAAGACCGAGTCCTGCGCGCGCCGCAACGCGTCGTCGTGCATCTGCGCGAGCACCCACACGGCGAGCGCGAGGATTGCGCTCGCCAGCACGCCACTGATCGCGATGATGAGGTTGGGACGACGCGTGACCATGTTGTTCGGTTCGGACATGCGCGGCCTTGGCGCGCGGTGGGGAAAGGACGCGCCCGTGGGCACGTATGGCAAGCCGGTAGCGTAACAGAGGGAACCGCGGCCCAAATCGTGGAAAAGACGGGGGTTTGACGGCTTGCGCGGGGCTTACGGTTGTCTTTTGGTTGTCTTTTGGTTGTCTTTTGGTTGTCTTTGGTTGTCTTTGGTTGGCGGTGAGAGTTGGGTGGAAGTTTAGACGGCGGCGGCTGTTACGGGGTCGTGGATTACCCGGCTTCTCTCAAGTCCATCTGCGAAGCTCCGATAACCAATAAATGGGATGCCGCTTTTTGTGCTCGCACGAAGCGGCAACACCGCGCGAGGTCGTCGACTGTCCGGCGGCCGCATAGACGCTCCCATTCCCGGACCTGAGAGTCCATTACGAAGCGCTCGTTTCGTCCCTGGAGAAATACAGATACATGGCCGCTCTGAACCAGTTCACCATTAAAGCGAAGCTGATAGCCGGCTTCGGCATGCTGTCCCTGATCGTCGTTGCGGTCGCGGGACTTTCGCTCAAGTCGCTCGCCGATTCCACCGATGGCTTTTCCAGTTTCGTGCGCGGCATCAACGCGCGCGCCGACATGGCGGTTCAGGTGCGAACCGCGGTTGATCGCCGCGCGATCGCGGCGCGCAATCTCGTGCTCGTCGTCAAGCCCGAGGATCTCGAGATCGAAAAAGCGCAGGTCACGCGTGCACACGAAGACGTGGCGGCGAATCTCAAGAAGCTGAACGAGATGGTCAGGGACGCCGGCGCCGACGACAAGGCGCGCAGCCTCGTGGCCGAAATCAATCGCGTGGAGACCGCGTATGGCCCGGTCGCGACCGACATTGTCGGCCTCGCGCTCGCCAACAAGCGCGACGAGGCGATTGTCAAAATGGACGATCAGTGCCGGCCGCTCCTCGCGGCGCTGATTCGCGCGACCGACGCGTATGCCGGGCACGCGCATGCGCGGCAGGAGACGATGATCGCCGACTACGCGGCGCATTACCAGAACCAGCGCAATCTGCTGATCGCCATTTCGCTGCTCGCGGTTGCGCTTGCAGTCGGCGCGTGTGTCGCGATCACGCGTGCCGTGAGCGGGCCGTTGGGCGTTGCCATCGACGTCGCGCGGACCGTGTCGCAAGGCGATTTGCGCACGCGCATTCGCGTCGACGGCAAGGATGAGACCAGCAAACTGCTCGGCGCGCTGCGCGAGATGAACGAGCGTCTGACCACGGTCGTCGGACGCGTGCGCGACGCCAGCACGAGCATCGCGGGCGCGGCTCGCGAGATCGCGGCGGGCAACATGGACCTGAGCCAGCGTACGGAACAGCAGGCGGCGTCGTTGCAGGAGACGGCGTCGAGCATGGAGCAGCTCACGTCGACGGTGAAGCAGAACGCCGATAACGCGCAGCAAGGCAGCACGCTCGCCGCGAATGCTTCGTCTGTCGCGCAGAAAGGCAGCGCCGTGGTCGGCCAGGTAGTGAGCACGATGCAGGACATCAGCGATAGCTCGACGAAGATTGCCGACATCACGGGCATCATCGAAGGGATCGCGTTTCAGACCAACATTCTTGCGCTGAACGCAGCCGTGGAAGCGGCACGCGCGGGCGAACAGGGACGCGGGTTCGCGGTGGTCGCAAGCGAGGTGCGGAGTCTCGCGCAGCGCTCGTCGAGCGCGGCGAAGGAGATCAAGGATCTGATCGCCGATTCGGTGGAGAGGATTCGCGACGGCTCGTCGCTTGCCGGCGAAGCGGGCAAGACGATGACCGAAGTCACGCATGCCGTGGCGCGCGTGACGGACATCATGTCGGAGATTGCGGCGGCCTCGAGCGAACAGAGCCGCGGCATCGAGCAGATTAACCTCGCGATCACGCAGATGGACAACGTCACGCAGCAAAACGCGGCGCTGGTGGAACAGGCGGCGGCGGCTTCGCGGTCGATGGAGGAACAGGGGGAGCGGTTGAGTGAGACTGTGGGGTTTTTTCGGGTGGGGGTGGGTGTTGACCTCGTGCTGAGGGAAGACGCGGGGGCTGGGGTGGCTGGGGTGGGTAAGCTAGCCAATGTTGCTCACGTCAAGCCGGTGAGTGCGGTCCGCGTTGGGGCGAAGGCTGAACCGGTGCGTGTGCCGGCGAAGGAGTTGGCGTCGCCGGTTGCTACCGTCGGTGGCGATGACGGGTGGGATAAGTTTTGAGTGGATGCTTCGGTGGATGGGTTGCGAGGGCGGGTGAAGAAAAACCCCCGGCAGTTTGAGGCTGCCGGGGTTTGTGAGGCGGTGAGACATCAAGCAATTTCTTCCAATCAGTTGGAACCTTCTCTTTGCACCTCAACTACGGGCAGCTTGAACCTCGCAAAGCTGCGACCAACGGCACTCGGCACGGACCGTCACCATGGCAAAGTGTCAATGAGGCGTCCCTGACAGGAGCGGACGTTCGGTGGGGAAGTCACCGGTCGAGGTAAGCGGTATGATCTTTCGGAGCACCGCAAAGAGCCAGCATCGGCACCGTTCTACTAATTGACTAGCGATAATGGCCATTCCTGATTTTCAGACACTGATGCTTCCCGTCCTACGTTCGTCCGAAATGGGCGAGGTGAAAATTTCTGATGTCGTCCAGTTGTTGGCGGGCAAATTCCAACTGACAGAGGACGAGCGCTCAGAACTACTGCCATCCGGAAAGCAGACGACCTTCGCTAACCGTGTGCATTGGGCCAAGAGCTATTTGGGCAAGGCGGGCCTGGTTGAGTTGACCAAGCGCGCCCACTTCCAGATAAGCGATCGGGGACGTGATGTATTGGCCAATCCGCCGGGAAAAATCGACATTCGCTTTCTGGAACAATTCCCAGAGTTCATACTGTTCCGGGACGCCAGCAATGGTAGCGACAACGCCGGAAAAAACTCGCCGGCGGTGGAAGCTGTCCAGGCGAGCGGCATGACGCCGGACGAAATCATCCGAAAAGCTCACGGTGAGTTGGACGACGAACTCAGTCTTGATCTGCTCGCCCGTGTCATTGCGGCGCCGCCGGAGTTTTTCGAGCGTCTCGTAGTCCAATTGCTGCTGGCCATGGGTTATGGGGGGTCCACAAGTGACGCCGGCCGTGCGTTAGGCAAGAGCGGCGACGGCGGGATTGACGGCGTTATCGATCAAGACGCCTTGGGCTTGGACCGCATTTACGTACAGGCCAAGCGCTATTCCGACGGCAATAACGTCAGCTCGGGTGCGATCCGGGATTTCTTTGGATCACTGGATCGTTTCAAGGCGGCAAAGGGACTTTTTGTTACCACTTCGGCGTTTTCGGCTTCTGCCAGAGAGACGGCCGATTTCCTCAGTAAGCGTATCGTCCTTATTGATGGTCGCCAGCTAGCCAAGCTGATGATCAGGTACAACGTTGGCTGTCGCGTTGAGGAAACAATCCAGCTGAAGAGGGTCGACGAAGAATTCTTTGAGTAGTCGTTGAACGGCAGCGTACTGAGCGGAGCCCGGTCTGAGGGGCCTAGATAACGGCGCCTGCGAACGACGCCTCCTGGGCGACGCGTGCCGGTCGCAGCGCTTATTGACATAAAGACGACGACGATGAGACCGCGACCAACCGGATGACGATATTGCAAAGTTAGTACGTGGAAAGGTAAACGCCGCCCCAAGGGGCGAGCCGGCTGCCCATCAACGCTCTTCCTGTCGAAGCTTCTAATGCCCGTCATTGTACTGAACGGGGCGCGAGGCGCGCTGTTGATCCTGGGGAAGATTGGTCACCGATACCAATCAATGCGACCGCGCCGAAATTGTCTTTTCGCGGGACAAGAAAGCTACCGGTGGAAGGCGAATACCTCTTTTAGACGCGACCGAAGGTTTGCTTCCATCTGAAATCGAAACAGATTGCTACGACGCGCAGTCGCCACTAATCGCGAGTTCCAACGCCATGCGGTGAGAACATGGTCAGCGTGCATGACGAGCGAACATGAACCATAGATAGACCCTCTCTCTATGACTTCAACTTCGCGGCGCCAATTGTCGACTATGACTTCCCCGACGACGACAGACTCGAAATCAGCGTCGCTCCGCAAGACGTCTTGTGTCCGTCAAATGCCACGGCGCGGCCGTTGATCTTCACATTCTCATCCCCCTCTGCAATCACGCAGTCGCGATGGCCACTGGTCGGGCAGGTGCATCTATCGCCTATGCGCGCCACGCCCCTCCCCATAACCAGCGACGTTTCGCTGCCAGTAACCACCTTACCGCCGTGACTTGTACTGTCACCAATGCGTATCACACCTCGCATTCTGTACCTCACTGGTCCTTTCAAAAGACGAGGCATCCGCTGACGCGTTGCCTAAACCCAGTGACAGCTTGCCTCTGCGCCTAGGAGCCACGAGACGACTGCCACGAGAATGTAGATAGCGACCAGTGCGCCTGCGATGCGCGCCACGGTCAACCTGAATCGCAGATATACGAGTGCGGCAGCCGTAGAGAGGAAGCCGCCAACGCACAGAAGAAACTCCGTCGGCGACCCGCCTCCGAAAGTTACGACAGGTCCAATAACCACAATCGCGCTCCAGAACAGCGCATCACCCGCTTGCTGACAGCGCGCAGTGGAGTAACCGAGTATGGCCGCCAAGCAGACCGCTGCTAGCAACGCCAGCATTGCCACCATTGATAGCCCGAAGGGCGGCTTGTTAGCCACTTCTGACGTGCCATTCATTCTGTTTTTGTTCGCATCACTCACTATCGTTACCGGTTATTGAAGGGATCGTCACCCCGATACCTCTTGTTACTAGCCCTCTCCGCCGCGCTCGGCGGCGTGATCATTGTTATTTCTGCCGAGCCATTTTGACCAAGCGCTATCGCACCACTTGCTTTTCCGTCAAAGTAGCCCGCAGTTAGCGCCAGACCGATACCGCTCAGTCCAGAACTCACGCCGGTATTCCCTATGCGGTAGCCGAGATCATATCCTTCGTGCGGGTCGGTGGGCGAAGGTGCGCCCGCGCTGCCATGCAACGCCTGACTAAGCGGTATCAACCACTGCCTGTCGGATGTCGTATCGAAAAAGACACGCTCCGGTTTGGCCGCCTCCTGCGCAGCAGTCTGCGCCGCTTCCCAGCCCTGCCGCAAGGCTTCGGCTTGGGCGGTTTGCTTCATCCAGGCATGGTCCACGGTTTTCAGGGGCACACTGACAGGCCGGTGCAAATAACCCAGCACAGGCGACTCATCAAACTGCCGCAACTGAGACGCAGTCCAGCGCACTGGTAACCACCGACTTGGTGAGAAGGCACCTGGCCCCTTGTTTTCCGTATGAGCCCACAAGTCAGGTAACTTCTTTTGCCACCAGCCCGTGGCCATTGTGTGAGGAGTAACCGGGAAGGCCCCTCGGGCTCGCAGTCGGGCCTCGTAATCCTCGTCGTACGCGTCTGTCTGGTCCCAGTAGAAATTCCACATCTTGACGATGTCAAACTGGGTCTCACGCGCGTCGACACTATCCGGCTGAGCCACAACGTACGGTCGAACCAGATGATCTACCCTGTCAGGGCGGACCACCAGCATGGCCACATTACTGTCGAAGATTTTCGGAACCGACGATCCATCAGGCAGCGCACCTGAACCGGGCTTGCGCAACTGGTTTCGTAAAACCATGCCATCGGACGAAAAAATAAGTGCAGCAGGTACATCCGGGTTCGCGTCGAAAAAGTTGAACAGATGTTCAATCGGCGCGCCAGACGTCTGATCGCTTGCGTCCTCCTGCCACAGAAAGATCTGGAAGGCGAGCCCAGCCTGTTGGCGAGCCGGTGCTATCGAAAAACCACCGGTGAATTCGTTACCTGCTTCTCTTGGCGGGGCAACGGTGATCACGGGGACAGGCCAGTAATCGACGGCTTCGCCGGCTCCCGCCTTGAACGCTGCGCCGGTCCGAAGCCGTGCGTAGTCCTCTCGCCTCGTGTGGCCTGATGGATAGTCCGACGCGACCTGTGAGTAAATCGACGTATGCCGGTCGCTCTTACTTTGGAGGTGTTGCCAGATTTCACTTTGGCTGAAGTGGTCGATCGTCATTCCGAGCCCCCGGACCTGAAGGGTCATCGTTCTGTCCGAGCCCGACCTTGCTCCCTGTTGCACTGTCGCCGTGTGGCTTGTTGCCGCCGCCCCGTCCATCGCGCCACCTTTGATCGACGGTTGGGCAGCGTTCGCGCTTACGACCCTATGGGATAGAAACGCAGTCAGCATGACTGCCGCCGTAACGAGCAAGCCATTACGGACGATGGCGAAGGCGCTGCCTCCTGAATCGGCCGCGGAGACGCCGTTCATCTGACGGTAGAACGCATAAACCAGAACAAGGGATGCTACTGCGATGAATACCAGCACATAGTTCCTCAGGGTTGGGGGTGAAAGTCTGACTGATTTCATCTTAACCCGCTAAAGTTCCAGTCGAATACAGGAGTTATGGGACGTTCAGGATTGGCGCGTTGATTTGTCGTTTGTGACTGAACAAGGCTAGGCAGCGTTTGTGATATTCCCGTGGGGAATTTGCCGGCGGCGTAGTAATCGCACGATTGGCGCACCAAGTCCTGTGCCTTTCCGCTTAGCGAGGAGAATCTCTTTAGCCCCATGATTTGGGAAAGCGGGGTTTTCCAGTCGGCGACCGCATGCCAAACCGCTTGCCAATCAAGGTTATCGAGCGTCTTTGCCTCGCCAATAGCGACGTCCATTGCTGTCACCCAGCGATGATTCTCGGGATCGCGAAGCACTGCCGAGTGATACGAGTTTTCGCTAAGCACTCCGGTCGGGTCATTTTTTGCCAACGCGGCGGGATCTTGCGACATACGTTTGCGGGCCTCCGCAGGAGTCTCCTCCCGATATAGCACGATTGGCCCGAACCCCGTTGGCGGAAAATCAGCGCGCACTGCGTTGGTCTGGTCATCGACGCTCTTTCCCGCATTGAATTGGTTCTTGATCGCGTCCGGCGTCACATCCCAGTTCGGCGGATCAGGCATCCGAACCCATTGCGGCTTTGCGTAGGAATTGCCGAGAGCGAGGTTCTGCGTCACCGCGTCGGGCGCCTCAAGCCCGGCCTTGTCCGGCGTACCTCGCTTCGCTTCGCCGCCGTACATTTGCGGCACAAACGGAGGATTAAGCCTGTCTCCGTTGATAAACAAACGGCCCGTCTTCTGGTGATCCTCGTACTGGGGCCCGAGGCCAACCTTCAGAGCGACGCCGTTCACGGCATGTTTAGTCCAGACCCTTTGCCGAAAATTGACGCCCTTGAGCGCATTCATCGCCGCAAGTTCGGGCTTTGCATGCTGTGGGCGGGTATGGTTGCCGTCCCAATAGTAATCATCCGCCTTCACCGTATCGGGTACGCCGTACGTGCCAATTCCCTGCACTGTTGGGATGTCCACCGTTGTGTCCTCGGGACAGAAGTACAAGTACACGCGACCGCGATTATCCCGCTCAGGAAAAACACACAGTTGCTGACGGCTATCCTTTCGTGTGCCGCTCTGCGGCGTCCATTTATAGCCTGCCCGGCCACCAGACTTCGGAGAGTCTGAGCAAAGCTCTTCGAGCGGCGGTTGCGAGTGCGGCGACGCCGTAATCGCCTTCACAATGTCAATCAGCGTCTGCAACTTGGCCTGCATTGTTTGTTGAGGCGCGTCCGGTTGCGCCCAACTGGTCATCGTTTCCGTCTCCGTTAACGCGTAGGGACTGTCGACCATAATCACGCAATCAGCGCATCGCTCTCCGCGGTCATGCAGCAGCGCCTGAGCCAGTAAGGTAATGATGGTCCCCTGACTATGTCCCATTATGTTGACCGTCTCGTCCGGGGACACCTTGCGAATCTCGGCTACAAGCATCGCCAGACGTTCCGCGGCGAGCACGAAATAGTGGCGGTCGGCACTGCTACCAGAAAACTGGTAGTTACTCATTTTGGTTTCAAGGATGCGCCTCGTGACAAAACTCGACTTGAACCCCGGCCCATACATGTCTGGGATATTGGTCGTCGCGTTGTTGAACATACCTCCCGCCTTCGCGAAGTGAGCGTCCAATCGATTCCCGCGGATGTCCTGGAATTGCGAACGCAAGCGTGTCGGCTCGTTAGTCTTGGGATCCTTCTTTATTTCCTTTGGCGACGCCCGATAACCCCAGTAAAACGGAACAAATACGCTATGCGCGCTGTCCCCTTCGCGTCGATACAGCCACGTATCGGGGTCTTTGAGGATTGCATCCGCATCCCCGTCGCGCTGCCCCTTCGCCGCTTTTGCCATCTCACTGTCGTACGCAGCGCCATAGGTCCCGGGAACGAAGTCGGGCCTGTTAAGACGTTCCCCCAAACCTTGGCAAAGGCCCTGCTCCACGGTTTTGTAGTTCGCGCCAGGATCATTGACGCCATGGATAAATATCACTATTCCCGGCAGATCACGTGGCCGTGGCACGTTGCGGTCGTTTGCACGGCCCGCCATCGTTACTGCGTTTGCAGATCCAATGACGCCGTGTTCCTTTCCTGTGTCGCTCATGTTTTTTGCCTCGCCGGCCTCAAAGATCCGGCCTCAAGATGTCGATCTTCAGAATACGCATCGAGTCGTCCTTAACCAGATCGGTCAAGCCATTCGCATCGCTGGTGCCTTCGATTACGCGCCCGTCGTCGGTCGTAATCCGATAGGGCTGGTGCGCCGCCGGTGCTGGCTCATCAAGCGAATCACCGGGATAGTGCAGCCGGAATCGCTGGTCGGTTGGCGTGTTGGTAAAACTCGTCTTTGTGGCCTCTTCTGTAGAGGGGCCGCCCCATTGATGAGAAGCTGAGAGTATCTTCACGTCACCGTTTGTTCCGAGCGTCACACCGCTACCGATCTTCATATAGCTACCGTCTTCGGCGACCAGGCGAATTGTTGGCGCGGTAATCAACACCTCGTTTTCGTTCGTGCTGATCTTCACGCCCTTTTGCGCACTGGCCGTCAGCGCGTCGACTTGTGCCTGCAAGAGCATCGGGCCTTCACCCGCTACGGCCTGAATACCTTTGCCGCGAGCAAAAAGCTGCATGCCTTGCCCGGCCGTCGCGTTGAAGCGCTGTCCGCTCATTAACTGGAGATGCTGCTGAGCGACCTGATCGATGTTCACACCGGCGTACGTCACGTGGGTCTTCGGCGTCACGTTGATCGATCCCGCCTCTGCGCCGAAGGCCAAAAGCGCTTGCGAATTGCTTGACGACGACGAAGCTGAGCCGCTTCCTGCCTGCCATCCCTTCAATGTTGCTGCGATCTCCCTCTGGCCGCCCGTATCCGCTGCAAGGCCGCCGTGCTGACCGGCATAGTCACCCAACGCCTTAAAAAGCTCGCTGCACTCTCCGAGCAGCTGGATCAGCTCGTCGCGGTCAAGTTGATGCCCGCTCGCCTGATTTCGCGCATATGTCGTCAGCAAGATGCCCTGAGCCGCCCGCAAGGCAGCTGCTGCATCGGTACGCAGTTCGGCACCTTCACCGCGAGCATCTCCATTGCCATTGGTACGCGGCTGCGTCAGGTATCCGAGGTTCAACTGGCTATACGCATGCTCGCTTGCCAACTGTCCGCTGACCTGCCCAGGCGTATCGTCGAATCTGAGCTGGTTATAACGCGCTGCCTTAATTTCCTTCGTCTTGATCCCAGATACGTAACGGTTGCCCGGCAACGCCCCTGTGTGACTAAAGGCTGCCGGCTTGTTCGGCCCGTTATGCAATACCCCCGTCACGAACATCTTGTCGGGGTCGCCATTCAGAAAATCCAGGGCAACCTCCATTCCCACCCGCGGCAACGAGGTATGGCCGAAGCTCTGCCCCGCAAGGCTGGTGCTGACCCGCACAAAGGCGCTGTCCCGGTCCGTCCCGCTTGCGCCCACACCTTGGGCATGTGCGTGGTCGTCCGGATCCAGGCCTTGGATCTGCACCTTGATCCGTCCCAGTTCATCGCAATACACTTCCTCGCCGCCGGGGCCGACGACGAGAGCGGTAATCGGATAAACCCGTGGAAGATCGATGCGCGGATCGTACGCTGGCGTAAGTGCTATGCCGCGTCGCACGCAACTGAAGGTGTTGTCATAGCGCGTTCCGATGGCATCGGACGAGCGTGCCTGCATCGACTGCGTGGCAGTCGGCAACGAATCGAAGTGCCAGCGGTTGGCGTCGAACAATGCCTGCGCCCGCTCGTTCAGATCCTTAGGGAGGTTGTTCTCGGCGCGATGATGCAGGCCTGTAACGATAAACTGCCGTTCACTTTCGGGACGCGTATCGACTTTGGGATGCCCGGTCAGCTCAAACCAGTGGCCAACCGCCAGATCCCGTACGCCGCTTGCAGCATCCACGCTAACAGCCCGCAGTTCGTGCGCAAGCATTCGCGCCTTGCCAAGCCTGTCATAGTCGCTCCAGGAGTCGCCCGCGTGCGGCACGTCGATAACACTATCCGACAGCAGTTGCGACAGATCGTTGCCCGCCGGACCCTGATCAACGATATTGGACTCGGACGCCTGCGCCATGGTGCCGGCCTTGTAGTCCCAGCTCGCGCGCTGCACACTGCCCGGCACCAGTTGCTGCGAGGCCGACCAAAGCGTCACCGAATCGCGCTCCTCAGTCGCGGCGTCACGGTGATAGCGAATCGTGCCGGCGGCCGATTCTGGCAGCTTCATGGAATCGTCGAACAGCACCAGCGTGTGCACCGGCGTATCGCCGCTGCCGCTGTCGGACGCCGCCTGCCCGCGTTTGCCCGCCGCAGTAAACCACGCTATTCCGTCACGACGGCAAAGGCGTCGGATAAAGTCAGCGTCAGATTCGTGAAACTGGAAGATTAACTCTCGCACCGGGTACTGGTCGCGATTTATGCCCGACAGATCGAAATCAAATGCGCTCGCCAGTGCTGGGCTTTTCTTTTGCCATTCCCGTAGCAATACCTCAATCACGTCTGGCACGTTCTTCGTCCGGAATATGCGGGTATTGACCCGCCGCTCCAGAACGGACAGGGCGTCGCGAATAGTGAGCTGATATGTCGCCAGCGATCCGTCGGATTGCCCTGCGCGTGCGTCTGTCACAAGCCCGCAAATCTGGTGTATCGCTCCGCGATCGGTTACGAGCTGAACGGAAACAGGTAATCCAATGAAGGCCTTAAGTGGCAGATCCGAACGTGTTGATACGCAGGTTAAATGCCCTTCGATACCTGAGCACAAGCCTTCCCTGATGTCGATGCGCTGGACTACCAACACCTGTTCGAGCGCTTCCTGGGCACGTCCCCACTGGAGGCGAATGGGACGATTGTTCTGGTCGAGCACACCGGAAGCGAGTGCGCGCAGCAGATCAGCAGAATTCACAGTTAATCTCTTGGAGTTCTTTCTGACCGACCTTGACCGCCGCCCAGACTTTGATTAATCGTCCACGTGACCCGGGTTCGTCGATTGATCGACCGGAAAACGCGATTTGTCCGATCTTAGCAAAATCCTTTTATTGCGCGCGCGTTCCAACACAAAAAATTTAACAGCCCCTTCAAACGATCGCTTGATCTTCAGGATTTAAACGAATTTGAATGTCACATTTCAACACCCGCCTATCACCAAAGGCAGACAGCTGTTAGAGGCAGACCAATTTATGCCGATTTCTAAACAAGCGCGTTAAAAATCACGCCCCCTCGCGCTAACTTTTCCCTTCTTGTCGAAATATCGCTGCCGACTTCCCGGTATTCGTGCGTCTCGCCGGGGACATGATTTCAGGAGTGCCGGCGATGGCTTGGGCGTTACAGAATTTTCTAAGGCATCAACGCATGTCAAAAAGCAGCTAGAAAAACGCGGCAGTGAAGTCGGGAGAAGAACGCTAACCAGAGTGATACTGCTTCCGCCACCCGCGGAGTCGGCTCGCGCGGTTCACTGCGCGATCGTTTGAGACTGGCGGCATGCCTTAGCAGAGCAGGCAACACGGACTGAGCGAACTGTTCTCTCTACGTTCGCTGGTTTCTACGCGAAGCCGGCTACGACGGCGTGCGTGACAGCCTTCATGTAGAGATTGATGATGCTCTTGAACGTTACGTGATTCTGAACGCGAGATCGACGAAGTAGACGCGGAAGGGCGATGCGGCATCGGACCAGACTTGGCCGCTGCGGGTCGTCCAGGCCCTCGGCGAAGATCGTCATAAAGCAGTGTCGGACACGCAGTTGCTCCAGTTCTGCTGCCACAGGCGGCAAGCACCAGTCCATCGGAAGGCGTTGGTTGCGCAGACCTGGCTCAACGCAGCTAACGAAGCAAAGTGGGGGTCGCGGGTCGCAAGTACCATTACGCATTGCGCAAGAAGAATGAGCAAGGCCGTGCTGCTGGAACCGCAACCGATCTATCTTCATACAGGCCAGTAGAAACAGAAAAAGGTTACAGGCAAATCAGCTGTAACCCTTTGATATTCCTTGGGAGGAGGAGGATCGAACTCCCGACCTTCGCATTGCGAATGCGAACAAGTCGAGATTTCTTGAGATGAATCGACATTGAGTCAATCCCATAACTCATTGTATTTTAATGATTAAACAGCCTCACATCTGCTAATCGATATTGATCGACATACCTCCTTTGCCGCATAATCCGGTTACACAGCAGTTACACGGGATTGTCGACTAAGAATAAGGGGGTTAGGTGGCGAAGGTAAATTTCACCGCGGCTCGCGTGGAAGCGCATCGCTGCGCCGAAGGTAAGTCTCAGTCATTCCTCTGGGATAGCAAGACGCCAGGGCTGGGTTTGCGTGCCGCTGCGGGAGGCACCAAGGCCTACATCTTCCAAGGGAGGATTTATGGCTCGACGGTGCGGATCAGAATCGGTGATCCAAAGAGTTGGACTATCGACCAGGCGCAGGAGCGAGCACGAAACCTCCAAACGCTTATCGATAGCGGCATTGATCCGCGAGAGCATCAGGCCGAGCAGAAGGCAGCGCATGAGGCTCGGCAGGCTGCCAAGCACCGGCAGGATGTGACGGTCAGCGACGCATGGGGACACTATCTCGAGCATCTTCGGACGAAGATTTCTCCGAAAACGAAAAGGCCTCGGTCGGAGAGATACATCCTCGACCACATCAACCTTTCGTCACCCGGCGGCGGCATCGCCAAACGAGGCGGCAAAGAAAAGGTGCGGGGCCCATTGGCCCCGCTCATGTCACGCAGGTTGTCCGAAATCACTGCAACGAGTATGGCCGACTGGCTGGAGGTTGAAATAGTCCGAGGACCGACGAACGCCTCTCATGCGTTTGGTCTGTTTAAGGCATTCATTCGGTGGTGTGACACGCACGAGACTTACGCAGGCACTGTATCCCAAGACGCCTACGCGTCGCCAAAGGTAAAGGGAATTCTGCCTCGGAGCGTCGCGAAGGACGACTGTCTTCAGCGCGAGCAGTTGTCCGTTTGGTTTAGTGCGGTACGCGACATCGCCAATCCAGTAATCAGCGCATACCTTCAAGGGCTCTTGATTACCGGCGCACGGCGAGAAGAGCTAGCCGCGCTGCGCTGGGAAGACGTGGACTTCCGCTGGCGCAGCTTGACCATGAACGACAAAGTCGAAGGCACTGGCGGTCGAACTATTCCGCTCACGCCATACTTTGCGAGCTTGCTGCGAAATCTTCAGCGTCTCAACGAGATGCCGCCCAACAGGCGCCAAGCCGCTCGTCTCGATGTAAGGGGTGAACAGTGGGAGCCGTCCGAGTGGGTATTCACCAGCAAAACAGCGTCGGACGGGAAAATCGCCGAGCCGCGCCATGCGCACAATCGGGCGTTAGCACCGACAGGCTTGCCTCACATTTCCATTCATGGCCTGCGCCGATCATTTGGCACGCTGTCAGAGTGGGTGGAGGTTCCGGTAGGCGTTGTCGCCCAGATCCAAGGGCATAAGCCATCCGCAATTGCTGAGAAACACTATCGTCGTCGCCCAATTGACCTGCTTCGTGTCTGGCATGACAAGATTGAAGCATGGATGCTCGAGCAGGCAAAGATCAAGTTTGAGCCCTGATGCCACAGTTCGCCCCCTGCAGCCGCTGTCTCCGGTGTCGAGTACTTCGGAGACGCACCCAAGATTCCGACATTTTTTTGAGGCTGCCGCGCCGCACAGGGAGAGGATCGAACTCCAGACCGAGACACAGGTAACCGTCCCCGCACTGAGAAGGCAGAGATGCCCCCAAAAATGCCCCCAACTTTGCCTTCCTACCCCCAGCCTACCGCAGCCCTTCTCGAATGGAGACCTGTCAGTGGCCTGAATGGAATGAGAAGGGAAGAGCAGCCCAAATGCGTAGTTCCTCGCGCTAGCGTAAGGCCCACTCTGTCCCTCTTCATGATTCGGCTATGTAGTTCATCTGGTGGACTCGATCCATAAGCCCGTCAACGTCTTTAAATTTGCCGTACACGGCCGGATTGCTACCAACTGCCAGTGCTTCAAAGTGGGCCGCCCCGCAAGTGATCTTGCCGCTTTCTCGGTCGAGAAGATCCTCGTCGAACAGACTGCCCTTGGTTTCGACCACGAAGTACAGTCGCTCCTGGCCATCGAGCTCAATCAGCACAGCCCAGTCGGGGTTGTAAGTCCCCAAAGGGGTCGGCACCTTGAACCAACCGGGTAGCTTCGCATAAACTTTCACGGCCTCGTTTTTCTCCAGGGCTTCGGCAAAGTCCCGCTCGATGAAAGAGTCGTAGACCACGTGCTCGTATACCGACTTCTGAGTGTTCTCCACGAGGTTCTTCAGGTAGCCGGTAAGCTCTTCTGTCTCGAAGAGCTCTTGAGCGTAGTAGCTCTCGTCGCCTAGCCGCTGATACTTGATGCCCTTCACCAAGGCCAGCCGTTTGCACCGATTGATGGCCTCTGCGGTCAGCTCGATGAACTTCTGTGGGTTGCGCTTGAATTCATTCAGGCGCGTGCTTTCGGTGAGGATGCGTGCGATCGTCTTGCGCGTAAGTTGGGTCCTGTCTTGTAACTCAGTCAGAAGGTCCGGTAACTCAATGCCGCTCTCGATAAGGGCGACCGGCTCCGACACGGATAGCACCGAGGCATTCACACCAGCCTTGCTGATCGACACCCCGGCCTTCTTCCACCGAAGGCGGGTGCTCGCCACGGGCGGCATGTCATTCAAGGCGTTGATGCACTTGTCGATCAGCTTGTCATTGTCGAAGTGCACGCGGTAGGTGGTCTTTTGTTTGATGCGATCCCAAAGCTCCTTGAACTCCGGGCTCAGCAGCACTGACTTGCGCACCGGAATCTGCTTGCGCTCGTCCGCGTTCTTAATCTCGAACTTGCCGGTCAACTTCTTGAGCACCGCTAAAATTTGGTCCATTTGGGCGTTGAATTGCTCTGGCAATGCCAGCGCGCCGTCCTTGAGCGCCGCGCGCAGCGGGTCTTGGACCTTTCCCTTACTGTCGATGTAGCCTTGAGACTTGAGATGTACCCAAAGTGCCTTCGATGCGTCAAAGCCAAGCGGCGCAACTTCACCATTCTCTTTGGCAACGACAATACCGGCAAATTCGTGGTCGTGCACCACGCCAAATTGGATGCCGGTGTCCTTTTCGATGTCTCGCTGCAGGTTTTCCGCAAACTGCTCGTAGCTCTCGGTCGCGATCACCGTCAACGTGTTGACCTCAAAGCCACGTAGACGCTCACCATTCTGATTCACGCAAAGCCGAAGACCGCGGCCAATCGTCTGTCGGCGCCAACGCTCCGTCTCACGGGTGGAGAAGTTGCAGATTTGAAAAACGTTGGGATTGTCCCAACCCTCCTTGAGGGCCGAGTGCGAGAAGATGAACTTCAGCGAGGACGAAAAGCTCAGCAGCTTTTCCTTGTCACGCATGATGAGATTGTAGGTGTCATCGTCCGCAGCCGTGCTTCCGCTGGTGTCCTTCACGACCTCCACTGTTTTACCGCCAATCTTCTTCTTGTCGATCGAAAAATAGCCGTTGTGCACCTCACTGACAGTAGCAAACAGATCGACCTCATCAAACAAGCTCTGATAGTCCGGATGCCGAGCAAGGCGTTTGTATTCTTCTTCGAACATCAAGGCGTACTCGCCCTTCACCGGATTGCCTTGATCGTCGTACTGGCGGTACTTGGCCACCTCATCGATGAAGAAAAGACTGAGCACCTTCACGCCCAGCGGACGTAGACGCTTTTCTTTATCCAGGTGTTCTTTGATGGTGCGAGCAATCATGGCGCGCTGCACTGCGCCAGCATCCACATCGCCCCAGGCCTCACCCACACGCAGGAATACCTCACTTCCAGGCACTTTCAGCTCGATGAACTGGTCAGCCTTGGCCGCACGAATCTCGCCAATCCGTACGTTGGCATACAGCGGGCGGCCGGTTTCTTGCTCTAGGTCGAAGCCGTCATGCACAGTGACCGGCTCACGGCGAACCACGCCTGAAGCGTTCTGGCGATCCACCTCAATGCTGGCCGAGATCACACCTTTCTTGCTCGTGACAGCCAGCAGTTTCACGTAGGGCTTGTTACTGCCACCTTGTACCGTGGCAGCCGCGACCTCGATTTGCTTGACTAACTTCTGCTCGTAGGCATCCACGGCGTCCAGCCGGTACACCATGTTGTGCTCATCCACATTGGTGGCGGAATAACGCAGGGAGCAAAGCGGGTTCATGTAAGCCAAGGCCTTCCTACCCTTTCCATCGATACCGCCGTAGACGCCCTGCGGTTCATCCACGATTAGGATCGGACGCGTATTGCGGATCAGGTCAATAGGGCGCTCACCACCAGTCTTCTCACTGGCACGGTACATCTTGTTCTTGGATTTCTCACGACGCTTGGTCTCGTCAGACTCTTCGGCTGCGGCTGCGGCTTCGTCGCCAAACTTGTTGATCGCCCCCACGGTGATGACCATGATCTGGATGTTGGGACTGATCGCAAAGTTACGAACCTCACCCAAGCGATCCGAGTCGTACTGGAAGAACTCGTACCCTTTCGCGCTGGGATAGAGGCCTTCGAAGTGTTCGCGGGTAATCTGCAATGTTTTATTCACGCCTTCCTTGATGGCAACAGAAGGCACCACTACCACGAACTTGGTGAAGCCGTAGCGTTGGTTCAACTCAAAAACAGTACGCAGGTATACATAGGTCTTGCCGGTGCCGGTCTCCATTTCCACAGTGAAGTCCAGCGCCTGTTTGGGGTGCAACAGATCGGACGGCGGCAAGCCGTTGCGAATCTGCACCTTCTGCAGGTTCTCGCTCAGCTCCTCGTCCACTAGGAGCTGCAAGGCATTACCAATGCCGCCCTGGGCGGTGAACTGCTTGCCCTCAAAGCCTTGCTGCCCCGCGTCGGTCAGAGCCTGCGCGGTTACGGTGAACACAGAACGACAGACCTCTTGGCCGCGGAACAGGTCGCAAACCGCCTCGATGGCAGCAGCTTGGTAAGGAAGGTCAGACTCGAAATGGAGTTTCATTCCAATGTCCTCACAGGCTGCGCACGTGCTTCACGCCGTGCTGCTCCAGTATGGCGGCCAGATTGCTCTTGGCGACGTCATTCTCGAAGGCGCTGTCACGGAAGACGGCCGTGCTCTCCGTGGCCGTGCCTTGCGCCTCACGCCATTGCGCCATGCCCAAAGCCAAGCTCTCGGCGTCCGCCATGCTGATTTCTTCGTCCAAGCAGGCCAGCAAGGTGCCGCCGCCTATACAGTGCACAGTCTTGCCCGCGATCAGCATTTTTTCCATCGGCACACACAGGTCCAGACCAAGCTTGAGCAACACCTCGTACAGCACGTCGTCATTGCTGCGGCCGGGCTCTATATGCTCTAGGTTTTCGAGCAGAGAACCTGATAAATCCTTCGGCTTGGGGTTCCACGCCCGAACGTTGGAGGAGTCAAGCTTGAAAACGCGGAAGCCCACATCACCATCCCAATCCGGCTTCCCCGATTTGATCGCACTACTTGCTTTGCGCAACCTTTCCTTTGTTAGCTCAGCGATATTCAGTGGCATTCCGTGATCTTCGCAATATTTTGCCGCAACTTTCTGCTGCTTATCTTTAATATCCAATGGTTCCGGAAGCTGAACGAGAATATATCGTCTGTTCCCACCGTCTTGACTGTTTAGCTGCATCACTGCCTCGCCAGTGGTTCCGCTACCTGCAAAGAAGTCCAGTATTACCGCATTAGGATCGTCAGAGCTGGTGTAGCGAATTAATTTGGCAATCTCATCCAGATCCTTCGGGTTATTGAAGACCTTCTTGCCGAACATCGCACGAAGATATTTGACTGAAACCTGAGACTGTTTATAGAAGTAGCTACCTCGAACCTGCGTTGCAAGCTCCTCATCTTCCTCGCCTTCAGTCGGTTCTTCATCAAGCTCAACATCCGCGCTCAATTCGGTCTCCAAGGGGATCGGCCTGATATGCGACTTGCGGAGTGGAGGTTGTGTGTGGTCTGCACGAAACTCAATGATCCCCGCATCAATTCGACGCTTCATCTCCCCCCATGTTGAAAAAACCCAACCTCGCTCTGGAACTTTGCACGGTCGACCCGTGACAGGATGCGGGACATCGTAAGTCGGCCCACCGCCGCCCGGCCAAGAGATGTTGTCATCTCGCCACGGCCCATGCTTATCGACCCTTTTGTACCTACTCCACTTCTTGGAAGGATGATTTTTAGGGAGATTGGAAAACCATTCCTGAAGGTCACTTTCAAGCGCCTTGTCGTTGTCGCCATGCTTAGCACGAAGTTCCAAGTAGGTGTCCCATATTTCACGAGCACCTGGCTTTTCCTCCCTCCACATTGTGCTCAGCTCTCGCAGGTGACCCTGTGATTTGGCATAGACGAGAACATACTCGTGCCCATTGGAAAAGAACTTCGCATCGTTCTTTCGACCTTTCTCCCAGGTAAGGCAAGAGATGAAGTTTTCTTCACCAAAGATCTCATCCATTACCGAGCGCAGATTGGTAATTTCATGCTCATCGATACTGACAAGGATCACGCCGTCTCGTGTCAGCAAAGTTCTCGCAAGCCGCAGGCGTGGATAGATCATATTCAACCAGTCGGTGTGAAAGCGCCCACTGGCCTCCGTATTCCTGCGCGATGCCAGGGAGCTTATTCGTTCTCCGTCTACATCGCGCCAGCCCATCAACTGCTGATAATTTTCGATGTTGTTCTGAAAGTTATCGGCATAAACGAAATCTTTCCCTGTGTTGTAAGGTGGATCGATATAAATCACACGCACCTGCCCACCATCCCGGCCATAGCTCTTTTGCAGGAGCTTAAGAACTTCCAGATTGTCACCCTCGATCATCAAGTTCTGCGTGGTGTCCCAGTCCACGCTCTCTGCGGGTACGGGGCGAAGTGTGCCCATGCTAGTGGTTAAGGCAATCTGCCGGGCCCTGTGCTTGCCATGCCAGTTGAGTCCGTACTTTTCTTCGGAGTCCGTTGCCGTGGCGTCGCCAATTAAGGCTTTGAGCACGTCGATGTTCAAGGCCGCGGTGGTCCTCCCATCCACGGCCGTCTCAGTCACCAGGTCGGGGAACAGGGCTTTCAACTTGTTGATGTTGTCGGTCACGGCGTCGGCGCTTTGCGCTTCTGGCGAGTGCGCTTCGATTCTTTTGATCATCATAGGTTGCTCTATCGGTATTCGCTGGGTGGGACTTGGTTCAGGCGTCTTGAGTGCCGCCCATCTGGCGGTCGAACGACTGACGGATCAGCCCAATCACATAAGGTAGTTCGTCAAGGCTGTTTAAGCCTACTTCCACGTCGCCATTGCCCCAGCGACCAATGCTGGAAATGTCACGGCACAAGCCCTTGGGGTCTTCGATGTCGGCAATGCTCAAATTGAGCACCAGCAACAGGCGTTTAGCCTGTGGCACGACATCGATAAAGTTTGTCTCTGCCTTGTAAGCCACATAGAGCTTCAAGAACTCTTCGACCACACACGGGTCCAACGCCAAGATCGATTTCCGCAAGGCATCGAACAACTCGCGCATGGGTCCGGCCGCCAAATGGGGATGTTCAGCCATGCTGTATTGTTGACCCGGTTTCGCTGCGACTGGTCGGTATGCACTCAGGAGGTCGTCTCGCAACTGCGGTGAGTCCCAGACCTTTGTCGCTTCAGAAGCCAAACGGTCAGCGCGTGCTTTGATCGCAACCTCATCCCACTGTCTGGCTTGTCCAAGCCCTAAGTTCAGCTTGAGTGGGCTGTGAGCAAAGCCAACAGGGTTGCCGTTCTTATCGGTCACCCGGTCACGCTTGTAGGCAAAAGCATGATCGCTGTATTCGCTGTTGTACCCGGTAAGCGTGAGGTTGCCTAAAGTATGCAGCCAGTCTTGCTGAACCCGTTTCCAGTCAGCACCCAGCTCTGTCTGCCATTCGTCGGACAGGGCTTCGTTTTGCGGAAGGATGTGCTCGATGGTGTAGTCCTCCACCATCATACGTTCCTTGCGGCCATGGTTCTCAAGGCGGCGCAGCCAGTAACTACGGCTTCGGAAGTTGTAGAGATCACGCAACTTGATGTCACGCTGGAACTCCTCATCGCTTGGGAAGCGGCGATATGAAGGCAGCATCAGGAACGCGGCTTGCACGCTTTCCAAGTAGCGATCCTTCTTGAGGGTCCGACTCAGGCCGGCGAAGGTCTTGTTCAGCGAATTGGTGGGAATGGCGCAAATGGCGCGGCGAAACACATAGCTTTCCACCAAGCGAACGATCTGCAGCACCTCGTCGCTGCTCAATCGAGCTTGCTTGTAGTCGTAGTAGACATCCAAAAGGAACGGGTAAGCTACATCAACTTTCAGTTCGCGAAGATCATGGAACGCTTGCATTAGTCTTGAATCAGCCTCCGCTCCCAAAGCCATGACACAGTAGTAGGACGCATAGGCGTGGATGTCCGCGACCAAATCGCGAGTGTCACCCTTGACGCTCCGCGCAAAGGCTTTGAACGCGGCATAGACCTCTCGCACGTTGGGAATCTCGCCTGTCTTGGCCGTCAAGTAGTGGCGCATGAAAGCATCGAAGTGCACGACATACGCCGCTTGGCCGAATGCCCGCTCCATCGGCCTCCAGTAGTTCTTATACAGCTCGGTTTGCAGCTTGGGCTCAAGCCCCATTAGGATGTAGTTGCGAATCAGGTCCGCCTGGCTGAGTTCCAGCCCGGTGGAATTCATGCTCTCAAAGATCAACTGCGGATTATCGTGGGCTCGGTCCAGCGACACGTCTACGATCACCAACTTGGCAAGACCTTGGCAGATGGCTTCCAGTTCTGCGTTGTTGGCCGAAATCAGCTCCTGGAACAGGGCGTAGTTCTCGGCGATACGAGTGCTGGCCTCCGCAGGCACCGGCGCGCCTTGGAGGATTGCAAGAAGTGTTTCTTTGTCGGTCTCGGACAAGATCAGTTTGAAATGGCGCTCACCGTCTTCGTCCGGGTTTAGCAGATAATAGTTACGCAGCTTCTTGGCCGAAAAGACCTCCAGCAACTCGCGCATACCTTGGGTTTCAAGGTGCTTCGCCAATGCGGCGATGAGCAACGTACTGGTGGTCAAGCGCTGCTGCCCATCGATGACCAGCAGTGCTTCTTGGCTAGTGACAGACGACAGGCCACGCTCCACATAGACGATGGAACCAATGAAATGGGCGTTGACCTTCTCATCACGACCGGCTCGCATCAAGTCCGCCCAAAGCTGGCGACACTGCGTGGCGGTCCATGAGTAGTTGCGCTGATAGATGGGGATGACGAACTGCGGAGACTTGCGCAGGAACTTGAGCAGGTTTGCTTCTGTAGCTTTCACTTCGATCCCTTATAGGCTTTGTACGACCCGCTGGCGCTCGGCCAGCAGCGCCTTGATTTCTAGGTTGGCGGCGACCTGTCGCGCCAACTGCTTTTCTTTCGCCGCAACACTGCGTGCTGCAGCAATACGGTCGTCCAAGTCTTTGCATTCGTGCAAGGCAGCGCGGCGCTCCGCTGCTTGCGTCGGGGTATCGCTACGTTTGAATTCCCCGATCAGCGGAGCGGCCTGCCATGCCGACAACGTGTCAAACCACCCCTGGTATAGGGTCAGCATGTGTGAGCGTGGTTGCTTGCTCAGTGCCAAGGATTCGAGAAAGGCGGTGATTGACCCGTCTGCCACGCCCTCTGGCAGGTCCGAGTTGACGTGTACGATGATCGAGTCACCGTCCAACACCGTCTTCTCGGCTTCGCGTTGGGCCCAGCGGATGTGTGCCATAGAAGCAAATAGCTGCACACCCTCTTCTATCAGAAGCACTGTAGGATAAGGAACCGCACGGTGAACCCACTCCGCTAGGCGCTTGACGCTGTTGCTGACTTTGACAGCCTGCGGGCGAAGTTGGCTATCCGCTGCTGCCTCAGTTCGCAGCCTGACGCTCAACACGGCGACTTCCAGATAGCTGCGAAGCTCGTCTTCGTAGGCCACAATGCCCGCGTTGGTGGGTTTGAGAGCGGCATGCCAAATAAACTCGTCGATGCCGTCTTGCACCAGTTTACGGTCTGCCAAGGTTGCAGCGCCGTTCTCGGCCAGCATCTTTTTGGGAACACGCTGCTGAACCAGCGCAGCAGAAGGCAGCGCCAGTGCAGCCAACAGGTCGTTCACGTTAAGGTTAGTGATGCTCATGCGGTTGATGCCTCCGCCCCATTCGGCAACACGATGAGGAACGCTAAAACCTCGAAGTCGTTTGCTCCTGCGAACTCACCTTTCATGGCATGGGTTCCGGCGGGCGAGAACAGACTGGCTATTGCGCGTTCTTCAGACTTGCCCACGATAGATGACACCGCTGTGGCCAAGAGCTTCTGCGCATGCCGCATGTCCTCGCCATGTCGGGTAGCTCGGTCAAAGCGGGCGCAGGCTGTAGCATCGGGAAAGTCCCGTCCCACACACAGTCGCTTGAGACGATCCAAAAAGCGCTTGACCTGGGTGTAGGGCAAAAGCACCGCGCCATCGTCACCCACGTGCACGAGGTAGTGAGGCGCTAGCGGGTAGCTAGGGTCAATCATTTTCTCTGCGGCTACCCCTTCGGCGCGCAGGCAGAACAAGACACCGGAGGGGATGTCCGCGTAAATGCTGGTCGTAACCGCAAAGCATCCCAGTGGCATGCCCTCCAGCTGGACTGGGTGCTCCCGTGCGTATTCGGCCAAGTCGATGCGGAAGTCGGTCAGGGTTAGGTCGGTGATGGCCACGCCGCTGGAGAGGTCCTCCAAATCAATCACCGTCTCCTGCAGCTTCAGCAATTGGTTGCGCCGGTACTCCAAATCGTTCATTTGGTTGCCAGACTGCTGCTCGATGATATTTTCTTCACCGGTTGCGGAGATGTCCAGCAGCACCATGCGGCCACTCACACGCTGCTCAAGGTTGATATATTCCTCCAACTCCATGTTGGGCCAGAAATTTACCAACTGAATGCGGCCATTGGTGGACCCGATACGGTCGATTCGACCAAACCGTTGAATGATGCGAACCGGGTTCCAGTGAATGTCGTAGTTGATCAGCCAATCGCAGTCTTGGAGGTTCTGGCCCTCGCTGATGCAGTCCGTAGCAATGAGCAAGTCCAACTCACCTTCGTGTTCAAGGTCTGCAGGACGCTCCTTGGAACGCGGAGAAAACGCAGTTAGGATACTGGTCAAATCACGGCGCAAGTGCGGTAACGTCGTCTGGTTGCGCCCAGCACCCGTCACGAGGGCTGATTCAATGCTCAATTCAGACTTGGCCCAGCCCGCCAGATGCTCGTAAAGGTAGGCGGCGGTGTCAGCAAACGCCGTGAACACGATCACCTTGCGATTGCCGGGATTGGTGGGCTGCTTGCACTTGCCCGCGATGAGGTCACGCAGCTTCTGCAGCTTGTCGTCCCGGTCTGCGCTCACTTGCTCTGCGGTGGCATAGAGCGTGGCCAGGCGGTTACGGTCTTCGACCAGGTCCTGTTTCCAACGTAAAAGGTCCACGTCGGTGAGCAGGACCTTGACCTTGCGGCCCACAAGAAGCGACTCAAAGGCGGAATCGTCGATGTCCACATCGGCAATGTCCAGCTCTTCTATCTCTTCGTGGTGCGTGTCGATTCGGGCCAATATCTCTTCTACGTCTCGCAACTGACGTTGCAGCGTCAAGGCGAACGAGGACACAGCGCTTTCCATCCGTTTGAGGACGTTGACGCGCAGCAGGTGAATCAGACTTTCTTCCCGGTCCACTTGCCGGAAGAAGCTTTCTCCACCCCGAATTTGTGTGCTGTACTTTTGGTCGTAGGCCTCTTGCTTATGCGGCAGCACGTAGCGAAGCGGCGCGTAGGCCGAGAGGTTGAGTTTCCTGATCTCCAAGTTGATGTCGCGAATCGACCGGAATTCACCCGCACGGTCTACGTCTGCCTTGATGTTGATTGGAGGCAGGCGGTCCGGAAAACGGCCAGTTTCGGCAGTGCCGTAGTACTTCTCGATATGCCGCCTTGAACGCGCAATGGTCAGGTGATCGAGCAAAGCAAAGTAGTCGAAGCCCAGCATCTCCACCAGCAAGGATGGCGCTTTCTCTTCTGTCGGCAGATCCAGCCAGCGGTTGAAGGCCTTCTGGGCACGGCGCGTCGTGCTGTCGATGCTTGCAATGCCATGGTCGAACAGCGCCGTGTCATCGCCCTCCGTCACGAAGGCAATCTGGTTACGAAGGTCCGCCAGACGGTTGTTCACGGGCGTCGCGGAGAGCATCAAAACACGCGTCTTAACGCCTTCGCGAATGACCTTGCGCATCAACCGGTCGTAGCGCGTCTCACGGCCTTTGTTGGCGGCCTTATTGCGGAAGTTGTGCGACTCGTCGATCACCACTAGGTCATAGTTGCCCCAGTTCACATGGGACAAGTCGATGTCACCCGAATGGCCGTCGTCTCGGGTGAGGTCCGTGTGATTGAGAACATCATAGTTGAGCCGGTCGGGGGCCAAGACGTTGCGCCGGTCATTGGCCTTGTAGAGCGTCCAGTTGTCACGCAGGCGTTTGGGGCACAACACAAGTACGCGGTCGTTGCGCAGTTCGTGATACTTGATGATGGCTAGAGCTTCGAACGTCTTGCCCAAGCCGACGCTGTCTGCAATGATGCAGCCACCGAAGCGCTCCAGTTTCTCGATGGCACCTACGACACCATCACGCTGGAACTTGAAGAGCTTCTTCCAGACTACGGTGTTACGGATACCCGTCGCCGACTTGACTATCTTTTCTTCGTCGAGGCCTTCGGTCGCAAAAAGCTGTTGAAGCACCAAGGCGTAGACCGTGGCAGCATCGCGATGCGTGGCAAGCTCTTTGACCGCAGAAATCAGCGATGCTTTAGCCTCCGGGTGGTCTTCAAGCTGCGCCCACTGCATGTCAAACCACTGGCTCAATATATGTGCTTCAGCTGGGTTTTCGGACGCCTGAATCAGGTTCAAAGGGTTGCCCGGGGTAATGCCCAATCCTTCAGTGCTGAACCCAAACGATCCGAGAGCGGCTTGTTGGGCATCACCTGCGTTGTCTCGCAACACCAGAGTGCCTTGCGGAATGGAGCCTTTGGCACTACGCACATCGGCCTTGGCTTCCAACCAAGCCATCAGCTTCCGGGCGAGGCAATGCGCTTGGAGCGTATTGCGCGATCTACGGTCTGCAAGCGTACCGAGCAGATTAAGGTGATCTTGTTGCTGCGTTGCGGCTGACGCTTTGGAAGACGGAGGGATGACTATGCGCATCCGATCCAATAACGGCAATTCGTTCAGCAACTCGGCGAAGGCAAACAAGGAAAAGGATTCCGACACCATGTCTAATTTGTGGCTGCGCTTCAGCCACGGACGAATCATGTCCACTACTCGGTCTGTGCCGGAATTACTGACAAACTTCATTGCCCCGTATCCTCTCAGAAGGTAGTTAGTATTTGCGTCATTGTTGAGCATCTTCAATGATGCTTCGCTCGCCGCTTTTGGCCTTCTCGCAAATCAAACCATCCAGCTTTAAGTTGTGCCTATTCGCGTGCTCCAATACCAATATCTCAATCATGGATGCGACCGAGCGGTGCTCGCGCTCGGCGGCCATGCGCAGAAGTTGTTTGATTTCGGCAGAAGTCCGGATAGAGAGGGTCTCGACCTTTAGGCGTGACATGTTGTTGTCCGTCATCAATGTAATGCAAATGTACTGCATTTGGTAGGACCTAAACAACCCCAAACATGCTGATCTAGCGCGTCGTTCCCATGCACCGCTTCACTTGCATCGGACGCCCATCTTCCAGAACCGAAGCTTGAACAACTGAACAACGCGGCGACGCTGCTCCGAGCCGGTTTGCCTTGGTAGTCCGCCGTCGGCGGCTCGCGCCGAACCATCCATTGTTTGTCGGCGGCGGCCACTCCCTAGAGGTCGTATCTGCCGCCTAACTTCGCTTCGGTGACGACGCCTGCTTAGATGATGGCAATCCGCTCACACGGCGCCCCAGCCTGCGAGCAGAAACCTCTCAAGCTCGCCGCGCTTCATTGGATGGAGCGCGAGCATGTCCGCGAGATGGTCGCCTTCGACCAACTCCACGTTCAAAACTCCTGCCTGGTGTCTCGCGGCCTGATTGAAGCGTCGGTTGGTGACGGCCACCATCGAGAAAGTGATTCCGGGGTAGCGAGCAGCGTATGAGGCCCGTCCAGCAGAAACATCTCGGACTCCCTCCCACCCAAGCTCCTTATCTTCGACAGTCGAGCTTTTGCACTGAATCAGCGCGCCTTCACTGCGTTTAATGGCGACCACATCAACACCGCCGTCACCCACACGCTTGGTCTTGATGGTCCGCGCATAGCCCATCTTGGTCCACAACAACGCGCAAAAGGCCTCGAAAGCGTCGCCATCCAGTGCGCCTATGTCGTCGGCTGTCAGAGGCTCATTGCTGAACGCGTTGCCGCCATCGGGGGCTTCCAAATCCCCAAAATCAGCGGGGCTCACGTCCCCCGCCCCGTTGAGCATGTCGGTCGAAAGCGCTCGCTTCTTGTTGAGCAGTGTGTCGAGCTTGGCGTCGAAGGTCAGGAAGTCTTGAGCCACCACCACAGGGTAATAGACATGGACATTGCGCTCTTGGCCAATGCGGTAGGCGCGGTCCGTGGCTTGGTCCTCTTTGGCCGGATTCCACGTCCGGGTGAAGTGGATGACGTGGTTGGCCGCCTGGATGTTCACGCCAAACCCCACCGCAAGCGGTGAAAGCACAATCACGCCGAAGCCCGGCCTGTCCTGAAACGCCTTGATCCGTCTTTGACGATTGTTGGCGTTGGCAGAGTCCGCCGATGTGTCGCCGTTGATCACGTCGGGGACGAAGCCGAAGCGATCCGATATGGCCCGCTGCAATGTCCGTTGTAAATCCCTGAACTCGCAGAACACAATGGCCTTTTCCCCGGCCTTCTTGATTTCTTGCAGATGTCCCAGCATCCACGCCATCTTGGGCGAGTTCCGCTCGACGTCAGCGAGCGGCTCTGACTCGGTGGAAAGATGGCCGGGCGATCTGGGATCGGAACAGAGCCGGCGCAAGTATTGCAAAAGCCCCAACGGAGATTGCATCCCTGTCGCCTGGCGCCCGCCCGACCTCGACCTGAACTGCGCAACGGCGTCCGCATAAAGCGCGCGCTGGCGCTGAGACAAGGGCAATGCGCGGCACCCCTCGAATTCGATCTTCTTGGGCAGGTCCTTGGCGACTTCCGCCTTGGTGCGCCTGAGCTTTTGCGGTTCGATCAAGCTCCGCAGCTCTTCGAGTCGGGCCTTTTCCTCGTCGGTCTCGGACTCGATTGGCCTACGATATTTTGAGCCGAAGTCCTTCAACGCGCCGAGCAGCCCCGGCTGAATGAAGTCGAAGAGACACCAGATGTCCGTGAGGGTGTTCTCCACGGGCGTTCCCGTGCAGGCGATTTTCAGCCTGGCGTTTTGCTTTTTGGCCGCGCGAGTCACCAACGCGTTGGGATTCTTGATCTTCTGCGCCTCGTCGCAAATCATGGCCGACCAACGCTGCGCCGCCAACGAAAACTCTAGATCGCGAAGCGTCTCGTAGGTCGTCAGGACCACGTTCGCCGAGCCGAGCCATCCCGACGACAGCAGCTTGGGCGACCCTGCCTCGACAAGCCCTTCGTCGAGCGCTGACTTGGGCACCCTCTTGGACGCCAAGTCTGGGCCATACAGCGTCAGGACCTTCATTGCGCCTGGCGCGAAAAACTTGGCGATCTCCTCCTTCCAGTTCTCGAGCAGCGAGACGGGCGCGACCACCAAGAACGGGTCTATGCCGACCTCTCGTTCGATGGCTGCGACCATGAAGGTGAGCAATTGGATGGTTTTGCCAAGCCCCATGTCGTCGGCGAGCAGAGCGCCCCGGCAAGCGGCGGGCGAGTGCCGCCACAAATGCTGAAGCCATGCGACGCCATCAAGCTGGTGCTCTTTGAGCTCAATGTGGCTGAGCATAGCGGATGGCAACGCGGCGGGCTCGACAGGGAGAGCAAGAATTCCGCGCCGCTCCTCGTAATCCAGAGCATCGACGTTGGGCTTGACGACCAGCCCCTTGCGCTCGGAAGCGCGCCCCTTGGCGGTCGGCTTCTTCGGGTCGAATGTTCCCTTCGAAACATCTTCACGAGCCTGCCCCAGGGTTTCCAGGGCGTCGACCGCCCATGCAACCGGCACCGGCTTGGGGCAACCCGGAAACTCGAAAGTCTCGCGCTTTTCTTGGCGAGCCTTGTCGAGTTCTTCTCGGAAACTTTTTAGATTCCTGTCATCCAGCGCGATGGCCACCGTCTCGCCGCTGCCCTCAGGCTCAAAGCACAAACCCAAATCGACAGTTTCGGGAAACCACCCGGCGTCCTCGCTCTTCTTGGCGATGAAAGGCGAGTAATAGGGCTTCTCGACACCAAAGCCTCCCACGCGCTCGGAGTATTTCGAAAGGTCGAAGATGTCGGCCGCGCTTATGAGGCTTGGGCGTCGCCAGTCGTTCAGCGCGCCGCGCAACAGTGCCACCTGAGCTGGCGTGTCGCCCAAGATTTCGAGGTCAAAACCCTGCCAATGGCAGCACTGCGCGCCAGCCGCTATTTTGCCGTCGAGTTTTTTGAGAAATGCGTCTAACGCGACCGGGCCTTCGAACTTCAATTGTTCGGCTCGGACTGCGCCCCGAAGTGCTTCCTCGACGATAAGCGACACCTCATACGGATGACCTTTGTCGTCGCACGACACCTTCGCGGTGAAGCGGGCGAACACGATGCCGGCATCCTCTCTCGCGCGCTCGAACTGCTCGGGGTCAATAACCTTGGCGGCATCCGGCCCCAAGGTGGCGAATGGGTTGCGGACAAAAGCCTCGGCGCGCTCCCCTGCGATGCGCCGGCCAGGCATGCGCCTGATTTCCCGCAGCACCGTCCGCGCCTCCTCCGACAACAGCACATGCACCAGGCCGTTGCCGTCTGGGATTTCATAGCGCTCCGGCACTGCGTCGAAGCGATCGAACAATTCGAGCCAGCGCGGTGGCGCGCCATCGAATCCCGGCATCACCTCCACCAGTTTGTCGCCAATCACATCGCCCTTGCGGAGGTCGATTCGCAAACGCTCGGGCGTCAGGACCACTGTCTTGCGCAGATAGTCGGTCAGGTCAGCGCCCGCGCGAGAAGCATAGCCCCGGATGGTCGACCAATCCCGCTTGTTGACATCCGGCGTGCGATCGTCAGCCTTGCGGTTTCGCTGCTCAGCGATAGCCTGCGCCATTCGCCAGGCCGCCTCTGGCAGGATCGCAGACTTGCCTCCCGCAGTCAGCACGGCGCCCTCGATGCCTACGTTTCCATTTGGTCGCTGCCCATGGGGATCGAGCCACCCTTGAATGCTGACCGAAAAATTGGCATCCGTGAGCGTGCCGTTGCTCGACAGGATCGGCTTCCACGCCTTCTGCCCTGGCAACCCCAAAAGACCGAGAGCGTCGCAGTGCTCCGGAGATTCCAGCAGCGTGTAGTAGTTCGACCACGAGAGGCTGGCGCCATCGGCATGCAATTCAGCGAACCCTTCCTCTTCTAGCTGGCGAAGCAGAAGCACAAGCTCGGCGCCCACCGCAAAGGACATCGGCTGCGAAAGCCAATTGTCCAACACCGGCTCGGGACGGAAATATGCTGCGTCGCGGTCCCAAGAAACCAACAGCGTGGCGGGTCTCTCTGCCGGAAGGCTTGCCGCGGCTTTGTCTTTTGATTTGAAGGGCGACCAGACCATTGCCTACTCCTTAAACCAGCCACGGCCGGCCCTGAACGAAAATCCCATGATTTGCAGTTTCCTAGCGAGATGCGACGAGCGCTCGAGTTCGTAAACCCAAAGAGCGCCGCCAGCGCCTCGAAGATCCTTCACCTCGACGCGCCCATCAGCGACCAAGGTTTCAAGGTCCGGCACACATGCGGGCCGTGTTTCCGGCTTCTTCCCGATGAGCTTAGTCAACTTGTCGTCGGACTTCTGCTCCCAGCTCTTCAATGCGACCGGCGAGTCGCGGTGGCGGATCGTGTCTTCATTGTCATCACCCTTGAGCTCGGTGATGTGGACCCCTTCGCTCGCCCGCCCGGAGTTGAGGGATTGCAAAAGTGAGGGGCTCAGCGAATCCCATCGGAACAGATAGAAGGCATTCCCGCCTGCGCCAAACTCGACGGCCAAGTAGGCGCCGATTCGCATGACAAACGCATTGTTGTCGGCCGTGGTGCCTTCAAGATTCAGCAAGCGCCCCTTTGCCCTCTCGCGGAACTCGCCAAATTTTCCTCCTCGTCGGCTCGACGCCGAAGTGCCCAGCGCGAACCACATGTCATCCACAAACGGCACAAACCTCAGCCAGTAGGCCACTCGCCGCTTGTCGTTGATTCCATCGACGCTGAGAAGCTCGAAGAAGTCGGCGACCAGCCGCTCTTTGAGCCAAAAGAACACCATCTCCCGCGCCTGATCGTCAGCCTTGTCGCCAACGCGGACATACGCGTCCCAATGGGTCCTTCGAAGCCATGGGTTGCCAATCGTCGATGTGGCGGCGTCCCGCAACGCAGGCTGCTCGGGCCGATTGTCGCATCGCGCATAGCGCGATACCAGACGGGCGACGCACCGAATTCTCAAGGACTCGCTGATAGAAACGCCCGCGCGTCCCATAGCGATCGCAAGCAAATCGGGCAACGCAGATTTGAACAGCGGATCTCTAAGGTCCGCGGCGGCTTTCATTTGGGCGAACACCGCCTCGTCGATCACCCATGAAGTCTCCGGGATCGACAACCCATCCCGAGCGTCATTGAAACTCGACGCGTCGCCCCGCAGAAGATCGGAGCCAAACTTGTCGCATGGCTGGTTGGTCAGCAATTCTGGATGACGCAACAGCGTTTCGAACCAAGGGGGCTTGAAGTCGAGGAGCTTTCCTATGCGGTCGCGCTCGGCCCGAAGCCATCCGCGCAGGCCGCGCCACCCCGTCTTCGATTCGAGACTTGCATCCTTGCTGTTGAAGGGAAATGAGAAATAAGTCGACAGCAGAGCTTGGAAGCATCGCAGTCGCCGATGCGCCTGCGACTGCTGCTCGGCCATGCGGGCGACAGTGCCCCGCAGCGCCTCGTCCGCCAGCACAGACCAACCTTTGCTGTCCAATGCGCCGATGCCAAGGCAAACATATTTGAGATCACGGAATCCGCCGATCTGACCTGATCTCTTGAAATCCGCGATCGCGGCCAAGATCGAGCGAGAATCGGCGGCGATGGCCGCCCCGCCATGGTCGTGCTGGACGCGCTTGCGCGCGCGGGCCATTTCCTCCGGGTCCGACCATGTTTCGGGCGACACCAAGCTGCCCGCGAAGGATCGCGTGAGCGCAGTTTGAAGGATGGCGAGGGCGTGGATCATCGGTCGTTGGGGCATCTCAGCCCGGGGTCCAATGGAATATCGGGTGGCGGCTCCTTGGCTGAGCCCAAATCGCGAAATTCCAGCTTGATTTCAACGCGCCGCATTTGGGCCGCGCTGCTCGATGTCGTATTGAAGGAGGAGCCGCCCGCCAAGAATAGCGTTTGGATCAGTGCGCGGTCAGCCGCCGACAGTGCATCCGGTGGCTGCGTGCTCAGCAAGGCGCAGAGCACCCGCTGCGAGCGCAGATAGCTTAAATTTAGATTGAACAGGTAATCGCCCGTCTTGCTCGCGAAGCCCTCGACCACAACTCGCTTCAACCACTTGTCGCACTTGGCCGAGCGGGCCACATCCAGCACGCGTGGGACGAACTTTCGGACGAAGTGCTCGTCATCAGGATTCTCGAACTTGTGCGCATTGTCCTGGAACTGGACCAAGGTGCCGAAGTCGATGGAGTGGCCGCGCACGGTGACGCCCTTGAATGCATCAAGTTTGGTCAACGCATCCACATCGGCGACGCAGCTCTCAATGGTCTTGTCGCGCTCCTCTGTCGCCCTCTTTATCTGCTGCAATCCCTGCGTGACCGCCATCAGGGCCACAGCCATGGCCACCAGAAAAAGCACCATCAACGCCGTCATTAAATCCGAGAACGAAATCCAGAATGGCTTCTCGCCATCATCTCGCGATCCGCGCCGCCTGGGAGCTTTGATTCCAAGCATGGCCTATCACCTCCGAGCCGGAATGTCGTCGACCACGTCGCCCAAGTTCTTGATCGCCCCGGAGAGCAACTGGACCGAACTCGACAACTCGCTCTGGAACTGGCGGTTTCCATCTCGCAAAGTGCGCTCGACGTTTTCTCGGAACGATTCGTGCGCCTTGACCAAGACCTCGCTGACGCCTTGGAGATATTCCTCGGATTGCTTCTGCGCGATGGCAAGTTGCTGGGTTGCGGTTTCGATGCGCCCTATGATTTCGGACGTCATCGACGCGTCGCGCTTGGCGTTCTCGAAAGTGCGCTCCAACTCCGCGACCATCAGCGCAAAGGTGTCGCGCGTTTTTGCGTAGTCGGCAAAGATCGCGCGCGCTCCATCGGTGGAAGTGGTGAGCTGGGCCGAGGCGGCTTTGATCGCCTCGGTCGCGACAACCGACGCCTGCATGGTCTCAGACACGCCCTGACCAGCCTTTGCGAAATCGGAGGCGGCGACATAGAGCGTTTCGGCGCCGGAATTCATGCCAGAAATCGCTTTATCGGTGGCTTGCGCGAGGCTTGCCACCGTGTTTTGCAGCGATTTGTTGGTCTCCATCGATTGGGCCAGCAACTGCTCGACCTGGCTCGACAGCGAGCCGATGGCCTGACCCGTCGTCTGCTCAAAACGCATATGACGCTCGCCTTGAGATTCCGCTGCCTGCTCGGCCTGTTTTCGGAGTTGCTCAACCACTCCCGCGACCTGGTCACCCACCGCCGTCAGCGTGTCTTTGAGCTTCTGCGACGACTCGGTCTGCGATTCCGACACCAAAGCTTTTATCTGCTCGACGAACGCCCCCATCTGGGCATTCATCGCCGCCTGGCGGGCATCCATAGCCTCCAACGCCTTGCCCAGACGCTCGCCCATGGCGTCGACCGTGTTGGTACCTGCCGCGTTCATGTTCGCGGCGAGCTGCCCAAACTGGATCGCAGTGGCCTGCATGGATTCGCTGGCCTTGACCATCAATTCAGACATGCCTGCCATCTGCCCGCCAAACATCTCGCGCATTTGCGAGGCGAAGCTCGCTAGAACGTCCGTCAGCATCTTGTTGACGGCCTCGCCTTGGTTTGAGCTCACGCCCTGAACGGCCTTGGTGATCGCGTCCATGGGGCCGCTGAGACTCTCGGCAATCACCTTGCCCATGTCGACCGACATCTGCCCGACGTTCTGCGCCTGCGCTTCCATCTGCTTGGTGGCCAGCGTCGTCAATATCTCTTTGAGATCGGCGACCAGCGCATCCTTGATCTGGGCAGACTGGGTGGCAGCGTTTTCTGACGAGATGGCGAGCCGTTCGAGATACTCTTCCCCCGCCCCGCCTTGAAACAGACTGTCGATCACTTCGCGCAACTGCTCTACTTGACGACAACGCGCCGTGACCAAGGACTTTTCGATCCAAGTGAACAGCATTGCCAAACCAATCGCGGAAGCGGAGACGAAGAAGGCATGTCCCACTGAGTTCACAAGACCGCGGAGCTGTTCTTGTGCCTTGGCCGGATCGATCGACACATCGAAGTGAATCAGCCCTTTGATCAGGCCCAAGAAGGTGCCGATGATCCCCAAACCAGTCAAAATTCCCGGAAGGTGCTTGAAATACTCCGTCTTGAGGCGGCTCTCCACGACTGCTTGCTCGGTGAAGAAGCTCTCGGCTAAGGCGGTCGAGCGCCAACGCACAAGCTGGATCTGCCCGTGCTCATCGGCTCTCTTTTGAGGGTGCAGCGTTTTACGGTATTCGCTCCACAAATGGCTGAGCGCCGGCCCCGACATCGCTTTCTCGCCGATCTCGTCGAGCTCGGTGATATCGCCTTTGATATTGGAGCGGATCGCTAAGAGCGCCGTCAACGACTGCTTAAGCTCTCGCGACAACTTGTTCGACTGACCGACAAAGCGGACCACGAAATCGATCGTGATGATGACCAGAAATACGGCCACCAAGCCGATATGCCAATAGTCCCTGGCTAGCCCTTGGAGATCGACGCCTCCCATGATGGACTTCCTCTAATTCAATTTTGGTCTTTTCTAACGCCGCCCGATGCGACAAGCCGAAATGCGCCCACTGCCAGAATTAAATGGAGGGGACGCGGCCAACCGTCGAACCTTTTCCACGTATGTATGCAAAAGTCGAACGGAAACCTACGCGAAGGCTTTCTGCGAACAAACGGGCATTATCCCCGGCGCGAACTAAGCGCAGCCCACACCTTATATCAAGTTCGGCCAACTCGCGAAATAGACTGCCGAATTTCGGCATCTATGCATCGCGGAAACGATTGCTCTTGATCCTCCATATGCGCAATGGCTAAAAAACTCCCCTCTTTCTCTTTCTCGGCTCCACCTCCTTGCATTTGAGGGCAAAAAACCGCTTGCGGCGATTTGAATAGTCGACCTCTCTGCGACATCAACCACCTCGCACCACCGCGCCGACGACTTGCACGAAAGTTGACGCTATCATCATGGCCATGACTGCCGCGTTTGGAAGCAATGAAAAGCCGTAGCGAATAATGGGAATCTTTAACGGGGTGTCCGGATGCTGCTTAACCATTTGCCTATCAGCTTCTCCAGCCAGACCTTTTCCGGCTATCTGATACCTTATACGGACGCTGATCAGCTGCGCGCCTTACGACAGGAACTTCGAGCTACACACTTCTGCCTGCGCGTTGGTGAACAGATCGCCCAGTTCCCCTATCCCACTGCCGGAAACAGCAAAGGAACGCCGCACACTTTCGACATAACCGAAGACCACGCGGTCGCTAACGCCCTCGCGCGGAATGCACTGCTTCGCTCATTTTTCAACAACAGCCGCCCAATCTCTGGCGTGAGACCTGTCCGGTTTGTCAACACTACCAAGAATCTGCTGTCTGGACCAGAATCGGACACATTCTGCGTTCTGCCGGAATACAGCTTCGACGTACGGCCACTTGCGCCGCAAGACGGTGCGCTCATTAATGGTGTCGTCATCAACTTCGGAGCGCGACTGCTTGTTCGCCCTACAGCGGCAACACTGCAGCAACGCGGCGCCTCGCTTGTCGGGCTGTACCTCATGGCAGACGACGAAGCCGACGACCCATACATTTTGCCGATGTTCGACCGCAAGCTGGCGGGCCGGGTGGTGCGAGTCGAAGATGGCTTTGCGATTCTGGACGACTGCAGGGTCGATCGGATTGCGCTGGATGCGGCGTGGGTCGAGCCGAGCACAGCTACATTCGAGCGGCTGGGTGGACAACTCCTAGGGAATCGGTACAAGGCATTCCAGCACGAACTGCAGACGTGCATCAGTAAAATATCTGGCGCCGAGCAGCAACTGGCACGGCTGAAGAAGATGTTTGAGTTCAAGGACATTCAAGGCGATCTTGTAGCGTGTGAAGGGCTGACTATCCAGCTGGATGGCCACCTCACAGAAGTCCGACCGGGTATGGCTGTGGGCATGTCCCGGCGCTTCCAGCCACCACAATGTAGCCTCCGACCGGGCGGCTCCATCACGGTCCCATGGCCCGTTGACCCACAAATCGAAACGAACGGACCTTTTGACTGCGACAGCTTTGAACGAAAGCGTGTCACGATCGGATTTATTTTTCCCGCTGAGCATAGCGGACACGTTGAACAGTTCGGCGCCACACTTCGGACGGCATGCCGTCAAACGGAAAGCGACAGCCCTTTTCCCAAGGCATGTTGCGAAAGTTCCGTCTTCAATCGGTTGACCTCGCCTGGACGCCAGTCAAGTCTGCAGGCAATAGCCGGGCAAGCGCGTACAAGGAAGCCGCGCTGGAAACCGCCCGCCAGGGTGTAGACGTGGCGATCGTGGTCGTCACGGAACACGACAAGGATCTTCATGGTGCTGACAGTCCGTACTACGTCGCGAAGGCCGCGCTCATGTCCCAAGGCATACCGGTCCAGATGGTTCGGATCGAGACGATCCTGCAGCCACCTAGTAGTCTGGCCTTCACGCTCACGAACATCGCCGTTGCGCTGTACGCCAAACTTGGTGGCATTCCGTGGACCTTGGCGTTGCAACAGAAGATGGTACATGAAGTCATCGTCGGCATTGGAAGCACAAGGGTGGGCTTTGATCGTCTAAGTGAGCGCGAGCGTCTCGTCGGAATTACAACAGTATTCAGCGGCGATGGAAACTACCTGCTCGGCAACGCAACCGCAGAAGTCGAAGCGGCACGTTATCAGGAAGCGCTTTTGAACTCACTTGAGGCAAGCCTCGCGGAACTGCGTCGGCGCTTTGGCTGGCAAAAGGGCGACCGACTTCGCATCGTGTTTCACCAGTCGTTCAAGCGATACAAGGATTCTGAGGCTGCGGCAGTTGCCGAGCTGGTGAAACGGCTGTCGGATTTTCAAGTCGAGTATGCCTTTGTGCAAGTCAGCGATGAGCACGACTGGAAACTGTTTGATCCCACCAGCGAGGGGGTGCCAGCCGGCAAAAAAATGAAAGGCATGGCGGTACCTGAACGCGGACAGATTGTCCCCCTTGGACCGTATGCGACCCTGGTCACACTGACGGGGCCGCGTCAGCTCAAATCCGACGCGCAGGGGTGCCCGCGCCCGATTCTCGTCGCTATTCATCGAGACTCGACTTTCCAGAGCTTGGACTACATCGCAAAACAGGTCTTTGACCTCAGCTTTATGTCGTGGCGTACTGTCATGCCATCGTCGCGGCCGGTATCTATTTCGTACCCTAATTTCGTTGTACAACTGCTCGGGAACCTTCGGCGGGTACCTAACTGGAATCCAGATATTCTCACTACGCGGCTGCGCGAGAGCAGGTGGTTTCTATGACCGGCACATGGATCGGTACGGCGCTCGAGCAACTTCGCTCGAACGTAATCAGCGCAAACCGCAAAGGCAATGTCGGTGGGTTGCTTGCGAGACACCTGCTCTCTGGCGACTCCCGATTTAACATCGAATGGGACGTGAACTGCGATGAAGCGTGGATGCGCGATGTTTACGATGCATCAAATCTCGCATGCGTAGCCGCCCTCGCCTACACAATCCGCGCAACTGGAGACGGAACATACCTGGCAAATCTGGAGAATGGTCTGACGCGGGCAACAACCCGCGATCCCGAGGCTGCGGGGCATGGAACCGCATTACATGACATCGGCGTGCTGGTTGGTCTCTGTATTGGCGCGCAATTGCTGAGGAATCGGTCGGAGAGGTACGCCGTCTGGTGCCTTTCAGTAGCTCGACGACTCGCTCAGACGTCGCGCGGACGTACAGACGCATTGACCTGCTACGCGTGCCGCCTCTGTACCGACGATCCTCTCGCCCCAACTCTCGACATGCAGTCGCCGACAGATTCCCGAGCGGCCTTCGACTGGTGGTTTCGTCAACCCGGCGAGGTCGGCAAGGCGCCCCATGAACAATTGACAAAAGCGCGTGATTCCGTCGTGCAGGACACCCTGTCGTCGCCCCTTGATCGTTACCACGCCTATCAAAGTGCCCTGATATGGAGTTGTATCCGCAATGCCGTCTCAGACACGACTTCTGATGCGCTACGCTCGCCAGCAACCGTCCTTCACGCGCTCCGCAATTTCGAGACGGCAATGAAGAGATGGCGGTGGGACCCCGATAAGCTACAGAATCCGGTCCGGTGGCCAATCAGAAGCGAGCGCGAGGTGCAGGACATTCTGTGGCTTATTTTGCGATCAATCTTTGACGACCTGGAAGACGAAGATACGTTACCGAAATTCGGGCATTCAAGCTACCGTGCGGACTTCGGAATACCCAGCTTGGGCCTGCTTATCGAAGCCAAGTATGCGAGGTCCGCTGGTGACTTCAAGAACATAGAGAAGGAGGTGCTGCAAGATCTGGTGCCCTACCTACAAACGCCCGAGCGCTACCGCGAAGTCATCGTCTTCATCTACGATGAGTCCAGCAGTGTGCAGCAACACGACACAACGATTCGTGCGCTTCGTTCTGCGACCGGCATCTCTGACGTATTGGTGGTCTGCCGACCGTCGCAGTTGCCACAGTGCTCATAGCGCTGGCACGTTTTTTGATCGAAGGCGTCGTTAGCGAGACAGCTATTCACCCGGTGCCCGCGGAGTAACGCGCATCCCTCGGCGCTGACTTGTACAATTGCAAGACGCGCTTCAGTCTGCTCCGGGCAGGCCTTTAAATTCTTTTCGCGCAATGTCGCGAAGGCGATTTCTCTTCGCCAATATATTGCGAAAGTAGTCGATCTCAAGCGCCACAGGCTCTCGGAGGAGGAGATGCCTCTCCCCAGAAATTTCCTCCTCTATCGCAACCGTCATCGTCTGCTCGCTCCCAGAATCGGACTTTCTGATAAGGTGGTTTGTCACGAAAAAATGAAGTTGCGCTTTTGAATCAGCTTTCCGCCTGATTCGTTGCCGAGACAGCTCGAAATTTTGGCTTTTCTTAACAGCATGGGCGAACACCGAATCGTCTTTCGGCCCACAACCGGTGATTTGCTGATTTCCGGCCATGTACAACAAGGCATATGGGACGTTCGAAGTGCTCACCTCCCGATAGAGATAGCCTTCCTGCTCGTGGAACTGTTCAAGCATCGACGCGAACAGTCGGTCGGACACGGACGCGCCGAGAAATCGTTCGACCATGTAGTGAACTGCATCGGCATGATTCACGAGTATGTCGATGATGCCAGCAGCAATCGCCCCGGGCCGCCGAGTTTTGTTTCGACCGTTAAACGACTTCGGGTCCGCGAGAGAGCACTCGTCGTACGCGTCTTTATCGAACTTGCCGATACCCTCAATGTCCCCAACAGCGTGCTTGGCGTACAACGGCAAGCTCTTTCCGTCGGCATCTACCTTGCGGTCAACGTCCAAGTTGACAATGTGCACCGGGTTCTCGCACTCCGGACACACCGCATAGTGCATCATCTTGCCGACACGGCTCTGATACCAGGGATATTGCTTGCCTGTCGCAAAATGGAACCCCGGCTCCGTAAGCTTGTGGTAATCGTGCTCTCCCTGTCGCAACTTGAAAACGTTCATCGCTACATTCACCTGTCAATCGTCGTTTTCGTTGAATGCCCCCTCAATGATTCATCACTCATTGGAGGCTAAGAAACGGCATGGCATAGGCCATGAATTCATTGTGAGTCGTTCTATTTTCTTGCCATCGGTAGGGATTCGACGGAGGCGTTTGTCGGCGATCACTTACAGTCAGGACAAGACGACTCTTAGCTCGAGAAACCGCCACAAAAAAAGCACATCGCTCTGCATCTGCATTGCCCCAGAACGTCTGGTTTTCGACGCCGAGAATGACCACCGAGTCGAATTCGAGCCCTTTGCTCTTGTGTATGGTGAGGATTCGTACTGCCTGATCGTCGGAAAAGCGCTCTAGTGCCTTCGGCAAGTCAGGCTCAATCTTGAGCAGCTCTTCGATCCGAGCCTTGGTGTCAGCGATGACCTCCTTCAATCGAGCCGTGGACTCGTAGTCCGGCGAAAGTGCTGACAGGGTCTCGATCCCCACATGGCGCAAGAATTCACGTACGGACTCCCACCACTCCGTTGCGGACTCGCCCAACGATTCGACAAGAACAGCCTTTTTCCGCTGCTCCGCTATGAAGCGCTGGGTGTTCCGCCGCATGTTGGCCTGGACGTCTTCATCACCGAAAGGAATCAACTGGTCCATTAGGCGAATCCAAGCCTTGGGGGCGCGCTGCCCGTACAGACAGGACAGATAATCAACGATGAGTCTTGCGGCTGGCTCTACCGAAACGTCCTGGATCTGCTGCTCATTTCGGAATGGGATGTTTCGCCGCTCCATCGCTGTCATCAGATGATCGGCATACAGGTCGGGTTGTCGGGCGACCAGAATTGCGATTTCCGACGGTACAAGCTTGTCGTGATTGATCCAGCCATGAATTGCGTTAGCCACAAACTCCCCTTCCTGCAGGCTGTCCGGAAAATGCCACGCAAAGATAAGCCCCTCCTCACCTCCGAGTTGCGCATCGGGCATAACAGAAGATGGGTCCATTACACGGATGATCTCGTTCTGCATGCGCAACAGGCGAGGCTTCGACCGAAAGTTGCGGTACATGTTGAGCGGCACCGCGCCGAAGTCTGCTGCAAAGGTCTGGAAGATACCGTCTAGAGCACCCGCCCATCCCATAATCTTCTGTTTCGTGTCTCCCACCGCCGTAAGGCGAATGGCCGTTCCTTGAAAGGCAATCTTCACCAGCTCGTACTGGTGGCTAGTGCAGTCTTGAAACTCGTCCAAGAAGACGTCGCTGTAGGTCTGGCGGACCGCACGACGGGCAACGGCCGAGATTCTCAAAATCTGGGTAGCCAGAGGCACCAGATCCGTGAATTCAATCTGGCGTCGCGCGATCCGCTGGTCACCAATCCGGTAATCGACATCAAGGGCATCTTGTCCGGTTAGCACCGGACGAAACCGATCAATTATCCGCTTCGCGAACGCATGGAAGGTATAGCTGTCGAACCGCGCGGCCATATCAGAACCGCACCGGCGCTTCACACGTTCCTTCAGGTTCTTGCTAGCGTCAACTTTGAACGAGATAGCGAGTATCCGTTTGGGATAGGGGCAGGTCCCTGTACGCAACAGAAAGTCGGCGCGCTGCGCCAACGTTTCCGTCTTGCCCGCCCCCGGCCCTGCAGTCAGAGCAAGGCAACGTTTCGTTTCCTTCACCGCGCGCAAGGCGTTGGGCTCAAGCGTCAGCCTATCTGCTGGACGCCACGTATCGGCTGCGATCACTCGGGCAACTCCGCGAGCGTGGCGATCACGGCATCCGCCAGGCGCCTCAGCGACGCTGGCATTTCATCGAGGAGTTCTTCATCGCTCAGTTGGGCCAGAGCATCGATGTGTGCTGCTGGCTTGCTACCCAACTTAAATCGCTTGTGATATGTACTGAACAGACCAAGTTCATCCGCGCTGTATTGCTTTGCGTCCTGATGGCTGTCGCCAAGGACGGCCTTTATAGTGGTGTCACTTGGTGCGTTGGCTTCGACGCCATACTCATCCGGAAAGGAAAGAAGCATCGCAAAATCGAGATCCATTGGGTACGAGAAGAAGATGCCTCGATTTTCCAACTGTTCGAGGTAGTTGGGATAATTCCGGACCTTCTCATTTGCCGCGCTCCAATTGGGAATCCCGTAGTTCGGCGGGAGCCTCTTGTCAGGCGCGTACTCACCCAATTCATCGTTGACGTACTTGATCCGCCCCCAACCACCTTGATACCGGGCGACGTCCAAATCGAGCAACGTCAGATGAGGAATTTCAAGCGCGGCAAGCAGGCGCCAGAAGTGGTTGACGTGCCGGCCGCCGAGGGGGGCGACGGTCACTGCAAACTCGTCTACTGGAATGCCCTTGGCGCGAAGGATTCGAGGCAGTACGATTTCCTCGCTGTCACCTTCTCCAAGGATGACCAACCGGGAGAAGTAGATTTCAGGGTATGCCTGTACGGCCTCCCGAACGAACTTATGCGCCTCGTTCGTCTTCTTGGGCATTCGAATGCGCGTGATCTTTGTCGTACGTTCTTCCGTGAGTCGCAGGTAGCGAATGTGCTGAGGGTCGACACGCCTCAGCATGGAGGGCGCGTGCGTGGCGATGAGAGCCTGCGCGTCCTCGTTTCCCGTCATGGCCACTAACGCATTCACGATCCGTCCCAAGTAATGCGGCGACAGACTGTTTTCGGGTTCCTCGAGTGCAACGATCGTAAATACAGGCGGACGCAGCTTGTCCGGGTCAAATGAATCGTCCTCTCCGGCCAGGACAGCGCGCCCAATTGACTGAGCTGAGAGCACCAGCGACAAGTAGAGCATGGACTTCTGACCATCGCTCAGCCTAGAGAAATCGACTAGTTCTTCGTCATGTCCAGGCGAGAAGGAGACAGACAAATGTCGTAGAAGGGCTTCAATTTCGGATGCAACGAAAGTGATATGCGGATCGGCAAAAAAACTGCCTTTGTGCAAGGTACCCCAGGTGGTCTTCAAGCTCTCGCTCAAAGCAGCAATGGAGGGGTTTGCGGCAAGACTTTCACTAATCTGGTCCGTGAAGCCTTTGACTTCCTCGCGCTCGTTTTCCCAGTTAACGGCTCTCAGCATCCGTCCAAGCAACGCATTCGTACCGTACGCAATGTGTTCGGCAGGATCGCGGCGCGCGGGCAGGTAGTGAACCTGCACGTGATTTCTTTCGGCTCGTGGAACCTGCGCGGTCGTCAGGGGCGACCCGTCGCCATTCAGATCGAGCACATAGACCAAAGTTTCCTCGATATCGCCATCCAATCCCATTGTGGCACTCAACCGATATCGAACTCGCGGTAGGCCGTCAACCGTGTCCAAGCGCATGTGGCTGAAATGCGGCGCCACCGTCACATTCTCGCCGTCTTCCTCCAGTTCCGGAAAGACAAAATCAGCTTCGATCCAGAGTTGTCTTTCGTCCGGAACAGCATCCTCGTCGTATGCAACGTGAAAGTCTGAGCGCTGAATCCGTCTCAATGAGGGATCAAAGGCAAACAGGCGGCATAGAGCCAGAAGTGCCGCCGTCTTGCCCGAGCCGTTGGGCCCGATCAGGTATGTAATGTCGTTGAAGGTCAGTTCAGTGGGTTTTTGTCCGAACGACAAAAAACCCGACAGTCGAATGCTCTGTAGTTTCATACGCCCCGCACCCCGTATCGACAACGCGCTTTCGCAAAGACAGCTGCTGCGTCAACTGTAGCACCTGTCTCGCAATTGATACTACGTTTGCACGCTGCGGCACCTTGCCGAGCTAGCTATCGGAGCAATTGGGGCAGAGCGGCGGCCGGATCGAAGTTCAGGTCCCCGCTGTCTCCACCTTCCAAATGTTGCCGGCTCCCGAAGATTCAAAAATATTTGAGCCGCATATCACCGCCGCGAGCCCGAGCAAGTCGGGCGAATTCGCCGGTGCGGTCGTGCGTCGGCGTCCCTTTCTCCTTTCAGGAGCTCAGTGATGATCCCCATTTCTCCGCTCGAATATCTGATCGCCTTCGCACTCGCTTACCTCTGCGGCGTGCTGTGGTCGGTCTGCTTCTGCAAATATGTCCGAAAGGTCCGGCGCGAGGCTACGTGCCATGCATAAGCGTCCCCCAATCTTTCCCTACACCGACAGCGACGAAGATGCAGATCCGGTGTGGCAATCGGCGCTGAATCCGCTTGGGGAAGTGCATCAGCCGCCAGAAACAGACAAGGGCGAATCGCCGCGCTTTCGCCCAGGCAAGGGCGATCTAATTTGGCCTTGTCCGTCGTGCGATTCGTTTCACACAGAGCAACGCCACGTCGCACGACGCTTTTGTAGCGCTGTCGGTGCTGCGGCGGGTGCAACGAGCGGTGCCGCAGCCGTGTTGTCTGGCGCCGAGACCGGTGCAGCCATCGGCATGCTCGGCGGTCCGATCGGCACGGTGTGCGGAGGCATCGCGGGCGCGGTCCTCGCTGGCCTCATGGCAGGCGCCGCGGGGTGCGCGACCGGCGCAGCCTTCGGCGAAGCCCTCGATCACAAGGTCTTAAATAACTGGCAGTGTCTCGCCTGCGGACGCACCTTCGCCGTTCGCCCGAACTGATCGACACGGCGCCTCTGTTCCTTTTCATCTTCTCTTGTAAAGCCCGGCTTTTGCCGGGCTTTATGCCTTCTTTCTCACAAGGAGTTCAAAGTGCATTTGATTAATTCGATGGCATACGTAGGAGCCGCCCCCTGGCATGGTCTCGGCAATCAGCTTTCCCCGAAGCAGCCCATCGAGGTTTGGGCTCGTCAGGCCGGCATGGACTGGACGATCGAATCGGCCGATGTACGATTTGTCGCCGGCAGCATCAGCGGATCTTCCAACAACATCGGCTCGATCCATGCGTTTCCCGAACACCGCGTGCTGTATCGCTCAGATACGAAGGCTCCGCTGTCCGTCGTGTCGTCGCGCTATCAGGTCGTGCAGCCGCGCGAAATCCTGGAGTTCTATCGCGACCTCACCGAAGTCGGCGGCTTCGAGCTGGAAACGGCCGGCGCGCTCAAGGATGGCAAAAAGCTGTGGGCACTCGCCCGTACCGGCCAGTCCGTTTCGCTCAAAGGACGCGACGAGGTGAACGGGTACCTGTTGCTCGCCACGGCCTGCGACGGCACGCTCGCGACCACCGCGCAGTTCACATCGGTGCGCGTCGTCTGCAATAACACGCTGCAAATCGCGCTGGGCGATTCAGCAGGCAGCGTGAAGGTGCCGCACCGCTCGCAGTTCGACGCTCAAGCCGTCAAGCGTCAACTCGGTATCGCGATTTCGTCGTGGGACGGCTTCATGGTGCGCACGAAAGCCCTGGCAGATCGCAAAGTGAGCGACTCGGCTGCTGAGGCGTTCTTTCGCCGCGTACTGACCTATCCGGCCAGTTCCAGTGTCCCGACCCCGGCCACCAACGACAGCGCGATCAGGGCGGCGCAGACGCTGTACGCCGGTCGCGGCAAAGGCGCCACGCTGGCTTCTGCGTCGGGCACGGCATGGGGTCTGGTGAATTCGATCACCGAATTCGTAGACCATCACCGCCGCGCGCACAGCGACGATAACCGGCGCGACGCCGCCTGGTTCGGCGCCGGCAATGTAATCAAGCAACGCGCGTGGGACGAGGCGATGAAGCTGGTTGCCTGAACCCATGTCCATGACGTCATACGGCCCGGCCGGGATCTTCCCGCCGGGCCTTCTGCTTTCTGGAGGTTATAAATGCCTTTGCCTGAATCGGTCAGCCGCGGCCGGCCTCGGCCTGCGCTGCGGCTTGTGGAAACGAAATCGCTCTCGCGCGAAGACTGGCTGTCGGTACGAAAAAACGGGATCGGCGGCTCAGATGCGGCCGCAGCCGTGGGACTCTCGCCTTACCAGAGCCCGCTCGAACTGTGGATGATCAAGACTGGCCGCGACGTGCACCTGCCACAACCGGACGCGAACGATACAACAGAGCCGGTGTACTGGGGCACGCTGCTTGAGCCCATCGTGGCTGCGTCCTACACGAAGCAGACCGGCAATCGTGTCCGGCGCGTCAATGCCGTGCTCCAGCATCCGACGATACCGTTCATGCTCGCCAATATCGATCGTGAAGTCGTGGGGAGCCGCGACGTGCAACTGCTTGAATGCAAGACGGCCGGTGAATTCGCCGCGCGGCTGTGGCGTGACGGTGTACCCGAGTACGTTCAGCTCCAGGTCCAGCACCAGCTCGCGGTCACGGGCAGGCAGGCGGCCGATGTAGCCGTGCTCCTCTGCGGCCAGAAGCTCGAAGTGCATCGGGTGGTGCGCGACGACGCACTGATCGCACGACTGATCGAACTCGAAGCGGCATTCTGGCGCTATGTCGAAACCGATACGCCGGCACCCGCCGATGGCTCGGACTCGGCGGATCGCGCACTGCGCTGCCTGTATCCGGGCGCGGGCGGCACGGTCGATTTCACAGGCGATCGCTCGCTTTCGGCCACATTCGCCGATCTGGTCGCCGTGCGCGCCAGGATCGAGGGCCACCAGGCCATTGAATCGAAGCTGAAGCAGACCATCCAGCAGGCGATGGGCGAAGCCGGCCGGGCCGAGTTCGAGACAGGTTCGGTTTCATTCCGTCGTAGCCGGGACGGCGCCGGCATCGATCTGCAACGGCTACTGACCGACCACCCCGAGCTTGCCGCGCAGTACGCCATCACGAAACCGGGTTCGCGCCGGTTTCTCGTGAACACCTGAATTCCTGCCGGTCCCGCCTCTCCCCCTCCCGCTTCATTCCCACTGTTTACGTATACAGGAGAAGTTCATGCTGAAAGGCCTGAGCATCACCCCGCCCGTTATTGGGCGGATTTCCATCGGCCGCGTTGTCGAGAAGAACGGCAAGCGCCTGCCGGCGAAAGACGATCAATTTACTCTCACAACCCAGATCCAGAACCGCGATGGCTGGCTGCTGCATCCGCTCAATGAGATGCTGCGCAAGACCACCACCGGCAAGCTGCGCGCGATTCCCGTTCGGTTCCTCTTTGCCGATCCGGACCTGAACCTGCGCGCCGAGTATTCGTGTTTCGACCGCGAGACCGGGCGCCCCGTCTGCGTCGGCAACGGCGAAACATGCCGGCGTGCCACGGATGCCGGTATCGAGGAACTGCCATGCCCGTCGCCGGACGGCTGCACGTTTGGCCAGGGCGGTGCCTGCAAGCCCTATGGCCGGCTCAACGTGCTGATCGGCGACGAAGACGAGATGGGCTCGTTCATCTTCCGCACCACCTCATACAACTCGATCCGGACGCTCGCCGCACGCCTGCATTACTTCGCCGCGGTATCCGGCAACCTGCTCGCCTGCCTGCCGCTGGAACTGAAGCTTCGCGGCAAGTCCACCACGCAGAGCTACCGTTCGGCGATCTACTACGTGGATCTCGGCGTGCGCGCGGGCAGCTCACTCGAAGCGGCAATCACCGAGGCGCGCGAGCTGGATGCACGACGTCGCGCGGCCGGATTCGATCAGGATGCGCTCGACGCCGCCGCGCGGGCCGGCTTCAGTAATGGTGCGTTCGAGGACAGTATCGAGGACGGCGCCGCAGTCACGGACGAGTTCTATCCGGCGCAGTCCGGTGGCGATCATGGTCACGGTGAAGGTAACGCACATGCCGATGCTGGCGGAGCACCCGCGACAGCGAGCCTGAAGGACCGGCTGGATCAGCGCGCCGCACTGCTCGGAGGGAAAGCCGCATGACCTGTCGTCCGGCACTCGCTCTGGCGATCGCGGCAACCTGCACAGCTGTCTGCATGTCGGTGCTGGCCGGCTGGCAGCGCGGCGGATGGCTGTCGGAGCGGTTGGTGTGGGTCGCGGTGAGCGTCGTACTGATCGGCGGCGCTCACCTGCTGCCCGCGCTATGCCGCTCTGCGCCGCTTGCGGTGCGCGGCATCGGCGTCGTGCTGTGGCTGAGCTGCATGGCTGCGACATCGTGGGGACACGCGACGTTCTTCCTGCTGTCGCAGTCGCATGCGGGCGAGGTCCGCGCGTCAGCCGTGGCCATCGCCAGCGTTCCGGCTCACCGGGCGCTGACGGCCGTGATGGCTGAACGCGCATCGGTTTCGGCCGGTCTGGCCGTCGCTGAGGCGCAGCGCTGCATCCGTGGCTGTCCGGCGCTGCAGGTACGGCGAACCTCGCTGGCTGCCCGGCTCGATGCACTCGACGCCGAAGCGGCTGACGTGCGGCGGTATGAGGTCACCGAAGACCGTAACGCCTTGCATCGTGACGCTGCCCTGGACGATCCGGTCACGGCGCGGCTCGCCGCGCTGCGGGGCGTCGCGGATGCAAGGCTTGAACTGCTCACGAGTCTCGTGTTTGCGGCGGTCCTCGAAGGCATGGCCTGCCTGCTGTGGTGGATTGCGCTGCTGCCGCAGGACACGTCGCCCGTCACGGATCGTCGCGAACCCGTACCCGCAGTCGCCGCCGACGTACCCGGCGTGACTACGACTGACGCGCCGCCTGCCCCTGTCATGACCGAACCCGAAACCGAAGTCGCAAGACTGCGCCGCGACATCGAGGCCGGCCGCGTGCGCCCGACCGTAGCCAGCATCCGCCAGCACCTCGGCTGCTCGCAGGCGAAAGCCACAGCACTGCGCAAGCAGGTCATCGGGCCGGCCGCATAAACCGGGCGCGTCCTGCGCCCGCTCTCCCTTCCTTACATTCTGCGATCACGCATCCGGCTCTTCCGGAGGCCCGTGCTCGTCCTGATTCTGGAGTCATCTGCATGAGCAACACCATCCGTCTCAAGCCGCTGTTTCATCCGGGCCGGCTGCTGGTCACGCCAGAAGCGCTGGAAAAACTGCGCGCTAACCAGATTCCCGTCATCAGCGTCATGCTGCGGCACATCGCTGGCGACTGGGGCATCATGTCCGACGTCGACAAGGAGCAGAACGACCTGTCGGTCGTGGCCGGCCTGCGACTGCTCTCGATCTACCCGCTGCCGGACGGCGCACGCATCATCGTAGTTACCGAATGGGATCGCTCGAACACCACCATCGAGCTGATCGGGCAGCCTGTCTCCCGCAATGAACCGCGGCGCGCGCCGACCTCTATTCGCGCCCGTTACCCGGCATGGCCGGAGACCGACCACCCGTTCGGGAGGCAGGCATGAGCAACGGCCCGCGCTTCCGGATGGGCCAACCCGTCATTACCCCGGCAGCCCAGTCCATGCTGGAACAGGCCGGGATTTCGCCGACCGCCCTGCTGGGACGGCATCTGAGCGGGGACTGGGGCGAGCTGGATATCGCCGACGTCGCCAGCAACGAGCTGGCCCTGCTGATCCACAGACGCCTGCTGTCGAGCTATGTGATACCGGGCGGCGGCAGGGTCTGGATCATCACCGAGGCCGATCGCTCGGTCACGACGATCCTGCTGCCGGAGGACTATTGATGCCCACCCTGATCCAGAAGCTTCACCCGGCGCTGTATCTGGGGCGGCGACTGGCGCTTGCCGGAGGCCGTCAACCGATCTTCAGCCGGCAGGGCGTGTGGGACAGCGGCAGCGCCCTGCATTGCGCGGCAATGGCGCTTGCCATGCTCGGCGGGCTGTCCGATCCGGTCGACGCGCGCGGCTATGCGAGCGGCCCCATTGCGCAGTTCTGGGATCGAGCGTGGCCGCATTACCTGCATGGACTGACGCCTTCGGAACTGGCCAGCTTCGTCTGGGAACTCAATGCCGGCGTACAGCCTATCGAGGTCAAAGGCTGCACCGATGAAACGCTGCACTTCTGCGGGCAAGAACTGGCTGCCGGATGGCCGGTGATCGTCTGGATCGTCAACCGTCGAAACGAAGAGCGGCATGCCGCGCTGGCTATCGGGCTGGAGGAACGGGACAACGTCCCGAAGGCGCTCCTGCTGCTCGATCCGGCCGGAGCTACGCCGGTCCTCGCCGCGTGCAATGCGCGGCCGGAACCCGGTAAGCCACATGCCTCGTACATCACGACCGAAGCGAATGTGCGGGCCGGCCTGGATGGCGCAGTATCGATCCGTCGTCCGCAGGAAAACGACGCTACTTGAGCCTGCTGCGCCTGATCTCGGGCGGTGTCGCTGCATTGGCCCGGCGCTTGCCGGTCGGCGCGAGCGACACCCCATCCAGTGGCGCGAACAGCTCGGCGAGCGTGACGCCCAGCACATGGCAGATGTTGGCCAACGTTTCGA
>Ga0209796_10000233_pt1 | contig 52051 bp, 42 predicted proteins | sample AgamicOrSfrz_FD_187167 | JGI IMG/M metagenome (GOLD analysis project Ga0209796, IMG submission 187167) | Agave microbial communities from Guanajuato, Mexico - Or.Sf.rz (SPAdes) (version 2) | ecosystem: Host-associated > Plants > Phyllosphere > Phylloplane/Leaf | place: Guanajuato, Mexico...
ACTCGAACCGTCGACCAATAGCAGGGTCTTACCTTCAAGGCTTCGTTCTTCAGGCATTATGACTAAGAGAAAAGTGATTCCGAGTCTGCGATCACTCGCAGATCAAGAGCGCGCAACGGCAAAAAAAGCCCGCGCATCGTGGCAGATGTTCACGATTATGGCAGAGTTTATCGAGGCGACCGAGTACCTCTCGGAGATCCGCCCGGCTGTCAGCATCTACGGTTCAGCGCGTCTGAAACCGAACTCGCCGTATTACAAACTGGCCACTCAGATCGCGCGCAAGCTCTCGGATGCGGGCTTCGCCGTGATCTCCGGCGGCGGTCCCGGCATCATGGAAGCCGCGAATAAGGGCGCGCATGCAGGCAAGGCCCCTTCTGTCGGACTGAATATCGAATTGCCGCATGAGCAGTCCGGCAACCAATGGCAGGACATCTCGCTGCGCTTTCGGCACTTCTTTACGCGCAAGGTCACGTTCGTCAAGAACTCCGACGCAGTGATCGTCATGCCCGGCGGTTTCGGCACGCTCGACGAACTCGCGGAAGTGCTCACGCTCATTCAAACCAAGAAGTCGCGCCACGTGCCGATCATTCTGGTGGGCGCCGAGTTCTGGGAAGGCCTGCTTGCGTGGTTCAAGAATTCGCTCACGCCAATGGGCCTCATCAATCCGACCGACATCGACCTCATGCAGGTAATCGACGATCCGGACCAGGTCCTGGAGGCGGTGCTCAAGTTCTACGAAGACCGCGAAGGTGCTGAGCCGCAGCCCACCAAGTCGGAAGAAGACCGGATGTTCTATCTGTAACGTCTGGGCTGATAAGCCTTTTCGCTTTCGCGCGTGGCGGCAAGCATGCCCGCGCAAAGTCTTCACCGCCAAACGGGCAGCCTTTGTGCTGCCCGTTTGCGTTCATACCGGTGCTTGCGTTTGCATGTCGTCGCGCTGATCGCCTTGCGCCTGCAACCATGCGCAGAATTGCGCGACTAGTGGCGCGTTTGCCACCTCGCGGCGCGCGACCCACCAATAGCCGCGTGCGTCCAGACGCGGCCCGGCAAGCGGCATGACGAGCCGGCCCGAGGCAAGTTCATCGGCCAGCAGCGGCAACGGGCCGAGCGCTACGCCGAGCCCATCTACGGCAGCCTGCAAGGCCAGATAGAAGTGATCGAACGACTGCTTTTTGCGGCATTTCGTTGTCACGCCCGCCGCGGACAACCAGTTGCTCCACGCATCTGGCCGCGTGTCCGAATGCAGCAGCACATGTCGCGCGAGATCGTCCGCGCTCCTGATCGGCGAGCGCTGCAGCAGCGCAGGACTGCAGACCGGCACCTCGCTTTCGCCGAGGAAATGGCCGCTCACGCAATTGGGCCAACGCGCGGGGCCGCGCCGCACGGCGACGTCGAAACTGTCCAGCGTCTCGACGGGCGCATTCGACGTGGCGAGCCGCAGTTCCACATTGGGCACTTTGCGCTGGAATTGATGCAGTCGCGGCAGCAGCCACTTCATCGCGAACGTGGGTAGCGCATTCACGCGCAGCACGTGCACCACGCCGGAGTCGCGCAACTGGTCCGTGGCGTGGGCGATGCTGTCGAACGCAGCCTGTACCGTGGACAGATAACGCCGGCCGTCGGCCGTCAGCCGCACGCGCTTGCCGTGACGCTGGAATACCTGCACGCCGAGCCATGCCTCGAACCCGGCAACCTGCCGGCTGATTGCACCATGAGTCACATGCAGTTCGTTCGCGGCGGCGCTGAAGCTTTCATGACGCGCCGCGGCCTCAAAGGCGCGCAGCGCGGGGAAAGGAGGAAGATTGCGAGCCATGCTTGTGATTGTAGGTCACAAAGCCGGGCGCAAAAATCGTTTTGCCGCGCGGCGGTTCGGCGCTAACCTCCTGAGCTTGAACTGGAAGCGAAGCATATGGACCACGACCTCACCTCATTCGACTCGGCGGCGACGCCAAAGCCCACGTTACGGGAAATTTTCGGCGGCTTTCTCGGCCTTGGGCTCATCTCGTTCGGCGGTGCGTTGCCACTCGCGCGTCGCGCACTCGTCGAGCAGCGCCGCTGGCTGAGCGCCGAAGACTTCACCGATCTGCTCGGCCTCTGCCAATTCTTACCGGGCGGCAATGTGATCAATCTGTCGGTCGCGGTCGGCATGCGTTTTCGCGGCGTGCCGGGCGCGCTCGCCGGCTTGCTCGGGCTGATCGCCGGGCCTTCGCTAGTGGTCATCGGACTGGGCGTCCTGTATGAGCGCACGCAGAACGACCCGCACGTGCGTCATCTGTTCGCGGGGCTGGCGGCCGCCGCAGCGGGCCTTCTCATCTCGATGGCGGTGAAGATCGTGCTGCCGCTGCGCAACAAACCCATGGCCGCGCTCATCGCCGCGCTCGGTTTCGTCGCGATTGCGGTGATGCGATTGCCGCTTCTGCCCACCATGCTGGTGCTGACGCCGCTTAGCATCTACCTTGCATCGAGGAACGCACAATGAACGACACGCTCGTTTCCCTCGCCATCATTTTCAGCCAGCTTTCGCTGCTTGCCTTCGGCGGCGGCAACACGATTCTTCCGGAGATGCAGCGTCAGGTGGTGGAGGTGCATCACTGGATGCCGGCTAGCGAGTTCAGCGCCCTCTTCGCGCTCGCGCAAGCCGCGCCCGGACCGAACCTGATGATCGTGACGCTGATCGGGTGGCACGTGGCCGGCTGGCCGGGCATGCTGGTCACGTCGATTGCGAAGTTCGGACCGTCGTCGGTCGTGACGATACTCGCACTGCACGCGTGGGACCGCTTCAAGGACCGGCCGTGGCGACGCTACGCGCAGTTGGGACTCGTGCCGGTGACAGCCGGCATCGTCGCAGCGAGCGCGGCGCTGATTGCACAAGCTTCGGATTCGACGGCAATCGCATGGGCGATCACCGCGTTCACAGCAGCTATCGCGTTGAAGACGCGCATCCACCCGCTGTGGTTGCTGGCCGCCGGCAGCCTGATTGGATTGACTGGTTTCGGGCAGTAAGCGAGCCGCTCTTGGCGAGCGGCGTCAGCCACTCGTTATCAACGCTTTCGCGGCAGCAACGCGCGGCGCACGGACCGCGCGCTGCTGCAACTGCCGGCTTACTGAAACGCCACTTCCGCAAAACTGCGCAGCTTGCGGCTATGCAACCGATGCAGCCCATTCTCGCGCAAAAGCTCCATCGCTTTCACGCCGATCTGCAAGTGCTGGTCGACCTGCGCGCGATAGAACTGGTCGGCCATGCCCGGCAGTTTCAACTCGCCGTGCAGCGGTTTGTCGGACACGCAGAGCAAGGTTCCATATGGCACGCGGAAGCGGAATCCGTTTGCGGCAATGGTCGCGCTTTCCATATCGAGCGCAATCGCGCGGCTTTGCGACAGCCGTTGCACCGGTTCGCGATGATCGCGCAACTCCCAGTTGCGGTTATCGACACTGGCCACGGTGCCTGTGCGCATCACGCGTTTGAGTTCGACGCCGTCGAGCTGCGTGACCTGGGCAACCGCGCGCTCCAGCGCGACCTGCACTTCGGCGAGCGCCGGAATCGGCACCCACAGCGGTAAATCCGCATCGAGCACGTGATCCTCGCGCACATAGCCGTGCGCGAGCACGTAGTCGCCGAGGCGCTGCGTATTGCGCAGCCCCGCGCAGTGGCCGAGCATGATCCACGCATGCGGACGCAGCACGGCGATATGATCGGTAATGGTCTTCGCGTTAGACGGCCCAACGCCGATGTTGATCATCGTGATGCCGCTGCCGTCCGCCCGCTTCAGGTGATACGCGGGCATTTGCGGCAGGCGCGGCGGTGCAGTGCCTTCCTGCGCCTGCTCGCCGAGATTCTCGTTGTAGGTCACCACGTCGCCGGGTTCGACAAACGAGGTGTACTCGCTGCGGTAGGCGCGCAGTTCTTCGTCGTCGGTGCGGGCCATCATCGTGCGGCCCAGTTTGACGAATTCGTCGATATAGAACTGATAGTTCGTGTACAGCACGTAGTTCTGGCAATGCGTGGGCGAGGTCGCCGTGTAGTGCTTCAGCCGATGCAGCGAAAAGTCCACCCGCGCCGCCGTGAACAACGCAAGCGGATGCGGCTCGCCGGCGAGCGGCTCATACGTGCCGTTGACAATGCGGTCGTCGAGCAGCGCGAGGTCCGGTGTGTCGAACACGTCGCGCATCAGGAAGAGGCGCTCGCGATCCAGATCGCCTTCCAGGTGAATGCCCTCTGCAAACGCGAAGTGAATGGGAATGGGCTGCGTGGAAACGCCGACCTCGATCTTCACATGATGGTTCTTCGCGAGCAGCCGCAACTGCTCGCGATAGTAGTTGCCGAAGAGATCGGGCCGCGTGACCGTGGTCTCGAACACGCCGGGCCCTGCGACAAAACCATACGAGCGGCGGGAATCGATATGTGTGTTCACTTCGGTGCAGACGCGCACGAACGGATAGCAAGCACGCACGCGGCGCTCAAACAGTTCGTTGCGGCGATAGCGCGCGAAGGCGTCGCGCAAAAAGGAGGTGTTCGCTTCGTAAATCGCCGACAGTCGGGTCACGGCTTCGGCGGCGTCGTCGAACGCTTCGGTCGGGAAGCTGTTGGCGGGAGTTTGCACCGCGCGTTGATTGGTATCGTTGTTCATCTTCGTTCGCCTCTATTAATGAGACGACATTACCACGGAAGGCGTGATAGCCAAATGACCTTCCCGCGCCGCTCCGGCATGCGCCGGCACGGCGTTCGCACGATGGCCGACGCGACGCGCGAAAGCAGCGCAAAATAAGGTGATCGCGCCCGTGGCAGAGGTTGGATTTGCTAGAATCGGGGCACCATTCCGGAGAATCACCATGAAGCCGCTCCTTCCCGTCGCCGTTGCACTGGCCCTTGCCTTTGGCAACGCCGCGATGGCTGCCCAGCCTGTCGACGACACGCCGCCTCCGGGCGCACCGCAGTCCGCCAACGAACGCGCCGGGCTCCCCGATCTGGAAAAGATCAACCGGCCGGCCGCGCAGGTCAGTTCGAAGGTCGACATCAATGTCCCGCGCACGCCGAGCTTTCACGAACGCAGCGCGAACGGCACTGAAATCACCGAATACCGCGACAAAGGCAAGCCCGTCGAAATCAATGTGCGTTCCAACCTCGGCACGCGCTATCACATGAGTGCGCCGCTCGACACGTCGCCGGCTGTGCGCGACAACGGCCGCGCGAGCACCCGTTTGCCGTCCGTCAATCTGACCTATTGATGCATGGCGGGGCGGGCGCCCCGCCGCTTCGCCGACACGCCCCGCCCCTGGCGTCGCGGGGTTAGCCGCTGTAACCGTTAGAACATCGCTGTTGCCGTGAATCCTGCTGCCGTTTGCGGACCCGCCTGTCCGCGCGTTCGCCGCTGCCTCGACCACCGCACGTATGCTGCTGCGCGCACCGCGCCAGCCCGACGAACCTGATCCGACTTTTCCGCATGGCTGTCTTCACCGCTGTCACCCAATCCCAACTCGCAGACTGGATGCGCCCTTACGATCTCGGCGAAGTCGTCGAATTTCGCGGTATTACGTCCGGCATCGAGAACAGCAATTTTTTTCTAACGACGACGCGCGGCGAATACGTCCTCACCATTTTCGAGAAGCTCACGGCGGAGCAGCTTCCGTTCTACCTGGATCTGATGCGGCACCTGGCAGCGCACCGCGTGCCGGTGCCGGACCCCATGCCGCGCGAGGACGGCTCGCTGTTCGGCATGCTGCTCGGCAAACCCGCGGCTATCGTGACGAAACTGGAAGGCGCGCCCGAACTCGCGCCGGGCGTCGAGCACTGCGTCGAAGTCGGCCAGATGCTCGCGCGCATGCATCTGGCTGGCCGCGATTACACCGGTTACCAGCCAAATTTGCGCAGCCTGCCGTGGTGGAAGGAAACGGTACCGACCATCCTGCCGTTTCTCGAAGGCGAGCAGCGTGAACTGCTGTCGTCGGAGCTCGCGTATCAGGAGGCGTTTTTCGCCTCCGCAGATTACGCCGCGCTTCCCGGCGGCCCGTGCCACGCCGACCTGTTCCGCGACAACGCGATGTTCGCCCACGCCGCGCCCGGAACAGGCCACGAAGTGCGCCTCGGCGGCTTCTTCGACTTCTACTTCGCCGGCTGCGACAAGTGGCTGTTCGACGTCGCCGTGACCGTCAACGACTGGTGCGTGGACCTCGCTAGCGGCAAGCTCGATCAGGCGCGCACCGAGGCCATGCTCCGCGCGTATCAGACCGTGCGTCCTTTTACCGTCGAGGAAAATCGCCATTGGGGCGATATGCTGCGGGCGGGCGCATACCGTTTCTGGGTTTCGCGGCTGTATGATTTTCACCTGCCGCGCGCGGCCGAACTGCTCAAACCGCACGATCCCGGCCATTTCGAGCGCATTCTGCGCGAGCGCCTGTCCGGCGTAGCACTTCCAGGCATCCATACCTCATGCAACTGATCGAAGTTCCCGCGAAAGCCGGCTATGTCTGGTTCCGGCAAGGCATCTGGCTGTTCCGCAAGAATCCGCTCGCGTTCCTGACGCTGTTCTTCACTTACCTGCTGGTGATGACGCTCGTCGCGCAAATCCCGTTGATCGGCAGCGTGCTGCCGCTCGCGTTCATTCCGGGCGTCGCCGTCGGCTTTATGGCCGCGTGCCGCGATACGATCGCCGGCAAACCGGTGTTCCCGACCATCCTCGCGGACGGTTTTCGATCCTACGGGTCGATGGTCGCGCGCCGGCTAATCGTGCTCGGCGTGTTCTATGTGATTGCGATGGCGCTGGTGCTGGCGGGCTCGGCGCTCGCCGACGGCGGCATGCTCCTCAAGGTGATGCTCGGCGCGGGCGGCCCGATGGATCCGGAGGCCGTTGCCAACAGCAACATGCCGCTCGGGGTGGTCACTGCTTTCGCGTTCTACGTTCCAGTCGCCATGCTGTTCTGGTTCTCGCCCATCCTTGCCGCGTGGCATGACGTGCCGCCCGTCAAGGCGATGTTCTTCAGCCTCGTCAGTTGCTGGCGCAATCGCGGCGCGTTTATCGTATTCGGCGCACTGTGGTTTGCCGTGGCGATGACCGTATCGCTCGGCTTGTCAGCGTTGATGCAGGCGCTCGGCGCCGGCGACTTCGCCTTTGCCGTGCTGATGCCCGCCACGATGATCGTCACGACCATGCTGTATTGCTCGTTCTACGCGACGTATCGCGGCTGCTACGGCGTGCAGACGCCGCAAACGCCCGACTTGCCGACTACGCCCGCGGCGTGAACGGCGTTGTTCGTCGCTCGCAGCATGCGTCAAGCCGGGCGCCGTTCCGTTGCCTGAGTGCGCTCATGCGCTCGTGCGCCTGATATCGCGGGCGGGCGCACAGCCATTTACCGCTCCACTTGCCGATGACACGCGTCCGACATTCGACCGACACCTTCGAGACCGGCCTCGTCTGGTTTCGCCGCGACCTGCGCCATACCGACAACGCCGCGCTGTACTACGCGCTCAAGCACTGCGAGCGCGTCTGGTGCGTGTTCGTATTCGATACCACGATCCTGCAGCCGCTCATCGATCAATGGCAGTTGCGCCATCCGGGCAGGCGGGCGCAAGACCGGCGCGTCGAGTTCATTCTTGCGTCGCTGCGCGAACTGGACGAAGCGCTGCGCGCGCGAGGCGGGGGCCTCATCGTCCTGTACGGCGATCCCGTAGAGCTCGTGCCGAAGCTGGCCGGCGAACTCGAGGTGGACGCCGTGTTCGCAAACCACGACTATGAACCGGCCGCGATCGAACGCGACGAAGCGGTACGCGAACATCTGGCAGACGCAGGACGCGCCCTCCAGACCTTCAAGGATCAGGTGATTTTCGAGCGTTCGGAACTGCTGACCGGGCAGAACAAGCCGTTCACGGTCTTCACGCCGTACAAGAATGCGTGGCTCAAGCAGTTGACGAGCTTCGATCTGAAGCCGTACCCGGTCGAAACGTATGCAGACCGACTGGCCCCGTTACCGGTGCGCCTGAACCGGCAGCTACCGACGCTCGAACAACTCGGCTTCGCGCCGGGCAATCTCGCGGAACTGGAGTTGCCCACGGGCATGAGCGGCGCACAGCGTCTGCTCGACGATTTTCTCTCGCGAATCGACAGCTACGCCGAACGGCGCGACTTTCCGGCGGCGAAAGGGCCGAGTTACCTGTCGGTGCATTTGCGTTTCGGCACGGTGTCGATCCGCACACTGGCGCGGCTCGCGCATGAGATGTCGCTGCAGCCGGATGGCGGGGGCGCGGCTACCTGGCTCTCGGAACTGGTGTGGCGGGACTTTTACTTCATGATCCTCGCGCATCACCCGAGGCTTGCGAGCGGCGCGTCGTTCAAGGCCGAATATGACCGGTTGCGGTGGGAGCAAGGTCCAGAGGCGGAGGCCGCCTTTGCCGCCTGGTGCGAAGGCCGCACCGGCTACCCGCTGATCGACGCCGCCATGCTCCAGCTAAACAGCACCGGCTACATGCACAACCGTCTGCGAATGGTGACAGCGAGTTTTCTGGTCAAGGACCTGGGCGTCGACTGGCGACTCGGTGAACGCTATTTCGCCGAGCAACTGAACGACTATGACTTCGCAGCAAATAACGGCGGCTGGCAGTGGGCGGCGTCGACGGGATGCGATGCGCAGCCCTATTTCCGGATCTTCAATCCGGTTACGCAGTCCGAAAAGTTCGATGCCGAAGGCCGGTTCATCAAACGCTATTTGCCTCAACTCGCGAAGCTGCCCGCGAAATGGATTCATGCGCCGTGGCTGGCGGGCGCACAACGGCTGGCGGACTACGGCGTCGTGCTGGGCGAAAACTACCCGGCGCCTATTGTCGACCACGCGCAAGCGCGGGCGCGAACCCTAGCCCGATTCGGCAAGTGAGCACACGCTCACATTGGTTGTTGCAGGCACGAGGCGAGATGGCCTACGAGCCCAACGGCGACCAACGCCGAAGCTAACACCTTGCACCGGCGTCCTTCACTACCGCCGATGCATCAACTAACGCGCAGCTTAGTGCTGGCTCATCCACGACGGCTGACGGAAGTTCGCGTCGCGATCCAGCTTGCGCATGCGGAATTCCAGGTCGTACAGGTCCGTCGCTTCAGCGAGGAATGCGTCAGCGCGTTCTTTGGCGAGTTGCTCCGGCGACTTCGTCAGAAACAGAAACAGGCGGGTAAGCAGGTACATGGTGAAACCTCGGCAATGAATTTAGGCGTTAACGCCTAGGGGATAACCCGTATTATAGGGAAAACCCTAGGACCGCGCCAGCGTTCAATTTAGAGGTGTTGTACAAACGTCACCGCCACCCGTGCATGACCTCACCGGGCATGCGTAGCAGCTTCGGCCGCAGCGCCTTCGTGCAGGCCTGCGCCCACGCGCCTCTGATGCTTGAAGAACTCCCACACCATCGCGGTGGCGTCGGGGCCCTTTGCGGAATGGAACGGCACGGCATCGTCGCCGCCGGCCCACGCGTGCGCGAGTCCTTGCACCCGGCAGACGCGCACCACGCGTCGTCCGCCGCGAAAATAATCCCGCATCGTCACGCCGCCCTTGCGTTCCTCGCGCAATTCGCCGGCTTTGCGCGCGCCCTTCGGATCAATCATCCGGTTGAGCCGCAGAAACTGCGTCGCGAGCTGGTCGGCATTGACCGGCGCAACCACGTGATCGGCGTCGCCGTGAATGATGATTGCCGGCATTCCCGGATATAGCGCAACGTCGGCCGCCTCGTCGACGAGCTCCACCGGATCGCGCCGCGCGCCGCGTCGCATCACGTCCATCGCGGTAATGCCGGAATGGGCTTCGCCAAGAGCAGGACCGGAGTGCAGCGCGACCGCCGCAAAGCGCTCGGGATAATGCAGCGCTAGCAGCGCCGTCAATCCCGCGCCTGCGGAAATTCCCGCCACGTACACGCGCTCGCTGTCAAAGCCATGCTGGGCAATGAGGGCATCCACGAGAGAGGTCACCGCGCGCGCCTCCGCGCCCCCGGCGCTTTCGCCCGAGTCGTACCAGTGCCAGCAGCGGTGCGAATGCGCGTGCTTCGACTGCTCCGGATACACGACGGCAAAGCCGTAGCGATCCGCCAGCACGTTCATCCGCGTGCCTTGTGCAAATTCGTCGATGGACTGCGTGCAGCCGTGCAGCATCACGAGAAGTGGCATGCTTTCCAGCGCGTGGCCGGACGGCACGTACAGCGCATAGTGAAGATGATTGACGAGCCGCCCAGGCGCGGCAGGCGCCGAATGGAACGAGCGCGTCCACGAACCGCTCGCCCACGCGGCCGCTCGCGGACGCACCCGCGATTCGCGCGCCGCCGGGCGCGCCGCATCGCGTTTGGCCGGAGTACGCACCACGGCGGACTTCACGGGACGAACTTTGGTGGACGGCTTGCTCGCCGCCGGGCGCACCGGGCGCGCGGCGACGCGCCTCGTGGTCTTATGCGCGTGCTCGGTTTGTATGGCGAGCAGGCGCTTCAAACCGCGAAGCCAGATTTTGGAAAGACTTTTTGCCATCGGCGCACAAACCTCGCAAAAAGGGACAGGATGGACGAAAGCGCGTACGCTTCTTGTGCAATGCACAATAACATCAATCCAGACGCTATGCAGAACGCGTCAATCTGCCCCCATTCGCCGCCACTGAGCCTTGCCGCCGGACGGCTGTCCACGCCGGCCCGCCTCGTTAGCGACTTGTTGCCGAGCTAACGCTCCGATTCAAAAAGCTTTTTTATCCAGCGCGAGCGGCCGCGAGGTGCCGTTTATACTGGCGGTTATTCCAGTGCGTCGGCGGATCGCGCCGCTCGCGCGTTGTAATTGCTGTCCACAGTTCCATCAGCCCTGAGCGCTTGTCCCGATGCCCGAATTGTCCGACCACCTGTGGTACTCCATCACCAGCCTCGGCGGCGCCGGCATGACGCTGCCGCTCGCGTTCGCGATTGCGCTGTGGCTGGCGGTCGGCTACACGTGGCGCATGGCGGCGGGCTGGCTGCTGCTGCTCGGCGCGGCAATCGGCGTGGTAACGGTCACCAAGCTGGCGTTCCTCGGCTGGGGCGTCGGCGTGCGCGAGCTCGATTTCACCGGCGTCAGCGGCCATGCGATGCTGTCTACGGCGGTCTATCCGGTCGCCCTGTTCCTGATGCTGCTGCGAACGCATCCCGCCATTCGCGTACTGGGCGTGCTGCTCGGCCTTGCCGCCGGCATGGCGGTGGGCGTGTCGCGCGTCGTGTTGAGCGCGCACTCCCCCTCGGAGGCCGTCACCGGCTGCCTGGTCGGCGCGCTTGCCGCGCTGCTGTTTGTGCGGATGGCGTGGAAGGCCCAGCCTGAACGCCTGTCTGTCCTTCCGGTTGCGGTGAGCCTGATGCTGCTCGCGGTACTGATGCACGGCGTGCACGTGCCGACGCAGCGGTGGGTGACGCATATCGCGCTGAAAGTATCCGGCCACGACCGGCCATTCATTCGCGCGAAATGGAAGGCAATCCGCAACGTCCCGCCAGCCACGGCACCTGTCGCACAGACGCACAACGTGCTCGCAGCACCCGCCTCGCTTCACGCCTGAACCGTTTCCTTGCCCCTGGCCGCGTTATTTGACCGGCGCAATGTCCGTCACGCGAGCGCTATTACCTCGTGTATATTACGATATGCGCTTTGACCACTGCTTCGGCACGCCCGAGCCTCACACTTTCATGACACCGTCCCGCCGTCTGCTGAAACGCACGCTGTTTGTCGCCGGAGCAATTTCTATTATCTGGAGCGCCCAGGCGCGCGCCGAGGAGTTGGTCGTTTCGGCCGCCGCAAGCCTGACCAATGCCTTCAGCGCAGTGAGCGAAGCGTTCGAAAAACAGCACGCCGGCACGAAGGTACTGCTGAACTTCGGCGCGTCGGACGTATTGATGCAGCAAATCGCCAAGGGCGCCCCCGCCGACGTGTTCGCCTCTGCGGATCAGAAGGCGATGGACAAGGCCGTCGCCGAAAAAGTCATCGCGTCGGCCACGCGCAAGGATTTCGCCGCCAACTCGCTGGTGCTGATCGTGCCGGCGGGCAGCCGTTTTGCGCCGTCGAGCCTCGCGGACCTGACGTCGTCGAACGTGAAACGGATCGCGTACGGCGATCCTGCCTCCGTGCCGGTTGGCCGCTACACCCAAGGCGCGCTGAAGGCGGCGGGCGTGTGGGATGCCGTCAGCGCGAAAGCGGTACTCGCGGCGAACGTGCGGCAAAGTCTCGACTATGTGTCGCGTGGCGAAGTGGATGCCGGTTTCGTGTTCGGCACCGACGCCGCGATACTTCCCGGCAAGGTCAAAGTTGCGCTGATTGTGCCGACGCAAATGCCGATTACCTATCCCATCGCGCAAGTAGAAGGCAGCCGCCACGCAGCACAGGCGCAGGCGTTTGTCGACTTTGTGCTGTCGCCGGCCGGTCAGGCGGTGCTCGCGAAATACGGCTTCAAGCCGGCGCACTGAGCCTTCTAACCGATACGACACGAACGACACGATAGGACCGCGCAACATCATGCAACAGGCCTGGATTCCGCTGATGCTGTCACTGAAGGTGGCGGGCTGGGCAACCGCGCTGAACCTGGTGTTCGGCGTCGCGGCGGGTTTCGGCTTGTCGCGCTGGCGCTCGGGCGCACGCGACGTCGTGGATTCGTTGCTGACGCTGCCGCTCGTCATGCCGCCCACGGTGCTCGGCTACTACCTGCTGGTCCTGCTCGGGCGACGCGGTGTGATAGGCGCCTGGCTGGACCGCTTCGATATTCAGCTGGTGTTCACGTGGCAAGGCGCGGTGATCGCGTCGACGGTGGTCGCTTTCCCGCTTGTGCTGAAGTCCGCCCGCGCAGCATTCGAAGCCGTCGATCCGCAGCTCGAGCGCGCCGCGCGCACGCTCGGCGTCAGCGAGACAGCCGTGTTCTTTCGCGTGAGCCTGCCGCTTGCCGCGCGCGGCATTCTCGCGGGTGGCCTGTTGGCGTTCGCGCGCGCGCTCGGCGAATTCGGCGCCACGCTGATGATCGCGGGCAATCTGCCAGGCCGCACGCAAACGCTTTCGGTGGCCGTCTACGCAGCGGTGCAAGCCGGCGACGACAACACCGCGAACTTCCTCGTAATCGTGACTTCGGTGACGTGTGTCGTCATTCTGCTGCTCGCCGGCCGGCTGGTGCCGCAACGCACGCTTCTGGTGCCTCGCTGACATGCCGCTCGCCGTCGACATCCGCAAAACCTTCGTGAGCGCCGAGCGCCGCTTCACGCTCGACGTCGCCTTTAACGCAACCACCCAGCGCGTGGTGCTTTTCGGCCCGTCCGGCGCGGGTAAAAGTCTGACGCTGCAGGCGATTGCCGGTCTGCTGCGCCCTGACGAAGGCACGATCGCGCTGCACGGCAATGCGCTTTTCGACAGCGCGCGTCACATTGATCTGAAGCCGCAGGCGCGCAAGGTCGCGTATCTGTTCCAGGACTATGCGCTGTTTCCGCACTTGAACGTGCGGCAAAACATCGGCTTTGGCTTGCAACGCGGCTGGCTGAATGCGCGTGCGCGCCACATTTCGGCGGAGGTGGATTACTGGCTCGACGCGCTCGAGCTGCGCGATGTCGCGAGCAATTATCCGGCGCAGCTTTCGGGCGGGCAGAAGCAACGGGTGGCGCTGGCGCGCGCGCTGGTCGCTAGACCGCAACTGCTGTTACTGGATGAGCCGTTTTCCGCGTTGGACAGCAACCTGCGCCAGCGCATGCGGGCGGAACTCTCGGAGCTGCAAACCCGGCTGGATATTCCGATGGTTTTGATCACGCACGACCCCGACGACGTTGCCGCCTTCGGCGATCAGGTCGTGCAGATCACCGACGGCCGGGTTCGCGAGCATCAGGCGTTCAGCGGTTATTTGCGCAGCGCGACCTGATTCGCGTTTTTGCGGGCCGTCGCGGCTTTACTGGCCGTCGCACATTTATGCCTTCGCGCATTTATGGCCTCGTGCGTTTAGGCCCTTGGGTCCTCGCGCCCTCGTACCTTCACGCCTCACCTCTCACGCTCACGCCTCACGCCTCACGCCTCACGCCTCACGCCTCACGCCTCACGCCCTCAGTCTTTCACACCAAGTATCACGCTCGACGCCTTAAAAACCGCGACGGCGCTCGCGCCTTCGGCAAGAGCCAGCGCATCGGCGCTCTCATTGGTGATGACGGCGGTGATCACCGCGCCGCCCTCCAGCGTAAGCGACACCTCGGCATTGACCGCGCCGCGCTTCACGCTCTGCACGGTGCCGCGCAGTTGATTGCGGGCCGACAGCTGCATGGGCACGCCGCTTTCGCCGGCCACCAGCAGCACGACCCACGACGCCTTGATCAACGCGAACGCCGCCGCGCCCTCGGCAAGACCGAGCGCCTCCGTGCTTTCGTGCGTGAGAACGGCGACGATCGTATGGCCGCCTGGCAGCGTCAGCGACACTTCATCGTTGATGGAGCCGCGCGTGATGCGCGAGACCGTGCCGTAAAGCTGATTGCGCGCGCTCGTCTTGACACCGATGCGGCCGATCAGGTCCCAGTCGGTCGCGAAACCCTCGATAGCCGCGCCCGCACGCTCCAGAAAGCGCCGATGCTCGCGCTCCACCGCACGAAACGTTGCGATGAGCTTGAGCGCGCGCGGCGTCAGCGTGGTGCCGCCACCGCCCTTGCCGCCGGTCAGCCGCACGACGAGCGGCTCGCCGGCGAGGTTGTTCATGGCGTCGACGGCGTCCCACGCGCCCTTGTAGCTCATGCCGACCGCTTTGGCCGCGCTCGTAATGGAACCGGTCTCGCCGATGGCGGCGAGCAGCGCGATCCGCGACGCGCCGCCGAGCGTATTGGTGCCCGCCTGGAGCCAGACGGAGCCGCCAATTTCGAGCGGCTCGTGCGAAGAATCGTTGCTGTCTGGGGCCATGGCTCGCGCTCGGCTACTGAATGATCGAGGAGAGCGAACCATTATAGCGACCGGCCCGCGGGCCACGGGCAGGCAGGCCGGCCGGCTACTGCTCGCCGGCGCCTTGAGTGGAAAATGCAGCGCCGCCGTTAAAGGGCGTAGTGCGCGATCCCATTGCCGAACGACCAGTTCTCCTTCAGCACTTCGACAAGATTGATGAGCACGTCCTCCCGTCGCAAGCCGGGCGACTCGTGCAACTCATCCACCAGACGCTGATAGAAAGCCTTCTTCTGCTCGAGCGTGCGGGTATTGTTCGCCGTGATCTGAATCATGACGAGATCGTCCGTCCGCTCGACGTTCAGGTACTGATTGTCGTACACGAAATTTCCGGCCTCGTGCTCGGTGATCAGCATGAAGACGTCGTCCTTCGGCACATTGAAGGTAGCGACCAGCGCGCGCTGAATGCTGTCCGTGAGCGCCTTGCGGTACTCGACCGGTTTTCCGGCGCGTAAAGCGATGCGGGTAATCGGCATGACGTTCTCCTTGAAGTGGGATGCATGCACACAGCGTAGGCGCCATCAGACATAATTAACAGACATGGCTCGCTATTTCATCTATATTGAACTGAAATGAAAGTTCTCGATCTCGATGCCGTCCGCGCGTTCGTGCTGGTTGCGGACCTGTGCAGCTTCACGCGCGCAGCCGACGCGCTCGCCACCACCCAGTCGGCCGTCAGCCTGAAACTCAAGCGGCTGGAAGCGCATCTGGGCAAGCAGTTGCTGGAACGCACGCCGCGGGTGGTGCGCCTTTCCGTCGACGGCAAGGCGTTTCTCGGCGCCGCGCGCGAGCTGCTGAATGCGCATGAGCGGGCGCTGGGGGCGCTGTCGGTGGAACGTCGGCGACTGGCGCTCGGCCTGAGCGAGCACGTCGCCGGGCCTGACCTGCCGCACTTGCTGGCGCGCGTGTGTGCACAAGATCCGAGGCTGGTGGTCGAATTGCACCTCGGCACGTCCGCCGCATTGCTCGCTCAATTCGACGAACGCCGGCTGGACGCAGCGATCGTGCGCGACAGCGTGGAGGCGCCGCCGCGCGCGGACGCGGACGTGCTGTTTACCGAACCGCTCGGCTGGCTCGCGACGCCGACGTGGCTGCCGCGTATTGGCGAACCGTTGGCGCTCGCGCTGTTAAGTCCGCCGTGCAATGTGCGCGACACGGCTTTGCGGACACTGACCGAGGCGTCGATAGCGTGGCAGGAGGTATTTGTCGGCGGCGGCGTGGCGGCCGTTGGCGCGGCGGCAGCGGCGGGGCTCGCAGTGTCGCCGCTCGCGCGCAGAGTTGCGCCGCGCGGTTTGATCGATGTCGGCGCGCGGCTGGGGTTGCCGTCGTTGCCGGAATCGCGGGTGACGCTGCACTCGCGCGTGCGCGAGGAGCGTTCGAAAGAAACGCTGCGGCTAGTGGCCAACGGGTTGGCGGGTGGGTAAGCGCGGAATTGAGCCATGGCGGCGGGGCTGGCCCGGCGCTTACAACGCTGTGCCGCTGTGCCGCTGTGCTGCTGTACTGCTGCGCCGCTGCGACGCTGCGCCGCTGCGACGCGTGCTGCCATGCCGCCATGCCGCTGTGCCGCCGTGCCGCTGTACTGCTACGCCGCTGTACTGCTGCGGCGCTGCGACGCTGCCCCCACCCCCGCCGCGACGCCCACCGCCAGGATTTGCCGCGCCCCGCTCAGTGCAGGATCGGCGGCAGCGATCCGCTGCGCGCGGTCGCAGGATCTGCCGCGGCGTTCGCCTGACCTGCACCGGCGCTGACTGAGAGCGCCTGCGGCTTCGGCTGCGCGGCGGCCGGCTCCGCAACTTCCGGCTTACGAGCCGGGCCCTTCGCCGCCGCGGCACCCGTCGGTGCATCACGATGCACGGCATGACCTCGCGCAATGTCGGCATGCACGGCCTTGGCCTCGCCCGACTTCGTGCGGACGATCTGCGCGTGGGGTTTGGCGGCCCGCTCGGCTCGCACATCGTTTGACTTCGCATGACCGCCGGCTGCGGTCGCCGTCCTTTTTGCGCGCGCGCTCGCGCCGTGCGGCACGCCATCACGCACGACGGGGTTCGCCTTTGCGACATAACCCCCGTGCTTGCCCGCGTTCTTTGCCGCCGGTTTTGTCGCCGCGTTGACTGCCGGCCTGCCCGCCTGATGCTTCGTCGCGCCATGCGTCGCATGCGCGCCGGCCTCAGGCGGATTCCATACCTCGGCATAACCGTTTGCCATGGCCGCGCCGGCTACGCACCACGTCGCTATTGCCGTTGTTACTGCTCGAAACCACATCTGCTGGACTCCCAAAATCGCTGCCTGCTGGCGAGCCGGGATTATATTCCCTTGCAAAAATCCGAAAATGGACTAGCATAGGCAATAAGTACACATTAGGACTTACCCCATCATGGCTCACGCCGCCCGCGCCACTCAGACTGAAGCGCCGATTCGTCGGCCGCTGTCGGCGCCCTCGTTTGCGGAAATGTCCGCAGCAGGTTTGCGCGCATTCTTCAATATCGCGCGAGACTGGGACCTGAGCGCGGACGAGCAGATCGTGCTGCTCGGCTCGCCCGGCCGCTCCACTTACTTCAAATGGAAGTCGGCGCCGGAAACGGCACGCCTCGGCCGCGACACACTGGAGCGTCTGTCGCTGCTGCTCGGCATTTACAAGGCGCTGCAAATTCTCCTGCCACAACCTAGCGCTGCGGACAGCTGGATCAAACGCCCCAACAGCGCGCCGCCGTTCGGCGGCCGTCGGGCGCTGGACCGCATGCTGGCCGGCAACATTAGCGATCTGGTCGCGGTGCGCCAGTATCTCGACGCAATGCGGGGCGGCTGGGCGTGACACAACCGCATTGGCAGGACCGCTGGCGCAGCGCGCCACTGGACTGGTCGCCCGCATACCGCGTCATTCCCACGCGCTTTCCGGCCGTCAATCTGTTCGATCGGGTGGCATCGGCGGAAGATTTCGACGCGCTCTACGCGCTCGAAGCCATGACCAACGACCGGCTGCGCACCGAGGTCGGCGAACTGGATCTCGTGCCGCGCGAAGAGCGCCGCTTCGGGCCGGGCTACGGGCCGATCATGGCCGCGCTCACGCATCTGAATCCGCTCGGCAGCCGCTTTTCCGACGGCACCTACGGCGTGTTCTATTGCGCCCGCTCGCGCGCGACCGCCATCGCCGAAACGCGCTATCACACGGGCAAATTCATGGAAGCCACTGCCGAGCCGCCCATGCGCCAGCAAATGCGGCTCTACACGGTGGTGGCGCAAGGCGACGTGGTGGATCTGCGTGGTGATCCGAAGCTGGACCTCGCAGTGCTCTCGCCGGACGACTATCTCGCCGGGCAGTCGCTCGGACGCGCGGTGCGCGAAGCCGGAGCGCCAGGCATTGCGTATCCGTCGGTGCGCGACCCTGAGGGCGAATGCCTCGCGGCATTCAGGACCACGCTGCTGCGCGACTGCCATCACGCGGCGTATCTGGAGTACAACTGGAACGGCACGAGCGTGGATATGGTGTTTGAGCTAAGCCAGGTCGGCTGACACGGCCTCGGGCCGCGCGCGTCGAGGCTGCGGACAATCGGCTGACAATCGGCTGGACGCCCGCTCAGGGCAGCGCCAGCGCCGCCGCGCCTTCCGCGCGCGCTTCTTCAACGGAAATGGACCAGCGCCGCAGCGCCCTCGGTTCGACGAGCGTCAGTCTGCCGCCAGGCCCGAACGCGCCCGTGTCGATAAACACCTGCGAGCCCACCTGCTTGATGTCGCGCATCGGCGTATGGCCGCAGTAAGTCAGCGACAAACCGCGCTGCCGTTGCGGATCGCCGTTACCCATGGCGAGTTCGCGTCCCCACAGCATTTGCTGACGCGTTTCGCTGGAAAAATTGCCGGCGTCGAGTTCAGCGTCGGTACCGAAGAATTCGGCGTGCAGAACATTGAAGCGCTCCTGCCCACTGCCCACCACGCGCGCAAGCGGCAACGTGCGCAGCCGCTCCGCGTAGCGGCGCAGGCTCTCGTCGGGCAGGTTGGCTGCCCACGCACCGCCAATGCCATACCACCACTGACGCCGCAAGCGGCCATCCGCTACCGCGCAGAGCGCGTCTTCGTGATTGCCGAGCACCGCGAAAAACCACGGCTTGTCGAGCAGCGCCAGCGCCTGCTCGGAGTGCTCGCCGCGATCCACCAGATCGCCGACTGAAAACAGCCGGTCGCAAGCCGGGTCGAACGAAACGAGGCGCAGCAGATAGCGCAATGCATCGACGCAACCATGCAAGTCGCCGACTACGAAGTCGCGGCCGCTCCGGTTGGCCGGGTGATGCTGAACAGAGGTGTCGAGTACGGAAGCCATAAGCTCATCATAATGCCCAATGCGCGATGCGTATGCGCGCTGCCTCTCGTAGCGCGGCAACAGAAGGCGAAAACTTGACATGGAATCACGCGAAAAAGCCGCGTTTGCGGGGAAATCTTGCCGCAAATCGTCGCCGTGAAGGCGCGTCCTTGCTGGCTTCGCAATGTGCCAGGTCAGCTTGCCTGCGGGTGCACTGCCCTTGCGCGCACGCACCGATAAACAGATTCGACGTTCACACGTCACCAAAAGTTGCGCCCGCCACGCTCGCGCCTGCAATCGGCTTTCGGTTGAAAGGCATTGGCAAGGCGGTTGCGGAACACTGTGCATGTGCTGCGTCGCCCGGAACCGGTGCGCCGCGCACGCGTAGAATCCGCGTCACCTCGGCGTCTCATCTATTCCATGTTCACCAAATACTATCCGCAAACGCTTCGCAACCGTCCACGCATGCTGATCGCGCTCGCCCTCGGCGTCGTTGCAGCGGTGTTGACGCCGCAGAACATGCGGCCGATGGTTCGTGTACTGGTCGGCTGGGACACTGCGGTGTGGAGTTATCTCGCGTTGATCTGGGCGCACATGGTCGCCGCGGACGAACACCGCGTGCGCGATTCGGCGCGCCGCGACGACGAGAACGCGGGCGTCGTGCTGTTCGTGATCTGCGTGGCCACGATTGCGAGCATTGCCGCAATCGTGCTTGAACTCGCTTCGGCCAAGGGCACCGCAGGCGCCTCGACCGTGTGGCATTACACGCTGACCGGACTGACGCTGATAGGCGCGTGGTTCATGATTCCCACCATCTTCACGTTGCACTACGCGCGGCTCTACTACGACACCGGCGTGCAGGAAACGCCGCTTCTCTTTCCCGATCAATCGCTGACGCCGGATTACTGGGACTTTCTGTACTTCTCGTTCACGATCGCTGTTGCGTCACAAACGTCCGATGTCGTGCTGCGCTCGCGCACCATTCGCCGCGCCGCGCTCGCGCAATCCATCCTGTCGTTTTACTTCAACGTTGCGGTGCTCGGCTTGTGCGTGAATATCGCGGCCGGCCTGCTCGGCTCGTAATGTCGTGACGTTGCGCGGCCCGCATGCAGCGCCGCGCTCACTGAAAGTTGCCCTTCGTCCCGCCTCGTCGCGTGTAAAACGCGGACCAATGCCGCCCGTTTTACACGGGCTCGCGCCACCCAGCGGCGGCCCGCACCGCCGCGCGCCGCAACGCTTCCTTTAGAACACTCGCTGCTTACAGGGCCGCTGCGTCCGGCTCACGGGCACAGCCTTTGCTGACTTCCGCAAACGTTCTGACCGGCACGTGCCGCGACGCCTGGCGGCGAGGCACCCGTAACTGGCCAGCGGCGTGACGATCTTTGCACTACATTGACCAAGTACGCGCCGTCAGTCTACGGATCGCGCGGCAGCCGGCTCTGGAAGCCCAATGAGCGCTGTGATCGCATGCCAATTGCATCCACACCGCAGCAGGACAAATCTGGAAACGACCGATGGAACCTCCAAACGGGTACGCGCCGCGGATCTATTTTTTTCATTCACCTCTGGTTGGTCCGCTTGACGCGTGGCCTGCGCAGTTCGCTCACGCGGCCGCGCTCGGCTTCGATCACGCGCTGATCGGCAGCCTCTTCGAGCCAGGCCGGGCGAGCCACGGCCAGGTCGTCGGCAACCATGCGCGCCTGCACCCGACGTTCGAAGCGCAAGGCTCCGCCAGCGACGCAATCCGCACACTCGCCGACGAGGCGCGTCGACATGGCCTGACCTTGCTGGCCGATCTGGTGATCGACCGCGTGGCTGCCGATGGTGCGCTCTACGCCGAACACGCGGACTGGTTTCATCCGCTGGAGCGGGAAGAGGCCCGTCTCGATCCGCGTCATGTTCATCGCGAGGACAACGTCGCTTACGCGAACTTCAGCGATGCAGGCACCTGTGCCGCGCTCGCCGACTGGTGGACGCGCCAACTTCTCGCGCTCGCCGAGGCCGGCATTGGCGGCTTCCGTTTCGATTCGCCGCATCACGTGCCCACTGCGCTTTGGCGGCAGTTGCGCGACGCGGTGCGCGCCGCTCATCCCAACGTGCGCTTTCTCGCCGCGACGCCGGGGCTCGCGCGCAGCGACCTTTCCGGGCTCGACGGCGCCGGCTTCGACAGTGTGTTCTCGTCGGTGCGCTGGTGGGACTATCGCGCAAGCTGGATGGTCGAAGAGCACGCGGCGCTCGCGCGCATAGGCGGGCCCATCGCATTTCCCGAAGCGCCATACGGTACGCGGCTCGCCGCCGAATTGAGCGATCCGCACGATTCGGGCGTGGTTGAACGCGCTTATCGGCGAGCGCTGTTCACGGCGTCCGCCGTCGGCACCGGCTGGATGATGCCGATGGGCTTCGAATACGGTGTGAGCGAACCCATGTCGCAGACGCGCGGCGACGCGTCGCAATTCGCGCTCGCCTGCAAGGCCAAACGGTTCGACCTGTCGCAATCCATCTCGCTCGCCAACGAACTCGCGCGCCACACGAAGGCGCTGCAGGTGAACGGCGAGTTGCGCCCGTTGAGCGGGCCGGGCGCGCCGGCCGCTGTACTCCTGCGGGCCGACCAGGCTGACATGCGCGATGCGGGCCAGGCGGTCCTCATCGCGATCAATCCCGAACTCAGTTCTGCGGTTCGCGTGGATCCGGCGCGCTTTCTTGCCGGCGTGCCCGGCAATTTCACGCGCTTCATTCCGCTCGATGCACGCGGTGGCGCGTCGCCCGCGGCATTGGCACCGTTTACGCTCGCCCCCGGCGCCGTGCGTCTCTTCCAGGCCGTGACGGAAAAGCCGATCTGTCTCGCGCCGCCCATCGACAAAGCGAACAGCAAGCGCAGCGGCCGCAAGACCGTGCTCGAAGCGATCAACGCGCCGCGCGTCGCGATCGAAAGCGTCATGCCTTCCGTGGACAACGGACGCTTCGCGGCAAAGCGCAGCGTCGGCGAACGCGCCGAGATCAGCGCCGCGATTTTTGCCGAAGGTCACGACAAGATTGCAGCCGCCGTGCTGTGGCGCGCGGCGGACGAAAACACCTGGCACGAAGTACTGATGAGCCCGGCACAACCGGCCGGCCTCGACATCTGGAAGGCGCGCATTCCGCTTGAGCGCATGGGCCGTCACGAGTTCACGGTGATCGCCTGGCGCGACGACTTCGCTTCGCTCGTCGAGCACGTCGAGAAAAAACTGAAGGCAGGGCAGACAGTCGAGATTGAACTCGACGAAGCCGCGCACCTGTTCGCGCTCGTGCTGGCTGAAGTGGAAACGGCGGAAGGCGCGGACAAAGAGCCGCTCGAACGCATCGTCACGCAGTTCAAGAAGGCCGACGACGATCAAGCAAGACTCAAACTGCTGCTCGACCCCGCCACCGCGAAGGCGATGACCGCGGCGCGGCATCGTCCGTTTTTGAGCCGCGATCCGGTGACCTACAAGATCGACGCCGAACGCACTGCCGCGCGCTTTGCGAGCTGGTACGAGATCTTTCCGCGTTCGATGAGCGACGACGAATCGCGCCACGGCACCTTCGCCGACGTCACGAAGAAGCTGCCGCGCATTCGCGACATGGGCTTCGACGTGCTGTACTTTCCGCCGATTCATCCAATCGGCGTAAGCAACCGCAAGGGCCGCAACAATACGCTCAACGCGCAGCCCGGCGACGTCGGCAGCCCGTATGCAATCGGTGCGGCCGAAGGCGGCCATACCGCCGTGCATCCGCAACTCGGCACGCTCGACGACTTCAAGGCGATGCTCGCCGCCGCGCATGCACACGGCCTCGAAATCGCGCTCGATTTCGCGATTCAATGTTCGCCGGATCATCCGTGGTTGAAAGAGCATCCGACGTGGTTCGCGTGGCGTCCGGACGGCACGTTGCGTTACGCGGAAAATCCGCCCAAGAAGTACCAGGACATCGTCAACCCCGACTTCTACGCGCACGACGCGAAGCCCGACTTGTGGCTCGCGTTGCGCGACGTGATCCTGTTCTGGATCGAGGCAGGCGTGCATATCTTCCGCGTCGACAATCCGCACACGAAGCCTTTGCCGTTCTGGGAGTGGATGATCAACGACGTGCGCTCGCGCTACCCTGACACCATCTTCCTTGCCGAAGCATTCACCCGGCCGCGCATGATGAACCGGCTCGGCAAGATCGGCTTCTCGCAGTCGTACACGTACTTTACGTGGCGCGAGTCGAAGCGCGATTTCATCGAGTATCTGACCGACCTCACGCAAACCGGCGCGCGCGATTTCTACCGGCCCAACTTCTTCGTGAATACGCCGGACATCAATCCGCGGCATCTGCAATCGCAGGGACGCACCGGCTTTCTGATTCGCGCGGCGCTCGCTTCAACGCTCGCCGGCTTGTGGGGCGTGTATAGCGGCTTCGAGCTTTGCGAGGCGGCGGCGTTGCCGAACAGCGAGGAATACCTCGACTCCGAGAAATACCAGTTGCGCGCGTGGGACTGGAACCGGCCCGGCAACATCATGGCTGAGATCACCGCGTTGAACCGCATTCGCCGCGCGAATCCCGCGCTGCAAACGCACCTGGGTCTCACGTTCCTGCCTGCACACAACGGGAACATTCTGTTCTTCGAGAAGGCCACCGAAGCGCGCGACAACGTGATCCTGGTCGCGATCAATCTCGACCCGTTCAACGAGCAGGGCGCAGATATCGAGTTGTCGTGGGAGACGTTCCAGAAATGGAGTCTGCACGATCATGGCGCACTCGAAGTCACCGACCAGATGACCGGCGCGCGTTTTGACTGGCACGGCCGCTGGCAGCATGTGCGGCTCGGACCCGGTCAGCCGTTTTCGATCTGGCGCATTGCGCCGCTCGGCGGCCTGCCCGCCGAGCTCCCCGACGAAGCCGACAGCGATTCGACCAGCGCCCTTCACGCAGACGCTGGCAACCCTACCCCGACGGAAGGTGCGATATGAAGCGTGACGATCCCTCCCAGACCACGACGCAAGCGCCCGTGGGCAACGCCCCCGGCAACACGGCGAAGCCGCGCACGAACCGGCGCGGCAAGCCCACGGCGCTCGCGGACGATCCGCTCTGGTACAAAGACGCGATCATCTATCAGGTGCACATCAAGTCGTTCTTCGATGCGAATAACGACGGCGTAGGCGACTTTCCCGGCCTCATCGCGAAGCTCGACTACATTGCCGAACTCGGCGTGAATGCGATCTGGCTGCTGCCCTTCTATCCGTCACCGCGCCGCGACGACGGCTACGACATCGCCGATTACCGCAACGTACACCCCGACTACGGCCAGCTTTCCGACGTCAAACGCTTCATTCAGGAAGCACACGCGCGCGGCATTCGCGTGATTACCGAACTGGTGATCAACCATACGTCGGATCAGCACCCGTGGTTCCAGCGCGCGCGCCGCGCAAAGCCCGGGTCCAATCATCGCAACTTTTATGTGTGGTCCGATACCGACCAGAAGTACCCGGAAACGCGCATTATCTTTATCGACTCGGAGCCGTCGAACTGGACGCACGACCCGGTCGCGGGCGCCTACTACTGGCACCGCTTCTATTCGCATCAGCCCGACCTGAATTTCGACAATCCCGCCGTGCTGCGCGAAGTGCTGCAGATCATGCGCTTCTGGCTCGATATGGGCATCGACGGGCTGCGGCTCGACGCGGTGCCGTATCTGGTCGAACGCGAAGGCACCAACAATGAGAACCTGCCGGAAACGCACGCCATCCTGAAGAAGATTCGCGCGACCATCGACGCCGAATACCCGAACCGTATGCTGCTTGCCGAGGCGAACCAGTGGCCGGAAGACGTGAAGGAATATTTTGGCGATGAAGACGAATGCCACATGGCATTCCACTTTCCGCTGATGCCGCGCATCTACATGTCGATTGCCAGCGAGGACCGCTTTCCGATCACCGACATCATGCGGCAAACGCCGGACCTGGCCGCGTCGAATCAATGGGCGATCTTCCTGCGCAATCACGACGAGCTCACGCTCGAAATGGTCACGGATTCCGAGCGCGATTACCTGTGGAACACCTATGCGAGCGACCGCCGCGCGCGCCTGAATCTCGGCATTCGCCGCCGCCTCGCGCCGCTGATGGAGCGCGACCGGCGCCGTATCGAGCTGATCAATTCGCTTCTGCTGTCGATGCCAGGCACGCCCGTAATCTATTACGGCGACGAGCTCGGCATGGGCGACAACATTCACTTGGGCGACCGGGACGGCGTGCGCACGCCGATGCAGTGGTCGTCGGATAGAAACGGTGGTTTCTCGCGTGCCGATCCGGAACAGCTGGTACTGCCGCCGGTAATGGGTTCGCTTTACGGATTCGACGCGGTCAACGTCGAAGCGCAAAGCCGCGATCCGCATTCGCTGCTCAACTGGACCCGGCGCATGCTGGCCACGCGCCGCGCGAAACAGACCTTCGGGCGCGGCACCATCCGCTTTCTGAAACCGGAAAACCGCAAGATTCTCGCGTATCTGCGCGAGATGCCCGGCGAGCCGCCCATTCTGTGCGTGGCCAATCTGTCGCGCGCGCCGCAAGCGGTGGAGCTCGACCTGTCGGAATTCAACGGCGCGGTGCCGATCGAAATGACCGCCGATTCGGTGTTCCCCGCCATTGGTCAATTGACCTATCTGCTGACGTTCCCGCCGTATGGCTTCCTGTGGTTCCTTTTGTGCGAGGGCGGTCAGCGTCCGACGTGGGCGCAGGCACATCCCGAGCCATTGCCCGAGTTCGTGACCATCGTGATCCGTGAGGGCCAGGCCGGGCCGACGCCGGAAAATGTGCGACTGCTCGAGTCCGAAGTGCTGCCTTCGTGGCTGAGCCGGCGCCGCTGGTTCGCGTCGAAGGATCAAAAGATGCACGCCGTGCGGCTCGCCGCGCTCACTACCATTCCGAACGGCGGCTTCGCGTTCACCGAGATCGAAGCGGACGTCGGCGATCACACCGAACGCTACGTGGTGCCGATTGCGATCACCTGGGGCGGCGAGACGACCACGCCGCTCTTTCTCCAGCTTGCGCTCGCGCGTGTACGGCGGGGCCGCAACGTCGGGCATCTGACCGACGCGTTCGCGCTGCCGATCTTCGCGCACGGCGTGCTGCGCAAACTGCGCGAACGCGCCGTCGTGCCCACCGTGCAGAAGAGCGAGATCCGCTTTATTCCAACCGACCGTTTCGCCGAACTCGAGCACCTCGGCGAGCGCCCGGAAGTGCGCTGGCTCGCGGCCGAGCAAAGCAACAGTTCGCTGATCGTCGCGGATGCCGCGGTGCTCAAGCTCGTGCGGCGTCTCGTGAGCGGCATTCATCCGGAAGCGGAAATCAGCCGCTACCTGACGAAACTCGGCTATGCGAACACGGCTCCGCTGTTCGGCGAAGTGGTGCGTGTCGATCCCGAAGGCGTGCCGCATACGCTTGCGATCCTGCAAGGCTTCGTCGACAACCAGGGCGATGCGTGGAACTGGTCGCTCGATTACCTGCGCCGTTCGGTCGACGAACTGGCGATCACCATCGACACGGAAGCCACCGCCGCGCCGGATCGCGACAACGAAGCGATTCTGCTGGAAGGCTACTCTGCGTTGGCCGGCATCATCGGCAGACGGCTCGGCGAGTTGCATGTCGCGCTGTCCTCGCCGACCGACGATGCCGCGTTCTCGCCCGAGCCCGCGAGCGCGGAACAGGTGAAGGCATGGGTGGACGGCACGCAGTCGATGCTTGCAAGCGCGCTCGATCTGCTTGCGCCGCGCGTCGAACACCTGCTCGATGCCGACACGAAGGCGCTCGCGCAAAGTCTGATCGACCGGCGCGCCGCGCTCGTGGAAGCCGTGAACAATCTCATTGGCCCCGACACCCAGGCGCTGCGCATCCGCATCCACGGCGACTTCCATCTGGGCCAGGTGCTGGTTGCACAGGGCGACGCGTATCTGATCGACTTCGAAGGCGAGCCGGCGCGTTCGCTCGAAGAGCGTCGGCAGAAATCGAGCCCGCTGCGCGACGTGGCCGGCCTGATGCGCTCGCTCTCCTATGCGAGCGCCGCGGCGCAGTCCACGACCGAAGCGGCGCCGCAACAGACGGCGGATCGCAAGCGCGTGTTGTTCGACCGTTTCCGCGCGCACGCCACCGACACGTTCCTGAAGGAATACCGCGCGGCCACCGCCGAAGCGTCGACACCGCTCGTTGCACCCGAGGCTGAACAGGCGCTGCTCGATCTGTTCCTGATCGAGAAGGCCGCGTATGAAATCCGCTACGAGGCGGCCAACCGGCCGACGTGGCTGAGCTTGCCGGTGCGCGGCCTCGCGGCGCTCGCGAGCCGGCTGCTCGGCGATACCGGCGCGCCGCATGCTGCGCACGATCCGTCAACCCAGGCGCCAGACGCCGCCACCCCGCCTCATCCGGCCGAGGGCGACTATGAGTGAACACGATCCGGCCGCAGGCCTCCAGCCGCTCGAGATAGACGCGCTCGTCGAGGCGCGCCATCCCGATCCTTTCTCGCAGCTCGGCATGCATCACACGGACGCCGGTCCGGTCGTGCGCGCGCTGTTGCCGAATGCCGCGCACGTCAGCGTGATTGCGCGCGCCGACGGCGCGCTGCTCGGCGAGCTTCAGCAGTTTCGCCCCGGGCTCTTTGCGGGCCGTGTGAGCGCTGCCGCGCCGTACCGGTTGCGGATCGACTGGCATGGCGTCGTGCAGGAAATCGAGGATACCTACTCGTTCGGCCCCGTTCTCGGCGATGAACCGCTCGGCCGTCTTGCAAACGGCGACCCTTATGCGGTGCTCGAATGCCTCGGCTCGCGCCCCATGGAAGTCGACGGCGTGCCCGGCGTGCGCTTTGCGGTGTGGGCGCCCAATGCACGGCGCGTCTCGGTGGTCGGCGACTTCAATGCGTGGGACGGGCGCCGTCATCCGATGCGTTTGCGCCATCAGGCGGGCGTGTGGGAACTGTTTGTGCCGCGAGTCGGGCCGGGCACGCGCTACAAGTACGAACTGCTCGCGCGCGAGGGGCACCCGCTGCCGTTGAAGGCCGATCCTTGCGCGATGCAAACCGAGAAGCCGCCTGGCACGGCGTCGGTGGTTGCGCATGTCGATGAGATCGAGCAGTTTCCGTGGACCGATCACGAATGGATTCAGTCGCGCGGGGCGAAGCAGACGCCGCGCTCGCCGATTTCCATCTACGAGGTACATGCGGAGTCGTGGCTGCGCATCGCCGAAGAAGGTCAACGCGGTCTCGATTGGGCCGAGCTCGCCGAGCGCCTTATTCCCTATGCGAAGACCATGGGCTTCACGCATGTCGAGTTCATGCCGGTTGCGGAACATCCGTTTGGCGGATCGTGGGGCTATCAACCGCTCGGGCAATTTGCGCCGTCGGCGCGTTTCGGCAAGCCGGAGCAGTTCGCGCTGTTCGTGAACAAGGCGCACGAGGCCGGGCTAGGCGTGATTCTCGACTGGGTGCCTGCGCACTTTCCGAACGACGCGCACGGCCTCGTGCAGTTCGACGGCACGCCGCTTTACGAGCATGCCGATCCGCGCGAGGGCTACCACCAGGACTGGAACACGATGATCTACAACCTCGGCCGCAACGAGGTGAGTGCGTTCCTGATCGCGTCGGGGCTCGCGTGGCTAAAGCGCTATCACGTGGACGGCCTGCGCGTGGACGCCGTGGCGTCCATGCTCTATCGCGACTATTCGCGCGCCGCCGGCGAGTGGGTGCCGAACATCTATGGCGGGCGCGAGAACCTCGAGTCGATCGCGTTCCTCAAGCGCCTGAATCACGAGGTGGGTTATGTGCCCGGCGCGCCGGGCGCAATCACCATCGCCGAGGAATCGACCGCCTGGCCCGGTGTGACGGCGCGCGTGGAAGACGGCGGGCTCGGCTTCCATTTCAAATGGAACATGGGGTGGATGCACGACACGCTGCACTACATGCATGAAGATCCGGTGTACCGCCAGTACCATCATCACAACATGACGTTTGGAATGGTGTACGCGTATTCGGAGCGCTTCGTGCTGCCCCTTTCGCACGACGAAGTGGTGCACGGCAAGGGCTCGCTGCTGGGCAAAATGCCCGGCGACACCTGGCAGAAGTTCGCGAATCTGCGCGCGTACTTCGGCTTCATGTGGACCCATCCCGGCAAGAAACTGCTGTTCATGGGTGGCGAATTCGGCCAGCTCGCGGAGTTCGATCACGATACGTCGCCGCACTGGCATCTGCTCGACGATGCGCATCATCACGGCGTGCAATTGCTGGTGCGCGATCTGAACCGTCTATACCACGAGGAGCCCGCGCTGCATTTGCTCGACAGCGAGCCAGGCGGCTTTGACTGGCTGATTGGCGACGACAGCGGGAACAGCGTGTTCGCGTATCGCCGCACCGACGGCGCGGGCCGCGAACTTGTCGTGGTCTGCAACATGACGCCGGTGCCGCGCGTGGGCTACCGCATCGGTATGCCGCGCGAAGGGCGCTGGTCGGAGGTATTGAACACAGATGCAGGCGTGTACGGCGGCTCGAACATGGGCAACGGCGGCGTGATTCATACCGACGCGATGCCGAGCCACGGCTGGCCGCATTCGGCGTCCCTGACCTTGCCGCCGCTCGCGACAATCGTGCTGCGCGCCGACTGAGCGCGACTGACGCCTGCGCCGGAAGCGAGCGCGCGGCCCGCATCACGACGGGGCCGCGCGCTCGTCGCATGAACAGGCAGTAGCGCTTCACCAGAACAGAACAAGGAAGGGGAACCATGTCGCATGCAATGCCGGACCGGCTTCTGCCCGGCTCGCCCTATCCGCTTGGCGCCAGTTGGGACGGCCTTGGCGTCAACTTTGCAGTGTTCTCCGCGAACGCGCAGAAAATCGAACTTTGCCTCTTCGATCCCACGGGCCGCAAGGAGATCAAACGCTACCCGCTGCCCGAATGCACCGACGAGGTCTGGCACGGCTATTTGCCGAACGCGCATCCGGGCACCGCTTACGGCTTTCGCGCACATGGCCCGTACCAGCCTCAGCAGGGGCATCGCTTCAATCCACACAAACTGCTGCTGGATCCGTACGCGCGCAAGCTCGTCGGCCACTTTCGCTGGTCCGATGCGTTGTTCGGCTATCGCGTGCATTCGAATCGCGCGGACCTTTCCATCGACCGGCGCGACTCCGCGCCTGCCATGCCGAAATGCGTCGTGATAGACGAAGCGTTCGACTGGTCGCACGACAAGCGCCCGAACGTGCCGTGGGGCGAAACCGTCATCTACGAAACGCATGTGCGCGGCGCCTCGATGCTGCGCAACGATCTGCGCCAGCATGAACGCGGTACGTTTGCCGCACTGGCTTCGCCGGAATTTATCGAGCACCTGCTGAAGCTCGGTGTGACCGCTGTCGAACTGCTGCCGGTCCACGCGTTTCTCAACGACCGCTTTCTCGTGGAGCGCGGCCTGCGCAATTACTGGGGCTACAACACGGCCGCGTTCTTCGCGCCGGAGCCGTCGTATCTGAGCACGCACCGGCTCGACGAAATGCGCATTGCCGTGCGCCAGTTGCACGCGGCCGGCATAGAAGTGATTCTGGACGTGGTCTACAACCACACCTGCGAAGGCAACGAAATGGGCCCGACCGTCTCATGGCGCGGCCTCGACAACGCGAGCTATTACCGCCTGATTCCCGGCGACGAGCGGCATCACATCAACGACACCGGCTGCGGCAATACGGTGAATGTGCTGCATCCTCGTGTGCTGCAAATGATCATGGATTCGCTGCGCTACTGGTCGACCGCGTTCAACATAGACGGCTTCCGTTTCGATCTGGGCGTGACGCTCGGACGCGAGCCTCATGGTTTCGATCCAGGCTCCGGCTTTTTCGACGCGGTGCGCCAGGATCCGATCCTCTCGCAGCGCAAGCTGATTTCCGAGCCGTGGGACATTGGCCCGGGCGGCTATCAGCTTGGCAATCATCCACCGGGATTTGGCGAATGGAACGACCGCTTCCGCGATACCGTGCGGCGGTTCTGGCGTGGCGACGCGGGCTTGCGCCCCGACCTCGCCGCGCGCCTGACCGGTTCCGCCGACCTGTTCAACCGGCGCTTTCGCAAGCCGTGGGCGTCGATCAATTTTGTCGCGTCGCATGACGGTTTTACGCTCGCCGACATAACCGCCTACGAGCACAAGCACAACGAGGCGAATCGCGAAGGCAACCACGACGGCCACAACGAAAACTGCAGCAGCAACTGGGGCGTCGAAGGACCCACCGACGACGCCGCGATCCTTGAAACGCGCCGACGCGTGGCGCGCTCGATGATCGCGACGCTGTTCATCGCGCTCGGCACGCCGATGATGCTCGCCGGCGACGAATCGTTGCGCACGCAGAACGGCAACAACAATGCGTACTGCCAGGATAACGAAATATCCTGGCTTGACTGGGAAAGAGCCGAATCTGCGGACGGCCGCCAGATGACAGACTTTGTGGCGCGGGTGGCGGCGCTGCGCAAAGAGCATCCGCTGCTGCGCGAAACACGGTTTCTGTTTGGCGACCGTCAAGTCTTGCCGGGCCTTTTCGACATAGGCTGGTTCGACGAGAACGGCGATCCGCTGACAATCGAAGCCTGGGAGGACCCCGAGGGCCGCGCGTTCACCTTGCGCCGCGCGGGGCCGGGCCTGAACGGCGAAACAGAAGTATTGTTGATGATGCTCAACGCGAGCGCGGAAACGCTACGTTTTACACCTCCCGCGCCGCACCTGGAATGGCACGTGCTGTTAGACACTGCTGATACCGCAAGCGCGCCGCACCGGCTCGCCGCAACGGACCTCGAAGTAGCCGCGCATGGCCTCGTGATACTCGCCGCGCAACCCGTCGGCGAGGCCGACTGGCAAGCGGGCTGGAAGGCCGGCGCGCGGCACGGCTCACGGCTTTTGACGGCGTTGCCGCCGGAGCCGGGCGAGCATCCGCCGGCGAGCGACGCGTCGCCGGCTGCGTAGGTCGCGGCGTCCATGCGCAAACGGCGTGTGAGCGGCCCCGCAGCACAAACCGAATGGTGAAGAGTCATGTCCGAACATCCAATCGATCCTAACGCGCGTCATTTCGCGCACTGCCTGCCGTTCGGCGCGCAGTTGCTGGGACCCCAGTGCGCCAATCCGCGCACGCGTTTCCGTTTCTGGGCGCCGTCGTGCAAGAGCGTGCAGGTGGAAATCGAGAACGGCGCCGCGCAAGGCTCGCACGACATGACGCCGGCGGGCAACGGCTGGTTCGAAGCGTCCATTGCGAGCGGCGCGGGCACGCTGTACCGCTTTCGTCTCGACGACGGCAACGCGGTGCCTGATCCCGCGTCGCGCTTTCAGCCGCAAGACGTGCACGGCCCGAGCGAAGTCATCGATCCGCGCGCCTACCATTGGCAACACACGGACTGGCACGGCCGGCCCTGGGAAGAAACCGTACTGTATGAGTTGCACGTGGGCGCGATGGGCGGCTATCGGGGCGTGCAGGAGCGCTTGCCGGCGCTGGTGGCGCTCGGTGTGACCGCCATCGAATTGATGCCGTTGAACGATTTTCCCGGCCGGCACAATTGGGGCTATGACGGCGTGCTGCCGTACGCGCCCGACTCCGCGTACGGCCGGCCCGAAGATCTGAAGGCTCTGGTCGATGCGGCGCATGGCCTCGGCCTCATGGTGTTTCTCGACGTGGTCTACAACCACTTTGGCCCGGACGGCAACTACCTGCACGAATACGCGCGTTCGTTTTTCCGCGAGGGCACGCATACGCCCTGGGGTCCCGCCATCGACTTTGAGCGCAGCGAAGTCAGCGACTTCTTCATGGACAACGCCGTCTACTGGATCAACGAATACCGGATAGACGGTCTGCGCTTCGACGCCGTGCACGCCATCGACAATCACGCGTGGCTGCGCGAGCTGGCCGACCATATTCGTGCCAATGTGCAACATGGCCGCCATGTGCATCTCGTGCTGGAAAACGAGCACAACAGCGCAAGCCTGCTCGGGCATCACTTCGACGCGCAATGGAACGACGACGCGCACAACACGCTGCACGTGCTGCTCACGGGCGAAACCGAAGGCTATTACCACGCCTACGAGGACCAGCCGATCCGTCGTCTCGCCCGCGTGCTTTCCGAGGGCTTCGCGTATCAGGGCGATCCATCGCCGCTGCACGACGGCGCGCCGCGTGGCGAATCGAGCGCGCATTTGCCGCCCACCTCGTTCGTGATGTTTCTGCAGAACCACGATCAGGTCGGCAATCGCGCATTCGGCGAGCGTCTGCGCAAGCTGACTTCGGACGAAGCATTGCGCGCGGCCACCGGCTTGCTGCTGCTGTCGCCGCAAATTCCGCTGCTGTTCATGGGCGAGGAATACGGCTCGACCCAGCCGTTCCTGTTCTTCACCGACTACACGGGCGATCTCGCCGACGCCGTGCGCGAAGGACGCCGCCGCGAGTTCGCGCGGTTCTCCTCGTTCAGCGACGAAAAGCGGCGCGCGCAGATTCCCGATCCGAACGACGAAAAGACGTTCGCCGCTTCGTCGCCGCCCGCGCCGGTGACAGCGACGGCGCCCGCTTCGCAACATGACGACGAAACCAGGGAGCGGCTCGACTGGATGCATTTCTATAAATCCGCGCTGACGGTGCGCGCAAAACTGATCACGCCGCGTCTGAAACATGGCAAGGCGCTCAACGCAACGGTACTGACCGACGCCAACGGCGCGGACGCAAATGCGCTCGTCGCGCGCTGGAAGCTTGGCGATGGCGAGACGCTGTCGCTCGCGCTCAATCTGTCGAAAGACAATGTGCCGTTTAACGACGTGCCTGCCGGCAAGGTCATTTTCGAAACGCCGCCGCGCGTGCGCGAGCAGATCGATGCGAAGGTATTGCCGGCGCATGCGTTCGTCGCGTGGCTGACCGGTGACATCAACGATTACGCGACCGGTCACGATGCACGCATCGTCGGTAAAGAGGAGCGCCGCTCGTGAGTACCCGACGTTCCGGCGACACGATCGCCACGCTGGCAACACGCGCCGGTTTCGAGGTGGAGTGGGAAGACGCGCATCGCAAGGTGCATCGCGTGCCCGAGAAAACGCTTGCGATTCTGCTCGAACGCATGGGCCTGCCATGCAGTAACGCAACGCAAATCCGCCAAAGTGCGGCCGCGCTCGACGCCGAATTATCCGGTCGCAAGCTGCCGCCGCTCATGACCGCTCAGGTCGGGCGCGGCATTGCGTTGCCCGCCGCGGCGCTGAAGTCGGGCAGCCATTACCGGATCGAGCTCGAAAGCGGCTCCATCATCGACGGGCGCTTTACGGCGCCCAAAGGTGAAGAGGCGTTGCTCGCGCCCATCGACGAACCCGGCTATCACACGCTCGTGATTCACGAACAGCGCGTGACACTCGCGGTTGCGCCGTCGCGCTGCTATACGGTGGCCGACGCGTGGCGCAACCTTCGCGACGACGAGCACGCCGTGGCTCCGCCGTTGTGGGGCATGGCCACGCAGCTTTATGGCTTGCGCCGGGTGGGCGATGGCGGCATTGGCGATTATTCGGCGCTCGCACGCATCGCGGCGGAAAGCGCGAAGCGCGGCGCGCATGCGCTCGCCGTCAGTCCGACCCACGCCATGTTCAGCGCGGAGCCCAACCGCTTCAGTCCCTATTCGCCGTCTTCGCGCTTGTGGTTGAACGTCACGCATATCGACCCGGCTGCCGTGTTCGGTGATGCGGCCGCGCGCGCCGCGATGCAGTCTGTCGACGCCGTCAGCGCCTGGTCCGAACTGGAAGGCTTGCCGCTGATCGACTGGCCGAAGGCGGTCGTGCTCAAACTGAAAGTGTTGCGCGCGCTCTTCGAAAATTTCTGCACACATGAGCGCGCCCGCGAGGGCACGGAAGACACGCCCCGCGCGCTGGAATTCCACGGTTTCTGCGAGCGCGCGGGGCGCGCGCTGGAAGACCATGCGCGTTTCGAAGCGCTGCAAGCCGCGCAGCTCTCGCAAGGCGGCAATGGTCATTGGCGCAACTGGCCGGAAGCGTTGCGCGATCCGCGCAGCCCGGAAGCGGAGGCGTTCGCGCAAGCACATCGCCACGAGGTCGACTTCCATCTCTTTCTGCAATGGCTTGCTGCGAAAGGTCTGTCGCATGCGCAATATGCGGCGCGCGAAGCGGGCATGGCCGTGGGTCTGATCGCCGACCTCGCGGTGGGATGCGACAGCGCCGGCAGCCATGCATGGTCCTATTGCGACGACATGCTGCAAGGCGTGTCCGTCGGCGCGCCGCCGGATCTCTTCAACCAGGCAGGACAAAGCTGGGGTCTCACCACCTTCTCGCCGCGCGCAATGCGCACGCAAGGCTTCTCCGCGTTCATAGACATGCTGCGCGCCGCGTTCGCGCACGCGGGCGGCATCCGCATCGATCACATTCTCGGCTTGCGGCGCCTGTGGCTCGTGCCGGAAGGCGAAAGCGCGAGCAACGGCGCGTATCTGCGCTATCCGCTCGAAGACCTGCTGCGGCTCATCGCGCTCGAATCGTGGCGGCACCGCGCGATTGTGATCGGCGAAGATCTCGGCACGGTGCCGCCCGGTTTTCGCGAGCGGCTCGACGAGCATGGCATTGCCGGCATTCGTGTGCTGTGGTTCGAGCGCGGCGAGGACGGCACTGGCTTCAAGCCGCCTCAGGCATGGGACCGCAATGCGGTCGGCACGACCACGACGCACGACCTGCCGACTGTCGCCGGCTGGTGGGCGGGCAGCGACATCACGTGGCGCAACCGGATCGGCCAGACGATGGCCCGGCCCGACGGCCGCGATCCGGAAGAAGCCGCGCAGGAAGAACGCGCGAGCGACCGCGCCGAGCTATGGCAGGCGTTCCAGCAAGCCGGCGTGGCCGCGCCCGACGTCGAAGCGCCGCCCACCGACAACCCGCCGGTGGACGAAGCGCTCGCGTTCGTCGCGGCAACGCCCGGGCCGCTCGTCACGTTTCCGCTCGAAGACTTGCTCGCGCAGAGCGACCAGCCGAACCTGCCGGGCTCGATCGACGAGCATCCGAACTGGCGCCGCCGCATGAATCTGCCCATCGACGAAATGTTTCTCGACGACACCTTTTGCGACCGACTGCTCGCCGTTGACCGTGCGCGCAGCGCCGCAACCGTTTCCACTCCTTCAGCCAATCCTGCTTCGGAGCCTGATACGCCATGACCGTCCCGCGCTCCACTCTCCGGCTCCAGTTTCACCGGGGCTTTACTTTCGACGATGCCGCGAAGCACGTCGACTACTTTGCCGCGCTCGGCATCAGCCACGTGTATGCGTCGCCCATCACGACCGCGGAGCCAGGCTCGATGCACGGCTACGACACCGTCGACTACACCCAGGTCAGCGCCGAATGCGGCGGCGAAGCGGGCCTGAAGCGCCTCGTCGAAAAACTGCACGCGCATGGCATGGGGCTGATCGTCGACATGGTGCCCAACCATATGGGCGTAGGCGGTTCCAGCAATGCCTGGTGGCTCGACATTCTCGAATGGGGACGCCATAGCGCCTATGCGCGCCACTTCGATGTGGACTGGCATTCGCCTGACCCGGCCTTGCGCGGCAAGGTGCTGTTGCCAACCCTCGGCGCGCCGTATGGCGACGAACTCGTTTCGGGACGCATTGCACTGCATTTCGCCGCGGACAGCGGCCGCTTTTATGTCGGCTACGGGCCACACGTGTTTCCGGTTTGCCCGGTCGATTACGCGTCGATCCTGAATAGCGCCGACCGCGCCGATCTGAGCGCGCTCGCTGAACGCTTCCAGGGGCTGACGACACAGCCTCCCGACCAGCCGCGCGCCGCCGAAAGCCGCGAGATGCTGCGCGAGTTTGTCGCGCAAAACGGCACGTCGGCCATTGAATTCGTGCTGCAAAGCTATGCGCCGGGCGATCCGCTCACGCGCGACCGCCTGCATCGGCTGCTGGAGCGTCAGCACTTCCGGCTCGCGTGGTGGCGCACTGCCGCGGACGAAGTCAACTGGCGGCGCTTCTTCGACATTTCGACGCTCGCCGCGGTGCGTGCGGAGCGGCCCGAAGTGTTCGAGGCGACGCATGCGCTGGTATTCCGTCTGTACCAGGAAGGCGTGATAGACGGGCTGCGGATCGATCACGTCGACGGCCTCGCCGAGCCGCGCGAGTACTGTCAGCGGCTGCGGCAACGCCTGAGCGAATTGCGTGAGACGACGCCATACGTGATCGTCGAGAAAATTCTCGGACGCGGCGAGCCGCTGCGCGACGACTGGCCAGTGGACGGCACCACCGGCTACGACTTCATGAACGACGTGGGCGCGCTGCTGCACGACCCGGCGGGCGCCGAGCCGCTTGCGCAGGCATGGGCCGAACTGACGGGCCGCAGTCCGGACTTCGCAGACGAGGCACTGGTCGCGCGGCGCAAGATCGTCGCGGAGAATCTCTCCGCGGAACTGGACCGCGCGGCGCGGGCGCTGCATCGCATCGCGCGCGACTCGCTGGCCACGCGCGATTACACCTTCACCAGCTTGCGACGCGTGTTGACGGAACTCGTGGTGCATTTTCCGGTGTATCGCATCTATCCACAAAACGGCTTGCGCAGCGCCGCCGACAACGTGTACTTCGAACAGGCGCTGGCCGGCGCGCGCGCCACGCTTTCGCGCGCCGATCATGGCGTGCTCGACCGCGTGAACACATGGCTTGGCGCGAGCGCGGACGACTCGCCTGGCGCGCGCCCCGCTCAACCGCAGCAAGGGCAGAACGGCGCGCCGCCGAATCACGCCGGTTCGGCGCGGCGCACAGCGCAAACGCTCTTTTCGCAATTGACCGCGCCGGTGGCCGCCAAGGCTGTGGAGGACACCGCCTGTTATCGCTACGGCCGGCTCTTGTCGCGCAACGAAGTGGGCGCCGATCCGGGTGAATTCGCGTTGTCGGTCGAACAGTTTCATGCGGGCAACGTCGAGCGCTCGCAGCGCTTTCCGCACGCCATGCTGAGCACCGCGACACACGACCACAAGCGCGGTGAAGACGTGCGCGCGCGGCTGGCCGTGCTGAGCGAAATCCCGCACGAATGGAGCGCGACCTTGCGCGCCTGGTCGACGTTGAACGCGCCGCAGCGCCGTTCGCTAGACGGCAAACCAATCAGCAGCGTGAGCCAGGACACGAGTTACGACTGGGCGCCCGGTCCTGCGGCCGAAGCGATGCTGTATCAGACGCTGGTGGGTTGCTGGCCGCCCGAGCTTCAGCCGGACGATGAAGCGGGCGTCAAGGCATTGGCCGAACGCGTCGCGCAATGGCAGCTGAAGGCGCTGCGCGAAGCGAAGCTGCAAACCAACTGGTTCACGCCCGACGAAGCATACGAAGCCGGTTGTCGCGACTTCCTGTTCGACATTCTCGCGCCGCAGCGGCGCGACGGCTTTCTGAAGGAGCTTGCCGCGTTCGTCGCACGCATTGCGCGCGCGGGCGCGCTCAACAGCCTGCAGCAGACTGTCTTGCGGCTCGCATCGCCTGGCATTCCCGATCTTTATCAAGGCACCGAGTTGTGGGACTTCAGTCTTGTCGATCCGGACAACCGCAGGCCGGTCGACTTCGAGCAGCGCGCCGCGTTGCTTGCGCAAACCCCGCCGTCTGAATTTTTGCCGGCGTGGCGCGACGGACGCGTGAAGCTCGCGGTCGTGCAGCGCGTGCTCGCACTACGCGCGCACTTGCCGGAGCTGCTCTGCCAGGGCACTTATCTGCCGCTCACGGTACGCGGCGCGCATGCTTCGAACGTGATTGCGTTCGCGCGGCGGCACGGCAACGCGTGGGCCGTCGTCGTGGCGAGCCGGCTCGCGGCTGGCTTGCTCGGCGAACAGGGCGATCTGCCAATGGTGCCGCCAGAAGCGTGGCAAGACACCGCCGTCGAGATGCCGGCGGATCTGTCCTCGCGTGCGCTGTTCGACTGGCTCAGTCCGGCCGCGCCCAAGGTGGACGAAAGCGGCTCGCTGTATTTGCGCGACGCTCTTGCGGCCATGCCGATCGCGGTGCTGGTGGAAGACGGCGTGCCGCGCAGCTGACGGCATACCGAACACCGAATGGTGAACTGCCTGGCGCGGAAGATACGAAGGCGCGTTGTTGCGCGAGAAAGGCGCTAGCCGCCTTCGTCGTCGAAAACTTTGGGGTACACGCGCACGAGCACAATGCGCGGACCCTTCATCTTTTTCACGACCACATCGAAACGGTCGAATTCCACGCGCTGCCCTTCGGCAGGCAAATCGTTGAGCGCCTGGATCACGAGGCCGCCGACGGACTCCGCCTTGCCTTCGTCGATGTCGATACCCAATGCGCGTTCGAGCGACACCACCGGCAAGCTGCCCTTGCCCATCAGCGTGCCGTCGTCCATGCGCGTCCAGTCGGCGTCGCCCTGACGGAATTCGTCGTGAATCTGGCCGACTAGCGCGCCCAGCAGATTGTCGAGCGTGAGAAAACCGATGGGCTTCGCATTCTTGTGACCGACCAGCGCGAAATGCGGCGCGCCCTTGCGAAACCGTCGAAACAGTTCGAGCGCCGGCATGTCGGGCTTGACGTACTGAACCGGTCGCGCGTAATGCGAGAGGTCGTCGAGCGTGCTGCCTGCGTGCCGCGCGAGCAGCAGGTCCTTCAGGTGGATCATGCCCGCAACGCGCTCGCCGGATGCATCTTCAAAGAGCGGGTAACGGCTGAAGCGATGCCGCGCCACCATCTGCATGTTTTCGCGCAATGGCAAATCGAGCCTCAAGCCGACCATTTCATACGCGGGGCGCATCAGATCCGACACGGTCATGCGCGAAAAATCCAGCGAATGCGCGATGGTGTTCCACTCGTCCTGGCTATACGCGTCCTCAGGCGCGCCGCGCTCCGACACCACATTGGTACGGCGGCTGCGCAGAATAAGCTTGAGTTCGTCGGTCGAATAGTGTGAGTCGTGCGCGTGCTCCGCGTGCAGTCCGGCGAGCTTGAGCACCGCGTTCGCACTTGTGTTGAGCAGCCAGATAGCCGGATACATCGCCCAATAAAAGCCGTACAGCGGCATGGCGGTCCACAGCGAGATTTTCTCCGCCTGGCGAATGGCGAGCGACTTGGGCGCGAGTTCGCCCACCACGATATGCAGAAACGAGATGCACGAAAACGCGAAAAACAGCGAAATACCGTGGATCAATTGTTCGGACTGCACGCCGGCCAGGCTGAAAAGCGGCGTGAGCAGGTCCGCAAATGCAGGCTCGCCGATCCAGCCCAAGCCAAGCGAGGCGAGTGTAATGCCGAGCTGACATGCAGACAGATATGCGTCCAGGCGGCCATGCACTTTGGCGAGCACGCGACCCTGCAATCCGTGTCTTTCCGCCAGGCTTTGCACGCGCGTCTGCCGTAGTTTGACGAGGCCGAATTCGGCGGCAACAAAAAAACCGTTCAGGGCGACGAGTAGCAATGCGCCGATAAGGGCGACAACCTGGATCAAAGCGGGGGCTCCGGCAACAAAAGTTGTCAGTATAGAGGGTGAAAGGTGATCGAAAAGTTAATTGCGGACCGCGCTTGGCCCGCGTCACCGCTCATCGGGCTGGCGGAGCGCTCAATGGAACGCGCAGCGCAAGTGTGGCCGGCGTGCTTTCCGTCGCGTCCTGTTGTTCGAAGCCGCCGCCATGCGCTTCTGCCACGCGCTTGCACAGCGCGAGCACCCATGCGATGCGATTCGCTTCGCGCGGTTCGCGAGCCTGCTTGCGCGCGAACGCTTCAAGCACGTGTGGCAACGAAGCATCGACCAGCGCCGCGCTCGTTTCGTACGTGACTGCGGCGTGCCAACTGGTTGCGTCCGCACGCGATTCAAGCGTGACAGCCGCGCCCTGCGCGCTCGATTCGACGGCAAACGTCAGCATGACCCACAGTGCCGCCGCCAGACGCTCGCGGTCGCCGTTCAGTTGTTCGGTGGCAAGTTGAGAGTTGATGACGAGTTCGACGCCGCGTGTACGCGCGAGCGCCGAGCGCACTTCGTCAACGGTTTCATCGAGCAGTGGATGAAGGGGGAACGGCGCAGGGTTAAGCGCAAGCGATTTGGTTTCGGCGCGCGTGGCGTCGACGATCGTCTCAAGCAGCTTGACCTGTTGATCCACGCCGTTGCGAATGCCGGTGACCGCGCGCTGGGAGTTCGGATCGTTCGGGTCAAGCTTGCGCTCGAGTACATACGCCCAGCTATGGATAGCGTTCAACGGACCGCGCAGGTCGTGCGACACCAGAGAAAGCACGTGGTCGCGCATGAAAAGCGCCGATTCGGCCCGCAAATGCGCAGTGCGTTCGGATACGACGAACCCGGAACTCGCCGCTTGTGCCCCGGCTGTTCCGGTTGAAGACGTTGTCACGATCGACCTCTCAGGCAATGCATGATGGTTGGGAAAGTCCCATTATAGGCATGCCAACGGGCACCACCAGCCTGGCCAGATGGCCAGGCGGGGTCGCAATCCGTGTGCCACGCCGCATTCTTCGACCGCCCTGCTGCAACGCGCCTACAATGTCGGTTTTACGTTATGAACCGAGGAGCGACACATGTCCACTGTGACCACCGAATCCGGCTTGAAGTACGAAGATATTGTTGAAGGAACGGGCGCGGAAGCGGTTGCCGGCAAGACCGTCAGCGTGCACTACACCGGCTGGCTGACCGACGGCCAGAAGTTCGACTCGAGCAAGGACCGCAACGACCCGTTCGCGTTTGTGCTGGGCGGCGGCATGGTCATCAAGGGCTGGGATGAAGGCGTGCAAGGCATGAAGGTTGGCGGCACGCGCAAGCTCACCATTCCGCCGCAACTCGGCTACGGCGTGCGTGGCGCAGGCGGTGTAATTCCGCCGAATGCAACACTCGTTTTCGAAGTCGAATTGCTCGACGTCTGAAGTTTCGCCGCGCTCGCTTTACCTGTCTGCTGATCAGTCCCATGACGCACGCCGCCGTGACCGCCCCTAGCGTTTCACTGCGCCGCTTCGGCGCGCAGGAGGCGTCGGACGTGCACGACTTTCACCAGGTTGTACTCGGACTGGACGGTGCCATGGTGATGGCCGTGAACGGCATCGTGCAACAGATCGACGCGCGATGCGCGTGGCTCGTTCCGGCGGGCGCGCGGCACGACTATGCCGGGCTCGGCGAAAACCGCCAGTTGGTGCTGGACTTGCCGGTCGCGACGCTGGCTGTCCCGGAGCGGCTCTTCGACCGGGCGCGGGCCATTACCGTAGATGCTCCGTTCACCGCGCTCGTGCAGCGCATTGCGTTGCGCGCCGCGCACGGCACATCCGAGGACGCTGCCGCGGCTCGTCGCTTTCACTGGGACGCGGCGGCGCGCCTTGGCGCGGCGCTGGTAGCGGGCGCGGGCAGCCAAGACAAAGAAGCGCCCGCCGCGGGGCTCGACTTTGCGCGCATCGACCGTTGGTTGCGCGCGCATCTGTCGGAGCCGCTGCGCATTGCCGACCTCGCCGCGCATTGCGGCTTCGGCATGCGGCGCTTTCATCAACTATTTGTCGAAGCGTTCGGCGAAACGCCGCATCGCTATTTGCAGCGGCTGCGGCTCGATACGTCGCTCACACTGCTCGCCGATCCGCGGCGTTCGCTCGCGGACATTGCGTTCGATACCGGCTTTGCCGATCAGAGCGCTTATACGCATGCATTCACGCGGCGGTTCGGGCTCGCGCCGGGTCAGTGGCGCGCATTGCGGCACTGAGCGGGCAGTTTTCAAGGGCGCCGCATTCGGCCCTACCGCACTGGCGCACTGGCGCACTGGCGCATCAAGCATTGGCGCAAAAAAAAGCGCGCCGGCCAATTGGCTCAGCGCGCCGTGTATCGACTCATTCACCCGTTGAAGGCCAGGAGCGCCTCCGTTTTGCGCGGCGTCAGGCCTCAACCCGACTATCCGCCGTTACATATGACCTGCTTCTAGCCGACGCGAAGGCCGACAGTTGCCTCAACACCCTCGCGCCGGCTTAGCGCGGCGCACATGCGAAGCCGCGCCATGCCGCAAGGGCCGTCCGGGCTTAGCCTACCGACAACTGCAGATGCAACTGCGAGCGCGCGGGGCCGCCACCGTCGATTGCTTCGCTCGCCGCGTCGCGGTCCGATTGGGATGACGGCGCAAGACGTGCGGTTTCGATGCGGTCGAGATACTCGGTCGTCACGTCGCCGGTCACGTAGTTGCCGTCGAAGCACGACGCCTCGAACTCCTTGAGCGCCGGGTTGATGTCGCGCACGGCCTGCTTGAGCGCCTCGACGTCCTGATACACGAGATGGTCGGCGCCGATCATGCGCGCCACTTCCTCGTCCGAGCGGCCATGAGCGACGAGCTCACCGCGAGTGGGCATGTCGATACCGTAGACGTTCGGGAACTTCACCGGCGGCGCGGCCGAAGCGAAGATCACCTTATTCGCGCCAGCGTCGCGCGCCATCTGGACGATCTCGTGCGACGTGGTGCCGCGCACGATGGAGTCGTCGACGATCAGCACGTTCTTGCCCTTGAACTCGATGCCCATTGCGTTGAGCTTCTGACGCACCGACTTCTTGCGCACAGCCTGGCCCGGCATGATGAACGTGCGGCCGACATAGCGATTCTTGAAAAAGCCCTCGCGATATTCGACGCCCAGCTTCTTCGCGACCTGCATGGCGGCGGGACGGGACGAATCGGGAATCGGCATGACGACGTCGATTGCCACGTCGGGCAATTCGCGCTTGATCTTCTCAGCGAGGTAATCGCCCATGCGCAGACGCACGTTATAGACCGGCACGCCGTCCAGCACCGAGTCGGGACGCGCGAGGTACACGAGCTCGAAAATGCACGGGTTCAGGCTCGGACTGGTCGCGCATTGCTGCGAATGCACGTTGCCGTCGAGGTCGATGAACACCGCTTCGCCCGGCGCCACGTCGCGCACGAATTCAAAGCCAATGCCTTCGATTGCCACCGATTCCGACGCCAGCATCCATTCCACGCCTTCAGGCGTTTCGAGCTTGCCGAGACACAGCGGGCGAATACCGAACGGGTCGCGGAAACCGAGCAGTCCGTAACCGGCGATCAGCGAGACGATTGCATACGAACCCCGCACCCGGCGATGCACGCCCGACACCGCCTTGAAAAGCGCCGCCGGATCGAGCTGCAAGCCCGAACTCGAAAGCTGCAATTCGTGCGCGAGCACGTTGAGCATCACTTCCGTGTCGGAATTGGTGTTGATGTGGCGGCGGTCGATGCGGAACATCTCGTCTTTCAACTGCTGCCAGTTGGTCAGATTGCCGTTGTGCGCGAGGATGATGCCGAACGGCGCGTTCACGTAGAACGGCTGCGCTTCTTCTTCGCTCGACGCCGAGCCGGCCGTCGGGTAGCGCACCTGGCCGATGCCGGTGTTGCCCGGCAGGCTGCGCATGTTGCGCGTGCGGAACACGTCGCGCACCATGCCGTTGGCCTTGTGCATGTGGAAATTGCTGCCGTTCGCTGTCGCGATGCCGGCGGCGTCCTGACCGCGGTGCTGCAGCAGCAGCAGGCTGTCATAGATCAGCTGGTTGACCGGAGAATGGGAAACTACGCCTACGATGCCGCACATGGCATGTCCTTCAAAGGTACGAAATTCGTCAGAGCGGCCGGTGCCTCGCGAGAGCGCGATATGACGCGACAGTTCGCGACATGATGCCAAGGCAGCCGGTTTGCGCCGGAGTGCTGCCGCGTTCCTTGGCGACTCACCTGATCGTCACACGCGGACGTAGGCAGCGAGCGTTTCCGGAAGCAGCGGTTTCATTACGTGCACGCCCTCGACCGCATAGGGCCGCAGCAAGGCGTTGCGCCAGAATTCCTGTTGGGGCAGTTCGGTCAGGCCGGCAAGGGCGACCAGAATCAGCACCAGAACGACCCCGCGCACGAGGCCGAACATCAAACCGAGCGAGCGGTCCACGCCGCTCAGGCCAGTGGCCTGCACGATGCGGGAGAGCAGTGCATTGAGCACGCTTGCTACCAGCACCACGCCGATCGCCACTAACGCAAAGGCCAACAGCCACTGGGTCAGCGCGCCGCCCGGCCACGTGGACGGGATGTACGGCACGACATAACCGACGAAGCGGCAAGCAATGAAAAATGCCGCAATCCAGCCGATGAGCCCGAACACTTCGGACAAAAACCCGCGCCATGTGCCGCGCAAGGCCGACAAACCGATCACCGCCATTACAGCGTAGTCGAAGGCAGTGAACATCGCTCGCTTTACTGTGCCGCGCCGCTGTTCGCACCCGACCCCAAACCGGCCTCGCGAACCTTCGCGATGGCGGCGCTTGCCGCTGCGCGATCCGCGAACGGGCCAGCGCGCAACAGCGTGAGCGTCGTGCCGTCTGCCTGCTTCCGATGTTCGGTATATGCGGGTACGCCGGCCGCTTTCAACCGCGTTGCCCAATTACGCGCATTGGCGTCGTTTGCAAAGGCGCCCAGTTGGACGGCGAAACGGCTGCCCGGCGGCGAGGCCGGCGTGCCGGAATTGGCGTCCGCGTTCGCTGCGACATTGGTTTCGTCGGCGGACGGCGCGGCGGCCGTCGTATTGCTGCGGGTTGCCGGCTTGTTGGCCGCGCTCCTGGCAGCGTTGTTGGCGGGATTGTTGGCCGATTTCGACGCCTGTGCGGCGGATGCCGGTGCCGTCGCCGTATTGGCTGCCACCGCGGGCGCTTGCGCCCTTGCAGCAGGCTTCGCGGCGGGAGCGGGATTGGCGCTCGTCTCGGCGTGCGTCGTTTCTTTGCCGGTCTGCTGGTTCGCGTCTTTCCTCGCGGCGCCCGCTTGTGCTTGTGCAACCGACGGCGCGGCCGACGTGGCCGGCGCGAGACTGGAAGCCGCGAGTGCGGCGTCCGGCGTGGGGTTATCCGGTGCGACGCCGGCCTGTGTGTCTACCTCGTGCCTGGCGAGCCTCGGCGCGGGGCGGCTGGGAATGTCGATGGAGATGTCGTCTGTAACCGGCTTCGGGTGCGAGTCGAGCACCATGGGCAGCACGACCACTGCTGCCACGACCATTGCAATCGCGCCGACCAGCCGACGCCGCGCACGTTGTTTTTCCGGCAGCGTGGGGTCGAGCAGCATCGCATCGGCGTCGACAGTGCGCTCCGTGCGGCGGGTCCGCCGCTCCACGCGCTCGCTACGGGCGGCCCGAGTGGAACTGGTATTTGCGCCGCGCCGGCTGGGCGCGTCGTCTTTCTTGCCGAACGAGAAAATTCCCATGAATCGCTTGGTTCGAGCGTGGCGCCCGTTCAGTGTTGCTGCGATTTACGGTAGGCCATGACGCCCGCTACCGTATAGAAACTGCCGAAAACCACAATTCTATCATTGTCTGACGCCCGCTTTAGCGCATCTTGGTACGCCTCTGCAGGCGACGCGTAGCGCGTTACGCTGCTGTCGCCGCTGTCCTGCACGCCCTGATCGCGTAACGCGGCTTCAAGCTGTTGCGCCGATGCCGCTCGCGGCGTCGGCAGGTCGGTGACGCACCAGTGGTCGATTTCGCCCTTCAGATGCGCGAGCACGCCGGCAATGTCCTTATCGGCCATCAAGCCGAACACGCCGTAGGTGTAGGGAAAGAAGCCCATGTTGCCGAGGTTCTGCCCCAGCACCGCGGCCGCGTGCGGATTATGGCCGACATCCAGCACGATGGCCGGCTTGCCCGGCAACACCTGGAAACGCCCGGGCAACTCGACGTTCGCGAGGCCCAGCCGGATATCCTGAGCCGAAACCGGCAGACGGTCGCGCAGTGCTTCCAGGCCGGCCAAGGCGGCGGACGTGTTGATCAATTGATTCGCGCCCCGCAGCGCCGGATAAGCGAGCGCGGAACGCCGCAGCGTCGGGCCCACGTAGCTCCATTGCTGCCGTTCGCTGCCGGCCTGCCCTTCGTAGCGGAAATCGCGGCCAAATAGCCACAGTTCGGCGCCGATCTGCTCCGCATGGTCAATCAGCGTTTGCGGGGGGACCGGGTCTGCGCAGATAGCGGGCTTGCCGGCGCGGAAAATGCCGGCCTTTTCCAGCGCGATCTTCTCGCGCGTGTCGCCGAGGTATTCCGTGTGGTCGATGTCGATGCTGGTAATGATCGCGCAGTCGGTATCGAGAATATTCACGGCGTCGAGGCGACCGCCCAAGCCTACTTCGAAAATCACCGCGTCCAGCCCGCGCGACGCGAACAGACTCATGATCGCCAGTGTCGTGAACTCGAAATACGTCAGCGAAACCGGTTGCCCGAGGCTCATGCGCGCCGCCTCGACTTTTTCGAAGTGCGGCAGCAGATCCGCGTCGCTCGCCATTTGCCCGTTGATCCGCGCGCGCTCGTTGAACGACAGCAAATGCGGCGAAGTATGACAGCCCACGGTGAAACCGGCGCGCAGCAGGATCGATTCGAGGATCGCGCACGTCGAACCCTTGCCGTTCGTTCCACCCACCGTGATGACCGGGCAGGCAAACGACAGTTGCATCGCGTCGCGCACCTGGCTGATACGTGCAAGACCCATGTCGATGCCGACCGGATGCGCGGATTCGAGATGCGTGAGCCACGCGTCGAGGGTGGGGAATGTGGTCATCGGGTGAATCGCGAGAAAATCATTGAGCGGTGTAACAAACATGCGCGGCGCGGCGCCTCGCGCAGTATGTGAGACCGTGATTATCCCGGAAATGACAGCGCGCCGCTTGATTGCTCATGCGGCGCGCTGTGTTTTGCAGATTTTGGCAGACTTTTTTGCAGATTTTTTCGCTGACGGCGCCGGGTTCGCTGCATTCCCGGCGGTGCGGCCGGGAAGCAGGCGGGGCTGTGCGGTTCGGCTTCGCTGGGCTTACGCGACGGCGTCCGCCGGCTGGTGGCTTAGCAGCGCCATCAACTGAGCGAGCTCTTCACGCAGCTTGCGACGGTCCACGATCATGTCGATCGCGCCTTTCGTCAGCAGAAACTCGGCGCGCTGGAAGCCTTCCGGCAGCTTTTCACGCACAGTCTGTTCGATCACGCGCGGGCCGGCAAAGCCGATCAACGCCTTGGGTTCCGCAATGACGACGTCGCCGAGGAACGCGAAACTCGCCGAGACGCCGCCCATGGTCGGATCGGTCAGCACGGAGATGAACGGCAGCTTGGCTTCGGCCAGCTTGGTCAGCATGGCGGTGGTTTTCGCCATTTGCATCAGCGAAAGCAGGCTTTCCTGCATGCGCGCGCCGCCCGAAGCGGTAAAGCAGATGAACGGCACTTTCTGCTCGAGCGCATTCTGCGCGCCGCGCGCAAAACGCTCGCCGACCACCGAGCCCATTGAGCCGCCCATGAAGGAGAACTCGAAACACGCCACCACGACCGGCAACGTGTGGATCGCGCCGCCCATGACGACCATGGCGTCGGTCTCGTCGGTGTCGTCCATGGCCTCTTTCAGACGGTCCGGATACTTGCGGCTGTCCTTGAACTTGAGCGCGTCGACGGGAACGATTTCCTGGCCGATTTCATAGCGGCCTTCCGGGTCCAGCAGGCTGTCGAGCCGCTCGCGCGCGCCGATGCGCATGTGGTGGTCGCACTTCGGGCACACGTGGAGATTGGCCTCCACGTCGTTGCGATACAGCACGGCTTCGCACGACGGACACTTGATCCACAGGCCTTCCGGAATCCCCTTGCGGCTTTTCGGGTCGGTTTGTTTGATTTTCGGCGGCAGCAGCTTATCGAGCCAGCTCATATTCAATCCTTCTGGGGTCAACGGTTGCGCAAACGGCGGGACAAACCCGCCGCTCGCACTACAGACGACAAAATCACTGTTATCGGGCAGTCGCGACGCTATCGAGCGCCTCGCGCACCTCGGCGACAAAACGCGTGAGCGTTTCGGCGGCAGTTTCCGGGGCCGCCTGCTCGAGCAATTGCACGATACGGCTGCCGATCACAACGGCGTCGGAAACTTCGGCCACGAGGCGGGCCGTTTCGGCGTCACGAATGCCAAAACCGACGCCCACCGGCAGGGGCACGCGCGACTTGATCGCGGGGATTTTACTCGCGATGCTGGAAACGTCCAGATTTGCCGCTCCAGTCACGCCTTTTAGCGACACGTAATAGACATAACCGCTCGCAATCTTGCCGACTTCGGCAATGCGCTCGTCGGTGGACGTGGGCGCCAGCAGAAAGATCGGGTCGATGCCGGCCGCACGCATCTTTTCGGCGAAATTCGCGCACTCTTCCGGCGGGTAGTCGACCACGAGCACGCCGTCCACGCCGGCTTCCTTCGCCGCCTGGGCGAAGGCTTCGGTGCCCATGCGTTCGATAGGATTGGCGTAGCCCATTAGCACCACGGGCGTGGTGTCGTTGGTTTCGCGGAACCGCTTGACGTCAGCGATCACGTGACGCAGCGACACGCCGTGCGCGAGAGCGCGCTCGGACGACTGCTGGATGACCGGACCGTCGGCCATCGGATCGGAGAACGGCACGCCAAGTTCGATGACATCGGCGCCGCCCGCGGCCAGCGCATGCATGAATTCGACTGTGCGGGCCGGGTCCGGGTCGCCGGCGGTCATGAAAGGAATCAAGCCTTTTTTGCCCTGCTCGGACAGCGCAGCGAATGTGTTTTTAATACGGGACATGGAGTTATTCTCGATTGAGCTACTGCGCGTGGCGTGAAGCGTCACTGCACCTCAGGCTGCCGCTGCGCTCCCGCTTCGACGGGCGCACGCCCGGCGGGCGCGGCAGCGGCGGCGCTAACGCGCTCGCGCGCAATCGCGCAGTAACTTTCATTGATCTCATAGCCGACGAATTCGCGCTGCTGACGGGCGCAAGCGACTGCGGTGGTGCCGCTGCCCATGAAAGGGTCGAGCACGCGGCCGCCCTTTGGACAACTGGCCAGCACCATGCGCTCGACAATTTCCAAAGGCTTTTGCGTGGGATGATCGACGCGCTCGGCGTGTTGCCGGTGCAGCCTCGATACAGACCAGACGTCCTTCGGATTATAGCCAAGCTCCAGCCACTTGCTGCCTTCGAACAACTTACGCGAACGCGCCTTCTTCGTGACGGCATCGTACGGGATGCGGACGGGATCGAGGTCGAAATAATAGTCTTTCGACACCGCGAAGAAACCGATATTGTCGTGCACCGACGTGAAACGGCGCGTCGTTCCGCCCATGCTCGGCACCCGCCGATCCCAGATGATCTCGTTGATCATCAGGAGTTTTGTCTTCAGAAAACTGAAGATTTCCGGCGCGTACTGCCACGTGCAGAAGATATAAAGCGAGCCTGACGGCTTGAGCTTCGGAATGGCCAGCTCCAGCCAACCGCGCGTCCAGGCGAGGAAGTCGTCGCCGCTGCGCATGTCGGAGTCGTTGCCATAATCCTTTCCGAGACCGTACGGCGGGTCGCAAAGGATAAGGTCGATCGACCCGTCAGGAATGTTCGCTACATCGGTCAGAAAATCGCGGTTCAACAACTGGATGCCCGCGGGCACCTGCGGCAACAGCTGCGCAGGCGCCTCGGGCGCCAGAAGCTCGTCAGCCGGCGTCGTTTCGCTGATCGCCGGCTGCGGTTCGTCGAACTCGTCGCGCATCGCGGGCGTGCTCAGAACTGAATGCCCGATCGCTCGGCGACCGTGTGCATGTCCTTGTCGCCGCGGCCGGACAGGTTCACCAGCAGGTGCTTGTCCTTTGCGAGCGTCGGCGCGAGCTTGGTTGCGTAAGCCAGTGCATGGCTCGATTCGAGCGCCGGAATGATGCCTTCGATACGGCAGCAGTCATGGAACGCCTTGAGCGCCTCTTCGTCCGTTATGCCGACATACTGAGCCCGGTTAGACTCTTTTAGCCACGCGTGCTCCGGCCCGACGCCCGGATAGTCGAGGCCGGCGGACACCGAGTGCGTTTCGATGATCTGCCCGTTCTCGTCTTGCAGCAGGTACGTACGATTGCCGTGCAGCACGCCGGGACTGCCGCCAATCAGCGACGCCGCGTGCCGACCCGACTCGATGCCGTCGCCGGCCGCCTCCACGCCGATCAACTGCACCGAAGTATCGTCGATGTACGGATAAAAGATGCCCATTGCGTTCGAACCGCCGCCCACGCATGCGATCACTGCGTCGGGCTGGCGCCCGATCAGTTCGGGCATCTGAACCTTGCACTCGTCGCCGATCACCCGCTGGAAGTCGCGCACCATCATCGGGTAGGGATGCGGGCCCGCGACCGTGCCGATAATGTAGAAGGTGTTTTCGACGTTGGTCACCCAGTCGCGCATCGCCTCGTTCAGCGCGTCTTTCAGCGTGCGCGAGCCCGACTCGACCGGCACGACCGTGGCGCCGAGCAGTTTCATCCGATAAACGTTCGCAGCCTGGCGGCGCACGTCCTCGGCGCCCATGTAGACCACGCATTCCATACCGAAGCGGGCCGCGATTGTGGCAGTGGCCACGCCGTGTTGTCCGGCGCCGGTTTCTGCAATCACGCGCGGTTTGCCCATGCGTTTGGCCAGCAACGCCTGACCAATCACGTTATTGATCTTGTGCGCGCCAGTGTGATTCAGGTCTTCGCGCTTCAGGAAAATCTGCGCGCCGCCGAGCAGCTCGCTCCAGCGCTGCGCATGATAAATGGGCGAAGGGCGGCCCACGAAGTACTTCAGCTCGCGTTCGTACTCCGCTATGAAGCCGGGGTCCTTCTGGAATTTCTCGTAGGAAGTACGCAGCTCGTCGAGCGCGTGAACCAGCGTTTCAGCGACGAACACGCCGCCAAACTGGCCGAAATGGCCTCTTTCGTCAGGCAAGTTATACATGAGGATCACTCTTTCGTGGCGTGCGGCGCGCTGCAAAGGCGCCGCACTGCGGAATCACCCGGCGTCCGCCGCGCGCACTGCGCGTACGAACGCCGCCATCCGGGCGTGATCTTTCACGCCCTTGGCGCCCGGCACTTCGATGCCG
>Ga0209796_10000236_pt1 | contig 50850 bp, 51 predicted proteins | sample AgamicOrSfrz_FD_187167 | JGI IMG/M metagenome (GOLD analysis project Ga0209796, IMG submission 187167) | Agave microbial communities from Guanajuato, Mexico - Or.Sf.rz (SPAdes) (version 2) | ecosystem: Host-associated > Plants > Phyllosphere > Phylloplane/Leaf | place: Guanajuato, Mexico...
AAAGCGTGCGAAGGCCCTGCATGCACGCTGCTGTTCGCCGATCACACGCGAGGCCACGCGCGCCGCTGGTGCAGCATGTCGGTCTGCGGCAATCGCGCGAAAGTGGCCGCGCATCGGGCGCGGCTGAGGGAGAAAAAGGGCGTGTAAGGAACGTGCGATCAACGCGTGCCGCGAGGCGGTGCGTCACATCCGTTGAAATAGAAGGAGAACACGGTATGAACCACATCAAGGCAATTGCGTTCGACCTTTACGGCACGCTGTTCGACGTGCACTCGGTTGCCACGCGCTGCGACGAGCAGTTTGCCGGGCGCGGCCAGGAGATCAGCAACGTGTGGCGGCAGAAGCAGCTCGAATACACGTGGCTGCGCAGCCTGATGAACCGCTATATCCCGTTCGAGCAGGTGACGGAAGAAGCATTGCGCTTCACGCTGCGCCATCTCAAGCTGGAGCTGGACGAACGTGCGTGCCGGGCGTTGTCGGATGCGTATCTGCGTCTTCAGCCGTATCCGGAAGTGCCCGATTCGCTACGCGCTCTGCGCGATCGTGGACTAAAGCTCGCCATCCTGTCGAACGGCTCACCGCGCTCAATCGACGCCGTCGTCGGCAATGCAGGGCTGCGGCACTGCTTCGACCATCTTCTGAGTGTCGACCCCGTGCGCGTCTACAAACCGGACAGTCGCGCGTACGAGCTCGCAGAGCAGGCCTTCGGCGTCGGGCATAGAGATATCCTGTTCGTGTCGTCGAACGCATGGGACGCGACGGGCGCGCGTTACTTCGGGTTCCCGACCTGCTGGGTCAATCGGGGTGGAAAGACGTTCGAGGAAATGGCGCAGCGGCCGGATTGGGAAGTGAACGGTCTCGATGGTCTCGTGTCGTTGATCGCTTCGGCCGCGGCGTGATGCGTTTCGACCTCCCCGATTGTTGGGTTGCGCACGAGGTTCTGAGGGCAAAGAGACGTGCCGGACCGCGTTCGCAGGACGGCCGCGAGCGTCGCGTCTAATGTGGCGGTCTACATCGCGGCGGCTGCGCACGTGGCGTCGACCCCACTAACGGGGATCGCGCCGCGCACTTTCACTGGCATTCACAGGTTCGACGGATTGCCAGGATCGACGTTTGCCTCTTTCGGCATTTTCTTGCTGACCACGAGGTCATTTCGGGTCCTGCGCTTCTGACACAGCACCACACCCACCTCGCGTCGTTGCGCACCGGCCGGCAAACTTGCTCGCACCCCATCGGCTATCTTTGCGCGGCACACGAACTTTGATCGCGATGTGCTACGGCGACGGCCTGAACCAACGCTGGCTCGACCGTCTACCTGTCTGCTTCTGCATCGACTGAAAGATGATGACCTGTACGGCAGGCCGGCCTGCGGAAAGTCCACGGCAAGCAGAGGGGCTCCTGAAGACGCACTACTTCATGGGAGCCGCAGGCGCGAACTTCATCGTGGCGCGGGGCGCAGCCTCCCAATAACGCCGGATAGGTCCGGGCAAGCCAACGCTGCATCAAACGTCAGGTGTTGCAAAACAGGAGCGAACCATCGATTGCTTGCGCGAGCTGGCGCGGTTGTACACCGGCAAGTTTGGTTATGTCGGCCCGCATCGATTGCAGCAAACCACAGGCTTCCGCTTGCGCGTAATGACCTCGAGGGTTCGGTTGGGGCAGTTATCGGTGAGAATCACTTCCGCATGGCGCCTGAGGCGCATGGCGCGGCGAAGGCCGCCGCGTGAGCGGCGGCGGTGATGCCCAGTGACGCCGTGAGGCGTGCGAACGACCTACCTGTTGTTGAACAGATGTGTCGCATGGGTAACTGCGCCGCCCGCGCGAATTGCCGCAGCGACGAGCGCTGCCTCGGCCAGTTGAGCGTCAGTTGCGCCGGCTTCCCGAGCCGCGTTGCGGTGCAATTCGATGCAGTACGGACATTGTGTGGTTAGTGCAACCGCGACCGCGATTAATTGCTTTGACTGCGAAGATAATGCGCCGTCGGCGAATACCGCCTTATCGAATGCCCAGAACGCCTGCATCGACTCGGGCGCATGTTCATCGAGTTTCTTCAATTGACTCAGGTTCTTCATGTCAAACATTGCGTTTCTCCTTGTGCGCGGTGACGCGCGGTTACGGCCTCCAGAGTCAGAGGCGACCAAGCCGACGGCCGGTGCCAATCGGCCGCCCGATACGTATTTGGCGATGCGTTAAACGAATGGCGGTAACCGTTGATCGGCAGCGGGCGCCAAACTCTTGCGCTTACAAGCGATCATCCCATTTGCCGCTGCCAAAAACCTGTGACCGACCGGTTGCTTTGGCGGATAACCGAACCTAGCGCGAGCTGGCGTCTTGACGCCGCCCCTTTGAGGTTTCTGCCAGCAACGCGCCTCAGCCGCATCCCTGGTCAATTCAGGCGGTATTGAGCGACGCCATCGGAATTCCAGCGCATCCCGTTGCCGGGCCGGTTATTGAAGACTGCATTTCCGTCAACGATTTTTAGTGGATGCTCAAGCACGGGGTCGGCCCAATCCACGTATTCCAGCCAGTGGCCGTTCGGCGTTGCGGCGAGAAGATGCGCGCTTAGTTCAGGGAAAAGATGCGACGACACCTCCCTCCCGCCTGCCGTTGCCAGTCCGCTAGCCAGACACCAGCCAGTGACGCCGCCAATGCGATCGAGGTCGAACATCAGAAAATCGGCGGCGTCGACTCTGACGGCGTCGAGTAACGGCGCTACGCCGACGAGATTTTCGCCGAGTTGAATCGGTGTGGCGGTAGCGTCCGCGATCATTGCGGTATGGCGAAAATCGTCGTGTCTGATGGGCTCTTCGATCCAGTAAACGCCTTCTCCATCGAGCGCCGGACAGTACTGCATCGCATTTGCAAAGCTCAACGCCTGGTTGAAATCGACCATCAGTGCGATGTTATCCGGCAGGCGCTTGCGCACGGCGCGGACCGCTGCGAGGTCGTCGGCAAAACTCGATCGCCCGAGCCGCATCTTCACGGCCCTGAAACCTCCGGCAGTAAGTTCTTCCGCCTCATCGGCAGCCATCGCAGCTTTGATGAGTCCGAGTCCGTTACTGTTGTATGCCGGGATGGGTTTTTGCGTCCCGCCAAGATAGACAGCGAGAGGCGAGTTAGCGGAGACAGCCAGGGCATCCCACGCCGCTGCGTCGATTGCCGATGCGATCATGCATAAGGGTCCATACAGACCGGTGAGTTTAAAATAGCGCGCGACGGATTTCGACAATTCGACTGGAGCGACAGGCTGGCTGGCGAGATGCGCGCTCAGGTCGCTCACCATACTTGCAAGTGAGCGCGCAACTGATTCCAGATAACAGAACGAGTAGGAATGTCCTGTGACGCCCTCGTCGGTTTCCATCGTAACCAGCAGCAGTGGAGCGCTGCGAATGTTCTGCGCGCTGGTTCCCAACGGGCGCTTCATCGGAACTGAAACAGGAATCGCTGTGATAGAGCGGATAGTGAGCGGATGATCCGTCATGCGGGAGTGTCCTTTCGAATGAGAGAAGTGCCGGTGTCCTTTGGAATCTGCTTCTTCCTGCTGGCTAAGCGTTTTCTCTTGTGATCAATGAATCGCAGCATCCTGTGGCGAGGCTGAAGGATTTTCCGATTGCGAGGAGCTAACCTGATCGATCGCGCGTAACAGGACGGATGTCTGCAACACCTCCGGTAGCAAATACCCTCGTGGCATGCGGGGACCATATACGACGTCGAGGGGAATGCCGAAGCGGCCAAAACCCTGAATATACGCGGCCACTGCCGGGTTGTACCGGCTCCAGTCGGCACGCATGCGCACGATGTTGTCCCGCTTGAGGCGCGCGCGCACCGCAGTCGTGTCCAGAACCGATAGTTCATTGACCTTGCAGGTGAGGCACCAGCTTGCCGTTACATCCACAAGCACCGTCTTGCCGCCGCCCACGAGAGTGCTGATCGCGTCGGGATTAAATGCCTGCCATTCCGACGCGGGGATGCTCCGACCGCCCGCGCCGGACGGCGTCACCAGGGCAAGCACGACGGCGCTGCAAGCGAGCAGAGTAGTTGTCGCGCCTGACCAGCGACTGTTGCCCAAGAGCGGCGCTTTTGTCGCGATTGCCCGTACGGCGAGCAGGGCGACGAGCGTGCCACTGACGAGCGACGCGATGGTTTCGCCGGCGACGGTCCAAAGCGATACGAGCAGCCAGGCCGACGTCGCGAGCAGCATGAGGCCCATGACCCAACGCAATTGGATCATCCAGCGGCCGGGACGGGGCAGCCGCGTTGCCAGCGACGGCGCGAGCGCCAATGTCAGGAAGGGGATGGCCATTCCCAGGCCCAGCGCGAGGAGGACGGCTGCAATCTCGACCGGCGTGCGCGCCAGCGCAAAGCCGACCACAGTGCCGACGAGCGGAGCCGAGCACGGGGTCGCAAGAAGCGTGGACAACATGCCGCCCGCGAACGCCTCGATCAACGGTCCGCGGCGTGTTGCACCGCTTGAACCATCGGAAAGGAAACGTGGAAGACCGATAGGCAACCAGTCGAAGAAGCTTGCCGCAAACAACGTGGTCATGACGGCCATGCCTGCGAGAAACCAGGGTTGCTGGAACTGGATGCCCCAGCCAAGCGACGCGCCTGCGAGTTTGAGGATCGACAGGGCGGCCGCGAGGAGTCCGAACGACGCGAGTATTCCGAACGCGGTTGCGAGCGCCATTGCTCGCGCAGTTTTGCGTTCGGTGCCCGCAGCTTTGGCGACGGAGAAAACCTTGATCGACAGGACAGGCAACACGCAGGGCATGAAATTCAGAATCAGTCCGCCGAGCAGTGCCAGTGCCAGTATGACGGCAATGCCTCGATCGTCGCGGAGCGCTGTGCGGGCCGTCGCCACGCTGAACTCGGCCGCTCTCGGCCCGTCCACCACGCTCACGCTCACGCGCAAGGGATCGTCTTTCGCACCGGCGGGCGGCAGCGCCACTTCCAGTGCTGCTCGCCGCCCGTGGTCTGAAAGTTGAACGGACGGCGCGGCGGGCAGACCTGCTCCCGCTCCCTCGACGAATAGATCCGGCGACCTGAACGGCGTGCTGCCGCTAAGCAGTTCGACCTTCAGGCGCCGGCCCGAATCGGTTTGCTGCACCGTGCTGTGAAGCACGCTGATGTCGGCATCAGCGGGCGGTCGTGGCACTTTTCGCAGAGCTGCGGCGATCTGCGCGGCTTCGCCCGACGCGCTGCCGGCGCCTGCGGGCAGTGTGAGCATCAACTCCGAATGCTCAGGCACGCAGACATTTGCGCAACTCGCGTAGTCAAGCTTCAGCGAGATGTGGGTCGCCGTATCCGGACGGTCGAGCTTGAGGTTCACCGGGAGAATGACATCGCCCGTATAAACGCTGTTCTGGAGGCCTGAAACGACGAGGCGCGACGGCGCAGGCCAGGATACCGACGCCGAGGCGACATTACTCGAAGCGGACCAGTCGAAAACCGGTGCAATGCCAGCGTCGCCTGGCGTGCGCCAGTAACCGTGCCAACCAGGCGGATACCGGAACTCGACACCGATCTGTAGTGTGTCGCCTTGCACGCTGTCGGTGGCTGTCAGAATGCGCACATTGGCGCGCGGATCGCCGACCCAGTTCGAGGAAGCCGCGCGAGCCGACAGCGGGGGTGCCAGAACAAGGGTCGCGGCAGCGGCGAGCAAGGCGCCGGTACGAGCGAATCGGGACATCATGTTCACCTCACCGGCAAGTGGATAGGCGTAACGCTTTGCACACGGCGCTGGATCGAGACGAAAGGCGGCGGCCATTTCAGTGCTCGTCGGCCACGCGAGCCGCGCCGATAATGCGTCCGTCGGGCGCCTCGAGCAGCACCGCGGTCTTCTCGCCCGCGGGTACCTGCTGATCGAACGACGCCGCTTTCCCGGTCCATTGACCCACCGATTGCAACGAGCGAACGATGTTGGATTCCTTGAGTGTCCGGCCGCCGTTCTCACCGCGTCCGATCGCGGTGACGTGTTGCGGGTCGTAACCCACCAGAAGCACCCGCGCGTTGCCGGAGCCTGCACCGATTGAAACCGAGATGGCATTGCCCTTGCGAACGGCGGACACCGTCGCGGATGTGGAGTCCGCATCTTTCGCCTTCTGAATCGCGGCCTCGGCGGACGAGCGGTCCGAGCCCACAAACGAGGCTTTCCCGTCAACGACCATTTCAGGCGTATAGGAACCATCGCCGAAGCGTCGCGCATATTGCGCCTGACGTTCAGTGGCCAGGTCCATGGAGAATGGATCTTTCCAGCCGAGGCTATTCCAATACGTCACATGGAAGGCCAACGGAAGAACATCGCTTCGCTGCTGACTCAACTCTGAGAGATAGGCGTCAGCGGGTGGGCACGACGAGCACCCCTGTGAGGTAAACAGTTCGACAACCACCGGGCGCGGATTGGCGGCGGCGACTGGCAGGGCCCCGAGCAACGGAATGCAAGCAAGCAGGCGGGTGAGCATGGATTGACTCCTGAGGAAGGTCGTTCATGCATTGGTCGCAACTGCGCAGAGGATATGACAGCGGATGCGAAAAATCGCACATACTGTTTATGCGCTAGCGCCGCGACGGCGGGAGGATAAGGCGCGCTTTGCGCGCACCGCGAGTTGAGAAACGTGGGTCGAACGACTCGTCATGATGAGCCGGGCTGACACGACCGGCCCGGAATGCCTTGATGACGTGTTGCCCGCCGACACGCTGGATGACGAGTCAAGCTCGGTCCGTCGGAGAGTAGAGCGCTTCGAACACCGGTTGGTCGGAGACGCGCGGCGCGAGTACGGCAATACGCGCGATGTCGCCAGGATGCGAGGGCTCGGCCAGTCCAGCGTGATGCGCAAGCTAAGGCGTGGTAAACAGGCGCAAACGGTCAACGTCAGCGCCGCACTGCCAGCCGAACCAGCATAACGTCGCCGCTCGGTGCGCCCAGGCGCGCGACTCACCGTGGATCACCAGCGTTGCGTTGGGCGCAGCACGGGACGGCGGAGGCAAGCTGCCTCAACGGCTTGCGACGGTGGCCGCAGTCTGGCCAAAGAGTAGTTTTTTTCCTTCCTCTGTCACCGCTGGTTGCGCTGAGTAGGGCTCCGCCCTGGCGTAAGCACGGAGTGTGGCGGGACGCTCGCGAATGCTGTCGAACCACCGGCGCAGATTGGCGAAGTCATCAAGATTCTGTTGTTGCCGTTTCCAGGGCACCACCCACGGATAGGCCGCCATATCGGCGATGCTGTACTCGTCACCGCCGAGGAACGGCCGGTCGGCGAGACGGCGATCCATCACGCCATATAGACGGTTCGTCTCGTTGACATAGCGCGTAACCGCATAGGGAATCCTTTCCGGCGCATAGACACCGAAATGATGGTTCTGTCCCGCCATCGGCCCCAGGCCGCCCACCTGCCAGAATAGCCACTCCATCGCGGTCTTGCGCCCACGCGCGTCGGCAGGCAGAAATTGCCCTGTCTTCTCCGCCAGATACAGCAGGATCGCACCGGACTCGAACACTGGGATAGGCTCGCCGCCGTCGGCCGGGTCGAGGTCGATAATGGCGGGCATGCGGTTGTTGGGGGAGATGGTCAGGAACTCTGGCTTGAATTGATCACCGGCGCTGACGTTGACAGGTTGGATCACGTAGTCCAGTCCGGTCTCCTCGAGAAACATCGTGATCTTGTGCCCGTTCGGGGTCGGCCAGTAGTAGAGGTCTATCATGGCTGTAATCTCCTTCGAATCGTTCGCGCACCCGCTCATCGGCTCAAAGTGCGGAGTGGTCCCTGACGGCTTCTTCGAGAGCTGGCTTCAACCCGAGGAAGCGTTGGTCGAGTGCCTGCGGATCATCCTGATTCAGTGCGATCATTTTCGCGCGCGCCTCGCCTCCGCGGATCACTTCAAATACGTTTGATTGCATGCCCTCGACGATGGCCTTCGCGACGTCCGATGCACGCTCCCGCGAAAAGCCGAGCTCCGGCCCTGCGCGATTGGACCGCATCATTGGAGTATCCGTCCCGCCAGGATACGCCGTCAGCACATGAATGCCTTCGCCTTTGAGCTCTCGCCGCAGTGCTTCGCCGAAGCGGGCGAGACCCGCTTTCACCCCCGCGTACACCGTATAGAACGGCGCCCCGATAAGCGCGATGCCGGATGCTATGTTGACGACCATCGCATCGCCGCTGGCCCGCAATGCGGGCAGCGCCGCTCGCGTAAGGAGAATGGGGGCAAGAAGATCGACAGTGATCATTGATTCAATCTCAGCCTCTGAAATAGCCTCCAGACGGCCGGCCCGCACCCCGCCGGCGTTGTTGATCAGGATGTCGAGGCCGCCTAGCGAGGCGAGCGCATCGGCCAGAGTTTTGACACGCCCGTCGGGTGTGCCGATATTGGCTGCTACGCCCCAGGCTTGTCCATCATTGGCCCTGACTTCCGCGACGACGGACGTGATCATCTCCACGCGGCGACCACTAATCACCACCTTGGCGCCTTCCGCGACGAGACATCTGGCAATGGCGAGACCGATACCGCTCGATCCTCCAGTGACAAGAACGCGTTTGTTTTTGAGTTCCATTGTTTTCGTCCTTACGCGGTCGCGGAGTAATTCGATGGGAACAGCGCCCTCCTGGTTTCTTCGTCGTTCACTCGCTTGAAGGGATGATCTTTACCGACCAGCCGGGCGCGAGCTGCGGCCGGCCGGGCGTCGACATCTTCGAATAGCCGTTTCAGGTTAGGGTACGGAGCTAGCGGATCATCCTCGCCTTTGCGCACGCGGCTCGCACGGTCTAGCCAGCCCCATGCCGACATGTCCGCGATGGTATAGGTCTCGCCGACGATATAGCGGCGATCTTCAAGATGATCGTTTAGCACCTGATAGTGCCTCTCGGCTTCACGGCGATATCGGTTCACCGCGTAGTCGAGTCCCTCGGGCGCTGCAAACTGGAAGTGCACCGATTGCCCCGAGAACGGACCGAGGCCGGAAGCAATGAAGAGCAACCAGGAGAGAAGCTCGGGCCGTTCGTCCGCAGCGCCGAGGAATATGCCCGCCTTCTCCGCGAGATAAATCAGGATCGCGGTGGAATCGAACACTCGCGTCTCCCGCCCACGGGGCCCTTCGGTGTCGATGATGGCGGGCACCTTGCCGTTCGGATTGACGGCGCGAAACGCCGGGTCGTGCTGCTCGCCCTTACTGGTGTCAATGGGGAGCACCTCGTACTGCATCCCGGACTCTTCGAGAAATAGAGCGACCTTGGCGGGATTCGGCGTTGGGTGAAAGTAAAAACGGATCATGACAGTAGCTCCTCCATCGTGGTGGTCAAGCCGTCACGAGTAGTGACGCCCGCTTTTTCCTCGCTGAACCGCGGTTTCATAATTTTAGCTCAACTGTTCTAGAATGGTCCCGATACAGTGACGGAGTGAACTTCACTGCATTCAACGGGAGGGACTTGAGTGGCCAGGCCAAGGGAATTCAACGAAGGCACCGTGCTCGACGCGGCGCTGCAATGCTTCTGGAGACGAGGTTACGATTCGACGTCCGTGCGCGACCTTATCGGAGAAACTGGATTGACGGGGGCGAGCCTCTACAACGCGTTCGGCGATAAGCATGCGCTTTACCAGAAGGCGCTCGACCGCTATGTGGAGACCAGCATTGTCGATCGGATCCGGCGTTGTGAGCGGCTGGCGCCGCTCGACGGGATCGAGGCGTTCTTCGCAGAAGTGGTGAAGCGGTCGCTTGCGGATCAGGACCGCAAGGGTTGCATGTTGATCAATGCGGCACTCGGCATGGTCCCGCACGATCCGGATTCTCGAGAAGGTGTCGCTGAAGTTTTGAAACACATTGAGAGGTTTTTCTTCGGCAGGGTCGAGTCCGGTCAGGCCGGCGGCACAATCAGCACGTCGCTGCCTGCATCGGATCTCGCACAACACCTGCTTTCTGTCCTTGTGGGAATACGGGTTCTGGCACGCGTGCGCCCCGAAAGGTCGCTGCTCAAAGGAGCGGTAGCGTCCGCCATGGCGCTGCTGCGCAACGGCGATGTCAAAGAGGAACGGCCGCCGCGTAAACATGTCAGATCACGCTCGCGAACTTGAGAAAGTAAAGTTCCAGCAGCAGCTGCTGCCACCGGAGGCGAGACTTGCGGCCAGACTGCCGCCGGCGCGATCCCCCGGCGGCATGAACAGCGCCTGCCTGTCAGGCTTGCAACCTAGAAGCGGTGGCGCATGCCGACGCGGCCAACTGTCTGGTACCGATTCGACGACGGAGAGACACCGCTGAGATTCGCGACGGCACCTTTGCCTGTCGAGTCGTGGCCGTTGGCGATTTGATAGTCGACGGCAGCGTACAGGTCGGTACGCGCAGAGAGGCTGTACTTCACGCCAGTGGCGAACTGACTGTAGTTTGAACCACCAATCCTGTCCGTGACCGCGCTTCCGTGAAGGTAGTTGTACGCGACGCCTGCCAACAGGCGGGGGCTGACGTGATACTGGAAGCTCGCCTCCGCATCGTTGAAGGCAGCGGTTGCATTGTTGGCGGCGGAAATATGGCTGAAGCGCACGTTCGACCAGGTCACTCCTAGCACGGCGGGTCCGATTGTGTACGAGCCGCCAGCGCCTAGCACTTCGTAGGAGTCCGCAGTTGCATACCCGCTAATGACAGGCGACGCGGTAAGGCCATTAGACGTTGCGGTATCGCTGGGATTACTGCCGAAGAGAGAGGCCGCCGGGTTCCTCACATTCAGATAGGCCGCACCGAGTGCCACCGGGCCCTTTTTATAGCTTGCTCCAAGCGAGTAGACCTGGTTGCGGCTTGCCGAGCCTGCCACGCCTCCAAAACTGTAGAGGCCGCCAAAGCTGAACCCTGCATAATCGGAGCTTCTGAGTTTGACGGCGTTATTGGTCCTTCGGCTGTTGTTGAAGTTGTCGAGATCCGCTGGGTGCGCAGAATGGGCCGTCCCTACGTTTGAGTCGCCGAATTCCAGTCCCCCGACAAAATCCACTACGCTATCGTATTGCCGGCCCAACGTCACGGTGCCAAGGCCGTCGCGGCTCAGTCCGACGAACGCCTGCCGCCCGAACTCGGCGCCGCCTTGCCCGAGTTTGCCGTTATTCAACTCAAAGCCGTTTTCCAACTGAAACACCGCTTTCAGCCCTCCACTCAGGTCTTCCGAGCCCTTCAGTCCCCAGCGGGAGCTGTTCAATCCGTTGGTGGCATCCAGTCGATACTGCCTTCCTGAGCCATTTCCATTTTGAACGGGTGCATTGCTGATCGCCTCGAAGCCTTCGTCAATAAGGCCGTATAGCGTCACGCTGCTCTGCGCATGCGCGATACTCACAAAGGGCGACAATAGCGTTATCGCGGCGAGTTTCTTTTTCATACAGTAGGTCTCCATTTACAAACATCGGTTTTGGAAAAATTGATGCAGCGCATTGCGGCTTTTACTTTGTCTGACGCTCGCACTCGCCGCTTTCCGGATCACGGCACCGCAACAGGCTCAACGTCGGTGTGCAAGGCGCTCCCCGAGCACTGCGACGGATAGGACGGGTCGGAGCTTGCTCGCCCGTTGAAGCATCCAGTGAGAAAAGCCTTGCGCATATACTCGAATCGGCGATTGACTAGCTGCCGAAATACGGGTTGCAGAATCCGGGAGGGCCGACACAGTCATTGGCGGCATGGCCGTCGTTCATTTGTGTATCGGCTCCGTGGGCCTGATTGCCGGTATCCCGTGCGGGTGCGCTCTGTGTCGAGTTTTCAGCCTTCTGGCCAGCATCGCTCGAACCCGCAGTCGCGGGGCCGCTACCGCTATGCATCGCCTTCAGCCTCTCGACCTGGTGCTGATAAACCGGACTGACATCCGGATAAGAGGCATCGGTCACAAAGTTCAGGCCATTGTTTTGCGCATCAATAAGTTCCTGCCGAACCTCGGCGCGTGTTTTTCCCTCTGCAAATGCGTTCGTGGTAAGGGCTGCAAATGAGACGACGACAGTAAACTTTGCTAAGAGTCTTTTGGATAACATTTTGTATTCCTTAAGGAAACGATTGTTTGATCAACACCATGACGGTCCGCATCAGGAAAAAGCGCGCACGATGTATCTATGGAGCCGCGCGTTCTGTTTGTTCCGTTATCGCCAATTGGTTGGCGGTGTCTAACGTACTCCGCTGACCGCCGGCGACGGCAAATGCGACTTGCGTGAGGCAAGCAGGCCGTCGACAGCGAGCGGTCCGGCGCCGCTGAAAACGAGCGCGGCGAGGCAGGCGAAGTACAGCAGGTCGGTTTCGTATCCGGGCGGCCCGAATTGCGGCCCCGCCGCCGTGACCGCCATCAGCTTGATGGAAGTAAAGCCGAACTGCAGATGCACTGTGAAGGTCGCAACGAGCAGTACGACGGTCATCGGTATCGTGACGACCGGAACGAAGGCGCCGACAAAGATTGCGAAGCCCCCTAGCAGTTCAATCGCGATCGTGGTCCACGCCATCAGATGGGGAGCGGGCACGTGAAGGGCATTAAGAATTGCCGCGAAGTTCTCGGGGTGCTTGACGATCTTCGCGTAGCCATGGGCCATGAAGCCGTAGCCGACGATGAGGCGCAAGGGGAGGGGTGACCAGCGACCGAGCCGGGCCGTAAGAAACGCCGGGTTCATGAGGCAGGTGAAGAAGCGGATGATGGTCATTCTGAAAATTTCCCGAAAGCGGAGTAAGGGCGACAAAACTGGTTACAACATGAGGACTTCACCAGTCGCATGCCGTTATCTAGTAAGTCGGGGGAAATCCAGATTCGGTTACAGCGTCTCGGCGATTTTTTGAAACAGGGCACGGAGCGGTCGATTTGCCTTCGTGCGAGCCCACCCGGGCATAGGTATCTTGATGCCTGTCTCGCGGGACGAACTTGACGAACTGAGCCGGGGCGATGAGTGGACAATGCCCAGGGCCGTCGAGCGTCAGCGATCACTGAAAAATGTCCCGTGCAGGGTTACTGGCAGACCCGGCAGGGCATCACGGCCGCCATGCGGCGCCCCGTGGGGTTGGTTGAGTATGCTTGGCCGGGAACGGCTCACCAGCGACTACCCCGGAACGCAACCCCTCATGTACTGCGCTTGCCATCGCGACAGGCAGACACGCGACCCACAGCAGCCAAACCCTCCGTTTTATATTTCGTCCGCTCCGACGCTGACAGTGACGTTCGCAACGGGACCGCGAAAAGCAGAAGCAGGTCGTAACACCAGTGACGAACGATATTCGTCCACTATCCACGCTGGATGGTCGGGACGATAGTGTCGGCAACACCAGTCCCCTGGGCCATCGGGTTACCATTCTGTTTAATGCTTCCCGTTGTGTCTGCCCCGGAAAAATCACATTTGCGTTGCCGCTCACATGCGCCTGGAGAGGATTCATCGAGAATCTCCGGTGTGTCCGCAGACCGGTAGCGGCGGTTAGCCGTTGGCTGGACCGGGTCGACCCCGGCATGCATCGTCGAATCAAGGGGTTGCGGCTTGTGACTGCATAGGGCATGGCGGTTGCACTCGGCACGTTGCAGGATATTACCCAGAGGGTGCCCAGCAGCATCTCGCTGGGTTATCTTGCCGGAAGCTTCGCACTCTGGGCGAGCGTGTCGGAGGGAAAAACGACGCGCGTTGAGTCGAGCGGTGATCTCGTGCTGCTCTGTTTTGCCGCCGCGTTAGGCGCGGGCCTGTTCGCCGCTTTTTCCCGACCGTTCGAAGTTGGGGGCCGTGCCGGAGCGGAACTGATTCTACTGACCGGCGCATTTCTGGTCGGATATCTGAAACGTTTCGGCATCCTGGGGGCCGGAGTCGGATCGCAAATTTATATTGGCGAGTTGCTCGCATACGGCGCGTGTCTGACGATTAATGATCTGTGGGCTATTGCGATTGCGGCGCTCATCTCCACGCTCGCGTCGTTGGTACCACGCGTGCTGAGCGGGCCCGCGGAGCGACCTCTGGGGACAGCGGCGCTGGCTGCCGGAGCAGCACCCGCTCCAGGGTGGCGCTCGCCGGAGTTCTTCATGGGACTGCAGGCGGCCAGCGGTGCGTTGGTCATGGTCGCGCTAAACGGCTTGATCGGTCTTGAGGAGTCCGCCTGGGCGATCACCGCATGCACCTACCTACGTCGTCGCCGGTTCGGCGACCGGCACTATACAGCGCGTACGTCGCCGTATTCTCGGTACGCTGATTGGCGTTCCGATCGGCCTTGCCTGCCTGTGGCCGAGCATGCGCCGCTGCTGGTCTGGGCTGCAGCCGCACTCGCGATGGTGATATATGCAATGGCCTTGCCGGAGCGCTACGACATCGCCTGCGCTGCGTTTGCCTTCACGTTGATCGTGACACTCGCAGCAAGTGGTGAGCACTCAGTTACCCTGCTTGCAGCCCGCGCCTGGGAGACGCTTCTCGGCGGGGCACTGGGCCTGGTCGCTGCCATGATCATTTTTCCGCTCCGATCTTCGGTTCCAGGCGAATAGGCTAATTGCCCCCGACCGCTACAAGTACCGGGCATCGGCGTCAACGCTCCGACCCGACTTCATACGAAAGCTTGCAGCCAGTGTTGCACCGAATAACTCGATAGCAAATTCGCACGCTCCGACTGATTTCTCGGGTGCCGACGGACGTCTGCAATCTGTGATCCAACGCGATTCCGTGGGAGTCTGTTCCCGGGCCGAACCAGAAGCCATCAGAAGCGCACCCGCAACGGATCGCCCTGACCCGCGAGCTTCCCCACTCGACCCGTTGCTCACGGCCCCAACACCGTGAATCGAAAGTCAATTAACGGAGCCTTCCGGTCACCCGAGCCCAGCTCACCGCAAAAGCAGTTCGGCCTTGGCCGACGTTGGGTCACGCTCAGTCGCGCGTCGGCAATCCCGCCGCTTGCCGACTATCTGTAACCAGCCTGCGAGCCTCACGAGTTCGGATGCTTCGACCGCCTTTGCCTCCCTTCGGCCAATTCGGACATCTACGACACTCCGGCTTTACACGCAGCCTGTGTCAACCAGAGAATATGTACCGCGTAAACCTAAGAGTAGATCGTTCGGAGCAAGTTCGGCCAGTGGGTGACCGACGTCAGGAGGTCCTTTCAACATGCGGGCCGTCGGCCGGTCAGCACCCTAGGATAGCGCTTTTGTCCGGCTCAATGAACGACTACCATCTTCCCACCAGCTTCATTAGCTTCCATAACTCGATGTGCCTCGTGGATCTCGTCGAAGCTAAATACGCGGACCGGTTTTACATCCAGGCGACCGGATGCCGCATCTGCCGCTATCTGCTGCAAAGGTACGTCTGACAGTGGGAACCCCGGTGTCCCAAATACGAAGCTGCCGAAGAAGGTGAGATAGACTCCGCTCGCCATTTGCTGCAACGGATTGAAATCCGGGATTGGATCAAGGCCGCCCAACCAACCCGCGAGGCATGAGCGGCCGCCACGGCGGAGCATCGCTAGCGAGTCCAGCATGACCGAATTCCCCACAAGATCCAGTATCGAGTCGATCTGCTTCGCTTCGGCGATGTGCTTTGATAGATCACGTCGCTCAATCTCACATCGTTCCGCTCCCAACGCCTGCAGCAGGGGAAACCGTTCCCGGCTCCGCGCCGTCGCAATAACTCGAGTGCCGGCGTTGACCGCCATCTTAAGCGCAGCTTGGCCAAAGGATGAGCTCGCGCCCCGAATGACTAGTAACTGTCTTTTCTGAATCTCAAGGTTACGAAAGAGGCACGTCCACGCCGTGGCGTACGTTTCCGGAATCGCGGCAAGTTCGGCCCACGACAAGTCTGCTTCGATCAGTGCAACGTTGGAAACCGGGGCGCGCGTGTATTCGGCGTAGCTGCCGTTGATGGTGCGGCCAAGCCCTCCCATCAACGCCGCGACCTTCGCCCCGACCGCAAACCCACCTCCCGGGCACGACTTGACGATCCCCACGCACTCAATTCCGCTCACTGGGGCGGCCTCGGCCCATTCGCCTCGGCGCATATGCATTTCCGCGTGATTGATCCCAAAAGCCTTAATCTGGATCACAACATATGCAGGCGCCGGTTCAGGCTCAGGAATCTCTCTATAAACAAGGCTATCAGGGCCTCCAAACTTTTCCAGAACAATGGCACGCATAACGATCTCTCCGCGATTGATGAAAGCCACCCCGTCACAGCGGGTCACTAGCTCAGAAGCGCGTTCTTTCAGATAGATAAGAATTCGCATATGGCACCCGCGATCTCCGCTGCGTGCGTCTCAAGCGCAAAGTGGCCGGTGTCGAGGAACCTCACGTCAGCACCGGGGATGTCACGCTTGAACGCTTCCGCGCCTGCCGGCAAAAAGAAAGGGTCGTTCTTTCCCCATATCGCAAGGAAACGAGGCTGATGAGTGCGGAAGTACTTTTGAAACGCAGGATACAGCGCAACGTTGCTCCGATAGTCGCCGAAAAGATCGAGCTGGATGTCGTGCGCGCCGGGCCTGCCAAGATAGTAGTCGTCGAGTGAGTAGCCGTCCGGTGACACGGACGCTGTCGCGGGAACGCCATGAGTGTATTGCCAAACAGTTGTTTCGCGCGTGAGTAATGCACGCAGTGCTTCACGATTAGCAACCGAACCGTCCTGCCAATACGCACGAATCGGATTCCAACCGTCGCTCAGCCCTTCTTCGTATGCATTCCCGTTTTGCGAAATTATCGCGACGATACGTTCGGGATGTTCGAGCGCAAGTCGGAAGCCAGTTGGCGCACCGTAGTCAAATACATAGACGGCGTAACGATCAAAGCCAATTAGTTCTGTGAAGCGGTCAATGACGCTGGCTATATTGTCGAATGTATAGGCGAACTCTTCGCGTGACGGCATCCCGGATTGTCCGAAGCCGGGCAGATCGGGCGCGATGATATGAAAGCGGTCAGCGAGCAGCGGGATCAGGTCTCGGAACATGTGACTGGAGCTCGGAAAACCGTGCAACAAAAGTAGCTTTGGAGTGCTCTGGTGGCCGGCTTCACGATAAAAGACCTTAAAACCGTCGACTTCGACATCGCGGTAGACAGTGGAAGACATGACTTACCTCCGCAGTTAGACGGGTTACGCGCGCCATGCAGGCGGAGAGCCGCGAGACGATTGGCACGTGCCATATCCCGTGCCCACATCTTCAGGCATGAAACCTCCCTGACGCAGTATAAAAGGTTAGGTCAGTGGTTGTAACTTGTCAAATTGATTCAACGCGGTTACTCTGTCGCAACCGTCACTTGATTGTCTACGAGATGGACTACCGTCAGATTCCCGCGTTTTTCGTGGCCGATGCACCGGGCCTCGATTTCCTGAATTCGATCGCAACGCCCGTAGATCAGCAAGTTGACTGGATCGCGGACGGCGAAGGCTTGGTGGCGTGGCTGGAGCAGGCGGAGTGGGTACCTATGGCGACGCTCGCCGAAATCACGTCGCAGTCGACATCGGCCGAACTTGACGCCGTTGCGGCGCAAGCTCGAGTGCTGCGCGAGTGGTTTAGGGATTTCGTCAATAAGAAAAGGGGGCGGCCGCTGGTGGCCCGCCATTTGCGTCAATTGGCGCCCCTCAATCAGCTGCTAGCGCGCGACGAACGATACGGAAAAATCGTCGCTGACCTTATCGACGCTGCGGAGGGAGGCACTACTTTCAAATTCCGGGAGACTCGACGGTGGCACTCAGCGGAGTCCTTACTGATGCCCATCGCCGAGGCGTTGGCGAGACTGGTGTGCGATGAAGACTTCACCTACATGAAGGCGTGCGAAGGGACCCGGTGCACTTTGATGTTTGTCGATCGCACCCGTGGCCATGCGCGCCGGTGGTGCAGCATGGCCATCTGCGGCAACCGCGCGAAGGTTGCAGCGCACAGGAAACGGCTCAAGGGACAAAAGAGTGGTTGACGGATGCGATCAAGGTCATCGACGTTTTCGCTCACCTCGAGGAACGCCCTTTATGCGAGAAGAAACAACGGCCGCGGATCGCCTGATTGCATTTTCGGATGCGGTCTTTGCGGTAATCGTAACTGTCATGGTGCTGGAACTGAAGGCGCCGGACGACCCCTCATTCGCTGCACTATGGCCGCTGTGGCCGACGGCTGTCAGCTACGCGGTGAGCTTTGTTTTTGTCGCTATCATCTGGATCAACCACCATCACCTGATGCGCTTCGCACGTTCGCCGACGCTCGCATTCATGTGGATAAATTTCGTCCACCTTTTCCTGGTCTCACTGCTGCCCTTTGCGACTGCGTGGGTCGCTCGCACCCGGCTGTCGTCGTCCCCAGTCGTGTTATATGCAGGGCTATTCGTGTGTATCGACATCGCTTATAACATCTTCGAACACCGCGTATTGGCGCTTGCGAGCGCCGCCCAGATATCCCCCGGCGTGAGGCGGATGGCGAGACTCCGCTCACTCGCCGTCCTGGCGGGCTTCGCGGTCGCCATGCTCGTTGCACTGTTCTCGCCGCGGCTGGGCTTTTGCATGATATGCGGGGCGCTGATTCTGCACTTGCGCCCCGACGTCTCCGGCAGCCGCTAACGAGTGCCAGTTCTAGCTAAACAAAGCAGCGGAAAGAGTAGGGCAACGCACTATGCGAGGCTGGTGGTTGGAAAGATCGCCACCTACAGGCGCCGCGCGGCCGACGTGGCTGGTTTGGAGAGAGGTGTGAGGATTGCGCCGACCGCAAACGGGCCCGAGCCGCTGAACAGAAGAGCGGTCAGCCCGGCGAAATACAATGCATCGGTCTGGTATCCCGGCGGCCCGAGTTTCGGAACCCGGTTCGCCAGGGACATCAGCTTGATCGACGTGGACTCGAATTGCTGATGAACGGTAAGCGTGGCAACGAGCAACACGACAACCATCGGCACCGCAACCAGCGGCACGAACGCACCGATCAGGACTGCGGAGCCGCCAAGCAGCTGGATGACGATGGTTAACCAAGCCAGCAAGTGCGGAGCGGGCAGCTGAGTGCTCGGAGATCTTCCGCGAAGTTCTCAGGAGCCTTGACGATTTTCGCGTACCAATGCGCAGTGAATCCATAGCGGACTATGAAACGAATGGGAAGCGGCTAATAGCGAGTCAAGCGTGCAGCAAGCCATGATGGATCGATGACGACAAGAGCGGAGCAGAGGCTTTGCGTGGGCAGACAGGAATACTTAAGGAAGACGCCGGGGCTTCGCCTGCGTTTGCGAATTGAACAACCGTCGGGTCCGCCGTTCACGGAATCGATCGAGTCCATCGGGGCCGCGGTTACACGCGGCCCCGCTTTCTTCCGCCTGATGCCGCGCAATCGTCATGGGCAGACCATTGCAGCCGACCCGCCAACGGCACACGGTCGCAGCTTCACGGGCGGTCAAACACGTAGTGTCAGTTATCATCTGCGGTGACCGGGCATCTCACCATTCCAATATGCGACGGCCGAGGAGCGCGCCCGCCAGCGTGGGCGCCGTCATGCCGAGCAAATACCACGTTGCCCAGAACGGCGCTTCCATCTCAGGGCAACGCAGGCAGTACGTAAGCGCGCCGATGGCGCCCGCGAGCAACCCCGTCGCGGCGCCAGCGAGCGCGGGGCGTGTCGGCGCAAGTCTGCGCATCGCACGCATCAGCGCAAAAAGCGCAGGAATCGACAGCAGTGCGATGTTCAGCGTGCAGGCGCGCCATGTATGCCCGAAAATTAGTGCGCCGCGAGAATCCGCGGGCGCGGCGAGGAGCACCGTCAGCGCGACGATCCAAACAACGACAAACGGTGCGAGCAGCGCTTGCCACGCCAGTCCGACGCGCACGCCGGGTTGCGATAGTCGGCAGGCTACGCATAGGGCGGTAATCGTGATCGACAGCGGGAGTGCCACCTTGATCCAGAACACCGTCGTTCCGAGCCGTGCGCTCAGCGCGTGAACTGGTATGCCACCAGGCACCACGAAAGCGAGCGTCAGAACGGCTGCAACTACGCTGAACGCCACGCCCCAGCCAAGCCGCCCTGCGACAGCCGATCGCGACGGGGCACGCGGCCCAGCTGCCAGTATGACGATAAGCTCTTCAGTTCTCATGGGTTTTTCCCCGGATTTTTGCTGTGAGTGCTTTGAGACCGCGATGCACGCCGACCTTCACGGCGGACTCCGTAAGTCCCGTCTTGGCGGCCGTTTCTGCGACAGAACGTCCGTATAGCTTCATATGCTCAATCGGTTCACGTTGACGCGACGGTAGGGCCGCCAGCAGTCGCGTGAGGTCGCGGCGTGCTTCAAACGAATCGATCGGCGAGGCACCTGGCGCGTCGACATCGTCGTCGAGAGGCTGGAATAGTTCGCCATGGCGCGCGCTGGCGCGAAAGTGATCGGCAAGCTTATAGCGGGTGATCGCGCTAATCCATGCCGTCAGCGGCACGTCGGGACGAAAAGTGTCAAGTCCCTTATGCACGGCAATAAGCACTTCCTGAACTAAATCCTCAAGGTCAGCATCTTGCCGCCACAAGTGCTTGCGCAGACGGACACGCAGGTGCTTGGCCAATTCGCCGAGGAAGCGGCAGTACGCCTGCCTGTCGCCGGCTATCGATGATTCCAAAAGTACCGTGAGCCGGTGTTCGGCGTCCGATCGGGCGGCGGTCTGGCCTCCGCCCTGCATTCGGCCGGTGTCGTCCGGTGCCGGTGCCATTGAGGCGAGCGTCGTCATCGCGTGGACGGTACAGAGACCGACGGCGGCATGAATCGATGAAAGCCAGGTCGCGCGTTCACAGCATCGACCGTGACGACAGGCGAGATAGGACGGCGCATGGCAATGACCTCATGATAGTGCGTTGATCCGCGGCGCGCGAGGGCGAACTAATATGTATGTCGGTCTGACGTGCACTTCGGTTACACGCGCCGCGACGATTTGCGAGATGTAAGAAAAAACTTGTCGCCAGGATGATTCAGCGCCGACGGAAAAAGGGGTCGCTTTCTGTGGGGCGCGATAGGCCGATCGGAAAAGTGCTTGTCAGAACCGATGTCGCAGACCTGATGGCGACGGCGTCGGGACCGTAGCCACACGTCAGCCCATGTGACGAACTTGCGGCCATTGAAGATGCCTGCCTATTGAGCGAGCCGCCCACCCGTAGGCGCTTGCCGCGTACCAGCGCCGCGTGCCGTCCATGCGCGAACTCCCTCCGCCAACCGTATCGCTGTTTCGTTTGCCGGCACTGGCACTTACAGTGATGTCTGCCCGTCGAGGTGGGTGATCCGCGTCGAGCTCTGCCCATTGCTCCGTGAACGGGCACACGTCGACCATCGGTTGGCGCCGATGAGGCTAATGCGGTCAGCTGCCTTTTCGCTCAAGCTCGCGCCCCTGTTGCTGAGCTGCGAGCGCGGCACGGCGTACCGGAGACATTGCAACCATCGCAATCGTTGTGCTTCGTTGCAGGTTGCAATGAGAAAATCGGGGCAACCAACCGTTGGTTACACCACGTGCTGTGAGGCCACGGCCTCGAAACATACATGCCGTCGATATGACATCGTTGTTGCACACGTACTTTATGCCGCCTAGCATTAGATCGATGGCCAGCCTGGTTTCGAACGACCGCGAAGGACTAATCGTGCAACGGCGCCGCGTAGCGTTAGAGGAGGATCAGCAATGGGACTATCCTGGCAACAAGGCCCACTCTCGACTGGAGCGGTTGGCCGATTTTTAATATCGGATGCACTACCCGCGAGATTGTTATACGCCGAGCCGTTGCGGCGACGAATGCGTGTGCGCTATGGCGGAACCTGGATTGCGGACAGCGAGGACGTCGTGCTTTTGTTTGAACCGGGCCGTTACCCCGTGGCCTACTTCCCGCAGACCGACATCATCTCCGGGGCGGTTGAACCAATGGAGCGTACGACGCAACACACCGACCTCGGGCTGACTGTCTGGTTTGCCGTACATTCGGGGGGCAAGTCCAGACAGCGGGCGGCGTGGCAGCACACGCGTTTGCCGCCCTACGCGAGCGAATTGAAGGGACGCGTCGCGTTCGCCTGGCGAGCGATGGATGCGTTCTACGAAGAGGACGAACGGATCATCGGCCATGCGGCAGATCCATACCACCGCATTGATATTCGGCAGGCTGAGAGAAAGCTGTTAGTGAGTCATCAGGGACGTATTATCGCCGATACGACGCGGCCGCTGGTGCTTTATGAGTCGGGCTTTGCGCCACGCTGGTACGTTCCGCGCCCGGACATCGACGAATCCTGCCTCAGGCCCGCACCGACTCAGACGTTTTGCCCGTATAAGGGAATCTGCAGCTACTACGACATCGGCGACGTGCGGCTAGCCGCCTGGTATTACCTCGACGCTTATCCGGAAGTGCGCCGCATTGCGAACATGGTTTCGTTCGAACCTGACTTGATCACGGTGCATCTTGACGGCCAACAGCTTCACCTCGAGCCCGGTCAGACCGTCATCCCGCACGGGCCTGATCGGGAGCTTACAGTCGACGAGGTGCGCCCCGGACGCGAGTCCTGAGGGGCGGTGCACTATGGCGGGACTGCCTGCCACGGAGGGGGAAATGGCTCGGCTCTTATCGGTGAACGTCGGACTTCCGCGCGATATCGCGTGGAAAGGCCGCACCGTCCGCACGGGAATCTGGAAGCATCCCATTGATGGCCGCTGCTTGGCGGGGCGCACTAATCTCGTCGGCGACGGCCAAGGCGATATGGCCGGGCATGGAGGTGAGCATCGGGCCGTCTTCGTGTACCAGAACGAATCGTATCGTTACTGGCAAGCACAGCTGGGAAGGAATGATTTTGTGTATGGCCAGTTCGGCGAAAACTTCACCGTCGAAGGGCTCGCAGACTCAGCTGTATGCATCGGCGACCGCTACCGGATTGGCAGCGCGCTGTTCGAGGTTACGCAGCCACGGGTCACATGCTATCGGGTTGGTATTCGGACAAATGAGCCGCGTATGCCCGCGTTGCTCACATCGAGCGGAAGACCCGGCTTTTATCTGCGAGTCATAGAGGAGGGTGAAGTAGGGGCGGACGACGACATCGTAAAGGTGGGTGAGGCAGACGAGTGCATGAGCGTCGCGGAGATCAACGCGCTTCTGTATTCGTCACATCATCCCAATGAAAAGTTGCAACGCGCGTTGCGGATCGCGCCGCTTTCGCCGGGATGGCGCTTCTCCTTCGAGGCGTTGCTAGAGCGAGGCATAGGCGGCGCTGCAAGCGGTAACCTCGGTCTGATGCCAACCGCAGCGGCCCATGCAGCGGCTCCGGGCTTTCGACCGCTCGCGGTTACCGCGATTTCACAAGAATCTGCAGATGTCTTTTCGTTCACACTGGAGAGCGCGGATGGTCGGCCGCTTCAACAAGCGCTGCCGGGCCAATATGTCGTCTTACGATTACGACCGGCTGCGGGCGCTCCGCTGCTATACCGCAGTTACTCGCTATCGGGTCCGCTCTCAACGCAAAGATATCGCATCAGCGTAAAGATCGAACGCAACGGACTTGGCGGGACCTGGCTGAGGCAGCATGTCCGCGTGGGCGGTACGCTCGACGTAAGCTGGCCGCGAGGCAGCTTTGTGCTCATGCCGGGTGACGGGCCGGTAGTGTTGTTAAGCGCGGGAATTGGCGTAACGCCTGTTCTGGCGATGCTGCACGCGCTGTCGTCTGAGCGTTCGAGGCGGCGGGTGTTGTGGTTGCATGCGGCACGCGATAGACAGCACCATCCTTTCTGCGTCGAAGCGCGACGCTTGATGCAGGCCCTGCCTGGCGGCCAGAGCTACGTGTGTTACAGCGCACCTGCACCCGAAGACCGGATCGGCGATGGGTTCGACGGGATCGGGCATCTATCGCGACCGCTGTTGCAACAGGTTGGGGTGCCGCGGGAGGCAGACGCCTACGTCTGTGGTCCGACGCGTTTCATGGCTGACATGAAAGACGCGCTTGCCGAGCTGGGTGTCACGCCGCAACGCATTCACGCCGAGATCTTCAATGGTGGGGAATCGCTAACTCCAGGTATCGTCAATGCGACGGTGCGTGCGCCTCATCCGCCTCAAGACGATGCAAACAGCGGCCCACTGGTTTCGTTTGCTCGCAGCGGCGTCACGGCCCATTGGAAGGCCTCGGCTTATCACAGCATTCTTGAACTGGCCGAGGCGTGTGACGTGCCCGTGAGGTGGTCTTGCCGCACGGGTGTCTGTCACAACTGTGAGAGTGGTTTGGTCTCGGGATCCGTTGCGTACGAACCTGAACCCCTCGACCCGCCTGCCCGGGGCAACGTACTGATCTGCTGTGCGGGGCCGCAAGATGACGTCGTGGTCGATATCTAAGCGGTTATGCGCGGGCATCTACGACACATCACGTCGGTATCCGCGCTCCTGGAGGGTCCACATGTTGCCGGCGGGATCATTGAAGTCAGCGAACGTCGCATAGTCACACCGGGCCGGATCCAGCCCTTCGCTCCACTTGCCGGACCACGTCGCGGCCGGCTCTTTGTGGCGAATTGCAGTGACGGCGACTCCACGGTCGTGCAGCCGTTTGATTTCGGCTTCGATGTCCGACGTCACGAGATACAGGCCCTGAAGCCGGCCAGACGTGGTTGCCTTGACGAGCTGCACTGAGCATGCCGATCCGGGCGGCGTTAGCTGGACCACCCTAAACGTCGACGAAGGGCGGTAGTCGACGTCGAGAGCGAAGCCAACTTGCTCGAAGTAAAAATCGAGGGCGCGGTCGACATCGGCGACCGGAACGTGAACAACCTCTAAGGCAAGCATCACACCTCCGCAAACGTCTCGGTAAATTTACTAACGGCCCGACGGCATTCGCAAAGGCAAGCGCAGCAATGACATGACTCGTAAACTTAGGCGTGAGCTGCGGCCTTAGTCGATGCGAGGGGTTCTGACCGTAGGCCACTGAATTGTAGGCAATCGGACCGCGTAGGACCAAGCCCGGACAACTGGTGGGGAGGACAGCGGCCATGCGGTCGAATCACCGGTCCCTCTATCGCTTACGACAGAGGAGAACTTGTGTCGGTGGCACGGCCGAACACCCGCAACATGACGTTGTCGCCGGTAAGCTTTCCCGAGCCCCGGCAGCCGGGGCGGACCACCCGTCGCTCAACCGTACTATCGCCGTACGCCCTCCCTTAGAGCGACAGCCTTAACTGCCGCGATAACCGAGCGTCTCAGATATGCGCGTTGCGGTTCCGATGACGTCGGAGGCGAGCGAGACAAGACGCTCGGCATTCAGTCTGTCGCTGGTTCCGTTGAGAACGACGGATGCGATCGGTTTGCCGTCGGCATTCCAGACGGGAGCGGCCAGACTGTTGGTCCCGGTACGGAATTCACCGACCGATGTTGCGTAGCCATCGGCGCGCACCGTTGAAAGGCGCTGTCGCATTTCCGAAGCCGTTTCATCGGTCATCCACTGTGGGTCCGCGCTCTGGGATTCGGCGATCGCCTGTTCCCACATCGATTCGTTGTTGAACGCGAGGATCGCGCGGCCCGCGGCCGTGCGCAGCGCGGGCAGCCGCATGCCAATCATGCAGAACACGCGATTCGCGTCGTTATTTTCGATCTTGTCAACATAGATGATGTCCAGCCCGTCGCCCATGCAAAGAAACACTGTCTCGTCGCATTGCTCGTGCAGGCGGCGCAACTGTGAGGCGGCCGCGAGCCGCACACGATCTCGCGACAAGGTCTTGTAGCCGAACTCCCACATCCGCAACGTTGGTCCGTAGCGGCCGGTGACCGGATCTTTCTGGGCATATCCCAGTTCGACTAGCGTGCTCAGCACGCGCTGGACATTGCTCTTGGTCAGATTTATCTGCCGGCTTAATTCGGTGACCCCGCGCGGCTGCTCGCTTTCGGCGAGCCGTTCCAGCACGGTCAGTCCTTTCAGAATCGTCGTGTCCATAGATCCGGATGTGATGTGAGGCGAGGCCGCCGGCGAAACGCGATGCGGCGGCCTCGAATCTTTCCGTCGCCGTGGCGGCTGCGAAAAGAATGCGCCGCCAAGTCGGCGACAGCGTCAAAATTATAGTCAATCCCTCATACGGCTGCGCGCCGCAATGTGGGGCTCCGTCATTACTTAATCGAAAGTCGGCGAGAACAGTAGTCCACCTTGCGACCATAGCGCGTTCTGTGCGGGCGGCAATTTGTACGGGCTCTTGTCGCCCAGGTTACGCGCATAGATCTCGCTGTAATTGCCCATTTGCTTGATCACGTTGTAAGCCCAGCTATCCGGCAAACCAAGTCCCTCGCCGACGCCCGGAGTCACACCGAGCAGATACTTGACTTCAGGCGAACTGTTCTTGTCGGCGCGTTTCCCGTCCACGTTTTCCTGAGTGATGCCGAGACGTTGAGCCTCCACCAGCGCGCCGAATGTCCAGTTGATCACGTCGAGGAACCCGTCGTCACCTTGGCGCACCGCGACACTGATTGGTTCCATCGAGACGACGTCGGGCAGAATGGTCTGTTCCGGAGTTTTCAACTCGCCCGCACGCAACACGGCGAGGCCGGGCCCGGCCGCCGACAGCGCATCGCAGCGCCGGTTCTTATAGGCGGACACGACGTCGGTGAAGTTTTCGAACGTCAGCATCTTGTATCTCACATTCAATGAGCGCAGGTAGTTGACCAGCTGACGGTCGCCGGTTGATCCAGCCACCGCGCAGATGGTCGCCCCGTCGAGCTCTTTTGCCGACTTGACTTTTGTCGACGCGGGCACCATCAGCCGTACTCCGGCAAACAGATACGGATTGCTGAACTGGAAACCAAGTTTCGCATCGCGGCTCCGGGTCCAACTGGTAAACATAGCGATCAGGTCGATTGAGCCGGACTGCAAGGCCGGGAAGCGATCTGCCCAGCTCACCGCCGAGAAGTTCACCTTTGGATTCGGTCCGAGAATCGCGGTCGCAATCGACTTGCAGATGTCGATATCAAGCCCATGCCAGCTACCGTTGCTGCCGACTTCAAAAAATCCCAAATACGGCGACGTAGGCACCGGACAGGCGAGACTACCACGCGCCTTGATACGCTCGATCGTCGGCGAGCCGGGACCGGCGGCATACGCGGACGGCGGCGCGAATGCGGCGAGCGCGAGTGCCGCGCCCGCGATCGACATTGCGTGTTTGAGCATCGTTTGCATGGCGTGTATTCCTATAGCGAGTGAACGGCGCCCACGGGGCCGGCAGAGAAAAGAAGGACGCAGATCAGGCTGCTGCCGACACGTCGCAGGTGTAGTTCAACGCGAGGCGGCCGCCTTCAACATAGACGATCTGGCCGGTCATGTAAGACGCGTCGTCGCTGGCGAGAAACGCCGCTACTGACGCGATTTCCGACACTTCGCCCGGACGGCCTAGCGGCGTTCGCGACAGGATGCGGTGGCGCGATTCCTCGGTGGCGAGCACGCGTGCCTTCGACATCTCGGTGAGGATCGTACCCGGCCCGATCGCGTTGGCGCGGATGCCGTACTTGGCCAGAGAGATTGCGATTACTTTCGTCAACTGGTTCAGGCCACCTTTGGACGTCACGTACGCCGTCTGATTCGGCAGTGCGACCTGGCCGTTGATCGACGACATGTTGACGATAGCGCCCGGCGCAGTGCGCGCTACCAGCTCGCGCGAGAAACGCTGCGAAGCCGAGAACGCCGACGTTAGATTGATACGCAGCACGCGCTCAAAGTCTTCCAGCTTGTAGTCGAGGAAATCCGCCGGGCATGTCACCGCTGCGTTGTTGACCAGCACGTCGAGCTTGCCGGCCTGTTTCAGCGCGGTATCGAACAGGCGCGTGATGTCGTCCTGATTGGCCATGTCGGCTCGGATGCCGATGCCGCCGATCGCCTTCATCGCGTCGAATACCGAGGCCTGCAAATCTGCACCGACGACAAGCGCGCCTTCCTGCGCAAGTCGTTCCGCGCACGCGAGCCCGATCCCCTGAGCCGCGCCTGTAACGAGCGCGACCTTGTTCTTGAAGCGTTCCATTGAAGAATCCTTGAGTCAGATTGCCGGCTCCGCTGCACCGGGGTGTCGCTCATTATACAAAACTTCGTTCCGAATATCAGGACGATAGATCGGTATTTACCCTCTATAGGCTTTGTTGTGAGTTTGTCCTACTATTCGATCCAGTCGACTGTATACCGAAACACGGCAGTCCACGAGCACGGCATGACGCCGTGCAGCTGCCCGACCGAAGGAGAGCGTTGTGATTCGACTGGCTGTAGACATAGGTGGCACGTTCACCGACATCGTCCTCGACGTGGGCGGCAAGCGCCACACGGCGAAGGTGCTCACCACGCCGAGCGACCCAGAGCGGGGTTTTCTCCAAGGCGCGCAAACCGCGCTGACAAGAGCTGGCATTTCCGCCGCAGACGTCGGGGCGATAGTGCACGGTACGACACTCGCGACCAACGCGATCATCGAGCGCAAGGGCGCAAAAGTCGGTCTTCTGACGACCGAGGGTTTCCGTGATTCACTGGAAATCGCTTACGAGCATCGGTTCGAGCAATCGGACCTCTATATGGTACGGCCGGAGCCATTGGTGCCGCGTGAACATCGCTGGGGTGTCGCAGGGCGTTTGGCCGCGGACGGCAGCGAACTCGTCTCCTTTGATGAAGCTGCGCTCGAGCTCATCGCGCAACAGATGAAGGATGCTGGTATCGAAGCAGTCGCCGTTTGCTTCCTGCATAGCTACGCGAACGATAGTCACGAACGCCGCGCCGGTGCCGCGCTTGCTCGCCTGCTGCCGGGCATCCCGATCTCGCTGTCATGCGAAGTCAGCCCCGAAATCCGCGAATACGACCGCGTCTCGACGACAGTCGCGAATGCCTACGTGCGTCCGCAGATGCAGGGTTATCTGCACAGACTGGAGACGCAACTCGCCGAACGCGGCTTCAACTGCGGTCTGCTGATGATTACGTCGAGCGGCTCGATGACGACCCTGCAGACCGCTTGCGAGTTCCCGATCCGTCTCGTCGAATCGGGTCCGGCGGGCGGCGCGGTGCTTGCCAGCAATCTAGCTCAGGAACTTGGCGAACCGAGCGTGGTGTCGTTCGATATGGGCGGCACGACAGCGAAAATCTGTCTCGTCGATGACTACCACGCGTTGCAATCGCGCACCTTCGAAGTTGCCCGGGCGTATCGCTTTCTGAAAGGCAGTGGCTATCCGCTGCGCATTCCTGTGATCGAGATGGTCGAAATCGGGGCGGGCGGGGGCTCGCTCGCGGGGCTCGACGAATTGCGGCGTATCACTGTAGGCCCGGAAAGCGCATCGTCGGTTCCCGGACCGGCGTGCTATGGACGCGGCGGCCAGCGTCCCGCAGTCACCGACGCCGACCTGATGCTCGGCCGTCTCGACCCCGAGCGGTTTGCTGGCGGCCAGATTCGCCTGTCGACGGACGCGGCGGCGAGCGCGCTTCACACGGTTATCGGTGAGCCCTTAGGTATCGACGAACGGGCGGCAGCCGCCGGCATCAGCGAGATTGTCGATGAGAACATGGCGAACGCCGCGCGCGTGCATGCAATCGAATGGGGTAAGAACCTACAGGAACGCACCATGATCGCGTTTGGTGGCGCCGCGCCGCTGCACGCCGCGCGTCTGGCCGACAAGTGCGGAATTCGCAAGGTGGTCATTCCGACCGGTGCGGGGGTCGGCTCGGCGATCGGCTTCCTGCAGGCGCCGATCGGCTATCACGTGACGCGCTCGCGTTATGTCAATCTCGACGAATTCGACCCGCAAGCGGTCAACGATCTGTTCGTATCGATGAGCGATGAAGCCGCCGCAGCAATCCGCAAGGCGAGCGCGAAGGGCGTGATCGAAGAAGCCCGGGTCGCTTATATGCGATACCGCGGCCAAGGCCACGAAATCGATGTCGCATTGCCGGCGCGCCCGCTCACAGCCGATGACAAGCCGTTGATGGAACGACTGTTTTCGGAACGTTACGAGTCGCTGTTCGGTCGCACGATTCCGAACTTGGGCGTCGAGGTGATGACGTGGAGCCTTGCCGCCAACATTCCGGTGCCGGCGCCGCAAACGCAGTCGCCCACCATGCGTGGCGCCAAGGCTAAACCCTCATCGCGGCGCGCGATCTTCGATCCCGAACTGATGGAGGGGCTCGAGCACGGCATTTACGTGCGCCGCGAGCTCGCGCCCGGCATGGTGGTCGAAGGGCCCGCCGTGATCGTCGAGGATGAGACATCGACGCTTGTCGGCCGCAATTTCGACGCGTTGATTCTGCAATCCGGTTATATCCAGCTTGAAAGGAAGTGATGATATGAAGTCCGATCTGATTCAGCTTCAGGTGATGTGGAGCCGCCTGCTCGCGATTGTCGAGGAACAGGCCCAAACGCTGATTCGCACTTCATTCAGTGTGACCACCCGCGAAGGTGGCGACGTCTCGGCCGGTGTGTTTGACGCCGAAGGGCGGATGCTTGCGCAGGCAGTGACCGGCACGCCGGGCCACATTAACTCGATGGCGATGGCGGTGCCGCACTTCGTCAAGCGATTTCCGCCAGCGCAGATGAAAGAAGGCGACGTCTTCCTCACCAACGATCCGTGGCAAGGCACCGGCCACCTGCACGACTTTACGTTCGTCACGCCGACCTTCCTGGACGGCAAGGTAGTGGCGTTCTTCGCATGCACCTCGCACGTGGTCGATATCGGCGGCGTTGGATTCTCGCCGGAAGGGCGCACGGTCTATCACGAAGGTCTGCGCGTGCCGATCATGCGTTTTGCCGACGAAGGCCGAACGAACGAGTGGCTCGTCGAGATCGTGCGCAACAACGTGCGAGAAGCGACGCAAGTCATCGGCGACATGTACGCGCTCGCCGCATGCAATGACAATGCAGTGAAATCGATGATTGCGTTGATGCGCGAATACGATATCGATTCGCTCGATGCGGTGCGCGACTATATTTTCGAGAACACGCGTCACGCGATGCTTGATGCATTCGCCTCACTGCCGAAGAAGCAGGCAAGCAACGCCATGCGCACCGACGGCTACGACAAGCCGGTCGATCTGGCCTGCACAGTGACGATCGAAGACGAGCGCATCGTTGTCGATTTCGACGGCAGCTCGCCGGTGTCGGACTTCGGCATCAACTGCCCGCTGTGTTATACGGCCGCCTACGCGTCGTTCGCTGTGAAGTGCGTAGTTGCGCCGAAGGTGCCGAACAACTCGGCGTCGCTCGACATGATTGTCGTGACCGCGCCGGAGAATACGATCGTCAATGCGCCGTTCCCGTCGGCGGTCGCGGTACGCAGCGTGGTCGGCCATCTGGTGCCGGACGTCGTCTTCGGCGCGATGCACGAACTGTTGCCGGGCCGCGCACCCGCTGAGGGCGCGGGCTCCCTGTGGGGCGTCAAGGCCGGCGCTGGCATGGGTCTGACGCCGAATGTCGGCAGTGACGTCAAGCAGACCCACTTCATGATGATGAGCCTGCACAGCGGCGGCATGGGGGCGCGGTCAAGCTGCGACGGTTTGTCGGCGACGCCGTTTCCGAGCGGCGTGAAAAATATTCCCGTCGAAGTGACCGAAGCCATCACGCCGCTGGTGATCTGGAAAAAGGAACTCCGTCAGGACTCGGGCGGCGTCGGGAAATTCCGCGGCGGTCTAGGTCAAACCATGGTGGTCGGCAGCCGTGAAGATGCGCCGTTTGCCATTCTCGCCACCTTCGATCGCATTCATAACGCACCGCGCGGACGCTCGGGCGGCAGCGACGGCGCGAACGGCATCTTGCGCCTGGAATCGGGCGAACTCCTCAAACCGAAAGGACGTCAGGTGATTCCGGCTGGCGCGCGCGTCGTCCTCGACATGCCGGGCGGCGGCGGCTTCGGCAAACCGGAAGAGCGCCCGCTGGAATTGATCGAAGCGGACCTGCAACGCTATCTGATCAGCTGGGACGCGGCCGTCGCTGCTTATGGCGTCGCCCGCGACGCGAACGGCAAGCTTGTGCGCGCCGCCTGACTCTCAAGGGAACCTGAACGCCATGCGTCTTTGTCAATACGACACACCCCAATCGCCGCGCTGTCACGTCGGCGCGCATCTGAAAAGCGGCCGCGTGGTCGATCTTTCGAAGGTGCTGGATCGACCGCTCACGTCGATGCTTGAATTCATCGCGCTCACCGGAAATGGCGAGATCGATCTCACCGCGCTGCGTAGAACGCTCTACGCAGTCGACGAAAACCAAGCACGCGATTTGGGCGCTCTCACGCTCGATCAACTGCATCTGCGCGCCCCCGTCACCGAACCGCCGAAGTTCTTTGCGGTCGCGATCAACGGTCGCGCGAATTGGGAGCGCTCGATCAAGCCCGAGAATGCGCGTCCTCAATACTTCATTAAGCTGCGCACCTGCATCACCGGTCCGTTCGATCCGATCGAGCTTCCCGACATCGGGTGCGTCGGGCCGGAGGTGGAGCTTGCCTTGATCATCGGCAAGGGCGGGAAGCATATCGCCGCCGCCGACGCGCATCGCCATATCTTCGGCTACACCGTCCACAACGATCTGACGGCGCACGACCTGCGCTCGAAATCCGAATGGATTCGTTTGCGCCGCAAGGACGGCAGCGAGGAACAGCTGACCTATCCGGGACGCTGGAAGAACTTCGACACCTTTTCGCCAATGGGTCCGTTCCTCGTGACGCCCGACGAAGTGCCCGACCCGCACGCGCTGGCGATGGACGCGCATTTGAACGGCGAACTTGTGCAGCAGGGACATTCGTCCGATGTGGTGTATCGCATTCCGGAGCTGATCGAATATCTGTCCGCGGCACATACGCTGGAAGCTGGCGATATCCTATCCATTGGGACGGTGCCGGCTGTCGATCCGTGGAAGATGGCGACCATCGATCTGCGCAAATATGGCGGCACGATTGACGTCACGATCGAAGGCGTCGGACGCCTGAGCAATCCCATTCGCGCGGTCTGACCGGAGGCACATCGAACATGTCGAACGCATTTACGCGCTCCGGTGCGCTCTCGCGCATCAGCCCGTCGGCGACCATCGCGATCACGCAGAAGGCCCGCGATCTGCGCGCCGCCGGGCGCACGGACATTTTGTCGCTGTCGATCGGCGAGCCCGATTTCGATACCCCTGAGCACGTGTGCGAGGCGGCACGCGTCGCGATCGCGGCCGGAAACACGCGCTATCCGCCTGTCTCCGGGGTGCCCGTGCTAAAGGAAGCGGTTGCCGCCAAGTTCGCGCGCGACAATGGCCTGCGTTATGCGGTCAACCAGATCGTCGTCAGCTCGGGTGCGAAGCAGGTCATCGCGAACGCGCTGCTCGCGACGCTCAATGCGGGCGACGAAGTGCTGATTCCCGCGCCGTATTGGGTGTCGTATCCGCAACTTACGCAGTTGTGTGGCGCGACGCCGGTGTTCGTGCCGACGACCGCGGCTGACGGCTTCCTGCCGAAACCCGAAGCGCTCGATGCGGCGATTACGCCGAAAACTCGGTGGCTCATCGTGAATTCGCCGAACAACCCGTCGGGCGCGGTAATGGATCGCGCATCGCTCGCCGCGCTCGGCGAGGTGCTGCGCCGCCACCAGCACGTCTGGATTCTTACCGACGACATCTACGAACACCTAATATACGCGGACGAGCCGTACGCGACGCTTGCCCAAGTCTGCCCGGATCTCGCCGATCGTACGTTGACGGTCAACGGCGTGTCGAAGGCGTATGCCATGACCGGCTGGCGGATCGGTTTCGCGGGCGGCCCTGCGCCGCTCATCAAGGCAATGGAACTAGTGCAAAGCCAACTGACCGGCGGTGCATGCTCGATAGCGCAATTCGCGGCGGCTGAAGCGTTGACCGGCCCGCAGGATTTCGTCGCCGATTGCCGCGAGTCGTTCCGCAACCGCCGCGACCGCTTAGTCGGCGCGTTGCGGGCGATTCCCGGAATCGATTGCGCGACGCCCGACGGTGCCTTCTATGCGTTTCCGTCTTGCCAACGGTTTTTAGGGCGCTCAACGGCGGCCGGCAAGGTCATCCAAACTGACGAGGACTTTGTACGCGAACTGTTGGAAACGGCAGGCGTCGCTGCGGTACACGGCTCCGCGTTCGGCAGTCCAGGACAGTTCCGCGTGTCCTATGCTGCATCGCAGGACGTGCTCGACGAAGCTTGTAACAGGCTCCACCAGTTCTGCGACAGCCTCCGATGACATCGACTTCTGATCCGATTCGCGCGGGGGGGTATTCCGATCTAGCGGGCGGCGCGATGCAGATGCGCCCCTATTGGGCGGACGCACGTCCGCCCGAATCGCAGTTCGACGAGTCCGCGCCGCTACCGCAGAAGTGCGACACCCTAGTCGTCGGCGCGGGACTGACGGGCGTGGAAGCCGCGCGCGTGCTCGCAGATGCTGGCCGCGACGTGCTCGCACTGGACGCCGGCCGTCCAGGCGCAGGTGCGAGCACGCGAAACGGCGGACAGGTCGGCCGCAACTTCAAGCACGCCTTCGGCGAGTTGTGCGACACGCTTGGCGAGCCCAGCGCGATTCGCTATTTTGGAGAACTACGCGCCGCTTACGACGCGTTGGCGGCGCTCGGCAACGAAGCCGGCGACGCGATCGGGTGGCGCAAATGCAGCCGCGTGATCGGCGCGATGAGCAGCGAGCACCTCACGCGTCTAACGCGCGAATACGAGCGGCGCGCGCGACTTCTCGGCGAGGAAATCGACGTACTCGATCGCACGCGCGTTGCCGACGAACTTGGCTCGCCGCTTTACGTCGGCGGTGTGCGCGTGATTGAAAACGGCGCTGTTCATCCAGGGCTGTATTATGAGTTCATGCTGCAACGTGCCACATCGGCCGGCGCGCGTATCGTCGGTCATACGGCAGTCACGCGCATCGAGCGCACCCGTGCCTGCTTCGATGTGCACACGGCACGCGGCGTCATTGCCTGCCGCGACGTGATGATAGCAACCAACGGCTACACCGATCGCGCGCTCGACTGGTTCCAGCCACGCCTCGCGCCGATTAACTCGTACATGATCGCGACCGAACCGCTCGACGATGCGACGTGGCGCGACATTCTTCCTTACCGCCGCACGTATCACGACAACCGCCGGCGCTCGCATTTCATGACGTTTTCGCCCGACGGCGCACGTCTGCTGTTCGGCGGCCGTACGGGCAACGATCCATCGATGACGCGACGCACGCTGGCCGCGCTCGCCGATGATCTCCGCTTTATTTTTCCAAGGCTCGCGGGGGTAACCATCACCCACGGATGGAGCGGTCGTTGCGCGGGTACGCGAGATCTGTTTCCCCATGTCGGCTTAAATCCGCAAGGCATGCACTACGCGCTCGGCTACTGCTTTTCGGGCAACGCAATGGGACCGTATCTCGCGCGCAAGGCAGCCGCGCGTATTCTCAATCGTCACGACGAAGCGCAGACGCTTTTTGATAACGGGCGCTTCCCAACCCTGCCGTTGCCTGCTCGCAATAGGTGGACGATGCCGTTACTGCTTAACTATTACGCGTGGGCTGACCGGCCGAAGGGACTTACCCGCGCGATCTAGCCCGATTGACGTTTGTTTTATGTTCTGCGAGGCACCGAATGAACCGCAACATCATATATCGGCGAAGCCGCCTTGCCAGCTGGGTGTTCCAGATCGGCGTCGTGGCCGGGCTCGTGGCCCTCGTCGTATGGTCAATGAGCACCGCGTGGCAACGCATGCACGCGCAGGGTATTGCTTACGGCTTCGGCGTACTTGATCGCGCGACGGGATGGCAGATTAGCTCGCCGTTTTTGGATCAAAGCGCCGAAGATCCGTATTGGTGGACGCTCCTCGTCGCTTTCGTCGACACGCTGGGCGCGAGCATGATGAGCATCGTGCTCGCGTGCGGGCTCGGTTTGGTGATCGGTGTCGGGATGCTTGCGCCGAACCGCGTGGTCGCACAGATATTTCGCGCCTACGTCGAGATTTTCCGCAACGTGCCGCTCGTGTTGCAGGCGCTGTTCTGGTACGCGACGCTGACGACCTTGCCAGCACCGACGGCGAATCCGCCGGCCTTGTTCGATGCCGCGTTCATGAGCAATCAAGGATTGTTCCTTCCGTCGGTGAGGTTCGGATCGGCAGGGCTCGGCTGGGCGTGGGCGATCACACTGGTTGCGTTGGGTGCATGCGTTCTCTGGCGACGTGCGGTGACTCGGCGGGGCGTGGCGACCCTCGCGCTGGCCGGCGTTGCCATCGCGCTGATCGCGTTGTCTGTCGTGCTGCTGCAAAGCGGACCGGTGGTCGTCGACCTGCCGCGTATGGCCGGATTCAGCTTTCACGGCGGCTGGAACGTGCCGCTAGAACTGATCGCGCTGGTGCTTGCCACCGTGCTGTTTTCCGCCGCCTACATTGGCGAAATCGTGCGCGGCGGCCTGCTGTCGGTGCCGCGCGGCTTGATCGAGGCGGCCCAGGCGCTCGGGCTGCCGGCGCACACGGTGTTCTCCGGCGTGCGCTTTCCGATCGCGCTGCGCTCGATGGTGCCCGCTCTCGGCAACATCTTCCTGTTCATTGTGAAGGCCACGGCGATCGGCAGTGCAATTGGTTATGCCGACGTTTATTCGGTGTCTGTGGTTAGCATCAGCCAGACCGGCCAAGCCGTCGAATTTCTGATCGCGATGATGATCGTCTACTTCGCACTGAATTACTCACTGACACTCGTGATGAACGCATTGAACCGCGCGATCGCCTTCAAGGGGAATCGTTGATGAATAAGGTCGATCCGCTTCCGCTGTCGGGCGACGCTACGCATCGGACGCCTTCGTCTGTCGGCGAAGGTCTGCCGCGACAGAACCGCGCGCTGCGCGGCCCATGCGACTGGGTACTGTCGACATTCAGCACGCTGGTCCTCGCGTTCGTGCTGTGGCGCGTGCTGTCGTGGGCCGTCGTGCATGGCGTTCTCGGGACGACGCCGCAAAGCTGTACGGACGCAACTGGTGCATGCTGGTCGGTGATCCGTGCTCGCTGGCGCATCATTCTGTTCGGCCTGTATCCGATGGAGGAGCAATGGCGCTCGGCGACCGCATCTGTGATCGCCGTGTGCACGCTCGCACTGGCGTGCATGCCGCGCATGTGGAGCGCCGCGCGCATGGTGCCGGTATGGCTGGGCGGCTACCTACTGTTCTTGTTGTTTATTCACGGCGGCGTGTTCGGTCTCGACGTCGTGACGTCGTCACATTGGGGCGGCCTCACGCTTACGCTCTTTATCTATATTACGGTCATCGCATTCGGTTTGCCCATTGCGATTGGTCTCGCGCTGCTGCGGCAGGGACGCTATCCGGTGTTTCGTCATCTGACAGCCTTTATCGTCGACGTGACTCGCTCGTTGCCGCTACTGACGATCCTGTTTTCCGCGACCGTCATCATTCCGCTGATGCTGCCGCACGCGCTTCAGGGCGACAAACTCGTACGGTCGCTGGTTGGCTTCACGTTTTTCTTCGCCTGTTACCAGTCGGAAATCGTGCGCGGCGGGTTGCAGGCGGTAGGACGTGGACAGGTCGAGGCTTCGCAGGCGCTCGGCATGAGCTATTGGCACACGACCTCGCTGATCACGCTGCCGCAGGCGTTCCGCGTTGCTATGCCGGCGACGATCAACCAGTTCGTCATTACCTTCAAGGAAACATCGCTGGTGATCATCGTCGGGCTCTTCGATCTGATGGCGTCGGCGCAGGCCGCCTATCACAGCGGTCAGTGGAGCGCGTATCACACGGAAGTTTATGTATTCGTTGCACTGATTTACTTCATCGGATCGTTCAGCCTGTCGAAGTACGGCAAGTACGTCGAGAAGCGTTTTCAAACATTACGCTAAGCGCGGAGTCCCCATGTCCCATCCGATAACAGTACCACCGGTCCGAGCGGACGGCATGACCGCGGCCGTCCAGATGAGCGGCGTCAACAAGTGGTACGGCCGTTTCCACGTGCTGCAGAACGTCGATCTGACCGTCAAAAGCGGTGAACGTATCGTCATTTGCGGGCCCTCAGGTTCGGGCAAATCGACAATGATCCGTTGCATCAACGCGCTCGAAGAACATCAGCAGGGCACGATCGTCGTCAATGGCGTGGAACTGTCTGGCGCGACGAAGAGTATCGAGAAAGTCCGACGTGAAGTCGGCATGGTGTTCCAGAGCTTCAATCTTTTTCCGCATATGACGGTGCTCGAGAACTGCATGCTTGCACCCGTGCGCACTCGCCGTCTTACAAAGGACCAGGCGCGCGAGCGGGCGATGCATTATCTCGAGCGCGTGAAGATTCCGAATCAGGCCGGTAAGTATCCGGGACAGCTCTCGGGCGGTCAGCAGCAGCGCGTCGCCATCGCGCGGGCGCTGTGCATGAGTCCGAAAGTGATGCTCTTCGACGAACCGACGTCGGCCCTCGATCCGGAGATGATCAAAGAAGTGCTCGACACGATGGTCACACTCGCCGAAGAGGGAATGACGATGCTTTGCGTCACCCACGAGATGAGCTTCGCGCGGCGCGTCGCGGACCGGATCATCTTCATGGACGCGGGCGCGATCGTCGAGGATCAACCGCCCGAGGCATTCTTCTCGAATCCGCTTCACGCACGTACCCGGGACTTTCTCGGGCAACTGATGCATTGATCTTTTAACGCAAGAAGGAATTTCACCATGAGCGACATCCAACGCTTTGATTTTCGCAAACGCATTCACATGAGTGTCGTTCACGGCGGCACCGTTTATTTGACCGGACAGGTCGGCACGGCAAACAAGCCGGCCGCCGAGCAGATGCAAGAAATTCTGGCAAAGGTCGAAGCGCTGCTCGCGCAGGTCGGCAGCAGCAAGTCGCGCATTTTGAACACGACCCTGATTCTCGCTGACATTGCGGATTACGACGCGGTAAACGAAGTGTGGGACGCGTGGGTCGACAAGGATAACGCGCCGTCGCGCTCGACCTTGCAGGCGCAACTCGCGTCGAAGGGCCTGCTCGTCGAGTTGATTGTTATTGCGGCGACGCGATCGGGCGAGCGATCCGTTTCAACGGGGGATACCCAATGAGAAAGCAGTTCATTGTGCCGCAGGGCACACATGCGGCGCCGACATACTCGTACGCAGTCAAGGCGGGTAACACAGTCTATCTGGCAGGCCACGTTGGTCGCGACGCGCAAGGCAAGGTCGTTGAGGGCGGGATCGAGGCGCAAACCGCGCAGGCGTTCGAGAATTTGAAACGCACGCTCGACGCAGCCGGCGCTACGCTGGCCGACATCGTCAAGCTAACGATCCACCTTACCGATATCGAGGCGATGGCGACCGTACGCGATGTGCGCGCGCGCTATCTGAAACCACCGATGCCTGCGAGCACGGCGGTCGAGGTCGCGAGACTCGCGCCGGGTGTGCTAATCGAGATCGACGGCACCGCCGTGATCGACGACGCATGATGTCCGCGCAATTAACCGTGCCGCAGCTTTTCTATTCGCCGGAAGCGTGCTCGCTCGCCGCGCATATCGCGCTCGAAGAAACGGGTGAGGCATTCGAGCCGGTGCGTATTGCGCTGGCCGACGGCGAGCAGCGCTCGGCCGGGTATCTCGCCATCAATCCGAAGGGGCGCGTACCCACACTGGTCGACGATGGGTTTGTCGTGACGGAATTGCCCGCAGTGCTGCTGTATATCGCGCGGCGGTTTCCGCACGCGAAGTTGTGGCCCGGCGATCCGCAAGGTGAGGCGCGTTGCGCCGAGTGGGTCGCATGGTGCGCGTCGGGTTTGCATGAAACGTTCGGGCATTTGCGGCGGCCCGAACGTTTCGCCGATAGCGATGCCGCCCGCCGTGAAGTCGCGGACAAGGGGCGGGTGTCATCGCGAGCCGTGTGGGAGATGGTGGAGCGCAGGCTCGCGGCGTCGAGCGATCAATGGGCCGCTGGTTCGCGCTATTCGGTCGCCGACGGATGTCTGCTCACGTTCTGGATCTGGGGCCGCGGGAAGACGCTTCGGTACGACATGCACCGCGACTTCCCTGTGTGGACGGCACTCGCGGCAGGCGTCGCGCAACGCGACGCTGTGCGCCGCGCGCTCGCGCGGGAAGGCTTGCCGCCGCCTTGAACATGGCAATCAGTTCGATTTCGTCGCTCCGGTAGGGGGCGACAATCCCTGAGGGTATTTCCGCACGCATCGTCGTCGCGGGGGCGCCTTTCTTTACGCCTAACAAACAGAATGGATGGAGATGAGGATGGCAACAAGGCAGATGAACGTTTGGTGCGTCGCGGCATCGCTCGCGATTGGCACGGCCGCTGTTGGCGTGCACGCGCAGACGATTGTGAAAATAGGCAGCGTCGCCCCGCTGACCGGCGGCATGGCGCACGTCGGCAAGGACAATGAAAACGGCGCGCGACTTGCGATAGAGGAAATTAACGCGCAAGGTCTCGTGATCGGTGGCCAGAAGATCACGCTGCAACTCGACGGTCAGGACGATGCCGGCGACCCGCGCCAGGCCACTCAGGTCGCGCAGAAACTCGTAGATGACAAGGTGGTGGGAGTCGTCGGCCACCTGAATTCCGGAACGACGATTCCTGCTTCGAAGATCTACAGTGATGCCGGTCTGGTCCAGATTTCGCCGTCGGCGACCAATCCGGTCTACACGCAGCAAGGTTTCCGCACGACATACCGGATGGTTGGGACCGACGCACAGCAAGGTCCGGCGCTCGCGAAATACATGGCGGAAACGCTGAAGGTCAAGACGCTCGCAGTGGTTGACGACTCGACCGCCTACGGCCAAGGCCTTGCAAACCAGTTCCAGAAAGGAGCCGAAGCCCTCGGTATCAAGGTGCTGTCACATGACGCGACCAACGACAAGGCGGTCGACTTCCGCGCGATTCTCACCAAGATCAAAGGGGAGAATCCCGATGCGATTATGGTAGGCGCGATGGACCCGACTGGCGGTCCGTTCGCGCGCCAGGCGCGGCAACTGGGCCTGCGCGCAAAGATTCTTGGTGGCGACGGAATGTGTACCGAGAAAATGCCGTTACTTGCCGGCGAGGCGGCTGATAACGTCGTGTGCTCGGAAGCGGGAAAAGCGCTTGAGGAAATGCCGCAAGGCGCGGCGTTCGCCGCGAAGTACGAGAAGCGCTTCGGCGAACCGATTCAAATCTATGCGCCGTTCGCGTATGACGCGGTGTACGTGATTGTCGACGCAATGAGCCGCTCGAACTCGGTCGATCCGGCCAAGATCCTCGCCGCGATGCCAAATACGGATTATGCCGGTGTCACCGGTCAGACAAGGTTCGATGCGCACGGCGATCTGTCGCACGGCGTGATTACGTTGTATACGTATAAAGCTGGCAAGAAGACAATTGTCGACATGGTGACACTGTGAGCTTATCAACTTCGTGGATCAACATCGACGCGCATGATGGCGGACGCTTCCAAGGCTTTCTAGCGCTGCCGCCGGCGGGTCGCGGTCCAGGGCTTCTCGTGCTGCAGGAGATTTTCGGTGTCAACGCGCACATCCGCGGCGTCGCCGAGCAATATGCGGCACAGGGTTTCGTCGTGCTTGCGCCGGACATGTTCTGGCGCATCGCGCCGCGCATGGAAATTGGCTATTACGGCGAGGACCGCGTACGTGCAAACGAAATCTACGACGAAGTGCTCGACAGGCCCCTCGCTGTCGCCGATGTCGGCGCGGCGGCGAAGCGGCTGCGGGCGCTCCCCGAACTGACTGGGAAGGTCGGGGCGGTCGGCTTCTGTTTTGGCGGCTGGCTGACTTTCGCCGCGGCCGCCGAGCACATGATCGATATCGGCGTGTCCTACTACGGCGGCGGCATTCAACATGAGCTCGACCATTGCGAGCGTATCGTCGCACCGATGCAATTTCACTTCGGCGAAAGCGATCCGCATGTGCCCCTCGCGCTCGCGGACGCCTTGAGCGACCGTTTTGCCGGTCGCGACGCTGAAGTTTATACGTATCCTGGCGCCGATCATGGCTTCAACTGCTGGGAGCGCGAGACCTATCACGCGGGCGCGGCCGCGCTCGCGCAAGAACGCGCGCTGCAGTTCCTGCGCAAGTCTTGGTGACATCAGGGCCGCCGCAATCGTGGCGGCCCGTCCGTTGCAGACCGAGTCTCCTGTTCGCGGACTTCGCGCCCGAACAGGAACTCGACATCCCGTCGCGCCCATCGCGATGACGGCATGAATGTCAGACGCGAAGTGTCATTGACCGCGTAGACCGGAACACGCGTCTACGATGTAGAGCACGACAGTTGCGCCTGACTGAGCCAAGAGCCTACTTCAGGTCAACGCGTGAGCGAATGAGACAACACAGCGCTTGACCGGCAATGGGTAGCCCGAGGATTCGCCAGCAACCGCGCCAAGGTTGCGTGGCCACTTTCGGCTCAAACGCGTCAGTTCCGCGGTCGCAGCATAAATTAATGCCGCCTCCGCTAAAGATTGAGTCACAGAACGCAGAGAAGAAGTGGCGGGTGAAGTGAAGATCGGGCGCCTTTTTACACACGCATGCTGCCACTCCTCAACTGATGGCCGCCCCAAGCCATCTACAGTGACGACCGTACTTGGCTTAGGCGAATCGACAGGAATGTGGGTGACACCAGCACGCTGCACGGAAATGGCCGCTTACTGCATTACAACGGACGTGGCCTGGCCACGCAGCCCATCACCTCAACGAGTCATTGTCTGAGACCGGAAGAATCGTCGCGGTACGGCATCGGTGATGCGATGGTGCTCCTGTCCGCAGGTTCAAGGGAGGCCACGAATCGGATGCTGGGCTAAAACGGGAGACGGGCTGACGGTATGCTGCAGTCGCTGTTTCGACTGCGAGACAACAAGTTCTACGGAACATGGATAAAATGGCTCCGCTATAATCCCTGCCATGAAATTTCTTCGGACATTGCTCCTCTTGTTGCTTTGCGCCGCGCTTCCCATCAGTGGGCTGGCGGCCAGCGGCTTGACTGGAGAATGCCCGATGCAGATGAGCATGGGCTCCGACGATAGTAGTGCGATGTCATCGGACATGCCTGGGTGCGAGACCATGAAATCCTCGCAAGCGGGAAAAGCCAAAGGCTTCTTCTGCAAGGTAACGGCGCAATGCCAGCTTGGCAGTCTGTATCACCCGGTTTCCACTACCAATGTAACCCGTCCGGCCGGACTATCCAGCCGCGTCGTGTTCCACTACGCATTGTCGCTCACCGTCCGTGAACCGGCCGGACTCTGGCGACCTCCTCGCACCATCTAATCCCTTGCTGACAGGTTCACCGCATCTGCGGTGAGGTCGTCCTGCGTCCAGGACGTGGATTCCCTGTGGGAGTCCGCCGTTGGGGTTAGAACATGCCTTTAACTATTGGCACGCCGTCATGCCGGCGTGCACCGCTGCGCGCGCGCTCGTTTTTTGCCGCGTGGATTTTCGCGAGTGTCGCTGCGAACGCTCAGGAAGCACCCGTCACGCTTGATGCGGCGCTCCAGTCCGCTACCGACCGCTCTGCCGCCATGGCGGCTACGCAGGCATCAGTGCGCGCCAGTTCGGAAGCCGCCGTCCGCGCAGGGCAGTTGCCCGACCCTACGTTAAAAGCCGGCGTCGACAATCTGCCTGTGACCGGGCAGCAGAAATACACCATTGGTCAGGATTTCATGACGATGCGCCGTATTGGCATCGAACAGGAATGGGTGTCGGGTGACAAGCGCCGGCTCCGGTCAGCATTGGCAAACGATGTGGTTGACCGCGAGCGGGCTGGCTACCTCAGCCAGCTCGTGAACACCCGCCAGCAAACGGCCACGGCGTGGCTGAACGCGGTCTATGCGAAGAAGGCCGTTTCGTTGCAGCAGGAACTCGTTGACCACATGACCCATGAACTGGACGCGACGAAAGCGTCTTATCGTGGAGCGAAAGCGACTGCCGCCGACGTGACACAGGCCCAGGCAATGCTCGGGCAGACCCAGGACCAGTTGCTCAAGGCCCGGCAGACGTTGCAGACCGCGCTCATCGGCCTGTCCCGCTGGACGGCAACGCCCGTTTCTGATGTGACGGGCGAGCCGCCAGCGCCACAGTCAGCCAACCTTGCGACTGTCATAGCCGCAACTCGAGAGAGCATCGACCCGGTGGAATTCAAACGTGAGATCAAAAAGCTCGATGGTGGCGCACTCAGTGACAAATGTGACGGCTATGGCGTGTTCACGAACTATCACACACTCGAGATTGACCTCTTCAACGATGGCTTTGCGGAACCGGTGATTCGAACGTTGCGAGAAAGCTCTTGGAGTGAGGAGCGCGCAGCCTGGATTGATGGCTGGGCGGACGACAATCACACCCTCGATGTTGAAAACTATCTCAAGCTGATTGAGGTGGTAGGGAAAGGTCGGTTCGCACAGCGCCTGGCCATGAGAATTGCCGGCATGAGGCCGCCTGGCTACATCGAGCGCGCAATTCAGTTCGTGGCGCAAAATGTCTGAGTCGGCCGCCTATCTGCGTGCGGCTGAGTCGTTGCGCGCGAACGCCGGTCAGTGGGCGGCCTATGAGTCTCGCGGCCATTGCGTCGTCCTTGCCGGTCCCGGCAGTGGCAAGACGAAGACGCTGACGACCAAGATTGCAAGAATACTTGCGGAGGATGTACAGGAGCCGCGCGGCGTTGCGTGCATCACGTACAACAACGAATGCGCACGCGAACTTGAAACGCGGCTCGACGCACTAGGAGTTACGCGCGGAAGCCGTGTGTTCATTGGAACAGTGCATTCCTTTTCGCTCACGCAAATCGTATTGCCGTATGCGAAGGTAGCGCGGCTCGGCTTGCCAGATGACTTCAAGGTCGCGACGCGAGGGGAGGCGTCGGCGGCACTTGAGCGCGCTCTGCGGAGGTCGAGGGTCAACGTCTCCAGCCGGCGTGACTGGAACCTTCCGATGAGCTTGTATCGCAGGTCTATCCTGAACCGCAATTCTGAGGAATGGCGGACCCGCGACTCCGAACTCGCAAGGCTCGTTGAGATACACGAGGAAGAATTGCGCTGGGCGGGCAGGATTGATTTCGATGACATGCCCTTACTTGCCGTTCGAGCGCTGCGTGAAAATCCATGGATTCAGCGCGCACTCTTTGCAAAGTATCCGGTGTTGGTTGTAGATGAGTACCAGGACTTGGGGCGTGCCCTGCATCGGATGGTACTAGGGCTGTGCTTCAGCGCCGGAATGCGCCTTTTCGCCGTTGGCGACATCGATCAGTCGATCTACGGATTCACTGGCGCTCACCCGGACTTGCTGGAAAATCTGGCTCAGCGAGACGATGTCGAAACGATTCGGCTCCAATTAAACTATCGCAGCGGAACCAGGATTGTGGAGGCCTCGGCGTACGCCTTGGGGCAGACACGCAATTATCGCGCTGTCGAGGGCGCATCGCGCGGCACGATATATTCAGCCGCTGCCGGGTGACTACGATACTCAGGCGGAATATCTTCTTGGTACAGCAGTGCGGATAGCGCTGGCCCGGCATCCCGGGCGCAGTTACGGTAGTGTTGCGATTCTGTATCCTGCCGCGTTTGTGGGCGACGCCATATCGCGCGTGGCCCGGGCGTCAAGCATCCCGGTGCTTCGAACTGACGCAAATGCCATATATCCTCGCTCAAGCCGCCTGATGCAATGGATTGAGCGATGCGCGCAGTGGTGTTGTGGAGGCTGGCGATCAGGAACACCGCGCTTCACCGCACTGCTGGACGAAGGACGCCGTATGTTTCCGGAGGCGCTTGCTGGGGACTCGCGCTATTGTTATTTCAGCAGACATTCCTGGGTGCGTTGTGGGAACGCAGAGACGCCGGGTTACCGTTGCACGCATGGCTGATCGACCTCAAGCGGTTGGTTCTTGAGAATCTGCTGCACTCGTCGCGGATCCTTCAGGACGAAGTCGAAATACTTAATGCTTTCGTCCGTCGTACCGACGATGGCGGTGACTGCGCGGAGATGCTTCTTGGAGAGTTCGCCGGGATGGTAGAAGGCGCTGAGTTCCTTACGCTGTCAACGCTACACAGTGCGAAAGGGAGAGAATTCCCGCTTGTATTCATGTTTGGTGTCGACGATGGTCGGCTCCCCCGGAGCCGTTCGACGGCCAGAGAAATCGCTGAGCAACGGCGCCTGTTCTATGTTGGATTTACGCGTGCGAAGGACGAGGTTCACATCATGCACACGCGCGGGTCGCCATCGCCGTTTGTAAGTGAACTTCGAGCCCGGCTGCAGGACAGCCAACAGAAATAACGGCGAGCGCCTACTGCGCGTTTGCTTGGCGTAGTCATTGCGGCGGTTCGACTCAAACGTGCATTTGATTGGTACGTCGCGAAGGCGCAGTTTACATCAGGAAAAGAGAGGAGAGCCCGTAGTTTCAGATGCGAGTTAGAGTAGCGTCCCCGCGTTATTCGATAACTTCCGCTCGGAGGGCCGTTATACCTTGCAAGCGGCCAAGCAGGTCAGGTTGGATCCGAGGGCCGGTTCGGGTCGATAAGAGCCCGTGATGCTTTCCTGAAGCAGCCATTCGCCAGCCCTATATTTGTTGCCGGCCACTGAATTAGCGCGGCCGGTCCTTTTTCTCGCGCCATCAAGATAACTCCTCTGATCTTGATGGTTTCATTGCTGAGTCAAGCTGGCATCTGGGAACGCGCCTGAAACGAGATCCTCGCTCCGACTTCGGCCGATTGAGTTTTCGGATGCCGATGCGCGTCATGCTGCGCGCGCCGTAGCACACGGCGGCGCCACAGGTCGTTGCAATGAATAGAAGATCGGTTCGGAGCACGGAACGCCGCGTTCCGATTGTCGCGAACATTCCGACCGCAACCCAAGCGATGCCACAGCGGATTGATGCTCGTCCGCTGCGTTTCTTTGCGGCAATTCATCCGTCAGTCGGATTTGCATAGTACGAGTGCGTCGCATGGCGCCCAGAACCGGCGGTTGCCTATCCTGCAATGCCGTGTTTTCAGTGCACATTCTGTCGCCCCGCGTAAACGTTCTGCGTTGAGGTTTCCGTCGCCGCGTAAACGTCCGTTCAGGCCCTGCACTATCATGTGCGAATGGGTGAGCAAGGGCGTTGCGTAGAGGTCTTCCTTCTGGAGTAAACGGCATGCGTGTGCCTGTGCGTTAAATGATGCGTAACCCGTGCGTGATGCTTTCGCGTTCAGGTGTCAATCACGTGCGTAAAGCGTGCGTGCCGTTGTGTGCATGTCTTGCGAATGGACACGCGTGTAACGTGTTCAGGGTCGGCACGGCTGCGTGCGTATCAGCTCGGCTGACGGTGTCGCAGGCTGTGCGCGTGACTGACGCATTGATGTTCGATTCGCCACGCTTGTGCGCGTCCTGAGTTCCCCTTGTTCGATGTGCATACGCTGCGTACTGTTGGTCGGCGTCCGTGGGTAACCGGGGACGATGCCGGTCGGACAGCATGCGTGTCAGGAGTAAGCCGGGATGCGTAACGGAGGATGTGTCGCACGCGTACGACAGACGCTGAAAAGTGCGTTGTTCTCACGGGTTCCCGTCGCTTCCCAGGTGTTCCCATGTGCGCTTGCCATGCGAAAAAAGGTGGTTGACGCGTGTGCGTGCTGTGCGCAGGATGGTGTGAAGGTGGTGCGTAACGGTGTGCGCAGGAGGGTGGACTCATGCCTGTCGTGAGGATCTATACCAGGTCGCAATGGGAGGCGTTCGCCCGCACACTCGATGCGCTACCTGAAAAGCCCGAGGCTGAGCGTGGCGTCACGGTGCGCGATGCGATGAAAGACATGCGCGCACGTGTACGCGCGGCACAGGCGAAGGGCTACACACTGGAGCAGATCGCGGAGCAGGCGAAACCGCACGGCATCGACATCACGGCGGGAACGATCCGCTACGCGCTGCGCGCAGCCGGGAAGGGCAACGGCGCTGGGAATGGCACACGCCCATCACCGGGCGCGCGTACGGCAGGGCAGGCTGGCGGCGCAGCGGTGCGTCAGCCCGATGTGCCGCCGCGCAGGAATCAGCTCCGCAAGGATGGGGGAAAGACCGTAACCAGACAACCCATGCCGGTGCAGGGCGCGCTCGGATTTGCGATCCGGCCCGACACCGATGATCTGTAAGGAGTCGCGATGAACACGACAGTCGACACGACAGTCAATCCCATCTATTTCGTTGGCGGCGGCAAGGGCGGTGTCGGCAAGAGCGTGGTTGCGCTTGCTCTCGTGGATCACCTGCAACGCCGGGGTGTGAATACCGTGCTGGTGGAAAACGATACGTCGAACCCGGACGTAATGCGCGCAGTCCATGACGAGATCGATTGCGCTTCTCTCGATCTGGACAAGGCCGGTGGCTGGATCGATTTCGTGAACTACTGTGACGGGCATCGCGATGCAGTCGTGGTGGTCAGCACGGCGGCACGCAACCAGGATGGGGTCACGCGATACGGCGCGACACTCGGCGGTACGCTTGATGAACTCGCACGGCGGCTCGTCGTGTTCTGGGTCATCAACCGGCAGCGCGACAGTCTTGAACTGTTGCGGCAGTTCAGCGATACATTCCCGGATGCGACGGTACATGTCGTGCGTAATGCCTACTACGGCATGCCTGAACGCTTCGTGCTGTATCAGGATTCGAAGCTGCGCAAAACTATCGAGGCGAAAGGCCGGTCGCTGGATTTTCCCGAACTGGCTGACCGGGTTGCGGATGACCTGCGCAGCCAGCGGCTGTCGGTACGCAAGGCCGTCGAGACGCTGCCCATCGGTCAGCGTGCGGAACTGCTGCGCTGGCGGGCGTGCTACGACGCGATGTTCGCGCAGGTGACCGGCGATGCGTGAGCGGCGTACACGGCGCGCCCACCCGGTTGATCCGCTCGAGCGGCTGTTTCTTGAGGTGAGCGGCGAGCCGCCGGACGACGCAAGCCTGCTGCGCATGCACCGCGTGTCGGCGGCGCTGAACCTGCGTGACAACGATGCGCTGTGGTCGGTGCTGGCGGTGCTCGAATACTACGTGCGCCTCTACGAGGCGATACCGGAGCGCATCCGGCAGGCGGGCGTGGTCGGCGTCGATGCGGCACGCGCCGAAGCGCAGGCGGCGACGCAGGCGCTGATGGCGCAGCATCGGGACGCGCTTGCACGCTGCAAGGAAACGATCACACTGGCGGAGAAGATGACCGCCGAGCACGAGGCGCGCTACCGGGCGGCACTTGCGGCGCTGAACGATGAGGCGCTCGCTACGCTCACCCAGCGGGCGGCGAACCGGATTGCGCGTGCTGCCGGAAACCGGCTCGTGGCGGCGACAGCGGTCGCGGCACGTGAACAGCGGCAACGGCTCGATGCGGCGCTCGTGTCATTCGAGCGGGTCGCCGTGCGGCGGTTCGCGAGGGCGTGCTACGGGCTGGTGGTGGGCGGACTGGTGGTGGTGATGCTGCTGGCGGCGGGTACGGGCGGGCTGGCAGGCTGGTGGGCAGGCGGCCATTGGGTCCGGGTAGACGGCCTGCCGTCTACCCGGACAGGCTACACCTCGCCGGGATCGCCTTCCGTCAGGCCGCAATGACCGGCGGAATCAGGGGCGGGTCCGAATCGCAAGATGCGGCCGCAACGAGGATGCCGAAGGGGCTTTCATGAATCACGAAGCGCGTCGGTCAGGGCTTGCCGTGCGCGAATCCCACCGGCGGCTCATCCTGCTGCCAATTTTTCAGTTCATCTGCTTCTGCATGACGGCGTCGGACAGGGCCAGTCCACAGGCCGGGCTGTTGTGAACTTCGTCGGTGAGGTGGCGACCGTGCGGCGAGCGTGACGACTGTCGGGAAAAAGTCCGGACGGTCTGCGTTTCGGCACCTGTCGTATTGGAGACCTGCCTTCGACCAGCACGACGCGGCGGCTCGCATGCTCCGCCGCGCCGCCGCGTTCATCGAAGGCGACACCGCCGAGGTATAACCCGTGCGGGCAGACGACTTGCCGTCTGCCCGCTTCAGGCGGATTCCCGCCCACCCTGTCCAGCCGGTTCCGACAAAAAGGCTTGATGTGCCTGCGAAACCACGCGTGAATGAAGCCGTCACAACCTGGCCGGGAGATCGCCGTGAACACTTCTGACCTGCCCCCGCCGCAAGGCAGCAGCTTGCCGAAATCGCCAAAAGGAAAGTTTGTGCGGAAACCCTCGAAACCCGCCACTCCGACCGGCTCGATTTCTACATACTGCAGTCTGGTCCATCAGGGCAGCGCTTGATGCGGCTTACCTGGCCGGTGTCGCTTGCGCGAAATCCGGTGCAGGATCATCGGAGTGCTCTAGCCTTCATCGCGGGCGCGCAGCAATGCCATGTCGTAATGGCGGCCATGTTGGTACTGCGTGCTGGTTGCTTCGACGGACGTGAGGAAAAGGTCAGGCGAACCCACGGCGCTGGTCGCGAGCACGACCATGCGGATATGGTTGAACATGACGGACTCTCCGGTTCAGGTGGGATGCGCAGGCGGCAGGGCGTGATGGGGTGCCGCTCCGCCTGCCTCGCCCCGTTGCCAGGGCGGGGGTGGGGTTACGCCGCGAGCGGGCCGGACTGCGCGGTGCTCACGGTGCCTATGCTGTCAGCGGTCGGGAAAGGCCACGGTGACTGCTCGCCAGCGGAGGCAGGCGCGGCGCACGCATCGGGCGGGGTGTCATTGACGTGTTCCGGGCCGTGACCGGCATCCGCTTCCGTGTCGGCGTCCTTGCCTTCCGGCGTTTCTTCCGCTTCGGCTCCGGTTTCCGCACCGTCGGTCTCGTTCTCATCCTCATCGTCGTCGCGGCTCTCCCATGAGGGTGCGGCAGGGATTTCCCGGTCGGTGAAGATTTCGGGCACCCAGGCGACTTTCGCGAGCCGCAGTTCGGCGGCTGCTGCAGCGTCAGCCTTCTTCATCCTGTCGAGGTCGGCTGCGGCCTTCGGCGATACGGCGGCAGCGACGACTTCGGCAATGCGCGCCTTGCTGACATGGTCGAAATACGTGGCGCGGGTGGGCGTCCAGTACCCGGTCATGTCGAGGTTCAGCGCACCTGCGAGCGCGTTGATTGCATGCGGCCTTTCTTCGCCCGCGATCCCGTC
>Ga0209796_10000238_pt1 | contig 50527 bp, 59 predicted proteins | sample AgamicOrSfrz_FD_187167 | JGI IMG/M metagenome (GOLD analysis project Ga0209796, IMG submission 187167) | Agave microbial communities from Guanajuato, Mexico - Or.Sf.rz (SPAdes) (version 2) | ecosystem: Host-associated > Plants > Phyllosphere > Phylloplane/Leaf | place: Guanajuato, Mexico...
ACATGAGTACCAACATAGACACACTTGCAGTTAATACGATTCGCACCCTGTCAATCGATGCGGTGAACGCAGCCAATTCAGGCCACCCCGGGCTTCCGATGGGAGCGGCTCCGATGACCTATGCGCTGTGGGCGAATCACTTACAGTACAATCCGGCAAATTCAAGCTGGTTTAACCGAGATCGTTTTATCTTATCAGCCGGTCATGGCTCAAGCTTGCTGTATAGCATGCTTCATTTAAGCGGATACAATGTATCAATAGAAGATTTAAAAAGCTTTCGCAAGCTAAACAGTAAAACACCGGGACATCCTGAATTTGGCCATACGGACGGCGTGGAAGCCACAACAGGTCCTTTAGGTCAAGGAATTGCAAATGCAGTCGGAATGGCAATGGCAGAAGCGCATTTAGCGGCAAAGTTTAACCAGTTAAAATTTCCTGTCATTGATCACTATACGTATACATTAGTAGGCGATGGTGACTTGATGGAAGGTATTTCTTATGAAGCGATGTCCATGGCTGGCCATATGAAGCTTGGTAAACTTATTGCTTTATATGACTCCAACGATATTTCGTTAGACGGAGAATTAAATCTTTCGTTTAGCGAAAATATCCAGAAAAGAGCGGAATCTGCGAACTGGCAGTATTTACGTGTAGAAGATGGAAATGACGTAGATGAAGTCACAAAAGCAATCGAAAAAGCGAAGCAAAACACCGAACAGCCAACGCTCATCGAAGTGAGAACAATTATTGGCTACGGAAGTCCAAAAGTAGCGGGAACAAATAAAGCGCACGGCAATCCGCTTGGAGAAGAAGAAGCAAAAGCAACAAAACAAGCCTACGGCTGGAAAGCTGAAGAAAATTTTTATGTTCCAGAAGAAGTAAAAGCCCATTTTGAAAAGCTAGAAGAAAAAGGAATGAAAGCAGAAGCAGAGTGGAACGAGCTGTTTGCTTCTTACCAAAAAGAACACCCTATGCTCGCTGATGAATTAGAGCGTGCCATCACGGGCGAAGCGTTAATTGAAGTAAATGATATTTTAACATTCTCATCAGAAAAAGCGATTTCGACTCGTGTTGCAAGCGGAGAAGCTATTAATTATTTCACTAAATCTGTGCCATCTATTTTTGGAGGCAGCGCTGATTTATCGCATTCCACGATGACGGACATTAAAGAAGAAGGCCCTTACGCACCTGGATATTTCGGTAACCGAAATATTTATTTTGGAGTACGCGAACATGCAATGGGAGCGGCCGGTAATGGAATGGCCCTTCACGGCGGTGTGAAGCCGTTTGTCAGCACATTTTTTGTTTTTAATGATTACTTGCGTCCAGCGATTCGTTTAGCTGCACTGCAAAAGCTGCCGGTCACATATGTGTTTACTCATGATTCCATAGCAGTAGGAGAAGATGGACCGACTCATGAGCCCGTTGAACATTTAGCTTCTCTTCGTGCAATTCCAGGGCTTACCGTAATCCGTCCGTCTGATGCAAACGAAACAGCAAGCGCTTGGGCTTACGCACTTCAGCAAGCGGAAGGGCCTGTAGCCTTAGTGCTTAGCCGTCAAAACTTGCCTGTGTTTGAAGAAACAAAACAAAATATCAACGACCTAGCTAAAGGAGCTTACGTATTAATCGAAACAAACGATAAGCCGGAGCTGATTTTTATCGCTACAGGTTCTGAAGTAGCACTAGCGGTCAGTGCTAAAACTCAGCTAGAGCGTGAAGGTATATCTGTACGTATTGTAGCAATGCCTAGCTGGGAGCTGTTTAACAAGCAGTCAAAAGAGTATCAAGAGCGCATCTTGCCTGAGTCTGTTTCAAAACGAATCTCTCTGGAAATGGGAATTTCACTTGGCTGGGAACGTTTTGTAGGACCAAAAGGAAAAGTGTTAGCTATTGACACATTCGGTGCTTCAGGAACGGGAGCTGATGTGATGAAGCTGTTTGGATTTACAGAAGAAAACGTAGTGGCACAAGCAAAAGAATTGCTAAAGGCTTAAATAAGAAGATGAAAAGATAAATAGAAGGAGCTGTTCACATGAAAGTAGGATTAGTTGGTTTAGGGAAAATGGGGATTAACTTAGGACAAAACTTATTGGATCAGCGTCATGACGTTGTAGCATTTGACGTAAATTCAAACGCAGTAGAACAAATGAAAGAGTACGGTGCTTCAGGAGTATCAAGCTTGCAGGAGCTTGTTCAGTCACTAGAAACACCAAGAGTTGTATGGCTGATGGTTCCTCATACGGTTGTTGATTCTGTTATTAGTGAAGTGAAGCCTCTTTTAGCTGAAGGAGATATCGTAATTGAAGCGGGAAACTCTCATTATAAAGAGTCTATTCGACGCTATAACGAGTTAAAAGAAAACAAAATCCGCTTTATGGACGTTGGAACATCTGGCGGAATGGAAGGCGCTCGTAACGGAGCTTGTTATATGATTGGCGGAGATCGTGAAGCATGGGAAATTGTTGAACCTATCTTCCGCGATACAGCTGTAGAAACCGGATATTTATACGCTGGAGAAGCAGGGAGCGGCCACTTTTTAAAAATGGTTCATAACGGCATTGAATACGGCATGATGGCTGCAATCGGAGAAGGATTTGAAGTTCTTGAAAAAAGCCAGTTCGACTATGATTACGAAAAAGTAGCGAGAGTATGGAACAATGGATCTGTTATTCGTTCATGGCTAATGGAATTAACAGAAAATGCGTTCTCTAAAGATGCTAAGCTAGACGGCATCAAAGGAGTTATGAACTCTTCTGGTGAAGGGAAATGGACGGTAGAAACCGCTCTAGACCTTCAAACAGCTACGCCGGTTATTGCGATGTCTTTACTGATGCGCTATCGCTCGCTTGAAGATGATACCTTTACAGGAAAGGTAGTTTCCGCACTTCGAAACGAGTTTGGCGGTCATGCTGTGGAAAAGAAATAACAAGTGAAATAGTGGGTATAGTAAAAAAAACTGATGGAGGAATGAAAAAATGAAATTTTTTATTGATACTGCAAACCTTGACGATATTAAAAAAGCATACAAATTGGGCGTTTTATCTGGCGTCACAACAAACCCTTCTCTTGTTGCAAAAGAAGGCGTAAAGTTTGAAGATCGTATTGAAGAAATTTTAAAAACTGTTCCAGAAGTAGAATCCGTTTCAGCAGAAGTGACGCCGGATGCCGAAACAGCAGAAGACATGATTGCGCAAGCAGAAGAACTAATCAAAATTAACGGCGGGGACCAAAATATTACGATTAAACTTCCAATGACACTCGCTGGACTAGAAGCGACTCGCTACCTTGCTAAAAAAGGTGTAAAAACAAACGTAACGCTTATTTTCACTGTGAACCAAGCGCTTTTAGCAGCCCGTGCAGGTGCAACATATGTATCTCCATTCCTTGGTCGCCTTGATGATATTTCAGAAGACGGCGTACAGCTTGTGGCTAAAATTGCCGAGTTGTTCCGCATTCAAAATATTGACTCTCAAATCATTGCGGCTTCTGTAAGACATCCGGACCACGTTACACGCGTAGCCCTTGCCGGAGCTCATATTGCAACGATTCCATATTCAGTAATCGAGCAGCTTGTTAAACATCCTTTAACCGAACAAGGAATTGAAAAATTTGCGGCTGATTGGAAAAATGCTGTTCAAAATTAAGTAAAAGATAAAGAACGTGCGCATTCTAGAAAAGAATGCACGCGTTCTCTCATAATATCCTTAAAGAGGTAAACACCATGAATACAGTAGATGCTAAGATGATTAAAACCCAATACGGTTCAGAGGTTTATGTAGATGATGTAGAGCATATTAACTTTAAAAGCCTTCATGCGCCGAAAGTTAACCAGCCGCTCTATCGCATTGAATTTGAAATTGGCTACTTTTTATTAAAAGAACACAGATATTACGAATACGAAAAAAACTATTTTTGGCTTGCAGTAAGTGAAGATTTTAGTAAGCTAATTATTCAAGAACCTGATATGGAAAGCTTATTTGGAGCTAAAAGCGAAGACGAAAGAAAGGCGACAAAAGAGCTTTTAAGTCAGTGGCTCATTCACACCGAGGCTTATAAAAAACAATTAAACCAGCATATTAATGACTGCAAAAAAAGTAATGAAACAAATGAGGGCATAACGGCTGTTTTAGAAAAATTGCTGAATATATCAGCAGCAGACATTGAACAAGCCCCGATTGAGAAATTAGCTGCCTCACGGGCATTTTAACTAAAAAAAGTGGATTAGCAGTCATAACATAAGAGATAAAAGGTGCTTCGTTTAACACGCGAAGCACCTTTTTATATGTCATAAAAAGCTGTTTCCTTTGGGGAAAATACATGGGTTAAATTATTTTCGTTACTTCAACAATTTAGTGAATCAATGTGTGCTTTTAGTAAGCTTAGAATGGAAAAGGAATTTTGAGGCTTCTACTTCCTTTGAATAGTTTTGCAAAAATTAAGCATAATACGACTGCAAACTATATTTAAGGAGATGGAAAAAATGAAAAAAGGGCTTATCATTGCTTCTTCAGTTCTTTTTCTTTCAGGCTTAGCTGCATGTGGAGGAAATAAAGACAACAACGCACTGGACAATACTCAAAATGACTTACGCAACACTTCTACAAACGACGGAGTTGATAATAATATCCCAATGGATAACACCGATCAGCCGACCAAGTCAGTTGAAGCAGCGCAAAATGTAGAAGATATGAAGGAAGTTGACGATGCATATGTGCTTCGCGATAATAATAATGCCTATGTAACGGTAGACCTAGCTGGAAATGACGCAGCGGACAACAACGATAATGGCAAGGTGAACACTGTAACGTATAACGGCGATACTTATCATGAAGTTTCAACTGATTTTGAACAAAAAATTGCGGACCGTGTAAGAGAAGCAGATAATAAAATCGACAAAGTATACGTGGCGTTTGTAAACACGGGCTTAGACAATATGAACAACAACAATAACGTACCTGGCGTAGATAAAAATGACAAGATGTATCGAGATGATGAAAAAGACAACAACCGTGATCCAGAAGATATTGTAGAAGATCCAAAAGATATGATGGACCGTAACAACAAAGATCAATAACATCAAAAAGGCCTCTGGATCACTAGAGGCCTTTGGTTCATTAACTAAGTTCAAGTAAAGAAATAAAAATCGGAAGAACACAGCAAGAAACGGCTGAAATAAAATCAAGCTCGTTCTGTTTTTTTGCAGAAAGCGTGAACTCCATCAAAATAATCGTCAGGATACTCATGAAAAGCGTTGCATAAAAAAGAAAATCGCGCTGACTTTCCACTAAAAACAACACCGCATTTAAAATCAAAATAACGGCATAAAGAAACTTAAGCAGCATGTGAAGCTGCATGCTGAATTTATTCTCTTGTTTGTAGCGCAAGATATAGACAAAAAAGAAAATAAATAAAGTTAATTGCCATGAGGCAGGAAGTAGCTGCTGCCATAGATTGTCCAAGAAACTCATTCCTCCTATAAAACAATGATGCATATATGTAACACACACGTTTTTATTTTAAAAGTGAAGAGTATCTTTAGGCAAGAACAATTTTTCTTTTTTTATTCTTTTTCTTATACAGGCTCTCAACATAAAAAAAGAACGGTCGCGATGACCATTCTTTTTACTTCACTTCAATTAAAACCTTCGTGCCGTCTGGAAACTCGTCTACTTGATGTGAGATCCAAGATCCGGCGCCTCGGTTGTCTGAAGGCTTTACATATTCAATGTCTGCACCGTTTCCGCCTTCTTCACAAAAGGCCATCGGAAACTCATCTCGATCGTAGCCGCTTTTAGTCGGAATGCCTTTTAAAGATTCACGGCGGTTTTCTTCAGCACCGTCTCGGTCGATTGTACAAACAGCCGATTTTCCTTTATCGATTGCATGTTGAATGTGCGCTGCAGTTTCAGGGTAACGATCAGCAGGGAAGGTAATTACTTCATCGTAGGAGGTATTCGTTGAAGAGTTCTGCTCTAACGGATTTCCTTCAATCATAACAATAACGGCTAATACTAAAATTAAAATACCAGAAACAATTTTTTTCAATCTGTAAAACTCCTTTATAAAACGTTTATCACTTTTATTTTAAAGTAATAAGAAAAAAATGTAAAAACATATAATGGAACTAGCTAGAATTCATAAGAAAAACATAAGTTCACGTACAGCTGCTGAACGTGAGCTTATGTCTAATGATGAGAGTGATGATGGTGCGTTTCGTTTTCAGCTGGCTGCAGTGAACGTAACTCTTCTTTCGATAATTTGCCTACTGCGACTTGCTGAGTAGGAAGGATGTGCTCACCGCGCGCGTTAATATCCGTTTTAATATAGTAAATACCATCCTCTTTAAAAGTTGCTTTTGCTTTATACATACTGCCGTCATAATGTGCCTTTGCTGTTTCAACTTTACCGGGAGCATCTTTTTTCCACACTTTAAACTGAACGATTTTGGCATCATCCACCGTTTTATTTTCTTGCATTACGTGCACTTCTAACATCTGTGTGCTCTGTGGCTCTATATTTTCAGGAAGCATCACATGCGCAGACAGAGGCTTTGGCTGCTTGTAGAGCTGGTCTGCGTTACTGTTTACAGAGCACGCGGAAAGTACAAGTGTACTGAGTATGACCAATCCGGGTATTTTCCATTTGTTCATTGTTACTGCACCTCACATCGTTTCATGCATCATGCGTTTAAAAACCGCTTCAATGCTGGAATTCGTTTGATGACAAAGAAATCTAAAAGCCACACGATAACTAAGGACAGTCCGACTAAAGGAAAGACGAGACCAAACACCACGATTATACACGTCACAATTCGCATTGCATTTCCTTCAGGAACTTTAGGAGCGCCTATGTCTTTAGCTGGTTTTCGTTTCCACCACAGTAAGGCTCCGCTGATGGCGATACCAGCAATTCCGATACAAATAATGAGGCCAATAAGCTGATTTATAAATCCAAACTGTGTACCTTTATGAAGCGTAATACCAAGTGCAATCAATTTTCCCATAAATCCATAGTTGCCGTACCGATAATCAGCTAACACAGCGCCGGTGTATTGATCAAGGTGAATGGTTGCCTCATCCTGAGCTCTTGGTGAAAAAACAGAGAGCGTATACACGCCTTGAGGTTCTTGCGGAATAGAAATGGTATAACCGTCGTGCATATGCTGTTCTTTTGCAATATCTACAATGTCATCAAGCGATAATTTTGTATATTGCGAAGCTGTGGAGCTTGGAACTTCTAACATTTCAGCTCCCCAAGGCACGTCCGCTACATCTTTTGTTTGTACGGTTGAAGTAGGGGCACTGCCTACCCAAATAGACGGAGGGTACCCCACGCCTGCGTTTGTGGCGATTTGCTGAAACGCATTGCCCCAAAGCCCTGACCACGGAAGGCCTGTTAGTACGAGAAAAAGCATACCGGCTGAAATCCAAAAGGCCGGTACCGCATGAAGGTCTCGTGCAAGCACGTTTTTACCTTTTGAAAAACGAGGAATCAGCACGCCTTTTATTTTGTCTTTTTTGCGCGGCCACCATAAAAAAGCACCGGTTACAATTAAGACAATCGCCCAACAGGCCGCAAGTTCTACGATACGATCACCCGCTGTTCCTGCCATTAACTCTCCATGAAATTCTTCAATTTGATTCATTAAGCGACTCGAATCATCCAGTTTTCCTACAATGTGACCATTGTGAGGATTAACAAAAATCGTATATGTATGGTCTTTTAATGAGATTCCTACTTCTGAAGAACGAGTGGAGCGCTCACTGGGCTTATACGTCAACACGTCAGCGCCTGGATACTTTTCCTTTACAGCCTGCACTTGTGCTGAAGGAGATAAGGACTGTGACTGAGCTTGAACATGATACAAGTCGTGGTACAGTCTTTCTTCAATTTGAGGCTTGAACAAATACACGCCTCCAGTAACAGCTAATATAAGAAGAAACGGAGTAAACACTAAGCCCGCATAAAAGTGCCAGCGCCATATGGCTTTGTATAGGCCTTGAGAACGCGCCGTTCTTTTTTTAGTTGTACTTGTTGTTTCTTCGCGCTTTTCCTGCATCATTTTTTCCTCCTTTTTACTAACGAACGTGCTTTTATTATAGAAGGAAAGGGAGAATTAGCCATCACTCCTGAGAGTGATTGTTGGGACTTATAAGAGGAAGCTGCTAATAAAAAAACAGCTCATGAAAGCTGTTAGTTCATTAAGCCGTTTTGAAACGCATAGCTTGTCAGCTGCACGCGGTTTTCTAAATGAAGCTTGCTTAAAATATTTTTCAAATGGCTTTTTACCGTGTGTTCAGAAATAAATAACTGCGCGGAGATATCGCGGTTCGACAGTCCTTTAGCCACTAATTGAAGTACTTCAAGCTCTCGTGCAGAAAGGGGAGTGTCGGGTTTTTTTATCGATGTTTCTTGCGGAAACTCTTTTAAAATTTGAAACGCAATTTCTTTTGACATAGGAACTTCATCTAAAGCGAACGCACGCAAATAATCGTACCACACTTCAGACTGCAGGTTTTTAAGCAAATAGCCCTGTGCGCCTTTTTTCAGCGCATCAAATAAATCCGTAATATCGTCTGAAACCGTGATAACCACAATTTTAACGTACGGAAACTGAAGCTTAATTTGTTTTGTCGCTTCCAACCCGTCCATCACAGGCATTCCAATGTCCATTAGGACGATATCAGGCATTAACTTTTCAGTCAGTTCAATGGCTTCTTGCCCGTTGGTTCCTTCGCCAACAATAATAAAATCTTCATATTCTTCTAAAATATCGCGAATGCCTTCTCTCGCATGAGCATGATCATCTACAATCAAAATACGAAACGGCTGCATTTACATAACCCCCCTTTTTAATGCTAACAATGGTTTGGTTCTGTTTTCGCTCAATGGAAAAGTCCCAGTTCATGTCCTTCGCACGATCTTTCATAATTTGCAAACCAAGACCGGACTTGAGAGAGTCGGACGTAAAACCTGTACCGAAATCTGTAATTTCACAAATCCATCCCCCGGCCGTTTCAGTGGCTGTAATCCAGATTTTATTCGTTTTTGCATGTTTGATTACATTCATAGCCGCTTCCTTTACACAAGCAAACAGCTCGTTTTTTTCTTTCCTCGACAGCGTTGTTTCTGACAGTCTCCAATCTAGATTTACATCTAGTAAATGAGTATGTGTTAAATCATCGACGTATTGATGAATGCTTTCGGTCCAGCTTTCGGAAGAGTCAGACGGAGAGTGCTTTAAATTCGTAATCGCTTGACGCGTATCGTCATGGACATGCTGAAGGGTTTGTTTCATCCGGATAAAGTCAGGATCCTGTTCTAATTTATTTTTTCTTCCGAACTTGTTCATTTTAACAGATAGGAGAAAGAGCGACTGTGCAATGCCGTCATGCAGTTCACGAGCTAATTTTTCACGTTCAATAAGTGCTGCTTTCTTTTCTTTTTCTTGTCTTAGTTCCTCTTGCATTTTTTCTAAAATAGAAAATAAATAGCGGACAAATACAAGCGTTACAAAAAAGACAAGGAGCGGAGAAAGCACATTTCCCATATCCATTGAGATGTAAGGGAGCAAAAAGGCATGACGAACATACTCCCAAAGCGCGATGGTCAGAGTTGGAAGAAGCAAAATCAGCCATTTAATTTGTCTATATTTCACGGTATCCCTTCTTTCGTCCATAAAATGTGTCTATATTTTATCATTTGAGCGGAAAATTACTAGAGGAAAGAAGAGAAATCACTCTTAAGAGTGATTAGTACCGCCCCTAGCTGAACGGATAAAAGTAATGGAAAAAAGTCTCATCTGCAATATCATACAAGAAAAATTTTTGAGTGAATGGTATGGTTAAAAAGCTTAGTATGTGACAAGGAGGGGTCATTGATGGTAAAAGAAATTCGCACGGCGCATGTTGACGCCGATTTACATATTGAAGCTTATCGTTTTAAAGGGATTATGCAAAAGTTTCCTGCTCATTTTCACGAGTATTATGTGATTGGATTTATTGAAGAAGGTCAGCGTCATTTAATTTGCCAAGGCAAAGAATACATCATTAATCCAGGAGATTTGCTGCTGTTTAATCCGTATGATGTCCATAGCTGTGAACAAATAGACGGCAAAACGCTTGATTATCGCTGTATTAATGTGACGCCAGAAGTGATGAAAAAAGCTGTTTTTGACATTAACGGCAGTGAAAGTCTTCCGCGTTTTAACAGCAGCGTGGTGCAAAGAAGTGATGCTGTCTCTAGTTTAAAAGAGCTTCATTTGCAAATTTTAAATGGTGAACGTGAGTTTAAGAAAGAAGAGTTATTTTTATATTTGCTAGAAGAACTCATGCAGGATCATTCAAATCTTTCTTTTCTTTCGTCAGCCGTTGACACGTCCCATGAAATCACAACAATCTGCAGCTATTTGGAAGACAACTATACAAACAAGATCACGCTGGATGAGTTAAGTCAGCTAATTGGATGGAGCAAATACCGGCTGCTGCGCTCTTTTACAAAGCAAAAAGGAATTTCTCCATATAGCTACTTGGAAACAATTCGAATCAATCAGGCTAAAAAGCTGCTAGAACAAGGAAAAAAACCGATTGACGTATCTTTTTTAACGGGATTCAGTGATCAAAGTCATTTGACTCGATTTTTTAAAAGTCAGGTTGGGCTAACACCAAAACAATACATGAAAATCTTTGAAAGTGAAAAGAAAACAGGATGCTAGTAATAGCTTAAAAGGGAGAGAAGAGCTGTGGATCATTTAGCTGCTTACATGCTGATGGCATTGGTCATGTCCATGATACCTGGTGCTGATACAATTCTTATCATGAAAAATACGCTTCATCACGGAGCAAAAGCAGGACGTTTTACCATACTCGGCATGGCTACAGGCCTCACGTTTTGGACGTTAATTGCTGTGCTTGGCTTGTCTGTTGCTATTGCGCAGTCGGTGTATCTGTTTAACACGATTAAATACATAGGGGCAGCGTACTTATTTTACTTAGGTATCAGAATATTTCTGACCAAAAATACGCTCTCATTAGAGGCCATTTCAGAAGAAATAAAAACTGTAAAGTCTTCATCTAATCGCTGCTATAGAGAATCATATATGCAAGGGGCTCTTAGTAATTTTCTTAATCCTAAAACGGTATTAGTTTATATTACGTTTATGCCACAGTTTATTAACTTGGATGCACACACAAATCAACAGCTGCTGATACTCGGTTTTATTCTGACGCTTATAGCAGTAGGGTGGTTTTTAATCTTGGTGTATGTAATAGATTACGTGAAAAGGTGGCTTAAAAAACCGGTGTTTCAAAAAGCCTTTCAACGATGCAGCGGAGTGCTGCTGATTGGTTTTGGGATAAAAACAATAGTGTAATCGCAGTTAGTAAGTAAAAAAGCCTTATTGAAAAATAAGGCTTTTTTTACGTTTAAAAACACGTAAACGAAACAATTTGTCGTGTATCCACACCGAAAATGGTCCAGAAACGTCCATTCCATCTAAATCCTGCAACCGATCGCGGGCCTACAAAAATAGGAAAATACCAGAAGCTAGAGCCGTTTCTAAGCCATATGAACGTGTTGCGGAATAGACATAGAGAAATGGCTCCTGGATCAACGGCAAATGGAGTTGCCGTTTGTTGAGCCGGAATAAATGCCGGCGGAGGGGAAGTTGGGGCTTGCTGGGGGCTAGGTGTAGGTAAACCGCCTGGTGGTCTAGGTGGACCGGGCGGGAGTTGAGGTCCAGGAAATCTTGTCGGGTACAAATAAAAATCCATGTAGTTAATGTCCATTTTTTAATCACCTCTATTTTTTATCACTATTTTATAAAGTATGAGAAAGCTGCCTAAAGGGATTGAGCAATTACAGCGTTTTTTACATAGGTCTTTTTTATGAAGAAAAGTTTGGTTCCTAAGTCGGAAATAAATTCCTTCATGAACTCGATAAAAGCTGAATAGGATAAAACAGAGTGTGTTTTTAGAGGAGGACTTTTCATGGATAACAATCCAAAAAAGATGTTTACACCGGTTAAGACCTATCAACCTTTCCACAGTATCTATGATCCTTGCCGGCCGATAGGAGTTAAATATTATTCTACGCCGCCTCAATTATACATGGGATTTCAGCCGCCGAATCTGCAGCAGTTTTCACCGAAAGAAGCGCTAAAAAAAGGAACGCTGTGGCCGGCTTTTTGGGACTACTATGAAAATCCATACAAAGATAAGAAGAGGGATGAAGAATGAAAAATCTACCTCCGGAGTACTATCAGGATTTAGAAGAAATACAGGCGATTGATTTTGCACTAGTAGAATTAACGCTGTATTTAGATACCCATCCAAATGACCAGCAGGCTATGCAGCAGTTTAACGAATACGCGCAGCAGGCTATGCAGTTAAAAAGAAATTTTGAAACAAAGTACGGGCCGCTCCAGCAGTATGGAAACAGCTATACCGACGGAAAGTGGAGCTGGGGAACAAGCCCTTGGCCATGGCAAATATAAGCAGATAAAGGTGGGAGCTATATGTGGGTGTATGAAAAGAAATTGCAGTATCCAGTGAAAGTAAGCACATGTAATCCAACGCTTGCCAAATATTTAATGGAACAATACGGGGGAGCGGACGGAGAGCTTGCGGCAGCACTTCGGTATTTGAATCAGCGCTATACGATTCCCGATAAAGTGGTTGGACTGCTAAACGATATCGGGACAGAAGAGTTTGCTCATCTTGAAATGATTGCTACGATGATTTATAAGCTAACAAAAGATGCAACGCCAGAGCAGCTGAAGGCAGCGGGATTAGCAGAACACTATGTGAACCATGATAGTGCACTTTATTACAATAATGCTGCTGGGGTTCCGTTTACAGCTACTTATATACAGGCAAAAGGAGATCCGATTGCAGATCTTTATGAAGACATAGCTGCAGAAGAAAAAGCAAGAGCTACATATCAATGGTTAATTGATATATCAGATGATCCCGATTTAAACGACAGCTTACGATTTTTACGAGAAAGAGAGATTGTTCACTCACAGCGGTTCCGTGAAGCCGTGGAGATTTTAAAAGATGACAGAGACAGGAAGAAAATCTTTTAACTAGTAAAAAAACATCCTCCTTGGCGAATGCAAACGAAAGGAGGGATGTTTTTTGTTGTGACTGCGTTGATTATGCGCTAGAACTGCAGTGACAAGAAACAACCTTTAATTTCCCTTCAACATCTTTCCAAACTCGCGTATAGCTGTATTCACCTCCAATAGATTCACCGGTTGCCAGTGCCCCATTTAACGCTACTTTTGTAACGGTAACGGCAAGTTCTTGAAACAGTTTAACTTCTTGTTCCAACACTTCCATGCCCGCTATATCAAGACTTTTTGAACGATGAACATTTATATCTTCTTCTTTTGACAACCATTGCCCAAGGTGATTCACAAAAATAAGCTCATCTGAAAGTAATTCTTCTAATAGCTCTATGTTATTAGAAAGCATGGCTGAGCGAAGCATTTCTTCGTATTCTATAACTCTTGCTTGATTCATTTTTAATCCTCCTTTACGCCTTGTGTAACTCTTTTCTATTTCCACGTTGCTTTTCCTTTAAACTTCTTTCCTTAATAAGTCGTGCTAAATTATGTTAATAGAGGGGATAAGTGGACTAATTTTCTGTAAGCACTAAAGATTCTGAAAGACTCTGTTAATTACCTTTAAATGGTATAAAATTAGAATAAAAGAACCTTTTCTTTCCACTTTTCTAGTTATCTTTTTACTATTAAGATGCAATTTTTTATACTTGTAATTGTAGCGGAATGAACGTTCATTCCGTTTTTGAAAAGAGGTGATAAAGTGGAATCTACTCCAACAAAACAAAAAGCGATTTTTTCTGCTTCGCTTCTGCTGTTTGCAGAAAGAGGATTTGATGCAACCACGATGCCAATGATTGCAGAGAATGCCAAAGTAGGAGCAGGAACAATTTATCGCTACTTTAAAAATAAAGAAAGCCTTGTAAATGAATTATTCCAACAGCACGTAAACGAGTTTTTACAGTGCATTGAAAGCGGCCTGGCAAACGAGAGAGATGGATACCGAGATGGGTTTCATCATATCTTTGAAGGTATGGTGACATTTACTAAAAACCATCCTCGTGCTCTTGGATTTATTAAAACTCATAGCCAAGGAACTTTTTTAACGGAAGAGAGCCGCTTAGCATATCAAAAGCTGGTGGAATTTGTTTGCACGTTCTTCAGAGAAGGACAAAAGCAAGGTGTGATTAGAAATCTTCCTGAAAATGCGCTAATTGCTATTTTATTTGGAAGTTTCATGGAAGTATATGAAATGATTGAAAATGACTACTTATCTTTAACTGATGAACTTCTTACCGGTGTAGAAGAGAGTCTGTGGGCAGCACTTAGCAGACAATCATGAAACTTAACAAGTGAAAGAGGGATAACATGACAATTAAAGAAATGCCTCAGCCAAAAACGTTTGGAGAGCTTAAAAATTTACCGTTATTAAACACAGATAAACCGGTTCAAGCTTTGATGAAAATTGCGGATGAATTAGGAGAAATCTTTAAATTCGAGGCGCCTGGTCGTGTAACGCGCTACTTATCAAGTCAGCGTCTAATTAAAGAAGCATGCGATGAATCACGCTTTGATAAAAACTTAAGTCAAGCGCTTAAATTTGTACGTGATTTTACAGGAGACGGGTTATTTACAAGCTGGACGCACGAAAAAAATTGGAAAAAAGCGCATAATATCTTACTTCCAAGCTTCAGTCAGCAGGCAATGAAAGGCTATCATGCGATGATGGTCGATATCGCCGTGCAGCTTGTTCAAAAGTGGGAGCGTCTAAATGCAGATGAGCATATTGAAGTACCCGAAGATATGACACGTTTAACGCTTGATACAATTGGTCTTTGCGGCTTTAACTATCGCTTTAACAGCTTTTACCGAGATCAGCCTCATCCATTTATTACAAGTATGGTCCGTGCACTGGATGAAGCAATGAACAAGCTGCAGCGAGCAAATCCAGACGACCCAGCTTATGATGAAAACAAGCGCCAGTTTCAAGAAGATATCAAGGTGATGAACGACCTAGTAGATAAAATTATTGCAGATCGCAAAGCAAGCGGTGAACAAAGCGATGATTTATTAACGCATATGCTAAACGGAAAAGATCCAGAAACAGGTGAGCCGCTTGATGACGAGAACATTCGCTATCAAATTATTACATTCTTAATTGCGGGACACGAAACAACAAGCGGTCTTTTATCATTTGCGCTGTATTTCTTAGTGAAAAATCCACATGTATTACAAAAAGCAGCAGAAGAAGCAGCACGAGTTCTAGTAGATCCTGTTCCAAGCTACAAACAAGTCAAACAGCTTAAATATGTCGGCATGGTCTTAAACGAAGCGCTGCGCTTATGGCCAACTGCTCCTGCGTTTTCCCTATATGCAAAAGAAGATACGGTGCTTGGAGGAGAATATCCTTTAGAAAAAGGCGACGAACTAATGGTTCTGATTCCTCAGCTTCACCGTGATAAAACAATTTGGGGAGACGATGTGGAAGAGTTCCGTCCAGAGCGTTTTGAAAATCCAAGTGCGATTCCGCAGCATGCGTTTAAACCGTTTGGAAACGGTCAGCGTGCGTGTATCGGTCAGCAGTTCGCTCTTCATGAAGCAACGCTGGTACTTGGTATGGTGCTAAAACACTTTGACTTTGAAGATCATACAAACTACGAGCTGGATATTAAAGAAACTTTAACGTTAAAACCTGAAGGCTTTGTGGTAAAAGCAAAATCGAAAAAAATTCCGCTTGGCGGTATTCCTTCACCTAGCCCTGAACAGTCTGCTAAAAAAGTACGCAAAAAGGCAGAAAACGCTCATAATACGCCGCTGCTTGTGCTATACGGTTCAAATATGGGAACAGCTGAAGGAACGGCGCGTGATTTAGCAGATATTGCGATGAGCAAAGGATTCGCACCGCAGGTCGCTACCCTTGATTCACACGCCGGAAATCTTCCGCGCGAAGGAGCTGTATTAATTGTAACGGCGTCTTATAACGGACATCCGCCTGATAACGCAAAGCAATTTGTCGACTGGTTAGACCAAGCGTCTGCTGATGAAGTAAAAGGCGTTCGCTACTCCGTATTTGGATGCGGCGATAAAAACTGGGCTACTACGTATCAAAAAGTGCCTGCTTTTATCGATGAAACGCTTGCCGCTAAAGGGGCAGAAAACATCGCTGACCGCGGTGAAGCAGATGCAAGCGACGACTTTGAAGGCACATATGAAGAATGGCGTGAACATATGTGGAGTGACGTAGCAGCCTACTTTAACCTCGACATTGAAAACAGTGAAGATAATAAATCTACTCTTTCACTTCAATTTGTCGACAGCGCCGCGGATATGCCGCTTGCGAAAATGCACGGTGCGTTTTCAACGAACGTCGTAGCAAGCAAAGAACTTCAACAGCCAGGCAGTGCACGAAGCACGCGACACCTTGAAATTGAACTTCCAAAAGAAGCTTCTTATCAAGAAGGAGATCATTTAGGTATTATTCCTCGCAACTATGAAGGAATAGTAAACCGTGTAACAGCAAGGTTCGGACTAGATGCATCACAGCAAATCCGTCTGGAAGCAGAAGAAGAAAAATTAGCTCATTTGCCACTCGCTAAAACAGTATCCGTAGAAGAGCTTCTGCAATACGTGGAGCTTCAAGATCCTGTTACGCGCACGCAGCTTCGCGCAATGGCTGCTAAAACGGTCTGCCCGCCGCATAAAGTAGAGCTTGAAGCCTTGCTTGAAAAGCAAGCCTACAAAGAACAAGTGCTGGCAAAACGTTTAACAATGCTTGAACTGCTTGAAAAATACCCGGCGTGTGAAATGGAATTCAGCGAATTTATCGCCCTTCTGCCAAGCATACGCCCGCGTTATTACTCGATTTCTTCATCACCTCGTGTCGATGAAAAACAAGCAAGCATCACGGTCAGCGTTGTCTCAGGAGAAGCGTGGAGCGGATATGGAGAATATAAAGGAATTGCGTCGAACTATCTTGCTGAGCTGCAAGAAGGAGATACGATTACGTGCTTTATTTCCACACCGCAGTCAGAATTTACGCTGCCAAAAGACCCTGAAACGCCGCTTATCATGGTCGGACCGGGAACAGGCGTCGCGCCGTTTAGAGGCTTCGTGCAGGCTCGCAAGCAGCTAAAAGAAAAAGGACAGTCGCTTGGAGAAGCGCATTTATACTTCGGCTGCCGTTCACCTCATGAAGACTATCTGTATCAAGAAGAGCTTGAAAACGCCCAAAATGAAGGCATCATTACGCTTCATACCGCTTTTTCTCGCGTGCCAAATCAGCCAAAAACATACGTTCAGCACGTGATGGAACAAGACGGCAAGAAATTGATTGAACTTCTTGATCAAGGAGCGCACTTCTATATTTGCGGAGACGGAAGCCAAATGGCACCTGACGTTGAAGCAACGCTTATGAAAAGCTATGCTGGCGTTCACCAAGTGAGTGAAGCAGACGCTCGCTTATGGCTGCAGCAGCTAGAGGAAAAAGGCCGATACGCAAAAGACGTGTGGGCTGGGTAAATTAAAAAGAGGCTAGGATAAAAGTAGTTTAGTTGGTTGAAGGAAGATCCGAACGATGAATCGTTCGGATCTTCCTATTGGTAGAGTAAACGTAGATTTCATCTATTTAGTGACTTGTAGCGGTTGATTGGAGGGCAAGGTGAAGACTCCAATCAACCGCGGTGTCACATGCAAGCCATACGAAATTCATTTCTCCCATTTATTCGTCTTTTGTCCCCACTTCATTTTTATAGCGCCTTAACGTTTCTTCTGCGTGACAGCAGATTTTTTCAATTAGCTTCTGAGGTTCTTCAATAAAAGCATGAGCCCCTAAGGTATAGAAAAAAGAAGCCATGTAGTTCAATTCATTTCCATCAGTTATTGTATCGATGTACCCATTTCCATCACGCGCCACCTTCACATGATTTTCAAGCCATGGAACGCCTTTACACTGACGAACCCCTTCGTGTGTCAAGGTTACTTTTAACGAAATTGGCTGTGAGTTTACCGGTTCTGTTTCAAGCCATTCCTTTAACGTAAGAGACATATTTTTGTCTTTTTCTAGAACTTTTAACGAGTGAATACGATCCGCTCGAAACAATAATACTTTTTGCTTATTGTAAGAATAAGCAGGACAGTACCATAAACCGTTATGAGCATAAATTCCAAGGGGTTTGACTTCTTTTCTTGTTTGACCCGCCTTTGAATCATAAAGAAATTCAATATATTTTCCTGCAAGGCTTGCTTCTAAAAGCGCTTTTAAATAAGGAGTGTCAAGGTTTCTTTTAGGATTCCAAAACGCAATATGAGCACTCATTTTATCTACTTTTTTCTTTGTTTCCTCAGACAGGTACACATAAAATTTTTGAAGAGCCGCATGAATTTCTGCATCAAACGGAAGGTCATGATAATACTGCAGAGCTTGATAAGCAAAAAAGATAGAAATAGCTTCTTCTTCTGTAAACAAAATAGGAGGGAGAATACGATTTTTTAGCACTCTATAGCCGCCGCTCCGTCCTTTTTCACTGTAAAGAGGCAGTCCTAATTCACTTAAGTCCAGTAAATAGCGCTGGACGGTCCGCACGGAAAGACCAAATTCCTCCGCTAGTTCTTTTGCCGTAAACGTTCTTTTTGTATTAATAAACATGAGCATATCAACAAGCCGTCTAGACTTAGCCATTTATTTTCACCTTTTTCTTTTAATATGACAAAAAAATATGACAAAAAGTGTCGTATTAAGATGATATCATACAGAAACAGTAAAGTTGAAAGGAGAAAAGGCAATGAAGAAAAAAATCGTCGTATATATTGCGGCAAGCTTAGACGGATATATTGCAAGAGAAAACGGAGAGATTGACTGGCTGGAAAGTGTAGAAGGAGAGGGAGACAACGGCTACGAAGATTTTTATCAAACGTGTGATGCGGTCGTTATGGGAAAAGCTACGTACGACCACGTGCTGAAGCTCACACCTGAGTTTCCGTATCTCGATAAAAAGTGCTACGTGTTTAGCCGCTCAGCTCAAGGAAAAGATCAATATGTCGAGTTTATAAACGAAAGCGTGGCGTCATTTCTCAACAACCTCAGTCAAGAAACTAAAAAAATATGGCTGGTGGGAGGCGCTGACATTCTCGCTGATTTCTTAACAGAAAAGAGGGTGGATGAATTTATTATATCGATCATTCCCGTTTTGCTTGGGGCTGGTATTCCGCTGTTTAAACGAGGAATTCCCGAAATGAACTTGAAGCTTACCGATATAAAACAGTACGGGCAAATTGCTCAGCTTTATTATGAAAAAGAATAAGCTTTTCGTAATAAAAACTCTTTCTGCAGTGTCAGTGTGCTCAGCGTGTATTTAACATCCAGCTATTGTTATTTTAGGGACAGTGACATCAAGAGCATCCTTTTTTCATAGTATATTTTTGGGGTGAAAAAATGCCAAGAGTAAATTATCGAGATTCAGACGTTGCTTTAATGGCAAGGATGATGAGAGCAGAAGCTGAAGGCGAAGGAAAACAAGGAATGCTGTATGTTGGAAATGTCATTGTAAATCGTCTTAAAGCAAACTGTTTAGATTTCAAGAATTTAAGATCCGTTCCGCAAGTTATTTATCAGGTACAGGGAGGCAACTATTCGTTCGAAGCTGTTCAAAAAGGAAACGTATTTTATCAAAGAGCAAGAGGTGTTGAAAAAAGGTTAGCCAAAAAGAATTTGGATTATTGGAGAGAACACCCGGGGAAATATGCACTGTGGTACTTTAATCCATCCGCTCCATGCCCTCCAACCTGGTACGGTCAACCCGCTTCTGGTCAATACAAAAATCACTGTTACTACGAGCCAAAGCCCGGAACATGCGCTAGCGTTTATAACGGATAGATAGCTTAGAAAATATGCTGCATTCTCAAAGTCAGGCCTCAAATCCAAACCTTTAGCTGCAGGTGACAAGGTAGTCGTTCTTCATATAATAAGAGAAAGCCCTCTTTTAATAAAGGGGGCTTTTGCTAATTGATGCATTTCTCATTTTGCTTCAAATTTTATGTTTTTACCAGCAGCAAATTCGGACTGATCCTTCGCTTTTGTATCCTTTACCACCCAGGACGTCTTTACCTTAGCTGCTGATAAAATTTCTTTAATTTGCTTATCGTTTAAGCCTTTCGTATAAAGGACAAATTCTCTTGTATAGATGTTTTTATTTTCTTGCTCTTCATCTGCACCGCTGCCAAACCAATATCTTATTTGCTGATCGTCTTTGATGTTATTAAAAGCTTCTTTATAGTTAGGTAGCTTAACTTGAATATTCGACAGGTAATCCGTGCCGCGTAAGGTAAGGATCATATGTACTTTGTGAAAATCTTTTTTTGAAGGGCTTGTTAACCCGGATGTTCCAACTTCACTAAATTCTTTTTTCGTCAGCGGTTTAACTGTAGTAGAAACAGAAACTTTTGGATCTGAATTATTTGTCACAACGTCTTCGGTACTGCAGGCACCTAAAATGAACAGCGTTAAAAGAGTATAGACTACTCCAAATGCTTTTTTCTTCATGCTCGTTCTCCTTTGTAATTGATAGATAATGGTACTCATTCGCTATGTTCATTGTATTTACCTCCATTTGTTTCAATGTCATGATTAATGAAGAAAAGTATAGAAACATTAAAAAGAGAAATGCCGAAGCATTTCTCTTTTGGTTCTATGAATCTGGATTAAGCGAAGTATGCGTATACTCCGGCATACGCTCTTCTTTTTCCGTTAGCTGAGTATCGGGGCTTTGCTGCTCTTGTGAAATAGGAGACAGCGTAGATTTTTGTTCAGGATTCATGTTTGTTATTCCTCCTTATATAAAGTGAGCTGTTGATCAAGTTTATACGTTTGCTAATCTTGCTATTAATTTGCGTCATATTGTAAAAAATATACAAATAAAACGTACATAAATTAAAAAATAGTATAAAATACCATGATTATTTTTGTTTTAATACGGGTAGAGTTAAGTACATTACTTTTATCCATTGATGAATGAACACACATACATAAAAAACAAAGGGAGTGGAGAAAGATGAGAAAAGAAGAGCAGCCGGTATTATCTGATTTTATTGAAAAGGACCAATTTGAGTTAAATTCATATTTAACCTCTTTACTTGAAACGACAAGTGAAAAGAAAGAAAATCAAAGTTGATGAATTGAAAACATAAAGGGCTACTTTCCATGTGGAAAGTAGTTTTTTCATTTGCGAACTTGATATACTTATTAGACAACGAGGTGAGAAAGATGAACAAAAGAGACGTGGTTTCGAGAAGTATTTTAACAAAAGCGACCGGCTTTTTAGCATCTGGTTATACTCATAGTTTAAATCCGTATGCCGGATGTGCATTTTCCTGCAAATTTTGCTACGTGCGAGAACTGCCAATTCAGCGTTTTAAAGAGATGGAGTGGGGGACATGGCTAGAGCTTAAAGTCAACGCAGCTGAAGTCTATCAAAAAGAAATACAAAAACTGCGAAAAAAAGAGCAGCCGGTGCGCATCTTTATGTCTTCAGCGACAGATCCCTATCAGCCTGCTGAGCGTAAAGCAGGCATCACACGTGCCCTTTTAGAAACGATGATCAATCATCCGCCTGATTTTTTATTGATTCAAACAAGGTCGCCCCTTGTGACGAGGGATATTGATTTGCTTTTACAGCTTCAAAAAGTATGTGATCTTCGCGTATCGATGACTGTTGAAACGGACCGAGAAGATGTAAAACAAATTTTTTCTCCTTATGCTCCGGGGATGAAACTTCGTATGAACGCGTTAAAAAAAGTAAAAGAAAGCGGAATTTCAACGCAAGTAACCATTGCTCCAATGCTTCCTTTCACACCTGAATTTCCTGAAAAAATAGAAGGAATGATGGACCGAATTTGCATTGATACCTTGTACTTAGGAGACGGTTCCTTAGGTAAAACGTCTAAAAGGCTAGGGATGCCGGAATTATTTGAGAAGTACGGTTTCCTAGACTGGTATGACAAAGACATTCATGTCAAAGCCATTCGTTATTTTGAAAAATTTTATCCTTCTTCGATGATTTATCTTTCTCAAGAGGGGTTTGCCCCGTAAAAAAAGAAGAGCTAGAAGAGCCCTTCTTTTTTATATTAGTTTTTATACGTATCAAACATGTTCGTATCGTCAGGCACGTTTTCTAAATAGCTGATTTTCCCGTTTTCATCTAGCTTAGCAATATCTTTTCCCGTTTGAGTAAAGACGCTGCCAGATGCACGTTTTCCGCATACTGCCCAAGGTGTTTCAAATTTATCTGTACCTTCAACTGCTTTCCAGCCTTCGAACATATGCTTAATATCAGCATTTTCTTTAAACACCATTTTCACAAACAGCTTCCAGTTTTCAATGCCTTGCTTTTCGTGGCCGTTTAAGACAAATACGATATCTTCTGAAAAAAGCCCCACTAATTCTTCAAATGCTTGTTCGCTTGTACGTGATTGATCGAATAAATCAAAATATCTATTTAAGTTTTCCATGATGATCTCCTTTGGGTGCTACAGCACCATTTTTTCTTCTACTGTTGCTTTTAACATGTCCAGGTTTTCTTTCGGACATTTTTTGTTAATTTCATTTGTGAGCGTAGCAATGGTTTGCCGTTTTAAGATAGACTGCCACGAAGATTCGGCTTCTTCCATTAAATCGGATAATAAGCAAATATCTTTGTCTTTTAAGTTAAGCATGTCGTGAAAAATACCGCTTGATGAGTAAAGAGACTGCTTACCTTCAATGGCTACGTATACGTCATAAATACGAATTTCTTCCGGCGTTTTCTTTAAGCGAAATCCACCTTTGCTACCAGGAACGGAAGCAAGTAAATCAGCGCTAACCAGCTTGCGAAGAAGCTTTTGAAAATACGTAGGCGAGCCCCCAAGCTGAGTGCTGATGACATCTCCTGGCAACACAGCTTTTTCAGGTAAAAACGTAAGCAGCAAAATGGCATACACCGATTGCTCAACGCCTGTTTTCATATGCAAAAATATCATCTCCTGCTTTATGTGTACAATATGGATAATGATTATCCACGTTTAGGTTATCATACCGCTCATGGAGCAAAAAGTAAAGCAGTTACTTAATATGCACGCGATATTCGTGTATACTGTGAAAGAAACAGCAACAAAATACGGAGATGAGAGAATGACAACTATTGCAGATATCGCTCGGCTTGCAGGAGTAGCAAAAAGCACTGTATCCCGCTACCTTAACGGAGGGTCTGTGAGCGATGCGACTAAACGAAAAATCGAAGAGATTATTAAAGAAACAAACTATAGCCCAAATGCGTTTGCCCAAAGCTTAAAAGCAAAAAAAACAAACATCATTGGTGTAATTGTTCCGCGCATGGGTTCTTTTGCGACTTCCCGCACATTAGATGGTATTGACCAAGAACTTAGAGACCACCACTATCAAATGATTATTTCCAATTCTAATCAAGATTTAGAAAGAGAAATCGAAAATATCTATACGCTGGCTAAGCAGAAGGTAGCAGGTATTATTCTTCTTGCCGTTCAAATCACAAAAGCTCATTTGGAAGCGTTCCGCACAATTTCAATTCCCGTTTTGCTAATTGGACAGCAGCATGAAGAAGTCCACAGTTTAATTCACCAAGACTACGAGGCTGCATGCGACATTGGAAGGTACATAGGAGAAAAGGGGCATAAAAAAATCGCTTTTTTAGGCGTAACCGAAAAAGACATAGCTGTAGGTGTAAAGCGAAAAGAAGGTGTAAAGGAAGGTCTTAAAGACAGAGATTGCGAGATCCGCTGTTATCAAACAAGCTTTAACATGAACGATGCAATCGGGGCCGCTACGGCTGTGATGAAAGAATTTAATCCGTCCATCATTGTATGTGCGACCGATAACATTGCGCTTGGCACATTAAAGGCAGCTTATTTAAACGGACTGCGCGTTCCGGAAGATGTATCCATTACCGGCTTTGGAGGCTACGAAATTACAGGTGTGATTCATCCTAGCTTAACAACCGTAAAATATTACTATAAAGAAGCGGGACAAATGGGGGCACAGCGAATTATTAAGCTAGTCAACGGAGAAGAAGTTGAAAAGCTTACACTTTCTAACTATGAATTGATTGAAAGAGAAAGCGTTGACAACCGCTTTGCATAAAAAAACGATTTTTTAACTATATCAAAGAAGGAGGTGACCATAGTCACCTCCTTCTTTGATTAATGCTTCACGACTTTTGTTGTCGCTCCGCTGCTAACATTCCCCGCAGCATCTTTGGCCGTCACGGTAAGAGTAGTGCCTGTTTTCTGCGCTGGTATTTTTACAGAGTACGTTCCTTTAGAAGAAGCCTTGGCAGATCCGAGCGATTTACTGCCCGCTTTGACTGTTACAGTAGAAGAGGCCTCCGCTTTTCCTGTAACCACTTTATCATTATCATCGACTTTATTGACAGTTGGCTTATTAGGCGCTACGACATCGGCTACTTTCGTGGAAACGCTTGGACTTACGTTTCCGGCGCTGTCTTTAGCCGTTACGGTAAGAGTTGTTCCGGCTTTTTGAACGCTTATATTAACAGAAAATGTGCCTTTAGAAGACGTTTTGGCAGATCCGAGCGTTTTGCTGCCAGCCTTAACTGTTACCGTAGAAGAAGCCTCCGCTTTTCCCGTAACCACTTTATCATTATTACCGACTCTGTTTACGGCTGGTTTATCTGGAGCGACGTTGTCTACGAATGCTGTGCTCAGAGCATATAGATCATCCACGGTATTATCGTCGTAATCATCATCAAACTCATAATCAGTGGCGCCTATGTAATATGTTCCTGGTTTATTTACCTGATAGACTTGAACTTCGACTCCATCGCTATAGTCTGAGCCTTGGTAGATTAAATTCTTGTTATCTTTAAAGTCTTTTTCAGCTGCTGTAAAGGCAAGGTCAATTGCTGGAGAATTGGTCGTCCCAGCTACAAGCAGTGCGCCTTTAGCAGGGACATTTACTTTATAAAAATCAACGTCATACATAGGAAGCATTTGTCCGATGATTGTTTTTTCATTTGGCAAACTATTAGCATTGTTAAAATCATTATTTGGCTCTTTTTCAAACAGTGGATCATCGTTTGAAGAGGAGCTGTTCATTTGTTTTGAATTCTGAGATGAAGAAAGAGAAGGAGCTTTTTCTAAAGAATGAGTTGCATCGGTTTTTAAATCATTAAGTACACGTTGATTTAGATTCTTTTTTTGAAGAGGCTTGTCCATATGCTGGTCTATTAGTTTTTTTGAAATACTTTCACTTTTGTTGGTATCTGCTTGAACAGACTGAACGGATAGTGTTGATGCTAATAAACCAGCAGAAACTAGGGATATTATACCTTTTTTATTCATATTTTTATTTTCCTCCTCCGAAATATAAGACTATAGAACTGAATCTATCATACTATAAGAAAGCGAATACAACTACAGGTTTTCATATTCATTTTTCGACATCATTTCTAGAAAAGCGACAGTAATTTTACTGAATTGAAAGTGAATAAAAAAACGATTGACAGAATGTAGGAGATGCTATAGTATAAGTGGTGTAAATACAAACAAATAATTGAACGTATCTCCTAAAGGGGAGTAGCTTTAACAGCAAAGTCGTCATTACAGAGAGTATCTCTCGGCTTTGTTGGCGACATTATGTTGTTAGCAAGACCTTTACCGCTTATTTGGTAAGGGTCTTTTTTGTATTCAATTATAAAAAAGGAGGAAAAGACTCGGACATTTAGAGGAGAAACGTTACATAAAAAGAGAAGGTGGAGGTAACTATGGAGGAACTAATTGGCGTATCAGTGCAAGGTTTGCTGCAAATTATTTTTCTTGATTTAATTTTAAGCGGGGATAACGCAATTGTTATTGCAATGGCGGCTCGTAACGTACCAAAAGATTTACAAAAAAGAGCGATTTTAATTGGAACAGGCGGCGCGATTGGTCTTCGATTATTATTTGCGGCTATTATTGTCCCTTTATTGAAAATACCATTAATCGGAGCGGTCGGCGGTTTGATGCTAGTGTGGATTGCATATAAATTATTAGCGGACAATCACGATCACGGCGACAATCCTCAAGGTGGAGCAACGGTATGGAGCGCGGTTAAAACGATCATTATCGCAGATGCGGTCATGTCATTAGATAACGTATTAGCTCTAGCAGGTGTAGCTCACGAATTTGTCCCGATTATGATTGGTGTATTAATTTCAATTCCGATTATTATTTGGGGAAGCAGCTTTATTATGAAAGCAATGGAAAAATTTCCGATTATCATTTACGCTGGAGCGGCCATGCTTGCATGGTCTGCTGGAAAAATGATTGTTGAAGATAAAATTATCGGCGGATTTGTTCCAAGCACAGCTTTACATCTCGCTGTTCAAGTTATCTTAACTATTGCAGTTGTAGGCATTGGGTACATGAAAAACAAAAAAATGAAAAAAGAACAAGCCCACGCAGCTTAAAAAAAGAGCGTACGGATCATCCGTACGCTCTTTTTTCTATGATTCGGGGTAGTGCATAAGCAAAAAAAAGCTTGCTTCTTCTTCAGAAGAATTGATATAGCTGTGAGAGGTATTCCCTGAAAAATGCAGAGCATCTCCCGAGACTAATTCATGTTCTTCATTTTCAAAACGAACCGTTAATTCGCCTTCTTTAATAAGTAAGTATTCATCTCCTAAATGAGTTTTCGCTTCGTGCACGCATCCAGGCTTTAATGTGACGATGTAAATTTCAAACTTTTTTTCCGGATGATAAGGAAAAAAAGAATATACTAAGTAATCACCTTTGTTGTCCGTGATGGGATCTAGCTGTTTTATGCTTACTTTCTGCACATCCGGGGTGTCTTCTTTCATAAATACAGAAAAAGAGACTTGAAGGCCGTTGGCGATTTTCCAAAGCGTGGTAACCGTGGGACTGGATTTACCCTTTTCAATTTGTGCAAGCATTGCTTTACTAACACCGGTTAATTCGGAAACTTGATCAAGCGTCAAATTTCGATTTTTTCGTAATTTAACAAGATTTTTAGCAATAATATCTTGAATCGCGTCCATTGTTGTACTCCTTTAATTATTATAAAGATAGTATAACATACCGTTGTTTAATATAACGTATAGATGTATAATATAGCAGAAAAGGAGGGAGTACGGTGATTGCAGAAAAAGCAGTACAGCAAAGAGAAAAAGTGGACTTAACGTTCAGACAAGGGGCTAAGGATTGTATCCCTACGCTACTCGGTTACATAAGTATAGGGCTTGCGGCTGGGATTGTTGGAGTATCCTCGCATCTTTCCGTTATGGAAGTTGCTTTATTATCAGCGCTCGTGTATGCAGGGGCAGCACAGTTTATTATTTGTGCACTGATGGTTGCAAACAGTTCGATTTCAGCTATTATTCTCACAACATTTATTGTAAACTTACGACACTTTCTTTTGAGCGCTACGGTCGCGCCTGAATTTACAAAATATTCGTTATTAAAAAACGTTGGAATCGGAGCCCTTCTAACGGATGAATCATTCGGGGTGTCTTCAAGTAAAATTGCAAAAGGTGAGCCAATTAATGACCGCTGGATGAACGGATTAAATATAACGGCTTACGTCAGCTGGATTATCGCCTGTACGGCAGGAGCTATTTTTGGCCATATGCTATCAAACCCGGAAGCCTTTGGGTTTGATTTTGCCTTAACAGCTATGTTTTTAGCTCTGCTTGTTTTACAAATCGAAAGCGTGTTACCTTCAAAGCTTAATCATTACTTACGTTTGATTCTTTATATGGCGATTATTATGATTGTGCTGTCTTTTTTCGTACCTTCACATGTGGCTGTATTGATTTCAACGATTATTGTAGCGACAATTGGGGTGGTGACGGATAAATGAGCATCCACTACCCAACACTCATCGTTATTTTAGGATGTGCGCTTGTTACCGTAGTTCCTCGCATTGTTCCGTTTTTAGTTGTGCGTAACATCGCGCTGCCAGAACCCGTATTAAAATGGCTATCCTATATTCCTATTTGTATTTTAACCGCACTTGTTGTAGAAAACTTTATCATTCAAGCAAATGACAGCGTAAAGATTAACTGGCCCGTCATTATCGTAGTCATTCCAACCTTACTGATTGCGCTGAAAACCAAAAGCTTATCCATCACCGTTATTAGCGGAGTTGGAATGATGGCGCTGCTTCGTTTTTTTCTTTTGTCATGAAAGCTCAAGTTATGCTCTTGAGCTTTTTTATTGTCTCCTTTACGCACGCTTTTTCATATAGTATGATAAGAGTGTAAATTAGAAGCCAATGAAAACTAAAATATAGATGAGGTGCTTTTATGAGCGGAGTAGTATCTAAATAGGAACAATTGAATGAAATAAATTAAATAAGCAAGACGGGTATTTTTTGGATAATGAAGGTACCCTTTATTTGCTTATGGATTTATTTCACTGCCTATGAAGATACCTACAATGCTTTATAAAGGGTTCGGCATTTGTCGCGAAAGAGGCGTCTGTTTTTACAGAGCTTTCTTTTGTGATATGTGTTTAGACACCTTATGAACGCAAAAAGCTGTGGGATCACCACAGCTTTTTTTATTTACCTTTTTCATTGCCTTCTAATAAATAGGTATCTTCATATGTGATGACAAATCATAGTGAGGAGAAAAACCATGAATACGATGACATTTGAAAAATTGCAGTATCAGGAATTAAAAGAAATCGTAAAATCTCACTGCGTAAGTGAGCTGGGAAAACAATTAATGGATAAACTTCAGCCGAGCACATCTCTTAAAACAGTAAAAAACCGACTTAAAGAAACAACGGAAGCACGAAGACTTCTAGATGCTGAGAAATCACTTCCGCTATCAGGTGTCTCAGGTATAGGAAGAGTTATCGAAAAGCTTGAAAAAGGCATGATTTTAGAGCCCGAAGAGCTAATGCGCGTATCCGATTTTTTAAAAGGCTGCAGAAAAGTAAAACAATATATGGTGGATAAAGAATTTTTTGCTTCGCTCTTAAGTTCCTATGCCCATTCGATGAAAGAACTGACAGGTATAGAAGAGGAAATTAATTTTGCGATCAAAGCCGGAAAAGTAGACGCTGCGGCAAGCAAAGAGCTCAAGCGTATCAGAAGACATATAGAAGGAACGGAAGCTAAGATTTCAGAACAGCTTGCGAAATTTTTACGAAACGGTAAAAACAAAGAGTATATTCAAGACTTCTTCATCAGTAAAAAAGGAGACCGCTATACGATTCCGATCAAGGCATCCTATAAAAACCATGTTGGAGGAACGATTGTTGAGACATCTTCTAAAGGGTCAACAGTGTTCATAGAGCCGGCATCTATTACAAAGCTGAATGCGGAACTAGCGATTTTGAAAGCAGAAGAAGAGGTAGAAGAATATCAAATTTTAGCGTCTTTAACAGGTTTAGTGTTAGAGAAGCTAGCTGATATTCATATTAATTTAGAGCTAATTAGCCAATACGACATGGTGTTTGCCAAAGCAAAATACAGTAAACAGGCAGATGGAATCGAACCTAAAATTAATGATTATGGATATATTCATTTAAAAGGCGCATATCACCCGCTGTTAACTGGTAAAATTGTTCCGCTTCACTTCGAAATTGGCGAGAATTATCGAAGCTTAATTATTACCGGACCTAACGCAGGAGGAAAAACCGTTGTCTTAAAAACGATTGGGCTACTGACACTCGCTACAATGTTAGGCTTTCATATTACAGCTGATGAAGGAACAGAAATTGCATTGTTTGAACATATTTTTGTCGATATCGGCGACAACCAAAGTATTGAAAATGCACTGAGCACCTTTTCCTCACACATAAAAAATATATCGACTATTTTGCAAAAAGCAACGAACAATACGCTGCTCCTATTCGATGAAATTGGCAGCGGCACCGAACCGAATGAAGGAGCTGCACTTGCGATTGCAATTTTAGAAAAGTTTTATCATATGGGCTGCATAACGGTCGCAACTACGCATTACGGAGAAATTAAGCGTTTCTCAGAAATTCATCCTGACTTTATGAATGCTGCGATGCAGTTCAACGGTAAAACATTAGAACCGCTGTATCAGCTGTTAATTGGCACATCTGGTGAAAGCAATGCGCTTTGGATTTCAAAGAAAATGAAGGTAGAAGAAGAGATTTTACAAAAAGCAAAGTTCTATATGGAAAGCAAATCGTATGATACAGAAGTTGTCAGAGAAAATAAAATAAAAAAACCAACTATTTTGAAGGAAAAGAAAAAAGACCTTGTTGAATACCAAATGGGAGATCGAGTCAAGCTGTTAGATTATAAAAATCATGCGATTGTGTATAAGTCTAAAGACAACACAAACAATATAGTCGTACTCTATCAGAATGAGTTAATTGAAGTAAACGTTAAGCGAGTAGCTCTTGAAATCAAAGCTGCTGAATTATATCCCGAAGGCTATGACCTCGATTCATTATTTATTAGCTATAAAGATCGAAAAGAGCAGCATGATCTGCAGCGAGGATCAAAAAAAGCATTGCGGAAAATTGAAAAAGATATACGCGAAAATAGATAAAGCAGAAACCCAGCACTTATAAGAAAGTGCTGGGTTTTGTTTTTATGCAGCTTCTCAAAAATACATAGAAAAAATCTCTAAATAAATTTTAAAAGAATTTACATTATTTTTATAGTTGTTTATTGTTGTGGTTTTTTGTTGTTTTGTCGTGTTATAATGTAAAATGATTATAAAAACAATATAAACAACAATAATCAACATCTAGAACACTTTCATTTTGTAAAGTGTAAAAAACAGCCTCAGATATAAATGCACTCATTATTTTTACCGCTTTCGTCCATCGTAGGAATTCTCTACGAATGAGAAAACTATTTATCAAAACATTGTAAATGGCAAATTAAATAACGAAAGGAAAGAGGAAAATGAAAAAAATCGAAGCTGTAGTATTCGACTGGGCTGGAACAATGATTGATTACGGGTGTTTTGCTCCGCTTGAGGCGTTTTTAGAGGTATTTAAAAGACATGAGGTAGAAATTACAATTGAAGAAGCTAGAGAGCCAATGGGCATGCTGAAAATTGAACATATCCGAGCGCTTCTTAAGATGCCGCGTATTCAACGGGAATGGAAAAAAGCACACGGATCAAAGCCAACAGAACATGATGTTGCAAAACTGAATGATGAATTTGAATCAAGCTTATTTTGTATATTAGAAGACTTCACCACGCCTATTCCTGGAGCTGTTGAGCTTTCAGAGCGTTTGCGAAACAGAAATATTAAAATAGGTTCTACGACGGGGTATACGAAAAAAATGATGGAGATTGTTGCGCCAAAAGCAAAAGAAAAAGGATATTCACCGGACTGTTACTTCACAGCAGATGATGTAAAAGCAGGCCGGCCATATCCATGGATGTGTTACCGTAATGCCATGGAGCTAGATGTCTTTCCTATGAATCGTATTATAAAAGTAGGAGACACCGTAACAGATATGCAAGAAGGAAAAAATGCCGGCATGTGGACAGTAGGCGTGATTTTAGGAAGCAGTGAGATGGGACTTTCTGAAGAAGCAGAAAAAAATATGGATCAAAAAGAATTAAAAATAAAAATGGAAGAAGTGCGAAGCCGTTTAAAAGAAGCCGGGGCAAATTTCGTAGTGGATCGCATATCTGACCTTGATCAAGTGATTAATCAATTGGAACAACAATAAAGAGGAGGATTATCATGAAAAATCCATATTTGCTTTTAACTCCAGGTCCATTATCTACGACAGCTTCGGTTCGCGAAACGATGCTGAAAGATTGGTGTACATGGGATGATGAATATAATAATCTCGTCCAAGATATAAGAAAGCGCTTAGTCAAGCTGGCAACGGCGTCTTCTTTATACACTACTGTGTTAATGCAGGGAAGCGGCACGTTTTGTGTAGAAGCAGCCATTGGAACGTTCGTACCGAGAGTCGAAGGGAAAATCCTGATAGCAGCAAATGGAGCTTACGGCTTAAGAATGGTTCATATGTGTGAAGCAATCGGAATTAATAACACTGTATATAAAGTAAATGAAACTGAGTCTTTTGATACAGATGTGATTGAACAAATGCTTCAAGAAGACCAAGACATCACTCATGTAGCTGTCGTTCACTGTGAAACGACAACAGGAATTTTAAATCCTATTGAAGAAGTATGTTGTATTGCTAAGCGCTATAATAAAATGACTATTGTAGACGCCATGAGCAGTTTTGGCGGTATACCCATGGATATAGAGCAGCTGCAGATTGATTTATTTATCAGCAGTTCGAATAAATGCATTCAAGGCGTTCCTGGATTCGGATTTGTCATTGCTAAAACAGATGAGCTTGAAAAATGTAAGGGAAATGCCCGTTCTCTTTCACTCGACCTTTATGATCAATATAAAACGATGGAAAGAGATAAAGGGAAATGGCGCTTTACCTCTCCAACTCATGCGGTTCGGGCATTTTATCAGGCGCTCCTGGAACTTGAAGAAGAAGGGGGAGTCCAAGCTCGTTTTAAGCGCTATCGGGAAAATCAGCACTTGCTAGTGACAGGAATGAGGAAACTAGGGTTTAATACTCTGTTGCAGTCAAAACAGCAGTCACCCATTATTACATCATTTCTTTACCCTAACGATTCTCTTTTTACATTTCAAGGATTTTATCAATCTTTAAAAAAACAAGGTTTCGTCATTTACCCTGGAAAAGTTTCTCAAGTTGACACCTTTAGAATTGGAAATATTGGAGACGTACATAAACAAGATATCGAAAGGTTGCTAGAAGCGATTCATTCGACAGTGAGGCGAAAGGAGACGCAGCAATAGACGTGTTTTGTTTAGGTGGTGCCGGCAATATTAAATTTAGCGGAGCACTGTCTTTCGAGAGGTAAAGAAGCAAGGTCTCCATGAAGAAAGAAAATATCATCTTTACATGAGCAAATTTTTTCGTAGAGTTAGGAGTGCAATAATGTGTCTTTATTGGCAGAACAACGTAAAAAAACAATTTTAGATATGATTGAACATCAAGGGCAAGTCAAAGTAAACGAATTAGCGCACGCTTTTGATGTATCGACTGAGACTATTCGCCGTTATCTAGAAGAATTAGAAGAAGAAAAAAAGTTAAAAAAAGTGTATGGCGGGGCCGTGAAAATAGAAACAGAAATTGCTGAGCCGCCTATGTTTGAGCGAGAAGTTATCAGAAGCAAAGAAAAGAAAAAAATAGGGAGTAAAGCAGCTAAGTTGATAGAAGAAGGCAACGTTATTTTTATAGATGAAGGCAGCACGACCATGCAAATGGTTTCGTCACTTGTCAATATTTCTAGTATAACGGTTATTACAAATTCCTTTCCTCTGGTGACCATGCTAATCGACTACCAAAACAAGCAGGTTTTCAGCGGAGAAGTTATTTTTCTAGGAGGTCATGTAAGAAGCAAACATTTTCGGGCTTCTGGATCCCTAGCAGAAAGGGCTGCAAAAGAATTTTATGTAGATAAAGCTTTTATTTCAATTGACGGTCTTCATCCCGAAGCTGGGATTACAAGCTTTGATTTAGAAAAGTGCCTGCTGTCTAAAGTCTTCATCGCTAATGCAAACCAGACCATTGTATTGGCTGATCATTCCAAGCTAGAAGTGAAGGCGAACTACAAAATAGATTCTTTAGAGCACATTGATTATATTTTATGCACTGCTCCTCTTCCGGAGACTTGGGAAGACTTGGACGCATGCTGGATAAAATGCTAAAAATAAAAAAGGCAAATGTTTATAAAACATTCGCCTTTTTGTTAATGACTTAAAAGGTAAGGAGGTTTCCTTTAGCTATATTAGTAGTCTATAGGTATAAAAAACATCTCTCACCTCTTTAATGTACCTGAGAGACGCGTTTAATAAACTATTCGTTTGTCGGAACGGGAAGACTCTTGAGCATTGTAAAACAAAAAGCCATTTTTTTTGCAAAATGTAAAGGAGGCTCTACAGATTGAATATGAAGATACATAAGGACCGGTTCTGTAAAAAGCCAATGGTTATGCAAAGCGCTTACGATAAGACCTTGCCGCGCAGCAGCTTCTGTAAAACGAGGGATTTCTTCTTGTAAAATAGCAATCTCAGCCAAGTTTAACGCGTTTCCCTGTGCGTCTATCGCCTCAAATGATACACCAACAGGAACGACAGAGCTGCTTTTCCGCCCTTGAACATGAGCTTGAAAGCTTCTTTTAAGCGACACTGAGCATCCTGTTGGACTAACTTTGCTTTTAGCGTTTAAAATCTGGCCAAACTGCTGACAAATTTCACTTGTAGTATACATATAAGCTCCTGCCTTTCTTCTATACTCTTAGTAAGCTTTATGACATCAGAGCTTCACTTATGCAAACAGTGTTCTTATAAAAAAATCCCCTTCACGATGAAGAGGATTTTTTTATTATTCAGCATGCGATGAGCGTTCATTTAACAAATTTTCATAAAAACGGGCAAGTGAAGCAGAAAGGTATGGAATAGACCATAAAAAGCCGATTCCTAGTGTAATGATACTTAATAAAAACCAGCCCAGAAAGCTTAGCAGCAGCAGGAAGTAGTGTCCTTTATAACCATTCATCAACCTGCGGCTTTCTGTAATCGCTTGATTCATAGAGTAAGTAGGATTGTCTTTACAAATATAGTACGTTTGTGAATATGCCAGTGCTTTGATAATTCCAGGAATCAGTAAAAGCAGTGACCACAGCATCACATAAAGAGTCATAAGTACATAAATTCCTAGTGACTTTACATAAAGACCGAAGTCTTGGAATGTTTTAAACAAATGTCCCAACCGGACAGATTCACCTCGCGCCAAGCCTAAAAATGCCCAGTAGTTCGCCATGAGAAGAGGCGAAAAGACAATAGCAAAGGCAGTTGAAATCCATGAGGCCGAATCAGATTCATCTTTCATCCAATTGTCATAGCCGCCGCTTGCCACAATTTCAAATGGAATAGGCAGAAGCGTATATACTCCGTACGTCACCACCGTCAGTAAAATCGCAAGTCCCCAGCGATTCTTCAAAGAAGCTTTAGCTTCTCTTTTAATCGTACCGATGTTCATGTTGTTCCTCCTTTAATGTTGCAAAACAGTATCTTTTTGCTTGTATTAACATGTAAACCATGCACAATTGTTAATTTTGTATGAAATGAAAATAATAGTCAATAGGTTCTGAGATGAAAAGCAAACCTCCTGCGAAAAATTTTTACTAGACAGATAGAAATCGCTAAATAGGTACAATCTGCTTTTGAACTGCTTTTGAAGAAAGAGGAGGTGCAAAAGCACTGTGTGCGATGCTTTATTTTAGTATGAAGTAAAACCCTCATGGACAGACTTTCTAAGATAGGAGGGATTTCTATGTTTGAAATGATCAAAATGATGCAACAAGTCTTAAATGAAAAGGAATTTTCTTATTGGGTTCATCAAGATTTTTTTAGTTTTCAATGGTGGCTCATAGTGGTGATAAACGCTCTTTTTCTGCTGCTTTTTTACTTTTTTATTGATAGACAGCGCCTCTTTTTTATGCTGCTCTTTTTTTTTATCAGCTTTGACCTAGTCGGTTTGGTAGATGAATTCGGGAAATTTTTTAACCTGTGGTGCTACCCTCACCAGATGCTTCCGTTTACAGATCGCTTCAATACGATTGATTTTGCTATTATTCCGGTAAGTATCTCACTCGTCTACCAATTTTTTAGCAAATGGAAATTTTTCTTCATTGCACATGCCGTCAATTCTGCCATTATTGCTTTTATAGGCATTCCGCTATTTAGAGCGGTGCATTTATATGAATTGCTGAACTGGACAATTTTTTATTCTTTCCTTACAGTATTTATCATAGGACTTGTGGTGAAAATCATTAGCGATTGGATGGCAGATAAGAATAGACGCTATAGCGTCAGCTGAACAAACCATACTCTTATCTATACGGGATAGGAGTATGGTTTGTTTGTATGAAAATAACGCGTTATTTCTTTATAATAGGTGTAAGAGGAGATGAATAAAAAATGGAGAACGCTACCCAAATATTTTATGAATTAGAATGCATGCACTTAAAATCAGAAGTACGAACCTCTGCTAAAGAGCTTTCAAATATTCTTGCAGATGATTACGTGGAGTTTGGCAGCTCGGGCACGGTATGGAAACGAAAAGATTACAATACCAATCATGTACTTTCGCCAGATGTATTCGAAATCTCTCATTTTCATATAGACGTATTGTCTCCTGACTGCGTATTAACTACTTATCATCTTATGAACCATACGGCAGAAAAAAAGACGCTTCGCAGTTCTATTTGGCGAAAAAGAGAAGAAAAGTGGCGTTTGTTTTTCCATCAAGGCACAGTGACAAACGGTGATCAATAAATAAGATTATTCGGTTATTATTATACTTTCCCTCTATTTGATGCTATGATGAAAGTATATTTTGACGTAAGGGATGTTTTGAGATGAGCAAAAATAACGTAAAAAAAGAAGTGTTTTCATGGATTAAGTCCATTGTTATTGCATTGGTTATTGTAGTGGGAGTTCGCCATTTTTTATTTGCGCCGACTACAGTTCACGGGGAATCGATGTATCCAACGTTTGAAGATTCAAACCGCGTTATTTTAAATAAAATCAGTGATGTTGATCGCTTTGATATGATTGTATTTCATGCACCGGACGCAGATGAAAATTATATTAAACGTGTAATTGGACTGCCAGGAGATACAGTAGAAATGAAAAACGACGTTCTATATATTAACGGTAAGGCTTATAAAGAGCCGTATTTAAAAGAATCTAAAAAATCTCTTGCACCTAATGAAAAATTCACGGAAGATTTTACGCTTCAAACGCTGCCTGCAACTGATGGCAAAGTGAAGGTACCGAAAAATTCACTGTTTGTAATGGGGGACAACCGTCCTGTAAGTCATGATGGACGAGCATTTGGCTTCATTCCACAAAAATCAGTTATCGGAAAAGTGCAGTTTCGCTACTATCCGTTAAATGAAGTAGGCGAACCGAAATAAAAAAAGGAAAAAAGGCTGGCGAAATTTAATTCGCCGGCCTTTTTTATTGGGTTAAAAGAACTGATTTAAAAAAACGATTTGCTTTATGCATGTTAAACATCTTCTGGAAAATTAGTAAATTAGACCTTGTTTTTTTCTTTGTTTAGGAAATCATAAGGGTGTTTAAAAAGGGACTTCTAGGTGCCTATGTTACTTCAAAGTAAGAGGTAGTACTGATAGGTAAGTAGTTTTTATGGGTATACAGATATATGAAGATAAAGAAACAAAGATTTGGGAAAGGAGCAGGTCAGCATGAAAAACGTATTAATCATTAATGGACACGAGTATTATAAAAAGTCAAAAGGAGAGTTAAATCAGACGATTTTTAACGAAATACAGCATTTACTCACTGATCAATTTGACATTAAAACAACGGTGGTTGATAAAGGCTACGAAGTAGAAGAAGAAATTGAAAAGTGGCTATGGGCTGATGTTGTGATTATGCAGACGCCTATTTACTGGTTCAGCATTCCCGGAAAGTTTAAGCAATATATTGATCGCGTGTATATGGATAACATTTTCTTTAAAGGCTCCAATCAATACGGGCGAGGCGGCTTATTAACGGGGAAAAAATACATGTTTTCTCTCACGTGGAATGCGCCGGAAGCTATTTTCGACAATGACGAAGCTTTCTATGAAGGAAAAAGTTTAGACGAAGCCATTATGCATTTGCATAAAATGAATCAGTACGTCGGTATGAGTCCACTTCCAACTTATTCTATTCATGATGTAGTCAAACATCCAAACATTGATCACTACAAGCATAAATTAGAAAATCACGTAGCAGAAGTATTTGGAATAGGAGAGCATCAATAAAAGTATAGCCGTTTGTTTTCTGAGAGTACCCTTAGATTTTACAGCTAGTAAAAGAAAAAAACATAAAAAAGCTGCTTTCTATCCATGTAATGGATAGAAAGCAGCTTTTTACGTGACAGTTTCAAACTTCAGGGTGTGAGGTGAGATAGTTTTTGTTTACCCGTCTATATCTAAACAAAACAATCTAAATGATAATGAAGTAGAAATTATTTATTCCGTTTGTTTATAAATTGTTTAAATATAAGAAGAAGCAGTTTAACTTTGGAAAATAAGGGAAGAGGCATACTAACTTGCCTGTGTATATTTAGAAAAGGAGGGATAAAGATGTCGTTAGCTCATTTTGATGATATTTCAGAAATTTGCTATGCATGTGAAAAACAGCCTCTTGGGAAAAGACAAAAACGCATTGGCGTATGGACGGAAAAAGAAATGAGAAAGCCTGTTGAAGAGAGAGTAGAAAATCAGAAGGTGGTCGCACTTTCTCGTTAATGTAAAAAAGCCTTTAGCTCATCTAAAGGCTTTTTTACATATTGGCGTTTGGACATGTGTGAAGGGTCATAGAAGCAATCGTTATAAATCTTCTAGTCTTTGAACTTTTTTGCCTTCTATTTTATGCTGTTCCATCGTTTCTTTTAACTCTTTATTCGCCGTTGTCATCGTTGTTTCATTTGTTACGCCCATAAATGACCAGCCGTGAGATTCAAGCCAGTACTTGAATTCCCGCAAAAACTCTTCCTGCGTTCCTCCCGTATGATAAAAAGCTCCTTGAATTGTAATAGCCGGTTTCTCCGTGTTATACGTCACATACATTTTATTTGCACACATCCAAATAGACCTCCTTTATTAATAAACAAACGTAAATTGACAAAGAAGCGCTGAACCATTCCTCAATAGTTACACTATTTCTCTATTTAACTGCTGTTTTCCTTTTTATCTCTGCGATTAATCATAATTAAATCAAGTTTTTTACAGAAAGAGGAATGTAAGTAAACAGATAAAAAGCTCGTTTCGCAATGAAATCGTCATATTTCTACATATTCTTTAAGGGTCATGTAAAAGTTGTAACATAATGAATGGCACTGTAAGAAACTTAATCCAATTAGAACAAATGTTACTGTTTTTTTTAATGAAAAGGCGAATCTATGTGCTAAGGTAATAACAGGTTCAAATTTTAGGAGGTAGTTTTTGTGAGTAAAAAACGTGTAAAAAAATGGGCAGTTGCTTCTGCAGCGTCTGTAGCATTTCTAGCAAGTCAAGGAACAGCATCAGCAGCAGCTTCGCACAAAGTCGTAAAAGGAGATACCTTGTGGGGGCTTGGCCAACAAAATGGGGTTACGGTAGATGAGCTGAAAGGTGCTAATAACCGCCAAAACGACATGATTTACGTTGGAGAAACATTAACGATTCCTGACCAGGGACAAGCACAACCTGCCGCTAGTCCGGCAACATCTGTACATACAGTAGCACAAGGCGAAACGTTATATCATATTGCAACACAAAACGGCATGACTGTGGATCAGTTAAAAGCTGTTAACGGTTTACAAAGTGATATCATTACCATCGGACAAACATTAAAACTTCAAGGAGAAGCACCGGCGCCGGCACAAACTGCTCCGTCTACATCGGTTTCTGCACAAGATCAAGATTTACTAGCAAGATTAGTAGAGGCAGAAGCAAAAGGTGAGCCGTACCAAGGAAAAGTAGCGGTAGCAATTGTGGTATTAAACCGTGTAGCTTCACCGGAATTCCCAAATAACATTCACGACGTTATTTATCAGCAGCTAGGAAACGGCGTATATCAATTTTCACCAGTAGCAAACGGAGCAATTAATCAGCCTGCATCAGAAGAATCAAAACGAGCGGTAAGCGAAGCATTGACAAACCCGCATGAAAACGATGCGCTGTTTTTCTATAATCCGAAAATCGCTGAAAGCCAATGGGTTGCAACGCAGCAAGTAACGGCAGTTATCGGAAACCATGTATTTGCAAAATAAGTAGATTTCTTTCAAATATAAACATATATTTCATATATATGTAAAGTTGATACAAAAAGGTTGCCACAGAAGTATTTTGCTTAATGTTAAATCCGAACCATTAATAGTTATTAATGGTTCGGATTTTTTTGTTATGGTGAACGTAGATTTCATGTATGTAGTTGTTTCAATCTCTTATGTATGAAGAGAGAAATAGCTATTTTTAAGTCTAATTAAACCTTAAAATACCTTAACAGATCCATCTGTTAAGGTATTTTTTTGCTTAAATTTTAAGAAAACCATTGATTATTTAGAGAATAATGATATGATAAAGAAAGTCAATTGATAATGATAATCATTTACATATGATAAAGGAGGAGATAACTAGACTTATAGATGAAAGAAAGGAGTAAGGAAAATTGAAGTTTTATCAGTTAATTCTTGTGTTTGCTGTACTATCGATTTTGTCTCTTTTTGTAGGAGTACAAGATCTGTCAGCGATGGATCTGTTTCATTTAACAAAAGAAGAAAGCCAAACGCTGTTTTTTAGTCGTTTTCCTAGGCTTTTGAGCATTATTATGGCGGGAATGAGCCTTAGTATTTGCGGATTAATTATGCAGCAAATTACGCGAAATAAGTTTGTATCTCCAACAACGGCAGGAACGATGGACTGGGCAAGACTTGGTGTGTTGATTTCTCTACTAGTATTTGCTTCAGCAAGTCCTCTATTAAAAATGAGCATTGCTTTCATTTTCTCACTGGCGGGCAATCTATTGTTTATGAGAATACTAGACAGAATTAAATTTAACGATACGATTTATATTCCGCTAGTCGGTTTAATGCTCGGCAGTATCGTAAGTTCCTTAGCTACCTTCATCGCCTACAAATACGATTTGATTCAAAACCTTTCTTCATGGCTGCAAGGCGACTTTTCGCTAGTAGTCAAAGGGAGATATGAACTTTTATACCTGAGTATACCTCTCTTAATAATTGCTTATCTTTACGCAGATAAGTTCACGGTTGCTGGTATGGGAGAAAGCTTTTCAATCAATTTAGGCGTGAAATACAAACAAATTGTAAACATTGGATTGGTCATTGTGTCGCTTATTACGTCGATTACGATTTTGACCGTTGGCATGCTGCCTTTTTTAGGATTAATCATTCCAAATATCGTATCGATTTACCGTGGAGATCATTTGCGAAAAAGCCTGCCTCATACAGCGCTGCTTGGAGCTGTGTTCGTACTGGCGTGCGATATTTTAGGCAGAGTCATTATTTTCCCTTATGAAATCTCTATTGGGCTAATGGTCGGTGTAATAGGAAGTGCGATCTTTCTTTTTATGCTGATAAGGAGAGGTCGTTATGCATAACAAACATAAAATCATCATTCTCGCCGCGCTGGCCATTTTATCAGTGGCGCTGTTTATCAGCTACGATTTAGGCTACTGGCAGTACACGCTGCCGCGAAGAATTGAAAAAGTCGCTGCGATTGTTTTAACCGGAGGAGCCATTGCGTTTTCATCCGTTATCTTTCAAACAATTACTAATAATCGAATTCTAACTCCTAGTATTCTAGGACTGGATTCATTGTATTTATTTCTGCAAACGTTTATTGTGTACATCTTTGGCTCGACGAATATTGTCATCATGAACAAAAATCTTAACTTTCTTCTTTGCGTTTCGCTGATGATTATCTTTTCGGTCTTGCTTTACATACTGATGTTCAAAAAGGCCGGTAAGAATATTTTCTTTATTTTACTGGTTGGAATTGTGTTCGGCACGTTATTTAAAAGCATGTCTTCATTTATGGAAATGCTGATTGACCCGAATGAATTTCAAGTTGTACAAGATAAATCATTTGCAAGCTTTAACAATGTTAATACCGATTTGCTATACATAGCAGCCGTCATATTTATCCTGCTTGGCATTTACGTGTGGCGCTTTACATCCATTTTTGATGTACTGTCGCTCGGAAGAGAACATGCGGTAAATTTAGGTATTGATTATGACGGGCTCGTCAAAAAAATGCTGATTGTGATCGCCATTTTTGTCTCAGTGGCTACAGCATTAGTTGGGCCGATCACCTTTCTTGGACTGCTTGTTGTGAACCTTGCGAGAGAGCTGTTCAAAACGTACAAGCACACCTATTTAATGATGGGATCACTGCTGCTTAGTGTTATAGCCCTCGTCGGAGGAGAATTTATCGTTGAAAAAGTGTTCACCTTCAGCACCACGCTGAGCGTCATCATTGACTTTGCCGGCGGAATTTACTTTATTTATTTGCTGCTAAAGGAGAATAAATCATGGTAGAAGTAACAAATGTCAGTAAAACATACGGAGAAAAAACCGTCTTAGAAAAAACATCTGTGGTGATTCCAAAAGGGAAAATCACGTCATTTATCGGTCCAAACGGAGCGGGAAAAAGTACGCTGCTTTCAATTATGAGCCGTCTCATTAAAGCTGACTCAGGGTCAATATCTATAGAAGGAAAAAATATAGAGAATATTGACAGCTCAGATTTAGCCAAAAAAATGAGTATTTTAAAACAGTCTAATCAGCTGAATATCAGGCTTAGCGTACGTGAACTCGTCAATTTTGGGCGGTTTCCTTATTCAAAAGGCCGGTTAACCAAAAGCGATGAACAAGCGGTTGATCAGGCGCTAAGTTATATGAAGCTTGAAAGTATTCAAGATAAATACTTGGATGAACTGAGCGGGGGACAGTGTCAGCGAGCTTTTATTGCCATGGTCATCGCACAGGACACGGAGTATATCTTCTTAGATGAACCGCTCAATAACTTAGATATGAAGCATTCTGTTGAAATTATGAAGCTGTTGAAGCGTCTCGTAGAAGACTTGGGCAAAACGATTGTAATTGTCATTCACGATATTAATTTTGCGTCTGTTTATTCGGATTATATTGTGGCACTTAAAAACGGTGAAGTGATCCGTGAAGGCCCAACAGAAACCATCATTCAAACGTCTGTATTAAAGGATATATACGATATGGATATTCCAATCGAAACGGTTGGCGGACAGCGTATTTGCGTGTATTTTTCATAAAATTTATTCATGAGGTGACGAAAGTGAAAAAAGTGTTAGTAATGTTTGTAGCAGTCTTAACTGCGATTGTTGTAGCTGCTTGCGGTAATCAAGGAGCAAAAGAAACAACAGGTGGAGAAAGTAAGCAAAAAGAGACGGTAACAGTAACCGATCAGTTCAATAAAGACGGAATTAAAATTAAGAAAAACCCTAAAAAAGTTGTAGTATTCAGCATGGGTGCACTTGATACACTAGATAAACTAGGGGTTGAAGTAGCGGGCTTGCCAAAACAAGCGATTCCTGAGTATTTATCAAAGTATCAAGATGATAAGTATGCGAATGTAGGTGGCTTAAAAGAACCTGATTTCGAAAAAATTGCAGAGTTAAAGCCAGACTTAATTATTATTCAAGGCCGCCAAGCAGATTCATTCGATGAATTTTCAAAAATTGCGCCGACAATCTATATCGATACAGACAACCAGCACTATATGAAGTCATTTAAAGAAAATACAAAAGTACTAGGACAAATTTTTGATAAAGAAGATCAAGCGAAAAAAGAGCTAGCAGCAATTGATAAGCAAATTGCAGATTTGAAAAAACAAGCGGACAAACTAGATAAAAAAGCGCTTGTAATGATGGCAAATGACAGCAAAATGACAGCGTTTGGTCCGGGTTCTAAATACGGATTAATCCACGACGTATTCGGTATTAAAGCTGCAGACGACAGCCTAGATCCATCGGCTAAGCATGGCCAAAGCATTTCATACGAATATTTAGTTAAGCAAAATCCTGACTACTTATTCGTCGTTGACCGCGGTGCAGCGATTGGTGAAAAATCATCTGCTAAACAAATTGTTGAAAATGAGTATGTAAAAGAAATCAACGCGGTGAAAAACAATCACGTTGTGTATCTTGATCCAGGCCTTTGGTATTTATCTGGAGGAGGCCTTGAGTCAATGGCTGGCATGATTAAAGAAATCAAAGCAGGGATAGAGAAGTAATAGAGAAAAGAGAAACTGGAACAAAAGTATTTTAATTGAAAGTAGATCCGAATGATTAATCAAATCATTCGGATTTTTTATTGTGGTGGAGAGAATATAGGTTTCATATCTGTAGCTGCTTCTAGCTGTTTATTGAAGTGATTAGTTATGTCTGAATCTCATTTTTAAGTGAACATTTTTCTGTCTGGCAGTGGTTTTGACTATAAAACGCTATAAACTGAACGAATACTAAAGAGCAAAGCGCAGGTATTTCCTTCTTTTTAGGTGTCTTTCTACTTATTAAATTAAATTTCTTAATAGGCGTTTTTATCCATTTTCGTTCCAGCAGGAAAAAGATACAAGTTTAGCGATTAATTGAATAGGGAGAGGGAACAGAAAAAAGAGGAAAAAATCGCTAAAAGGAATTTATTATATTAAAGGAGGAATTAACATGTTTCGTCATCAAAAAGAACTGCAGTTTGAAGTTAAAGTAGATCGCCCGGATCCGATGCTTGCTCGCCAGATTCAAGAAGTACTAGGTGGACAATTCGGTGAAATGACGGTAATGATGCAATACCTCTTTCAAGGATTTAACTGTCGAGGAGAAGAAAAATATAAAGATATGCTGATGGATATAGGTACAGAAGAAATTGGACACGTAGAGATGCTCTGTTCACTTATTAGTCAATTGCTTGATGGAGCATCTCCAGAAGATCAAGCAGAAGCTGCGAAAGATCCTGCAACAGCAGCTATCATGGGAGGAATTAATCCTCAGCATTTATTAGTGAGCGGGCTTGGTGGTTTGCCTACTAATTCAAATGGAGTTCCATGGAACGGGTCATATATCGTAGCAAGCGGCAATTTATTAGCAGATATGCGTTCGAACTTGCATGCAGAAAGTCAAGGCAGACTTCAAGTAGCTAGGTTATACCATATGACAAAAGATGAAGGTGTACGCGCGACATTCCGAAAAATGCTAGCGCGTGATCGCTATCACCAGTATCAGTGGATGGAAGCTATAAACGAACTAGAAGAAAAAAATGGAGTAGTTGTTCCTGCATCTTTCCCTCCTGAGGCTGAAAAAGAATCACAGCCAGAAGCTTATGAGTTTTGGAACCTCTCAGAAGGCGCTGAATCAGAAGAGGGACCGTGGGCTACTGGAAGTGCCCCGGACGGAAGCGGTGAATATGTATATCTCAAAGACCCTGTAGCAAAAGGACAGGTTCCCAATCCGGAAATTCCTGATACTTCGTTGCATCATGATTTAACTCGTAAAAAAGTTTCCTCTAAATAAAAGAAAGAAAGGCCCTCGATATGTACGAGAGGTCTTTTTTTTGCTTATAACAAAGGGTGTTATCCACGTGTTTCAATTAAGTTACCTTTTACTATCTAGAATAAAAAAGCCGCATATGGAAACAGTAGGTATGTGCATACGTTAGAAAGGTGGCACACTAGTATGAGTATCTTAAGGAGGATAAAAATGGGTATTTTAAGCGGGAATCCGACGGATGAACCAATGCACTACGGTGAAGTTTTCGGGACGTGGTCGTTTCTTTCTGCCTCGAAAGGGTTAGTAGCTGGCTATCAGACATTTTTAAATCATGTAGGAGATAAAGATCTACATAAGTTAGTTCAAGAAACAATCGAGCAGTGTCAGCAAGAGATGAAAGGTGTAGAGACGTTGCTAAAAGAGAATGGAGTGGCATTACCCCCAACTCCGCCTGAACGTCCAGAAGCATGTTTAGATGATATTCCAGTAGGTGCACGTGTTCAAGACCCAGAAGTCGCAGCCGCAATCTCCATGGATATCGCGGCTGGCCTCGTATCTTGCAGCCAATTGATTGGACAATCTATTCGTGAAGATATCGCGGCTATGTTTAGCCAAATTCATATGCAGAAAGTGGCGCTCGGAGGTAAGTTTTTACGTCTTAATAAAGAAAAAGGCTGGCTGATTCCGCCGCCTCTTCACAAATCTAAAAACACAGACTGTTGAAATAGCTTTTATAACATGCAAAAAGAGAATTTGAAATAAAAAAAGGTACCTCTGCTTAGTATGGGCTACCTTTTTTGCTTCAGAATAAAAGGAGTGTTTGATATGTATTATTACAAAGAAGGATTAATTAATGGCATTAAACCGGATAAGCCCGATCCTGCGGCCGCGAAGGTACTGCAAGAAGCCTTAGGCGGGCAGTTTGGTGAAATGCGGACGATGATGCAATATTTCTTTCAAAGCTCTAACTTCAGAGGAAAAGAGACGCAGTATCGCGATTTAATGAAAGGTGTTTTTTTAGAAGAAATAGCTCACGTAGAACTCGTTCAAAATACCATTAATGCATTGTTAGATGAATCTGGCGGAGCCGGGGTAGGAAGTCAAGGTTCAGATCAGGCTCCTCTTGATGAAGCCGTAAAACATGCTAATCCTCATCACTATATCATGGGCGCTCAAAGCTCACTGCCAGTAGATGCGGGCGGAAATCCATGGAACGGCTCGTGGGTTTATAATCACGGAAATCTAGTGGCTGATTTGCTCAATAACGTCGTATTAGAATCAACCGGCGTTTTACAAAAAACAAGAATATACGAAATGAGTTCTAACCAAACGTTAAGAGAAACGCTAGGTTTCTTAATTGTTCGAGATAATGCTCATCAAAATGCGTTTGCAAAAGCTCTTGAAACATTAGGCGTGGACTGGGGAAAACTATTCCCTGTACCAAATTATGATATTAACAAATACCCTGAATGCAGAAAATTTGTCGAGATGGGGTATCATAACACGCAATTTGATTTTAGGTTAGATCCGCACCGAATGGGAGAAATATTCCAAGGGCAGACGCCAAGCAGAAATGGCGGAGACTTGAGCGTAACACCTCCACCGGAAGCTTTTCCAGTCCCTCATTTATCTGAAATGCCAAATGAGCATGCTCCAGGTTTAGGAGATATGAACGCATAAAAGTATGTGAATCGACTTTAATTAAACAAAGCTAAAACAAATAAAAAACATTGACTGAGAGCTAGTAGTCAATGTTTTTTATTTGTTTTAGCGCAATTCTTTCATTTGTCTAGCGCAAAGCACATCTCGCCATTCCTGTAAGCGCATGATAAAGGGCTTTTTTACATTTGTTTGTGAATTTATTTGTTTTTTACAAGAAGAAAAGGGAATACTTTCTTTAATCGCTTGTGATAGAAAGCTAATAAGGGGTATGCTGCTATGAGTAACCAAAAAGATGAATTTTTATTTAAACGAGAGCTCTATCGCTTAGTACAAGAATACAAACGCTGTAAAGTTGAAGAAATTAGACGGGCAATTAAAAAGGATATTCTTCTTTTGAAGAAGGTTATAAATAACTAAAATAGATAAACACCGGCAAAAAAGCTCATGTTAGTTAATAAATGAGCTTTTTTTGCTGCTTTAAACTTGTTCAAACGAATTAGTATGTCTATAAATAGTCTCAGGAAGATTATGGACCATGTTAAACAGAGCTAACGCAGTTGTTTCTGCTTCCTCATAACGATGAATGATATCGTTTTCAATATCGCAGATTTGAAAACTGTTTAATTGTTTTGAATAACTTAGTGTAAACCTATTGGCAAGAGTATGAGTAATGTCGCTATCTCTATAATTTACTAAATTTTCTATCATGTGCTTAATTTCAGTTAGGTTCATCCACCAAGTCACCCTTTCATGTTATTGAATTTATCATACCATGTACAGGTAGTTTGAATACTTTTTTTTACAATTTGTAACAAAAATTTTCAAAATGAAACATAAAGGTAATAAAAAGTTAAAACGAGCAGCTTAACGCAAGCTGAAGACTTCCTAGGAGGGGGTAGGTTTTTCTTTGCAGTAGGTCAACTCCAACTTTTTATCTGCGATTTCTTTTAGCCCAATACGAATCATACTGAATACTAAAATCCATAATATAACCGTTAAAATTGTATGTCCAGCGGGCAAAATACCTAGTATAGGTGAGTCCCAAAGAGCGTGCATAAAAACGACAAGCAAAAATACACCGAGAAATTTTGGTTTTATCAACATGCTCCACTGAAATTTCTTATTTCCTTGGACGATGCAGACGGCAGCTCCAGTCAAGGCAGCCCAAGCTACATGTCCTCCAGGAGCAAAAATACTGCGCCAAAGTATTGTAGAATAAAGCATGTGAAAGCTGCCGGAAAGAAGTGCCCGTAAAGCATAGCCAGCGGTTTCAAAAGCAGCAAAACCAGCTCCTATTGCAGCTCCCAAGAGGAGTCCGTTAAGGATATATCTATATTTAAGATTGCGCACAAAATAAATAACCGCGATAACTTTAGCCAGTTCCTCGCATATTCCAATCACGATCACGTTTGTGTTATTTCCAAGAATATCATAAAACACAAGTGCTAATAAAAGTGAAAGGATTCCGCCAATAAAAACGACATACACAATTTTGTAAATAGCAATATTCTGCGGAGCGTTCATTTCCCAAAAGAAAATAAGCGTAGTAAATGGCACTGCAAAAGCACCGACTACAATAAGACCGGGTATGAAGTTAATGTTTTCGAACAAGCTTACGCCTAGATATAGCCCTAAGTATGCGACAAGCGCAATAAGAAAGACTCTTGCAAAAAGCCAAGGCTTTGGCCATGTATTTACAACTTCTTCTATTTTAGGAGTCGTAAGCCCTGTTCCTACAATAAAAAGCCGTTCAGCTTCCATTTCACTGTGTTGTCGGAAGACTCGAGAGAATATATTTCGAAATTTAGGTTCAACCGAACGTTCATTTCTTGGGATTTTATCAACACGATGGGCAAACAAGTAGAATATGCTGTAGTTTTCGTTGTGGTCCACGATTTCATGGCCGCAATTTAAGCAGAATTTTACCCCTTCCGGATTAGAATAAGCGCAATGGGGGCATTTCATTTATCTTCCTCCTTTTTCTAGATACAAATCGTTTGACGCTTGTCTTATGACATCTTCTACATCTATTATGTGAACTGATGAAAAAAGCATAAGAGGGTTTGATAGGTAATTTGCTTAAATAATGGAATGGTATGTATATAAAAGACAGAAGCTATTGCTAAAAGAGAACTCATGAAACGAAAAAAGGCTGCGTCATAAGCCGAACATTCGACTTACAGCACAGCCCTTTATATGATTGAAAATGTGGATTTAAGCCTGTTTTCTTTACAATGCTACTACGCAATAAAAAAGCTTCCTGAAATAAAAACGATGACACCAATGACCATCATTAATGTTTCGCGGTCTTTTTTTCCTGGTTTTTTATTAGCAGGAAGCAGCGATTTTGAAAGAGGCTTGGCAAAAATAATAACAAGCATGCAAACAGCAGCAAAGATGCCAAGTGCTACCTGAAAATTACCTTCAATAAAGACGCATGCCATTAAAAGTACAAGACTTATTTTTAGAAAAATTTTTGATAGGTTCACTATCAACACTCCTTTAGAACACTTAATACGAAAGACTTAGTGATTTTTTTATATGCCTGTTGTTTTCTATGGCTTGAAGAAGAAAATGAGCGACGTCAGAACGGCTGATGTTGCGTCCGTTTTCTGGTATGCTAGCTTCTCCTATACGGTAATACGTGGTTAATGGACCGCTCGTTAGACCCATTGGCCGAGCAACTGTCCAGTCGAGTCCGCTTACCTTCAAGAGCTTCACAGCTTCGTGATGGTCGCGAAGCACATTTTTTAAAATACGCTGAGCAAGCCAGCCCGTCATGCCTGGAATTTCTCCGTCGATTCCGGCTGAAGCCGTGTAGGCGATACGCTGAATTCCGTTTTCGTTCATACATTGAATGAGCAGATTTGTCGTTTCTACTAAAAGGGTAGAATGCCCTAGATTTTCGGTTCCAAGACAAGAAATTACTGCATCACACCCTCGCATAGCCTGACACACTTCATAATAATCAAGCACGTCGCCTTGTATGATGTGTACGTTCGCATGCGTTAGCTTAAGCTTAGATGGATTTCGCACAAAAGCTTTTACATAATGTCCGTTTGTCACGGCTTGCTTGATCACTTCCTGTCCCGTCCTGCCGCTTGCGCCAATCAAAAAAATGTTCATACGATCAACCCTTTCGTTTCAATGTAGGTAGTAAAAACGAAATTTTCTTTTACCATAACACATTTTTCACGATTTAGCTTGTCAAAACATAAAAGCTGCTTACGAGATTCACCAAAGTAAGAGCTATCCTCTGTTCTTTTTTAAAACTTATGTCATAGACTGTCTAGAAAACAAAGAAATGTACGAACGGTTTATAAAGGTGTTTAATGCTATAGAAGAGAAAGGGTATTATAAGAATAAGGGACGAACAGAAGGGGCGATGCACGATGAAAAAATCGGTAAGCCGAGCACGTGTTATCATAGTACTAATAGGTTTTCCGCTCATCTTTCTTATTATGGCGCTTGTGACCGGTGAGTGGCGATATATGACTTGGACCATTCCGCCTGCGCTGATGTCATGTTGGACGGCACTTTTTGTATTAAGGAAGCAAGAAGAAAGATAACAGGAAATTTGAACTATTGCATCGAATTTATAGAAAAAGTATAAAATGATAGAAAGCTATAGTAAGAAAATTTAATGAAGGACGGTGTGAAGATGAA
>Ga0209796_10000240_pt1:0-35000 | contig 49817 bp, 25 predicted proteins | sample AgamicOrSfrz_FD_187167 | JGI IMG/M metagenome (GOLD analysis project Ga0209796, IMG submission 187167) | Agave microbial communities from Guanajuato, Mexico - Or.Sf.rz (SPAdes) (version 2) | ecosystem: Host-associated > Plants > Phyllosphere > Phylloplane/Leaf | place: Guanajuato...
TCGGTCTTGAAAACCGAAGTATTGATAGGAATACCGGGGGTTCGAATCCCTCTCCATCCGCGAGGTCATAAGTTCTCTCTTGCCTTATCTATAGATAAGAACGAATCGGATCGACTCGACTGATATGATAGATGGAATGGTTGTTTGTGTTATGATTGAGTTAGGACCTTGTCTCCCTTTCGTTATCTTCCGCTCTCCTTGTATAGGTTGGGAAAGGCCCTGGCCGGTGGTACTACTTTGGCTTATCAGACATGAAAGTTTATTTACAAATTTGGTCAAAGTCATAGGACATATATCCCATGATGCTTCATGTCCAGTCTGCGGCTTCCAAGTGGAATGCTAATTAGAAGTCCATATACTATGCTTTTATGCTTTGGAATTCACATAGCTGACGAGCGATGAAGCATTCTCCTCCAAAATACGATTAGCAATTGCTTTCGCGTATTTCTTTAGGGCCTTTCCCCCATACCAAAAGAAAACATATAAAGCATCCCTTTCTGCAGCTCCTGGAACAGCCGAATAATCTGGAGTTGCTCTTATTCGAAGTAGTAGAGCGAGCTTATGTGCTTTTCATTGAAGGGAATGGTCTTTCGCAAAAGAAGTGAGAATCTCCTTCCACCTTTGATTTGATGCATCCTTGCCTAATCCGTTTAGCACGTAATCTGTAGTCATATATATGTAGTCCAGCTCCCTAATAGAATGAAGGGCAGTTGGTAAGCTAGGCGATTCCTTATATACGCGCAGCCGACCCTCAATGTGGATGAAGCCGCTTATTTCCGTCCGATGATGTGTAGAAAATGAGATCTACCCTTTTCTTATATATGCAACCACCGGTGCCAGTTTTAGGGAAGAGCTATAAAAGATACTATCAACGATACGTATCGTATCTAAACGAATACTACTCTTTTCTTTTCGCTCTTCTAAGTGAAAGTTACACTCATTAGGTAGGCTTGCTTCTCAATCTTTTACATAGGCTACGCAGCCTTCGGAAGCAATACAAGATAAGGTTCGTCAGACTTTATCATTCCTCCGGGTCAGAGGGAATTGCGAGACCTACGCCCTTCTTCCATGAGAGTAGGTAGGTATACTAGAAGCCAAGAAGCTTGTGAACAAACCAGAGAGGGGAAAAACCAAACTTAGGCATTGACTACTAAAGAAAAAGGCTCCTAGTCTCTTTATTCCATTTATTCCATATCAGCGAAAAGCGTCATACGGGCTTACGACTGTTTAGGGATTTGGCTACGCTACGACTTGTGACTTATATCAACTCACTCGTTACTCCTCTTAGAGAAACTATGTCATGAATTCCTATTGTAAGGGGCGGTAGCGTAATCCCCGAAACAATATTTGTTAAGGTAATCTAGTAAGAAAGGCAAGGCAAAAGGGCAAGCAGGTCCCTAAAACTAGCTATCTTCTCTAAGGTGCATTTCTGTCCATATAAGAGTATATTCTAGCAAACAAAGGGAGACCCAACCATCCTAACAACAGGGGATTCATTATTCCATGCTTCAGTAACCGGTTGTGGACCTTTGGATGCCAGTTTTCTATAAGAGAAATACAAATCTATCGCTCGAAATTGACTAGTTCAAATGACTAAGTCCAATGTTGGTTCCCTTGTGGACCGGTATACTCTTCTATAGGGAATGATTGAATCAAATACTCAAATACAAAGAATAAAGAATATGGTATTCATCCAGTAGCAGTAGCAGGGAGAATCTCCTTCTTTAGCTTTAGGTAGGGCTTCTCCCCTTTACGCAGAGCTTTTGGCGGGTTTTCCAGTGTTAGCTAGCCCACTGCTTTCTTGTGAGCTACCTTTAACGCTTAGAAAAAGCCTTGGAACTCGTCTTTTTCCCGTGTAGCTGCTTTCCCTTTCATTTTCTCTTTCTCTTTTCCCCAGATAGTTGAATGGGATCAGGGCATGCCTCCATTATCCTTCAGTTCGGGGGTTTCAGGGGGACCTTCGAATAGGGGCTCGGGTATTAGTCCCGTTGTCGGGTCCGCTCCGCGAGGTTTAACGAAGTCCTCTTCTTTATACGATGGTCGCCACCCGCGGCGTCTCACATATCCCTTGACGCCTTCTCCGTAGAACTAGTCTACCCAATCGTCACCTAAAAAAGTATAGCAGGACCTAAGTTACCTTAATGTGAATGAAATGAATAAGAGTTCAAAGAAGATTCCCACTGATCGATGAATTCATACTTCACTTTTTTGTAAGATCACGTCCACGCCTTAGGCACTTCAAGTTCACCTGCTGTACCGAAATCTGAAAGAATGCGAGCTATAGTCCTGCAATTAGTCTCGTACCGGAAACGACTTTCTCTGCTCTTCGAGCGATTTGAGATTCGTTTCATTAGATACGTAATGAGTTGATAAACGAATACTACTCTAGTTGTATCTTTCCGTTCGTTGGGGTATCCGATAGTTCGTATACCTTTCAACTGCCAAGCATGGGAACTTACTTATGAATCTAACCTTTTTGAATAAAGGTGAGAACCCGCTTTAAAATCCTTGTTCTGTGCGCCGGGGATAAAAAAAGCTATAGGCGAGGTCTCAAACCTATTTACCCAGAAAGAAAATAGTAAACTGGGACTGGCTTTGCCTTCCCTATGCTAGCTTTTGTGCTCCCCTTTCCATGCAAAGTGAAATTTTGAATAAATAGAAATTATATCTTCAAGAAAGGGAATCCTATCTATAGCCTTAAGCTATAGTTCATTAATGCTTCTTCCAAGCAATCGAATCAGCTAAAGCCAAAATGCCAGACTTGAGTCTCTCTATTCTGTATTCAATTCTTCTTCCTTTCAACATCTTACCCCCTAAGTCGAAGCCTTGAGTAAAGAAACTGCTATCTGCTTTCTTCCCTGTAGGAGATTTCCGCTCTATAGTTCTCAAGTGCAAGATATGAATGTTTTATGAATTTCATACGGGACTACTTACGTAGTGGGGTTCACTTTTGGCTTACCAAAAAAGTTTACTGAAGGAACTGACCTAAGCATAGCTCTCTCTCTCAAATACAAATGCCAAGAAAGGGATGAAAGGGATAAGTGGAAAAATATCCTTTCATTTCTCTTTGAAGGCCTTTGTCCTACTTATAGTATCAGTCCTCCAGCCTATCGAAACTCGTGTTTTTATTAACCAACAACACATGCACTTTGTTGGAAAAGGTTATTCAATCCACTAGTGCAACTGAAGGAATTACCTCTTATGAACCGATAACCACTGCTTGTGAACAGCTCTCCTCAACTTAAGGCGCACCTACTCTTACTAGAAGTAGAGTCTCTCTCAGGTCCAGTTTCGATCTCTAACTAACTTACTTACTTAATAGGCCGGAAGAGATCTATTCAGAAAACCCGATTTCCTGTCTTAAGAACCTGACTAAAATGAGAAGCGGTTAAGAAGACCGAGATATCACTTTACTTTTATATCCAGATTTGAACTGGACTTCAACGTCTTTGGATCCTGCTTACAACTCGTTTCACTCCACTTGAACTTGAATATCAGGTGCACTTGCAATATCGAATTTTCTTTGCTCCTTTCACATAGGCCACTCATAAGAATAAGACGTTCAACTCCCTAAAACACGTGTAATTGAGAGAGTAAGAATATCAGTGCCTCCTACATTACCGAATTCCTCTGCGCTTCCCAAGAGATTGAGGGAGAAGGGCCTTGTCGGCCACCGCTTGCTGACGATCGTCAATTTCCTCGCCAACAAACAACATAAAAGAAAATCCAATATCACCATTCTATTTTGATTCAGAACAGAAACTGGCATAAAAGCTGTCATGCGTTTATTAAGATGAAAGGTATGGGATCAGCCCCTTGTTGTTAGACGCGCAGGAGTTTTCTTGCTGACAGAACACCTAGCGCGAAAGCCGCTGCGAACAAGCTATTAGTGAATTCGGATGCGCATACGTTTTCTTGCTCGTTAGCGCTAAACTAATCCGCTTGTCAATTCTTGGTGTAATACTCACTCGGAAATGATTGGTGTCAGAATGTCGGCTATACATTACGATTCCCAAGTTCTATTGACCCTGTTCCCTTTCCCCCAAAGGTAAATTCTTCATCTCCTCCATAAATTGGATCAGTTGTCTGCGTTTTGCCGCTGAGGACGTAGTTCATCGAACATACTGGACAATATGTCGCTCCGCATCGAGATGAGGAAGTAAAATGATAAATCGCCCACCGCACTTCCGTTGTTGAGCATTTTGTACCGAAGGAGTGGAACGAACGTATGGAATGAAATGAAATGAGTTGAACTTCAACGACGATACAACTAGCGTACGTATCGTTGATAAACGAATCACGTATCTCAGTTTGAGTTACACTCATTCAGTCCGGTGCCTATGGGTTGACGCCCCATGACCTTTCCGTATTCGATTCAATCCTGTTTTCGTCTTTCATAGTATGAATAGTAATAGTAGGGGCTCCAGTAGCGAATGAAATTCATAACTTCGATTCGGCAAGAAAGACTGTATGACCGCACTCGTTAACGCAGATCTGTCTTTGTCACAGCCAGTGGAAGTGCGATTCCTGATATTTGACTATCGGGATTGTGACCATCTTATGAGATTGGCCGATATGTCTTTGTCCCAGCACTCTCTGGCCACTTTCCCTTCACAATAGTGACGCAGCCTCAAACGAGGAAGCAGCCCAATCTATTCCATACGATCAATCGGGATTCGGGGCTTTTTCATACTCCTCCAAGTCAGCAACGGGCACTACGGGTACTAGTTTCATGGTGATTAGTTTGAACCTCCCACCTCTATGCTCTATGGCAGACTGCAAGCACAGAAGCTAAGGGCACGATTGCCCTACGGGGGAATGCCCGAATGAGTGATCATGCAGAGGTGAAGAAGCTTTCATTCGACAAGAGGAAGCATCGGGGGTGGATGGAACTATACTTTACAAAAGCTATTTAGAGCGATCCCCGTAGATTAGAGAAATAGCAAGGAATTGCTACAGACATAGCAGGGGAGACTCTGACTACTAGCTGTAGGGATCCCTAGGCCTCACATTCGATTAGGGAAGGACTATAATAATCAGTGGACTGCTCGCCGCATTGATTCTTTCTTTATCCCCGGATGGATATTGATAGATTCCTAGTACCGACCTTAGGGTCAGGAAGAGAAAAGATTCGACCTGGTTCAGGTTCAACGAAAGCAAGTTTAGGGTTCATTTAGCTATTTCCCGAATGTTCACTTAGAATAGTGAAACGAATCGCTCTTCTGTCTTTTGAAAGGAACCCAACTCAAAGCATTCAGTCTCAAAGGATCTCATCGGGAAGCACTCTGTCCAGCAGCCCACTGGCTTAATGGCTTGGTGGATGTCAGAGAGGTTTCAACTCTTATCACTCTTTCTTTGACGGAGACCAAAATTGAGTTCTAACGGAAACGAGGTGCAGGATCGATAAGCAGCTCAACCTATTCGCAATTTCACTAAACCTGAGAGAATTGACATCGGAGAACAGGCCAATGGACGAGAAGAAAAAATAGGGGTCGGCCAACAACTGGCACGCTAGCCTCCCATCGACTAGGGCCAAGACAAGTAGAGGAGGGAGGTACGAGCTTCTTCTTCTTTCTCTTCCTCTATCTCTAAAAGGGCAGGGTCCCTACTTCCTACTAGACACGGAGGAAGAGTATTGGACACATGTAAGCTGCGACGGAAGAAGGGGAGTAAAAGACAATGGGCGCTTAGGTCCCTATCATCAGTTGGCTTGCCAATCAACTGATATCCCTCTAAGACTTAGGAAAAGAGGCCAGGTCCCTCCAAGTCTATTCGCTTGAAAGCCAGCCTTAGGAACCTCAACAGAAGAAGGCTAGGCTTCTTGAACGAGAGCTAATCCGATCTTCACCGGGCCTATCAGACTAGAGCTTTTCCTTGCTGGAGAAAGAGAGACTGATTGGATTGATCTCTCCCTGTAACTAAAGTAAGGATTGCTAAGCGTCATTCAAGGTATGTCTATTGGTATGCCTGTTGATTTCTTGCTTTTTTGCTAGGATTTTAGAATTGAGATATACATCTACAGCACCTCTTTGATCGAAAGGAAGATCTAGTTCTTCCGATTAGAAAAGCTAGAACCAGAACTTGGATAAATAGGTCCCCTAGAACCTATTTCCCGCCCCTTAGTGGCCGATGGTGAAGCGAAGAGGTAAGGTAGCGCTCAATAATTTCATACTCAGTCCATGCGGTCGGTCAAATGCATTTCACCAAGTGGATAAGTGTACGGTTTCCTGCCTGCTTGTAGCGCTTACCTGCTTTCACCGATTGGATTACTTGCTTTTACCTGGGACATGGTATCTCTTTTCTTGGTTATTTTTTCATATTCATATTATGGTCTAGTAGCAGGATTTGACCTTATTCTCGCTTTCTTTTTTATGTCTAAAAAGAAGGGAATGCAACCTTCACTCCGGCGGCTTTGAAACCTGTCCAATCCCATGTCTTAAGCTAAGCGATTCACCTTTATAAAGTGCTACGAATCTCGTCTATTAGTAAGATCGAACAGAAAGACCCCTACCGGACCGGAGGTTGCCCTAACTAAGGATGTCAAAGACGGGTTTCCCACTCTGAACGAAGGAATTTTGCATAAGACCATTGTACTCCTCGGTCATGGCAGCCTCAGTATAGCTGGTTGGTTCAGAGGGAGAAGCAGAGGTAGGAAGTGAAATAGAACGCGGTTCATAGCTTAGTCGATCTTGGAGGAGGAGTAGGTCTTGGCCTTGGCAAGCTGCCCTTCCTTCTTGCGGAGAGCGATTCGTTTATCAACTCATACTCCTCTTTTCGTTACACTCATTAAGTCAAGAAGGAATGCCGTCCCTCTGCTTTCTTAGTATATCTGTCGCTCACTGAAGATCAGAAAATCTCTCTCGCCCTCTTGTCGCTATGTCTTTCTCTCCTCTGTTTTCAGTCTTTATGTCCATCCTTTTTGCCTGAGGAATGAAGTAACTCAAACCAGATAATACAGAGAGAGGCTTACCCTACCTGTCGTCTTTCGGTAGGGAAGTCACTCGAGAGCAGAGGCTTTGCTGAGAGAATAGGCGGTAAGAATGAGTGTAACTCGAACGACGAAGAAGGAGTTGAACGTATATTTGAGAAGCTTATAGACTCGAAGACTATTAGACTCACTCCAACTAGATACGTATTACTTGAAATGAGTTGAACATAGTGAAACGAATCAAAAGAGTAGTAATGACTTGACTATTACGTATCTTTTAATACTACTCTTTTCGTTTCATTTCATTTCACTCATTTCTAATGACGGTTATTGAAATGAGTTGAACTTTCACGACGATATTAGATACGTATCTTTTCATTACTACTCTATCTAATATCTAAAGCCCTTCCTCCAAGACCGCTTATTCTGCTATCTATTATATAATGATTAACTTCTTCCTACCTCTGGGTGGGTCCTATCACTTGGTGAGAGATTCATTCCTGTTAACCTTCGACTTCCTAGATTAGTGAGAAGTAGTTCTTCCGGTTTTGGAAAAGATAGTGAGATCCTTCACTATATCACGTGAAACTAGAAAGATCTTGTTTCCTTAGTGAGTTCAATCTTAGTGAGTTCAATTGAGGTGGATTTTCGAAGTCTCATCTGATTCTGATTAATTTAATTACTTAACCAAGTATAACCAAGTATGCATGAGTTGCAGTCTTGTATTTTTTTCTGGCTTTTCTATCAGTTAGGATGAGTATGAGTCATCTATTTCTTCCTGACTCTTGTTGTTTTGTTCCGATAGAGAGGCTGCTAGGTCTAATCGTCTTAGAGACAAGTTCCAATCACTCTATACATAGGTCTTATCAAGCCCTAGTTTAGTTTATAAAGTGCAATCCTTTCCGGCCAGAAGTTCCTAAACTTAAATGCAAAATCGTTTAAATCACTCTTATTTAAATGAAAAGAAAATATAAATATTAAATAAAATAATATCTGCTTGCCTCAATGCCTGCTGACTTACTGGCCACCTTACTTTATCTTCGCTTAAAAGCTCTATCCCGGCGGCTCTAATAACGGCCATATTTGCTGGTCTAAGTAAGAATGCAGCCCTTAGGGAATAAAGTCCTAGCTTTGACCTTTTTATCCTAACTTCAGCCCTTGTTTTAGTTTTAGAGTTTTAGACCAAACCATTGATGGAGCTTTTAAGCAAATATCAAGTTATTGGCTTGATCGAGGATCTTTGCAGTAAGAGTGGTATGCCTTATTATTTATTTATTTATTTATTTATCTCCGTGGTGTGGTACGGGATAGCTAGAGGTTTAGTCTCGAAGCGAATGCTTCTTTATGCCCATTCCCATTATTGGGTCTAAGACAGATGATAGAGAGGAGCATGTTCACGGCCAGGAATCTGCGAAAAGGAGCAGAGAAGGTCAGACTAAGACTGATTATCTTCTTCTCCCACTCGTCCCTATCCCCCGGAATCGACTTCGTTACCTTAAGAGGTAAATAATCTTTCTTATTTTCCTAAGATTCTTTATTACAGCTTGCCATATTCATTTTATTAGGAAGTTACACATCTCGATCTATCTTTAGCATCCCGGCATTTCTGCCTATGAGCTCAAAAGTATAACATCCATCGCCGATCAGATGGTAGGAATCAGAATTACCGGAGGAAGCTTTAGTAGTTTATCTCTTTGAAGGGACTTTTTTCAGGCTAAATTCTCAGTTGCTCCGCGGTTAGTCTTCTTTCTTGAGCTAATTAAGATTGCTTTCAGGTCTATGTCATGTCCATATTGGCTAAGCGGGAATGCCTTTTTCCTCAGTCTAAGCCGAGAGTGACGGTCTATTCTATTCTAAGTGGTGAGTCTTTTCTTTTGCTTTCGTTCTCTACCGCATCAATTCATTCTCTTTGTTTGCTTATTGAACCCCGTATTGCTCTTTCTATTCATGCCTGGTCTATCCTAATCGTGTTTTCAAGCGTTATGCTCTCCTCGGTGAATACAATTTCTGATTCACCTGGTCTGAGGAATAGATCGAATATATAATTCAATTAGCAGATCAGATGTGGCATTAGTTCTATAATCCTTTAATAAAAAATAAAAAATAAAAAAGAAAGGTGCGAATGCGGGAAGGTGCCTAGCCTTTCATATGAATCTGACTCTATCAATTCCTTTTGAATTATTTGAATTAGGGGCCTAGCGAGCTACAACCGTTCACGTCGAAAACAGTCTATTGACTTCCCGAGATGCTTCTGATTCGAATTGATTCTATCTTGACTGCCCAGATAAAGCAAAGCTAGCCTTAGAACATAGAATGAACCTCTGACGAGCGGGATGGTTCTTCGATCCTCTTAGCCGCTTACGCTTAGATCAATACCCTACTGCCCCCGATGTGCAATCCCCCGTTTATATAAATGCCTACTCTATTTTTTCAAAAGGATTTCTAATTGAAGACCCTTCCTTAGACAAGCTTACCTATGAAATCTTTATTTTCCAGTTTATTGTTAGGTCTTGGAGGGCCAGTTAATTGCTAGGTTTTATCATGAATGTGTTATTCATTAGGTTTTAATGAGCCAGTGGGGGCAAGGAAAAGCTATGGGTAAGGTAGGAAGGAGGGCCTGTGGTGATTAATTATGTTAGATGCGCGGCGTATATCGAGATCGCGCTTCCTCGTTACGATAAGGGGATCTAATTTGAATTTGAATTATTGGGTCTTGAAGCTAGTCGCAGTTACTATACTATCTTAATCTTACTCTACCATGAAGGGGTATGCTGAGAACATCCTTTCTATATTTCACATGGACAAGGCCCCCACTGCAATTCCTGCCAAGTCACAAATTCTTCTTCAGGGGGTTACTATCGAAGATCGCAGTCTTGTTGGGAAGCCCTACAGTATCATAAAATCTGACCAGGCCAGACATTTCCACTGCTGTAAGCATTGCATTCTTAGTCAATACATGCACTGTCCGCGAACTGCTCATAAGTGGGAAGATGACCAAGTGTTTCACGGGATGCTATAGGTGAGGTCTAGTTCTTAGCCTACTGTCTCCCCTTAAAAAATAATAAAAAAGAAAAAAGATCTTTTGACAATGCTTTCTCGCGCCTGCATCCACTCCTTTCACTGCCTTACTACTCTCTTCTATCTACCGGATCCCCTATAGTTTTGACATGAAAAAGGAAGGCTATGAGAGTACTTGGATTCTCAGTGATCAGACCGATCCTACATAGGCCAGTGGAGAACTTCTCTAGTCTTGGCTTGGTAAGAGAAAGAAGAGAGAGAAGAAACTTCAAGTAAAACGAAAAACTACGCGGGAAAGATGTTCAAGAGACGTCATCGAAAGATTGGCAGGATTATCCACCAACATTTTAGCAACCTAATAGCCCAAAATGCTCCAGGTATGGTCCTTCTTTGCTTCCCTACATATCGCCCAGTTTGACCATCATAAGACTCAGGCCATCCTTCTTTGGATAGACGTTGCTCCACCAGCTCGATTGCTTGTTTTGCGATCTGTGGCCTTGCAGTCTTAATAGACGCTGCCACAAGTAACCATAGCAGAACTGCACAGGCCAATTCATCACATGTCAAGCATAATTCCATTAAAATCACCAACAAAGAAACTACAACACAGGGTAAGAATAATAACATGTTTTGTTCAGAGATGTGAGTGCCAACTGAATAATGTTTTATACAAAAAAAAATATGCTAGGCTAAAAGCCTTGCCATATTGATTGCATATATCCTATTGATATAAGTTAGAGGAATCTCCAAACCTTCAGGTTCATTCCTGTTGTTTTCCAACAGAATAGAATCTCTAGAGACATTGTTGTGAAGCTTAACAGTTTGACTATTTATGTTGGTTTTTTTTATTTTTGGAAAAGCCCATTAAGTTCAGTACCTAGGGGCTAAATAAAAAAAAAAAGAAAAGGTTGAACTGAATCTTCTAAGCCAGGTTAGATAAACAGATTCTAAATAATAATTAATGTAATGCACAGGAAAAACTTCACTATATCTTTATCTTTGTTGGAAGATAAAACAGGTGCCAGTCAAAAAACTGTCATGATATTGTATGCTAGGGGTGACACTCACCTGGCCAAGACCCGACATTTTTTTACTCGTTTCTTAGGATCAAATAAATCCAGTGCCTGTCTTCAACGGCATCTCTCCAATCAAGTCCTCCCATCGTTACTCAATCAGATCCATGATCGCTGTTGCCTGTTCACGTGTCACTAAGCAACTAAAAATGGCGATGCAGTTTCCAACTAAGAACCATCGAAAGTTCATGCGAGCTGGGATGACATTTCCCATCAGATAACCAACCTCATCTTAAGAAATCAAACACCCAATTAGGGATAGACTCTGGGATGACATTGACATTTTTGACAGCAGTGTGGGAGTCTTTCTCAGTCTTTTAGTGGTATATGATATTCAGTTGTGTGAAATCCAGCCAATAGTAGTTCCGGATGTAGTAGCTAAGAGCTGTGATCAGCTTATCAATTTCTCAATCCGTTCAATCAATTCCTTGCCGTCGCTTTCTGAGTTTAGCATCTGCTTTGCACACCTCAGTGCGAAAAAGAACAGTGCCTGGATTTCAATCGGATACCTATATAAAGCTTGTTTAGCTAGGACCAAGAATGTCTCAAGGTTTTAGACCTAACTGCTGTTGAAGGAATGGAATTACTGGAGAGTCGTCTGCAGTTCACACTTGGGCAAAGACGACTGACTTTGGAAGCGGAACACGAACCGATTACCACCTATTCCTATTTTCCTCTCTCGATTGCAAGAAGAAGAATACCCATCATGTGAAGTGCCAAAACATGGATATGCCCACCTACACCTTTCTTTTCCACCTTTTGCCCTTCTTCATGGCCTGTCTTTCTTTCTTCCAAATGCTGTCGCATTTGCCAGCTTATTCGGGTAAGCTAGATCTCCTTACTTTATATATAGAGTAATATGCATCGAATGCGACGCTCCTAGGAGGTGTTCGGGAGGAAGTGATCCCACTTTAGTAAGGGAAGGAAGGCATCATCATAGATCGGAGAAAGTGGATCCAGAGCTACCTTAATGCCCAAATGGTCTCTCCTTTTTCTGAATCCCCAGTGCTTCGTTTGTCAATCCCTTTCTTAGCCCAAAACAGGGTAGAGTGCGGCAAATTAGCCCTTGTTTCCTTGGAGCGGGGTACATTCCCTTATGGACGATCGATTGTATTCTCTTAGCGCGCTGTATAGGTAGAATAGTAGGGCATTGTGCATTATATCAATCAACCATCCATAGAGCTTACTCTCTCTTCCAATTATCTCAACATGGAGCATACTTGGTAATGCGCGTATCCTTTGATACTCCTGCATGGATAGCTTGCCCGATAGATAACTCATCCCTTCGTTTATGCTTCTTTAGTTGGCTATTAGTCCTTCTCCCTTTAAGGCATTCCTTTCCAATCCTAAGAGGAGAGACATTGATGAAAGGACATCTCATAGCCAGCAAAAGGAATTCCTTTGGCTTTGGTTCGCTTGACCGTGTGACTATGGTTCCTGTGGTCTTGTTCAAATTTCAAATAGAAATTTTTTGGGTGCTATCACATAGCCCTAAGCAGGGCAAGGAAGGTATCTAATCGACAACAAAGAGATATGCCAATTAGCGGCACACTGACTATAAACTGATTTTCTATTTTAGATAGTCAGTAGTCTTTATCTTAGTTCTTTAGGGAGTAAATGACTCGGTCAGGAACTGTTTTCGATTGATTTTCAATCTTATGAGATGGGAGGAGTAGCGGAACTGCTAGCTTGCCGTCTGTTTCCTTTGTCGGTGCTGATTTTTGCAACCTGTAATTGGTGTTATTACCTTTCCTTTTTTTGTTTTTGAGTGGTTCTTAGCAACTTCTTCTTAACCATCTATACAGTGCATGAGCTTACGTCGCACCTGCCACAGTAGCTTCTTCCTTCACACCACAAGCAAGGAAGTTATCCTCAAGCTCTGGGCTAGGTTCTCTTCAATCACCTGTGGAAGTAACTTACTTCTACTTCTTCCAACTTATACTTATAGTCAGGTTATCTAGTCAAGTTGCTTATCTGAACTCTCAAAAGGAAAGGATTACTCTATCATTCTGTCTTCTTTCTCACCGGAACTGCGGGATCTCGTTGAAGGTTTGACTTCCTTTCCAGCACCAATGGACACATGAGCATCTTTTCCTTAGCTCCCAACAATTGCTTTGCTTTCCTAGCAGCAGTGGAAACAAGAACATCCAGGAAAGACCGGTACGAAAGAGCTCAACCTCTTTATTTAATTAGGAAATGGCTGGTGACTAACGAACTAGTGGGCATCCTCATTATAAGTTTCACTCCTGATCCTAGACCGAAAAGAAGTTATTGCTTACACTTCTTTTTGGTAGTACTCGATTGCCTTTCCTTCTTCTTCCTTAAACTTTCATAAGGAAATTGCCTGCCTTCAAGCTAATCGAACTACCTCCTTACTTAAAACTTAAAAAGAAAAGGCCGAAATAAGCTAGCAAAGGAATAGGTGTTCCGGAGTACTTGTGTGCCAGCTTAGTTTAGACCATCATAGTTTACAAAAGCGAATCCACGTAAAAAGCGATTGGCCAGCGAGGCAAATCCTTTCCTGGGTCCTGGGCAAGCTATCCTTTCTAGGCAACCTACCTTTACAATCTCGCTCGCTCCTGTAGCTGGGAAGGACTGGGGCTCCAGTGCGGTTTATTAGGATTGAGAAGAGGTCCCTTACTTCACTCCAATACAAAGAAGGCGAAATAACTCTATATTAATATTAGATAGTCCCCAGGCCCAATAGACTGAGATTAGTCCCTGCCCAACGAGAAAGAAAGCTTTTAAGAGGGCTATTGCTTCCGTTAAAGCAAATTACATTACAGCATAACCAAATAACTGTTTAGCTAGTGATGGCTTTTCTTGTACTCCATCGATCAATGAGCTAAAGACATGGCCAACGCCTACTGCAGCTCCTGCGCCAATGAATTTAGCACTCGTACTTCGCTACCTTTCAGAGACTAAGAAAAGAAGATTGACTGATTGTGTCTGCTAGAAATGCTTTACCTAACAATGAAAAAAAGAAAGTGGGGAATGAATTCAAGTAGATATAGAAATCCTAGGCTCCCACATTTTTGATCCTTCAGGTAGATCTTAAAGAGATGAACGCGAACGGAAAATTTATAGAGACCAAGACCTTCTGTATTGGAATATTCTATAAGACTCAGGAAGGAAGAAACATTTTGCGGTATCGTATAGTTTAGAAAGGAGCGATCTGTTCATCCAACTATAAATATCGTAAAGAAAGCAACTTTTACGCATTGGAATAAATGAGTTTCACTTGAACGACTTCAAGTAATGAGTTGATAAACGAATCAAAAGAGTAGTAGGTTTGAGATACAACTAGATACGTATTGCGGTTATTGACGCTGAATCTCCGCTTCTGCTTCTGCACGGATATCCTCTGGGTCGTCCCTCATCCGTATTGGCAAGTCCGGGCCTTGCCCTAAATCCTTTCGATCGTGCCTGGTAGGATATGATATTCCTCATTAGTGTAGTTTGTAGAGAATCCTTGCCTTTATGCCTTTGATCCCGGGCGGTTTATAAATCACTCTTCTTTCCTTAGTTAAGGAGTGACTCACATGATTCAAAGGTGAATCACATAAGCGTCAAAGAATCTTCCTAATGCTCCCATGTCCGAATCCGTACTACTTTACTACTTTCTCTGACGCTGCTGCAGTAGCAAGCAAATGCACTTCAGTATCGAAGGCTCTCATTTACCAGTTAGCTCAATAGATGCGAAGACCCACATTCCCGCTTCTTCGCCCCCCTCATCCTAAGCTAAGACAAGGGGCCTCGCCCTCTTGACTTGATAGATCAAGAAGACTACAACCTATTATCAAACCTGAACGAAACTAAAGACGTTTCCAATACTGGAAGCAGCTCCGGCTCCCATTGATTTTGCACCTTCTAACATAAGGAGTTGAGAATTCTCCTCACGCTTTTTTGTACTTTTATATTAGAGGCCCCCTTGGGGGTAACTCCTCCTTAAAAAATTTGGTTAGTAGTTTCGGATTCCTCGGCAGATACTCCAACCACATATTCAAATCCTCTTCAGTCTCCGGCTCCAAAGCATCCTTTATTACCCTTGCTGCATGCTCGGAGTAGCGGAGTATCTCATCCTCTTCAGTTTGACACTGTTGCCAGCGGGGTCTCCCACGTTCATAGAAATGACGCATCTGGGATCGAACCAGTCGGTGTAACTCATCCCTTTTTTGGGCTGCCAACCCCGGGGGACCCCTTTCCCCCGGCTGCTCCGCTGGCGCGGGATCTTCAGCAGAAGCAGGAGCCGGCCCATTCGCGGATGATGCGGAATCAGGCATTGGCTCGAGGAGGACGCGCTCCTCGAAGCTCTCCCAATCCTGGGACGTGTCCCCGGCAGCCAAAATAGTGGCATCGGAATGATGGGGCGGGTTGGGTGGCATGGAGTTCCCATACATCCCCCCCGAAGAAGACGGTGCGAATTGAGAAATGGCACGACTAAGGTCGTCCATAAATAGATACCCGAGCGAAAGGAGGCAGTTTTGTATTAGAAAAATAAAAAGAATTTTTAGAAAAAGAATAAAAAAATGAACATATTTATTAGGTAGATACGAATGGATGAAAAAGGATTTTATCCCCTCTTCCATCCAAGTTAGACGCATATAAAGCGTCGCAGCATATCCAATTTTTTCCATGACTATCTATCCCTTCGTCTTCATTCACTTCAAGGCTGGTTCTGAACGCTGCGTAACATCGAAGTAAACGAAAAAGAAGTTTAAGAGGCATCTTCCATTCATATCGATTTGGGTTTTTCTGCACCATATTTTGATCTGCCTCTTCTTCGATCCGGAATTCCCAGCAAATCCTTGACTCCTCGAATACAATGGGATTTCACACCTGGCGAATCTTTCACTCTACCTCCTCTTATTAAGACCATAGAATGTTCCTGCAAATTATGACCTTCGCCCGGAATGTGAGCAAATATATCATGTCGATTGCTCAACCGTACTTTGGCTATCTTACGTAGAGCTGAATTAGGTTTTTTCGGTGTTCTCGTTGAAACACGCGGGCGTACTCCTTGCTTCTGGGGACATTGATCCGAAGCTCGAGTACGGTCCGTGCGCCGTTTTTCTTCTCTACCATGACGAATCAATTGATTTATTGTAGGCATCGCTCTTTCCTTTGTCCTTCCCCCCTTTTTTTGCCCTATCGCGTCTTCTTACTCCCGATCCAAAGCACCCCTTTTCCATTCATAGAGAAATCCTATCGTTAAAATCAATAAAAAGGCCATCATGGACCAAGATCCAAACGGATCAATCTTGTTGAGAGGTACTGCCCAAGGAAAGAAAAAGGTTACTTCCGGATCAAGGATAATAAATAAAATTGAAACAAGATAAAATCGAATATCGAAACGACTTCTGGCATCACCGAAAGGATCGAAACCACATTCGTAGGCCGACAATTTTTCTGGATAAGTCGAACTATTAGAAGAAAATGGAAAAGGAACACCGAGTGGGATCAAAGAAACTAGCAGACTGATCACTAAATAGATGCAAATAGGCGCAAATTCTAACATAATGAACATTTTTACAATAAGATTCCCTCCAGACAGAAGTTTTTCCTGATAGGAGTAGTGAAGAATGTTAGTGAGTTGTGTGGTTGTTGACCAAGAGACAGCATGGGACGTTTGGGGCCTTTTCTCTCTATATTATATATACGAAATTTTTGAGAAGAAAGAAAAATATGCTCCTTTCATGGAAATGGACTGATTTAGCGTCTGAAAAGCTATCTTTAGCTATGATTTTTCGTAAGAAACAGCATTTTGTTCTGCTGTAGCGGACTCGGAACTGTATTCATTTCTTAGTTATAGTCTCCATACTGAGAGACAGGTTGACGGTTCAGCTCCTTTCCTTTGGAGCGTTGCTATCCCATTTTTCTTTTCTTTGTTTAGGTAGCTTTTTGTTGTTAAGCTACCCTACCAAATTGCTCTCGTTCGCTCCTCCGTTAAGAGTAGCTCTGTTCGCTTTTTTTCTTTCATATTTTGTCTTTTTCGCTTGCACTATCTTACTTACGCAATTACTGATTGATGTTATATATAAGGTAGATCCCGTACTGCGGGATTGATTCATTGAGTGCAATACTTAAAATGATAATGCAATAAAAACGGAGAGAATGCCAACACTTTTCTGTGTTGCTCTTTTTTCCCCAAGGGATCGAGGGGTGGCTCCTGTTCTCGAAAGAGCTCCCACTTTTTTTATTGCATTTTCGCATTTCACATGGGCTACTGATTTTAGAATGAGCGCTACTTTTCCTGTCAATCCAGCTTTCCCTGACGCATTTTAGGAGGTACTCTATATCTACCGCGCTGTCAGTATCTGGCTTTTTGAGCATTGGATAGAGTGCATAATTCAAGGCGGGAAATCCAATCATTGTTAAAAGTGCAAGGACTCGCCTTTTCCATATGAATAGACGATAGCTTCTTTTAGTCCAAAAGCGACCTGACGGTTTATGATATTCGCCAATTGTTTCTGGGCTCTGGAAAGTCGAGTGAGAGGTAAAAAAAACTGCATATTTTCATCCTGGGGAATCTCTGAGCACGTGGGCTTTTTCTCGAGAACATCAAAAAAAAGAGAGACCAAGGACGTTAGTTGTATAGTTGGATTTTTCTGGACCATAACAGCCTTGGAGCGGTACATTGGTTTATGGATACGCCTAGGCGCACCGGGCCATAATCCGCCCGTTGCCGGGCTCTGATGGACTCCTTCCTGTTGAGGAGCCACCAATGATGCGTGCTCTTTGTCACTACAGACCTCTTCCAAATTGCCAGTAAAAAGGGAATAAGGCTTTCTCCAGATCAACTTAGACACAAATCAAAGCGTCTTTCCCCCCTTGTAATTCCCGCCGTTCGAGCATCCATCTTCCAAATTTCTTTCCCAGATCTGTGAAAACCGATTAAAATACTCTACTGGCATCCCCGAAAACCTCAACCAAGCAAAGGTCTTTGCAATCCGATCATTCGCCTCCATGAAGTCCGCCATTTATGTACTGTGAGATAATGGCCGGCGATCATCCAGGGGCCGCCCGAAATTACTTTGTTTGACATAATTTTCTTTTTCATTCAGAAAAAATAGGACTAAATAATAGCCACACTCAAAAGAAATAATGCATAAACCCCCTTACCCAGATCAGTTTCATCTTATCCTGTAAATAAAGCGATAGATTTGCCAAGTAATTTGACGATACCCAAGGAGCACGTATTCTGCGCAGTTGCACCCTCTCTGGTCGTCATACTCCAATACTTGCACTTTATGAAAAAAGTTGTTCTTCTTGTCTTAAAATCTCATTGTACTGCCCCATGAGATCCTTTTCCAAACATAGCTTCAAGGGGTTCGAGGTAAGCTTGACTTTGGCATCCGAAAAGAAAAATCTCGAAAGAATCTCTTTATTGTTTTGGAAATAGTTTAATCCCTTCTTTCTGTAAATGCTTTAATTTCCGACATAATTTCTCCATTCCCTTGCCTCAGGAAAAGAAAAAAGTAATCGACAACTAGGATTGACAAAGGCACGATCAATCTGTTCCCGGATTCTGGCTAAGCCTTGTCGATTGTTCGTCCAAGTATAACTTTCAAATCCAAGGTCAATCCAATCACAATCATCCTTTGCGGCCTCATTGAATTCCTGGAACCTTCTTTGGGAGACAGCGGCACCATCAGAGCTCCCATGTCGTCAGAAATCCAATCTGTGGTAGCTTGCAACCGAAGAGGAGTATCCCCTCTCTCGTAGCACCAAGAAGTGTAAACGCCGGGTGATTTGGTTGGCTGTCATGATATGTCCCAGGTTATAGACATTGAACCTCTTGCCCCCCAATCCCAACTGTTTGGAGTTACATATGAAGAAAGGATTCCCTGCTGTTTGGTAAGGAGAAAGCCCGATCTATGTTGGCTCGAATGATGAAGAAGAAAGGAAGGTAATAGTACTGGTTTACGTTTATTTCCTCTTTCATACGCAATATCTTTATTTAAGTCGAAGAACTCTTAAACTTAAAGCTTTCACTTTCAAGTTTTAGCTTGGCTTTAGACTGCCTAAAAGGCCGGACTGAGTTCTTGAGCAACGGCTGAGTCCTTAAAAACTTTAGCAACGGTTAGTTTTTTTTTGTACTTTTTTTTTTATAAACGAGTCTTACTATACGATTTTAGCCTATTTATTGATTAAAAGCTTACTTCTTTACCTAAAATAAGCAAGTTTTTAATCAGACTTGAAGACTTTAATTAAAAATCCTTAGAACTAAGACTAAATGTTTGGCAACTGACACTCGAACTCGCTTGCAGCAACGGCGGTGCCACGAGAAAGTCTTAGAGCGGAATATATTAATGAATATATTGATATTATATATATAATTAGAATATTGCCATTCGTGATCGAATACAACCTACCTAGTTGCACGCCTACATAACAACGCCAGGTCCCAGACATTTAAGGTACATAGTCACTTGAGCTTTGCTTTAGGAAGATGGTAGGTATTATACTCTATATGTAGTTCTCAGAAAAAAAGAGTCCATCTGAATGGCGCTAAATCAATAAGACTGAGAAATTCGTGCCCTTGGCGCACAAGCACTTAGTAAGCTAGTTCAAAGGCCTCTTTAGTTATAAGTTTACGCAGCAACTTTTGTTGAGGTTTTCCTTGGTCAAACTCCCTATATCCTAATATCCAAGAGTACTAAATCCTAAACTAGTTTTCAAGTAATTCTAGTAAAAACTAGGAGAATACCGGATATGTAAAGTGATAGTTTACTATTTGTATCATTAGGTTGAGCTGCTTCATTATTCTGAAGTTCCAACAGCTCTGATGCTGCTGATTGTTGTACTTGTGCATTAGTATTCCCATCCATGAGTCCTGCTGAGGAAAATCCTATATTGTTTTTATCCACAGTATCAGTAAATAGATAGATTAGTATCTCACGTAATTCATTAGAATGATTAACTCATAGACGCAACGCATCCCAGGTAATAAGGAGGACTAAAGACCTATGCATATTTAATTTACCCTAGCAACAATTTCTGGGCAAAATTTGAATTTAGGTAAGATCATAATTAATCATTGGTTCTCCATTAGGCAATGGAGGCAAATGATTTCGTATTATGCAATACAGCAGGAGGATTCAAAAGCTTCTCATTTCTCTCATATCGTTGTTGATATTTCTTATGTTTTCATATAAAAAAAGTCTTTTTGCTATATCAAACGGATCACGAAGATGCGGCTTTCTTAAAAGAACATAGGCAGTACTGGATTGACGGCCAGAAAACTTCAGGAGCATTGGGTTAGGCAGTCTGGAAGCGCTACTCCTTTGATAGAAAAGTACGTATATTCTATTCATTGGAACTCGCCTTATTGAACTAAGAAAGAATTACAGAGCTAGGCACGAAGCATAGTATTTATTATTACTATGTCTTCTATTATAAATCATACTTTATAATCTCTTTAATAACTTAAAGAAAGTGTTTAACATAATAATCCACTTTAGAAAGTAAGTAGTATGGTGCGCTAAGTTTGATTTTCTATTTTAGATAAAGAAAACTCATATATCGCCCATTCTGCATCGTTGATATATTTCATCGTCTTATTAACAGGTTCGCCTAAACTGCATGGACTATTTCCATTCGGATGTGTAGTACATACTTTATACTTTTTCAATAAAGGTTTCCTTGGCCACCTTTAAAAGGAATCCAAGATCATTAGATGTGATTGCGGCAGGCTTTAAAAAGGCTCTGGGGCCACCATCCTCCACCGTAGCAGCAGCGGTCCTAAGAAATGGCTTCTTAGAACGATCCTTATTGGATCTGGGACTTTAATAAATTTGATAAATAGGAAATTCCTTTATCCTTATAAAAAATAGCCCTCTCATTATTCGGGAATAGAGTTGCCAGTAACCTTTGCTAATAGCTAGCCTAAGACAATAGGAATATAGGCTATATCACAGGTCTGGTGAAGGTGAGCTCCCAACCTCCAAGGTTGGAAGGGAGAGATTCATCAAAGATGAAATTTGCAGATTCCGACTCTTGTCATACGCTTTCATGCTCGGGGACAACGAGTACTTCTTTACGTCACCCTTAAATAAAGCGTAGAAAGGTTAAGCCCTCTTCCTATTTGAAATAGAGTGACTATCTGCGCCAGTCATATTTATGGGATATTTTCTTCTTTTTGGTGGCTAGCAGAGCAGGGTAGGTAAAGTATAGCCATTCGTTATATCCTTCCTTCTAATCTTTTGATCCGGATTAGGAAGTCCTATTTCTTAAGCTAGGCTAGGTAGGAAGTAGTTGTTTACTCGTGTTATTGGGAAAGTTCTATTCAACAGGACAGTGAGGTAGCTTGCCAAGCGAGTTACATACTTTGCTTTGTATGAGTATATAATTCTATATTTATTTATCAAGTAGTTTCGTTGTAGTAGCTTTTTTGATTAGATCCTTCTTTATTGTAGACAACCTCTGACTCTTTACAGATTCTTAACAGAAAGGCAAATGAGAAAGTGTTGGAAGTTAGCGGTAGGGCATTCAGTGAAGCAGTCTTTCCTGCTCTTCAAGCGAGGGAGCGGTTCTTTCGTCAGATTACCTCCTACTCATCCCCTTAGACTTGATAAGCAAGTGAGTAGGAGAGTGTTAGAACGTTATCTACGATCGTACAGCTCTAAAGCTTTGCAGGCGGGTCAGCTTGTAGTTGGCGTGTAAATAGTCCATAATAGTCCATAGGAGAAAGGATAGAAAAGAGAAGGTCAGCAAGTGATAGTAGCTTCACAAGGTAAGGTTAGCTTTAGCCGTTTTTAGCCTTTACGCGAAGATAGCCCTGCCTGTTTTCACTCCTCTCGTTGTCACTCGAGCTGCTTCGCTCCTCTCCCGGCTAAGGTCGAGTGGCTTTTCGCTCCTCTCCTTTCAGTCGAGTGATTTCATACCTCTCCCGGTGTTAAGCTTCGCAGCCTCTCCTTTCAGTCAACAGCGTGATTTCATACCTCTCCCGGTGTTAAGCTTCGCAGCCTCTCCTTTCAGTCGAGAATACCAATATTTCTAATATTTTGATTAATACGTCGTAATCGATCGAACACTGCTTGAAAACGGATGTAAACAAATAGCGCTACCTTCATATCTTCCTTCGTCGTTCAATGATTTGAGGAATTCCTCATCTCTTCGCCCCTCTTATGTTGGTCGAGTCAAATCGTACCTCTTACCTCATATTTATGAAATTAAATGTCGAGTCACATTTTAAATCCCTCTCGCGTAGGGAATTCTTTCCTTCTGAGCTTCATCTAGTCAACAGAGAAGGGGAATAAGAGAATCAATGTATACTTCCCGCCGGTGTACGGATGAATAGGTAGGAGCTTCTTTACTTTAGGGCTTTAGGCCGGGGATGATAGAACCTCGACTGGTCAGCAACGAAGAGAGACGGGGTCGTCGAACAAGTGTCCCTGCTCCTCTGGTGAATTGAGAGAGTCAAACCTACTCCACAACGAAATGTGAGATAGAAGCTAGAATAAAGTACCAACAAGGCGGATGAAAGTGATCCAAAGTCCTAAGAAATGCCTCCACTACTGCCTTTCCCTTATGAGAATATTCTATAGGGACCAACAATCCATAGTGTAGAGGGAATCGAGTCCTTGAAATTCCGTACTTTTTATCTTAGTCGCTAATAGAAGAGCATTTGGCTAAGTCATGGATTTCCATATTGCTATTGATCTGATCTCCACTCAAAGATAGAACCAAAGGATCTGCCTGCGGAACGAAATTAGCCTCTAATGGTATAAGCAGTTTCGCCCGGTGCAGCTAACGAACAAAGGTCCTGTTGGAGAGACCCGGTCAAGCCATTGGGAAGAGAGCTCCTGACCACCCGACTCAGCAGAAGAGAAGGGATGGATGAAGGACTTTCCTGGCCGGATGTCTCTTTCGGCCTAGGATCTTGTGGCAGATGACCCTATCTTATATAGAAGAAAGCAACTTGGAAACCACCACCATCAGTCCTTGAATAAAGTAGCCACCTATTCATATAGAAGCAAGTGTAAGCGTATCGCTAGAAGCAGAGGGAGTAGGCCGCAGCAGATTAGAAGCAAGCGAAGTACGCCACCGGGGGAGTCTTCTATTCATATAGAAGCAGGTATTAGCTTGGGCTGCAAGCGATGTACTAGCTTAGAATTCCAACGGAAGCTGAAGCAGGCCAGTCATTCCCCTACGATCCTGTCTCAGAGGCTCCAATCCCGCGTTCTAACGAGGCTTTGGGACACCTCATGGGAGGCTATCCACTGCTGGATAGATGCCTTTGGCGGCTAATCCTCTATCAAGTACGGTAGTAGCGTCTAAATGTGCAAATGTCGTGGCAGGAGCGGGATCGGTCAAATCGTCTGCAGGTACATAAACTGCTTGAATCGAAGTTATGGACCCTTCTTTTGTAGAAGTAATTCTTTCCTGTAACGAGCCCATTTCGGTACTAAGAGTAGGTTGATAGCCCACAGCGGAAGGCATTCTACCCAATAAGGCGGATACTTCAGATCCTGCTTGTACGAAACGGAAGATATTGTCGATAAATAGAAGTACGTCTTGTTCATTAACATCTCGGAAATATTCCGCGGGCAGTCAATCCAACTCTCATACGTGCTCCCGGCGGTTCATTCATTTGACCGTAGACTAGAGCCACCTTTGATTCCGCAATATTTTGTTCATTGATAACTCCGGATTCTTTCATTTCCATGTAAAGATCATTTCCTTCACGAGTACGTTCACCTACTCCGCCAAATACGGATACGCCCCCATGAGCTTTTGCAATGTTGTTGATCAATTCCATAATGAGTACTGTTTTACCCACTCCAGCTCCCCCAAATAGTCCGATTTTTCCTCCACGGCGATAAGGGGCTAAAAGATGTACCACTTTAATTCCTGTTTAAAAAATAGAAAATTGAGTATCTAACTGTGTAAAGACGGGCGCAGATCTCTGAATAGGAGATGTTGTGCAAGTATCTACGGGACCTAAATTATCAACAGGCTCTCCAAGCACGTTAAAAATTCGTCCGAGAGTCGCTCCACCGACTGGAACGCTTAAAGGAGCTCCTGTGTCAATAACTTCCATTCCTCGCGTTAGACCTGAAGTAGCACTCATAGCTACAGCCCTAACTCGATTATTTCCTAATAATTGTTGTACCTCACAAGTCACATTAATTGGTTGACCAGCAGTATCTCGACCCTTAACTACCAGAGCGTTGTAAATATTTGGCATCTTGCCTGGAGGAAAAGCTACATCCAGTACCGGACCAATAATTTGAGCGATAGGCCCCAGGTTTTTTTTTCAAGTGTGGAAACCCCAGGATACTGATATCTTGGCAGCATTCCGAGTAACTCCTCAACCTGGAGTTCCGTCAGAAGAAGCAGGGGCCGCAGTAGCTGCCGAATCTTCTACTGGTACATGGACAACTGTATGGACCGACGGACTTACCAGTCTTGATCCTTACAAAGGACGATGCTACCACATCGATGCCGTTCCTGGAGAAGACAATCAAAATCAAAGTTATGTAGCTTACCCCTGTCACTTAAAGGGCGAAGTCTTAGAAGCGAGTCTAAAGTCATGTTTGAAGGCTACTATGCATCCTTCTTCATAGTAGAGTGTAAGGTAGGTTTGGGTATAGCAGGACTTGAACCTGCGACCATTAGGTTAAAAGCCCAATGCTCTACCAACTGAGCTATACACCCAAAAAAAGATGTAGTAGTAAAAGTAGTAAATAAGGATTGGTACGGAAAAGAGGGCGTCATATTAAAGGAGCGCGGCTCTGTATGAGGCTCGTACTGCAGAGCAAGCGAAGAAAACGTAAGGGCGCGCGTGAGCACTTCTGCAAGAAAACGGATGCGCGGCTAACGCGCTAGCTGCGCCGTTGCTTGTTCCCTCACTGAACACTTTCTAGATATCTGTCTCCATTATCTATCGGATTGCTCTCTCCGATAGCAATGGGAGGTTCAGTCAAAAGCATTTACCCCGCACTCAACTCAATGATCAAGCAAATAAGCAAGACGAATCTCTATACTACGAAATTTCGATAAGAGTGACGTTGATAGGATTCACTCATATAAGTGGTTTCATTCAAGTGAAATTGTTTTTGAGTTCAAAGAAGACGCCTCCAACAACCCACTCTTCTTCGGTTGATGAACAAGAAGAATCTATTGCCTCCACTTCAATACATTACAAAGAAGCTAGTCGCTAGTTCAAATAGGCACCCCCCAGCCGGCAATCATATGTTGAGTAGGAGCTCGTTCATCAACCTGTGAGCGGAAAGAGCAAAAAACCTGACCTCTTATTCCCTTAAACAGACAGGCACAAGCTGAGTCAACAATGGAGAGAGACTATGAATAGATCGATTCCTACTTTATCAATCATACTAAAAGAAAGTATGTCACTGCTCAAGGTCTGAAACATGCTTTGTACTCAACCCGATGATCCACACTGACGGGCCGAACCCACAAAGATGTCACTTTCCCTTGCTTCGACACCGTGTCTTGGCTTTTCTTTTTATAGATTTTTTGAATCCACAGCGCAATCGGACAGATATTGATTTTGATGAACAGACAGAAGGCTCTATATAAATAGATTTGCGTGCGGAAGAACTCTACCTGAAGCTATGCCTGAGCCCGAGTTGCTTGAGCTTGAAAGCGGTATCGTACACACAACTATTTTTTTCTAAACTAAAACCGGAAGAAGGTTCCAGCAGAAAGGTAAGCACTCGCTTTAGCTACAGTCGCAGCATAGCGCGTTAACGGTGCCCTGGAAGCTTTCCAAGTTAAGCCAAGACCACGGGCAGTTTAACAAAGGAGCAAGAGGGGATAGCCTTATGAACTGAACGAGAGTAGGTCTAATTCCGGTTTGGGGCTGAATCCAACATTATTCATGCTAAGACAACGGAGTGGGTAAGCTTACTGCCACTTGTTGCCAAGGGATCAAAAGAAGAGGAATAAACCATAGGGGGATAGATGATCCTGCCAAGGGAAAGAGAGCCAGACTGCGATGTCTATCCATAGCGCTATCCTCCTCAATCGTACCGTACCGAGCGAACCTTTTCTTCTATGTCTTGCTTGCTGGCTTGTTTTACTCTACTCTATAAACCGTCTGAATGGTTCAAATCATTCATTCTTCTCTCTCCTGAAAACGAAAAGCCTCTGCTTTTTAAAAACCTCACCCTCCGCAAAGTCTTTCTTCCTTTTCCGTCTCGTAGGAAAGATCGTCTTATAGTCTTAGGTTAGTCAAATCCGTCAAGCATGCCAGTGTAAGTGATATATTCCATAAGTGAGGATTATCCAGTAGTTGCTATCAAGTTTTTCCAGTTGGTAGGGCTTGCTTAGGGGAAGTTAGAGTTCTTTGTATGCCATCAAGTGGGTCTTCTTCTTTCCACTTGATCTCAAGTTTCCAACTTCTTTTATTTGAATGGATGCACCCTTTCTTAGCAATACAATAGTAAGGACCAACCAATGTAGTCCCGAAGGAGGTATAGTTCAAGTATCAAGCTTGAGTGCGGGCTTGAGAATATAAATATATCCAATCCGGTCATTAACTAAGACTTATTTGATTATGTCCCGAGGTATTGTATGCCCCTAAAAACGTATGAAAAGAAGCCAGTTTGAGTCCGGGAATGAGGAGTTGGTCAGTGCCAACAGGAAGGATGGATAATGCTTCTTCGTTAGAGGGATAGGCGCTTACTCAATTTCGTATGGTTTTCATACTACTTGCTCGACTAGAGTTTGGTATGATTATTTACTATTGAACTTTTCAATATTAAGGGGCGAAGGAGCTGGTGGAAAATCCAACGTAAATCTTCATTTTATTTTACACAATTCTTCTGGAATCCAATGAACAAGAGCAATTACTTAGAACCAGCTTTCGAATTTCTTGCATCGTAATAGAATGATTACCAATGATACGCTGCGCGCCTAACAGTGCATTCTTATGCCGAAACAACAATCTTAAGTTAGCAAGACTTCGAAATGCCACTTCTTCCCGTCGCATCCGTTTTCAGGACGATCTAGTCACTGGTTTTCAGTGGGTGAAATTCGTTAGTGGAACTGATTCGAGAGGGCTTGACGGTCTTAATAAAGGTTCGGATTCGGTCAGACCTTTACTGGTTATCATATTATCATACCAATTAGTAGAGCTTGCTCAAGAGAATGCCTTGTACTACTTTAGTAGGACGATGACGCCAATGAACTATTCACCAATTGAGAAGTTATGCCTAGCTCTTGTCTTTGCCATTCAAAAGTCGAAACATTATTTTCAAGCTCTTCGCCTTGTCTCCAAACCAAAGAAAATACTAACAAGAATTAGCAATCATCGCACTTCCCGGCTAAAGAGTTATTGGCAGGTAAAATAGGCGGACAAGACGTTGGCTTGGGCCAAAAAGGAGAGCCTCTTTCTATTTTTTATAATGGCGGTCGAAAAAAAGACACTATGACTTCCAGAGATTAGGTGGAATACCTGGAAAGAGCGTGACGTGATAAGTGAGATAAGGAGACCTGCTTTCCGGACGTTAAAGGATTTTTGCTTACTTGCTCGCTTCCCTTACACCCTAGCCCTACTTTGACTTACTCGCGTGTGTTTGTGTCCTCAAGCTCAGGACTCTATCTTAGAATAGGTGCAGAGACGGTTTTTATTCCATGTCTCAATCCTTAGAGCACAGCTGGGACAAGATTCACTCTGAATCGAATCTTACCGTCAAATCTGCATTTTCAATCTCATTCAGGGCATCAAATCTTTGCTAAGAACTTTATCATATTTGCCTTTCCAAGGCAAGAGAGGATTCAACCTAGGGCTGGCAGACCGACCTGCCTTATACTTCTTTCATATACATATAGCTTTCTTGTCAAAGGGGGAAATAGTTGGAATAGCAGTGTTGGGCATATAGAATTGTCTATAGAGAACCTTCTCCGATTCAGGCCACTTTCTTATCTTCCTCCTCTTGAATAGAGGGATGATGAGTAGAGTTTAGTTAGGATAAATGAGAAAGAAGTCTTTCTGCTTTTCTGTCCCGCTTGATGAAAGAGTATCCAGTTATCATTCTTAGAAAACAGAGTCAGGTGGACGTTTGAAGTTCCTGTCAACGCTTTTTCAAGCGCAAGTAGGGAGTTGATCATGCGGGACTCTATATGGAGGCAGGCGAAAGCCTTTGAAAGAAATCTATGATTGCTCCTTGAACTGACTCGCCTTTTCTCCCATCTACTATCTCTTGATATTCACAAATAATGAATCCGTTTCCATCTGTCTTTGTAAGAGGCCTAGGGATCGATGACTCCGACCCCCAACCAAGAAGACTAAAGATGGTTGACGAAGTCTCTCCCTTATATGAAAGAGGAGCTTGAGCGGTAAAAGAAAAATCTTTCTGCTTGTGCCCATGAAGCAAGAGAGGTTTCGTATATCCACGAAGAGAATAAAAGCAAAGTAAGTGATAGAAGCTGCTAACTCAAACTCAAGAATCGCATAATACGTCATCATTTTATAGAAAAAGTGCAGCGGAGAGAAGGAAGTCAAAGATGGTTGAGAGGGGATAAGCTGTGAGAACAAGCCAAGCAGAAGACATAAAATCATGTTCACTCTCTCATCCTATCCGTCTATTGATTGTGTCAATTTTGTGCTAAACAGAGTCGAAAGCAGCTTGATAGCTAAGCCAGAGCCAAGGATTTCATAGTGGGATGCACAGATAGCCAATTAAAGTTAATAAGGCAGTTTTCTTTCTAACAACTGAGAAGGCGCAAGTTCGATGTCATCAGTCAACTAGGGTAAGAAAAACAGAATCCATTTAGCTTATTCACAATCTTGAGATACCTCTATTAAATATTAAAGTATATAGTCCACAATCAATGAAACTAGGAAATGACTGTGAAAGGGGCTAACTGGGGTGATCAAAGGAATCAACTCTATTTTCTGTTGAGCCTTTTCATTCTTAGATAGAGGCTTCAGATCAAAAGCGGAGTTCTTGTTGACTACATCCTATGCACCTTCCTTGATAAGTCCATACTTCTATGATGTGAGAAGAGGAAAGCTTAAACCAAATATGTTAGTGAATACCTTCAACGAGTAAACCATTCATCGCTTGCAAGACCTTTAGGTTAAGGCTTCTTTTTAAGAATCTATTCGTCATATAGAGATATGCAGCTAGACTACTTCTAGCTACCTAAGCCTACCAAGCTACTAACACTTTAGTCTTCTACTAGCTAAGCATGGTCTACTAGGCTTTACTTTACTAACTGCACTACTTTGGCATCTTTACTTCTATGCTCCTCCTTATCTTGACGGATTCAATTTACCATAACGAGTAAAGTTGCTTGCTTGTTGTTCCAGAATTCGAAATAGCCGGGAAAGTCTTATTGATTGATAGCTAGGAGGAATGATTGAAAGGAAATTCGCTAGTCTTAACATACTTCGCTTCACTAGAACGGTTCGACAAGACCGGATAAGAAGGTTGTACAGCATGAGCTACGGAAAGCATTTCGACAGATAAAGTACGATCTGCTTAGAGACCTGGTATGAACCAACAAAACCATATTCCCGTGATTTCCTTCTCTTGTAAATAGAAAGCTCTTTCTCGATAAATAGCTTTCGAGTTTTGTTTTTATTTTGATAAATAGGATATAATTATTTTTATAAGAAGTCAAAGTAAAAAAGCGTCCGTTCACTATCGCTTCTCTTCTTGTAGTTGAAGTAGTTTAAGAACGAACTTGCTTATAGCTTCATTGAGAGTGAGTTTTTTTTTGTTCAGTCTTCCTTCATAGAAGAAAAAAATCATGCTTTTGATGCAATGCCCAAAGACTCCCATTTCTTTCTTGGTTGGACAAAGCCAAGCGGTTATTTCTGACAAGTCTTTCCTCATTTTTTTTTAGAGCAAGAAGCGGAACTAAACTACTAATGCCAGTATGAAATCTCTCATTTCATTCAAAAGAATGCCGACCTAGCTTCCATTGCTGAAGTTGGAGCTGCTGTCGCTCGGTTTCGCGGTCTATTTATACATATAAATACAAATGTAGTCGCGCGCCGAAGAGCCCGTTGCCCGTCTCGTTTCAGAGTATGCTCAGGAGATGGACATTCAAAATCTTCCTCTGCTCAAGGGGAGCTGCAACGTAGGCTCTGTCTAATTGATCTTTATTTAAATAAACGACTTTCTTTCGAACTTCCGATCCAGACAAGGGAAGGGCGACCAAACGGAATCTCCTCAACTCATTCATTGCTAGATTGAGCGGAGTTTCTTTCTTCTCCTATGGATAGACATTTTATATTCCCGTGGGGCGGGATGACGAAGAAATAAAGGTTACGTATATTTGCATTTTGCCCCTATCGTAAAAGCTAGCTCACCAAGTTCCCTATAGATGGAACCACTTTCTGGGGTACCAGAGACTGTCTTTTTATCCTTTAGCTAACCTGCTTGCTGGTACAATGAGACTATACCTAAAACCTGCGGACGAGAATGGTTTCATTGACAACCACATTCAGAGTAATAGTCAACATGATTCATCCGGCCGATTGAGTCAAATCCTCTTTACTTAGGGTTTTCTGCGATACAAGTCGTCTGCCGGTCCAAGATAGGCCCAAACAGATCTGCCCATTGTCAAAGGTGACATTTACTGATCACTTTTATCCTACAACAAATTTTGGCGTTATCCATCTTTTTTAAAAGATTTCCTCATTAGGAGCCAAAAGATTGGCAATCCGCAGCGCAGGCATTAAGGTAAAAAAAAAACAAGGGGTGATGCTCATCACCACATGGGAAGTGCAAACTTTTCTTTAAAGTACTCAAAAATTGAAAGAAAGAGCTATTACCTCAGGCTTGTAATCAAAGCGTGCCTATCCCTATTCTTTGATATCGGGACCCTTTACTTGTCCTTCGAAGAATCCCTCACTGACGAACTTGTGGCCTCCGACTCTCATCCTTGGCCCTATTCTTCTTGGACATTTGTGCTAACTGGGTGGAGGATGAATCCTAGCTGGGGCCACCTCCTCTTCCCTTTGTCTATCCCTTCTGTCATTTGTCATCTTCTTCTCAGAAGCCCTCGTACTCCCTTGAAGTTCTTCCGTATGTCCTCATCTTGTGCTTGTAAAAAACCTCTTCTCTTATTGGGATTTTTGGGAACTTAGATAGCTAGGCTATCCAGAACTACACTCGGCTTGATCCTATCCAGGAGGCAGGTATGTAGGCAGATCTATCATATACTGTAAATGTTAACGGAACTCCGGAGATAAAGTAGGAGCTAGCTAGGGCAGTTCACGAAGGGGAACAAAGTCTCGCCTTAGGCTATTTACTATTTTTCTCTCTCTTTCTCTTTCTGTCTTTACTCTCTGTCTTGTTGAAGACTTATGGTAGTGGTATCCTTGCTTGGTGGATTGAATATCTCTTTCCTTGAAGTCGCCTTCTTCCTCTTCCTAAAATCCATTATAGTATTCTTAGGCTCCTCTAAAACGTTGACTAATGCTTCTACCGTTACAGATATGCTCTCCTAAATAAAGACCTAACCATTTACATTGGTAGTTGATCTTGACGCTCTCATGTTCAAAATCTTCTGTTAGAAGACAACCTAGGGCACTTCAGGATGCGCAAGCATAGAATCCTATGAGGAAGAGGGAATCATCTTTCACTGGGGCGAAGCGCTTAGTGGAAAGTAAAGGACTATAGCCAGAATAGCTTTCTATATGGGGGAAGGGGACTCTTCGAATGCCATCCGTCTTTTCTTTCTTTTAGTAACGTCAGAAGGCGCGCAAGTGCTTTATGTTTATTATTGAATTTTTTAATGTATTACTTGAATCAGATAAACTGTGGCAAGCACTTTTGTGAAAAAGCTTTCGGAAATGACCGAGTCACCCCTCTCTATATTTTCCATTTCCATTCGAATATCTTGGACTTTGGAAAGAAAGATAGAGTCATTTATAGGGTCAATTTGTTTGTTCCTATTCATTTATCTTCCGGCTTAGTTGAATTGGAAGATTCTCTATTTCTTTGTCGACACCCGTAAAAAAATCTACTTATACATTATACATTAGAAGAACTACAGATTGTGGAAGTGGGCATGTCCAAAGCTGACGACGATGCTTGCCCTTTAAAAGAACCCTTTTTCCCAATCAGAATTTGTCTTCATATGAAGGACTGCGGGGATGTTTTCTCCGGAAAGGATATATCGTATCGTTTCTACTAGAATCTTAGCTAGGTTTACAGGACCATTTTTCGTAGAAAATAAAATAGAGCTCTACACCCGATGGAGCTTGTTGCCCCTTTGGGGATGATCGAAGATAACATTTCCCATTCTGATACAAACGAATAAATATACATTAAAAAGCTAAAATGGCTAGAATCAATATTATGATCAAAATTATATTCACTCTCATTTTGTATATTCTTATACTCACGAAAGGATATTGTAGCATCGGCCGCAGCCAGAACAATGTAAGTTTAGAATACTCTCTATTCTCAGCAGAAGTAGAAGAAGTAGAATAAGTTCTAATAGGAACAAGCATACTGTTAGACACTCAATTCTCAGAGATTTTCATTTCAGATCTGACTTTGCTACGCTATAGGAGATAGACGGGGATATGCTGCATTTCGCCCAGCGTAGCGTTGCCATCCCTGGCAATGGGTGTTGTTGTAGGTGTACCATTTGTTCTTTATCCATTTTTTAGGTGAGCAGTAAGCAGCGGACTAGACTAAAATCACTCCCGTGGATCTTAGATCCCTCTCTCTAACGTATTCATATCATAGTAGATCGAACCGGCTATTGGGATTTCCGGGGAGTCATTAGCAGTATATATTTCTTGGTACACATATTCTAAGAGAAATACACATCTTTTATTTAGTTGGTACACCTTTTTCGTTGGTCTATATCGAAATCTCAGACGGATACGAATTCTTCTTTGGAAATGGTAGACGCATCTTCGAACGCAGATACGTGGAACAATCAGCAACGGTTGGATTCAAATCCGCTCTTCGTAACGATTGATTCACTTCTCTTACGATAACTCAATAGCTGCCTTGTTCAGAACAACTGAGAGGCTAATTTATGAATTCTTGGGGCTTAGTTCTATTCAAGATTAAGGCGAGGGAATTGACTCTGGGCCCGTCAGTGTGCTGCGACTGCCTTCTCTCTTTTGGCTGTCGATTGCATGCAGTTTTCCCGATTTCAGGCTTTCTCCTTTTCGCTTCCATTCTCAGATAGATAAGATAGATACTATCTGTATAATATAATAAGGCATAGACGACCTAACTAACTGGATTGCTAGCAGTGAGAATAGCCGAAGCTGATAACCCGGAGGAATTCCCTTTGTTATCGGAATCAGGGTACAAGCTGCTATCGAATAGGCGCTGTGATCACTCTACGACTTTCTGCTTGGCTTATACAAACCCTTGTTCTGGATGGACGATGTGGTGACGCTCCAGCCCACTTTTGGATAAATAAGGAATGCATTTGATTCCGTTGAAGGTCAAGAGCTAGCGCATTGAAAGTGAAGGTGGCCCTATTAGATTAGAAGGGAAGGAAGAGCTGTGACATACGTCATTTTCATGAATGCCTGAACGACTCACCAACCTTTGTTACTGAAATAACGAGAGAAAGTCTTTTTTGTCTTATAACGGATGGTTGTAATTAGGGGGTTACGCCCGGGGAAGATATCCACCCCTTTTGAATTAGGCTTTCCTGACTTTCAAGTCAACGCAGTAGGAGTTTCAGTTCCTGGTATTGGTTAAGGCAAAAGAGCATCATCACGTTCGGAGACAGGCTTTCTCCCCAAAGCATATTATTGCTTGTTCGCCATAGCTGAGATAAAGCAAGAAACGAAACTTTAGTTAGGGTCATCGTTTATTTAATCCGCCCTTCCACTTCTTGAGCTGACCCAGGCTGAGTCAAGGCCATTAAGGACCTCGAGCCGACTCTCGTCTGCGAGGTTCGTGTGTCAAGCAAGTTTTGAAAGAGGGTTCCTAGTTGTCTTAGTTTGAAGTGAGAGAATGAGTTGAACTAAAAGATACGTATAGTCAAGTGATACGTATAGTATCGTAATACGTATCGTCGTTCCCAGGCGAAGTCGTTGCCTTTTGAATCAAGAGATACCCGGCAAACGACATCCAACCATGCCCCTTCCCTCGTCTTGGGAGATGAGAGTTCCCTTAATATCATCTTTCCCTTTATCCGAGATATAGTTTTACCAGGGCATAGACGGAGTACTACTCTTAGGTTGAATTCCCTTCTTCAGGTCCAAAAGAGCGTGATGGAAGCGAGAATAAGGTCAAATCCATGTTCCTAAGTCAAGATGAAGTAAGAAAAGGAAACTGAAACTCATCTCATGAGAATCTATAGTTTATAGCCTGAGACGAAAGCATTGGGACTTCTCCTTGCCTGTCCGCTCTGAATGGAACAAGGAAAGTTGCACATTGACAGAGTTGAGCAATCGTGGGGATACCAATTCTTTTTATCCCTATGGAACCAACCACAGTCTTATTTTCCATACCTCTTCTCGACTACTAAAGGCAAGGTAGCGGGAAAGCTCATCTCTTGCCCCCTTTAGCGGACCAATGAATTGATCTCGAGCGGAACCGTTCAAAAAGAACGAACTTCCAACCTATATAGCCTATATAGAAATAACAGGCATGACCAGTCTTTTAGGGAATAGGGAGAGGAAGAATTTTCTAGTCTCGAGATAGGGATTGATTTCATAAAGTACACCATATATAACCCCCTCTTTTTTTAATCAATTAACGTTTACGCTATGGTCTGATGAATTTTTAGATGATGAGAGCGAGGTCAAATAACGTAGAAAGAGAGAAAGATCTACCTTGGGTGAATGCCATGTCCGAATGTAGATAGGTGCGTCGACGAAGTATATGCTAACATCAGGAGCAAGAGCATTTTAGATATTGCAGGTACTGATTCATCCAACCTTGGTATAGAGACCATTCAAGAAAGTCTCGCATACCAGGATATCAGGATATGGGAAAGCTGGCATGATCGGATCTTTAGGAGCTTTAGCTCCCTAAGACGATCGATGACTCTCCCGACCACATATG
>Ga0209796_10000240_pt1:40000-49817 | contig 49817 bp, 25 predicted proteins | sample AgamicOrSfrz_FD_187167 | JGI IMG/M metagenome (GOLD analysis project Ga0209796, IMG submission 187167) | Agave microbial communities from Guanajuato, Mexico - Or.Sf.rz (SPAdes) (version 2) | ecosystem: Host-associated > Plants > Phyllosphere > Phylloplane/Leaf | place: Guanajuato...
TATCCGACTACCCGCATTCCCTTTCATCCAGTATGTAAAAAGAACTCCTGGAAAAGGGAAGAAAGGCATCCCAAAAAACTGTCTACTGAGCTCTCAACTTTCCTACTAGTTCGAAGTCTTTCTATCCCTATTTCTTTTTTAATGTGGGGTGGGAAACGATAGCAGTTCTCACTTATTTATTGCCTATTACTGATTTTAGCCTGCTTAAAAGCAATGGAGTAGCCTATTATTTAGACAACTATTTCGGACTATATAAGATATAAGAACGATTATATGAAATTGTCTGATCATATTGATCATTATTTTTTTCCGCTCTTTAATACTTATTTTAAATACTTTGAATTAAATATTTTTTAATAAAATCAGTTAATCAGTATTAAAAAATTACTTTGCGGAATGTCAACATCAATAAGAAAATAGAAGTCTAAATTGGACATAACAAAAAAAGAAAAAAGGTATTTTTTATATAAAATTCGTGTGCTTGGGAGTCCCTGATGATTCAATCAACCTTCATTTTACCATACGAGTGGAATACTTGTAACGAGTAAGACAGCTTAGCTGCTCATTGTTCCAATTCCTTGGACTCCATTGGCTCCTTCTTCACAATCTCTTGCTTCATTCAGGACAGAAAGTTCCTACAATACTAAAATTTCCAAAAGGGAAAGCTAAAGCAAAAGGGCCAAGAAAACCCCTGCTGCAAGACCAACAAACCCGGATCGGATGCCACAACCGGATTAGAAGCAGTTGAGTAGAAGAGACTAAGAATAAAACTTTCTTTCGTAATATTCAAAGTGATAACCGCTTATAACCCAAAGCTTCCTGCAGCTCTCGCGTTATTGGTTGGTAAAGCCTGAGCAGAATCCCTTAGCGTATAGGTAGAACAAATAAAGAAAGAAAGAAAGGTAGGCCGTACAAGATGGAAAAGGCCTTTTAGCGCATCCATATAAGAATATCATCCAGGAAGCCGGCTTTATCATTGAAGATTTCTCTGAGCAAGCAAGATAAAATCTCTTCTTCATTGGGGAAAACAACCAACTCCAGAGCTGCCGCGAAAGAACAAGCAGCGGGAACAAACAAAGGGAGACGGACTCTGATTCTCTCTCCCCACCCCTTTCACTCTGTAACTCGCTTTGGACGGACTCATCAAGTGAAACCGTCTGGTGACTTAAGATTTATTCGCCTCTTAGATTACATCTTTCTCACTCGGATGCAACTACAAAAGAGAGGGGAGCTTTTCATAGTGATATTTATATAACATATAACTTTGAATCCTTATAATTTGGAGTGGTAAGTGATTGTGGAGTAAGCCCTAGCTTTTTCATTTATTTGTTTGTAATAGTAAAGCAAATAGTATATTTGTGAATTTCTAACTAATAATAGATCCACAGACGACGTGAGTAGCTAGAAACGGGATTTCTTATTGAAACTTTCCCGTGGGAAGGGAGGAGGCGAGCAGCCGTTGCCTTCTAGTAGGCTTATATATTATTATATTATTTATATTAGTATAAATTAGTCTAGAACAACTTAACTTCCTCTTTCCATGAATCACTGCCAGAATGCGCTTAGGAGTGTCAAAAAGCTAGGAACATATGATATGTGTACAGCAAAAACTTACTATGTTCATAGAAATGCCAAATCTTTCCCTCCAAGGCTTTCAATGAAAAGGTAAGAGAACAGAAGGAGAGGAATGAGTTTCACTTTCACGACGAATAGTGACAAACCTACTACTCTAGTTGTATCTTTCGTTTATCAACTCATTTCAATAACTGAATAGTCACGTCATACGTATTCGTTTATCAACGATACTCCTCGATTCGTTTCTTCGTTTCGTCTAGTATCATAGTATCTAAGCTTCTCAAATCATCGCCAATAAATCCCTTTCCGTGGTCGCTAGGCTTAAGCCCTAGGTTTCAAGCTCCAGTGGACTAAACCACTTCGCTGTAGCGCTTGCTGGTCCGGTTGTTGCAGGAGGGTGGATACAATTGATCATTTCTGGGACTCCTAACTCATTTCAAGTAAAATTGCTATCAACAATAAGAAGCAAGGGATTGAAGGAGAACAAGCAACTAGTTCTATAGACCGTAAGATACTACTCTAGTTGTATCTTTCGTTTATCAACTCATACGCTAAGTGAGAGTCAAAGCCTCCTTCCATTTCATTTCACTACGTATAGAATACGAACTAACGGAAGACTCACTCCGTTCGTTCGTATCCCCAGCTTTTCGTTTCTACTCCTTAGGCTTTGTCCGTTTCCGTGAAAGGTTTTGATTCGAGGCTCCCAAATAAGGCAATGAGAAAGCGTCCGTTCACGTCAGGAGGCTTTGACTTTCATCGAGATTGGCCTGGTGTGAAGTGTACCGGCCCAATAGAAAGGAACGAGGGGGAAGGACAAAGGAAAGACCAATGTCTACATTTAATATAATATTTAATCACTGGTAAAATCGGCTTCCAATTTGGTTGTTTTAGCCTTCCCTATCTGGTTTCCCACGTATGGGAGGTTTATAACATACTCATAGTCAGATGCGCCTGGGCTCTAAGTGTTTTTATGGGGGGGAACGTTTACCTCTTTCTCATTGGTTTGGGAAACAATTGGGGATGAACGATGTAAGCCTTTGTCCACTATTCGTTCCCCCTAGAACATAAGTGAATGAAAAATCACTCTAATGGCTGAGCCAGAGGTATGCTTACCAACCTTGTCCCGAGCGCAGGAAAGTGCCTCGCCGTGCCCTATACCGATGTGAATTGAATGAATGGACATCACATCTCCACTAGTTCGTGCTCCGAATCGTTAAACTTCTGCGTGCCTTACTCCTTCCTTTGATGGTTAGGACTAAGCTGATGTCTCTTCATAGATGTCTTCCGTCTGGCCTGGTTCTTAGGCTTATTCCTGTCATGGGGATGGGTAGGATTCGCCTGCTAGGGGAGGCCTAGGCTCAGTCTTACCCAGAATAAGGTATCTGAAGAGCGCTAGAGAATGCGGGAGATGTCGGCCAAGAGTTAGAGGTTCATGCGCTAGAACCCGTTGTTAGCAATCTCCTCTACCTTGAATCCGATCGCCTACTTTGATTGTTAGTGAAAGGTAGACAAAGGTAAGCATAGATAGATCGAAAGGTATGTCTCCTTCGTTGAAAGGGATGATATGAAAGCTATAATTTCTTCTTTAGGAGTTTCTAATTGAATGCGGATACTCATAAGAATGGTAAAAGGGTGGCACATCAATTAGCTAAACTATCCATTTCATCATCAGGGATGGGGAAAATATGGTTGGTTATAGGAGATTCCGGAATAGAATTCCTCTAATAAGCAGTCCTTCTGTGTAAAGTTAGCTAGTGTGGATTCGTGGAAACTCAACATATTAGCGGACACAACAACCAGAAGCCATATCTTTCGTCGCTTGCTGCCAAACAACCTATTGCTATTGACTTCAGTCGGTCAATGCCATTCAATGTCCAGCCAATAACCAATTGAGGAAGCAAGCCGAATCCTTATATACGAGAGAAGAAAGGGATGCTTAATATGTTTTATTTTGGTACTAAAAAGGTGGGGGACAGGAAATAAGAATGATATGACAAAACTACTGTTTAGAAGGCCATAAATAAATACGCGAAAGCAATTGCTAATCGTATTTCTAGTCTTTCGGATAGTATTTCGTTTATTGTGGAGGAGAATGCTTCATCGCTCGTCAGCTATGTGACTAGAAGAGATTCCAAAGCATAGTATATGGACATGGTATCAGGACTTAGAATTAGCATTCTTACTCAACGTACCTGCTCGTCTAACTTTCACTTCTTCCTTGTCCTACTTAACCGCTAAAGGATAGTATTTTTAGGCGAAATCTTATAGAAGCATGCGAAGGTGGAATAAGTGAAGTATTAGAGTCCCTCTTCTTTAAGTAGAAAGAAGTAGTGGTATGGCTTTGAAGGCCAAGGAAGTGGATTCCCGGTACGAAACGTTAGCTATTCTTCCTTTGCTACCGCCTATTGAAAGAAGTGAATCCGTAGTAACCACAGAAAGGGAAAGAATTCCAACTCTGCCAAAGTCTGGCCTTTAGTTCTTGTCTGCTTTTGGTCTTAGAGAAGTTGAGATTCTGTATACGAGTTATCTACGTCTCGAAGGTTGGCAAAGAGCCATAGGAATCTAAATAGGAGAAGAAAGCCCTATTACATAGGAGTAATCATACAAAGCATATAGAAGTCTATATTAGATAGAGAGAACATATACCCTACCAGGTAAGAATTAGCCCTATAAGAGACAGCAAGAAATTAACCGGATAACCCACCAGGGATGAAGTGTCTGGTTTGATAGAAATTCTTACATGTTAGGTTAGGAAAGGTAGCTGCAGAGCCAGAACAAGGGCTTTGTACTGGACTGTCTATTATCGTTCGCTTGGACGGGCTACTCACCCGAGCTGCCCTGAGAGCTCTCTTGTTGATTAAGCAAACAAAACAGATTCAGAATGCTTCCTTGAACTTGTCTTATTCTTTAGCAGAGGTTTGTCACTTCTAAATAAGAATAGAGCTTAGCATCGACGCTACGGAGCCTCCAGGCGGTTCCCTCCGGGGGTAGTTACACTTCTTTACTAATTCCCTTCACTCGTTCGACTTATAGGGCTGCAAGTCCCTAAGGCTAACAAGCAAGTTAAGGCAACGCTGGAGTAAGTCAGCCATTGGGAGTTGCCATAGGTTGTGGTTGTATCCCTAAGCAGGAAGAGTTTGCGAGACAGTTGCAGATTCAATTCCGTCAAACCCTCTTACAAAGAGAAAGAGAGCAACTCCTTAAACGATAAGCGCTACGCTTTTCCCGTTGGCTTTGAGAAGAAGTCTACAGCAGTTCAAGTACGAGAAAATTCATTCCTAACGCGTTGTTCCCTGTCGAGAGGGAAGAAAGGAGAATTTACTTCGGGGCTTAAGGTAGTTCCGTCACCCTCAGGTCATAATAGAGTGACGTATGACATCGGTAGGAAGATAATGCAGCTAAGCCGAGACTTGCTTCTGAGGCATTTCAGACTTGACTTGCTGTTGCCGATATGATCTTTTCTGAAGTTTCAGAAGTGGAGTTTGCTGCTATCGTAGATAAGAGTGACGGAATTGATAGAGCGAAATCCAATCCAATTCCAACGCGTTGTTTGAAAGGAAAGAAGAACTGCAGCTCGATTTGAGATGAAATCCGGCAATAGCTGACGGGCAGGTTCTGCAACAGATAAGAGAGTTGGGATTGAGCTTTTACTAAAGGACCTATTATTGTTATTGTCAATTCCCAGTCTTAAGACGCCCTAGTAATCAAAATCCTTTTCCTTCGTTGTTGCATTGGAATGCGTCTGCAATAAAATAAGACTTTATGAAGGCTGTGAGGGAGCTGCTTTGAGAGAAATTATTCCTATTTAATTCATTTTCTTCGATAGCATCCGATTACTGAACACCTTCAAAATCCGACGGCACACTGAAACAACTCAAGCGAAAGAATCCCGCATACCCACTCTTCTTTCCCCCCCCCCCCTTGCCTTGGGGGCCTCGCCTTTGTTGTGTTGGCTACAGACGATTCTGACTACGGGTAAAGCTACTGCCTAGCCCGGACTTTATGCAGGAATCGACCAAAAAGAATTTACTAAAGCCCTCTTCTCTGGACTTCCCCCAGACCTCTGTCCGGCGTAGCGTATCTAAGCTGGAGCTCCTGTCTCCTAACTTAGAGAGCGTACTAATGCGGCATATCATTAGGGAAAACAATGCAATAGCTTGATACGATATGTGGTGGCCCGCGGGCATAGAAAAAAAGAAAGACAATTTAAAAACAATTGTATGACCGATAGTAGTACATGGCTGACTTGGAACTTATTATATAAAACAAAAAATTCGTTTTATATATATTTAAGCCTGCTCCCAATAGCAACTATGAAATCCACACTCGTCAAGGTTAGAGTAGACATCAGATAGATAAGATGGGTGACGCACCTCCTCTTCCCCAATCACCATCCGGGTAAATTCTTCGGGAGACCAGTTGGAAGGCAAGTCCGCTCCTATTTCCTCTATCTTCCCTTGAAAGAAACGAGAAATATCATCAAATTCACTTCAAAGAAGTGGAGAAGAAGAAGAAAGCTCATTTCGGACCCCGGTGGATGCCTCAGAAGCGGAACTATTGGAATGAGCACGGCTAGCCGAATGACTAGTTTCATAGACGAGATCAGAGATAGAAGACGAAAGTTCGATGTCCATAAAATCACCTTGTTCCATAGTTCGCGGGTCAAGGTTCGACCCATATTGATTAATATATAGTCTACGAGGTTGAGGCATGATTGATTGAGAAAAAATTCTTCCCTCCAGACAGGAAAGAAGGAGACTCCTTCCTGTACTAGTAGTGAAGAATGTTAGTGAGTTGTGGTTGGTTGTTGACCAACGGAAAGCATGGAAGAAAAAGAAGGATACACAAACAAAAGACAAAAGGCAAATCGAAGTCGTCCCAGGGAGCATTTTGGTTTAATTGTTTGAGCTCCCAGATGAAACTTTTAATAAGTGGCTATTGGGACGAGAAATCACTCTTTCCCCCTTGTCAGGGATTGGAAATAGCCCTCGTCCAACTGTAATAATATCGATTGCTCGCCCGACATCAGCCTCTTCACCCACCGGGGTGGAACGACTCTTAACGAGGTTGATGGACTTGACTTTTTCTTTAGCCTCTCGGCTTCTTCAACTACTCTTTCCGCAAGCCCTATGTTGTAAAAGATGGAAAGAAAGTGCAATCGCCAAACTTTTTCCGGCTATTCGGAAAGCTTTGAGGTCTTTCTCTGATCCTGTATCTGCTTCCGGCTTTGAGCAGAGCCTCCAGCTCATTTCAAACAAACAAAAGCTATAGAGGAGAGAAGAGCCAAGGAAAATAAGACGACGCGCAAAGAATATTCTGAAATCACTAACAGCAATCAAACTAAAGGAAAGCCTTGATCGATATGATATTAATAGAATCAAAATGTGCTCAAGCAACCTTACTAAGCGAAGAAAGCTCTTTCAGAACCAACTATTATAGAAAGGTTTTAGAAAGGGGCAAGGCAGCGGTAGCTGAAGCATGAACGAGTAAAACATTCTGTTTTTCAGCGGGATCCAAGTTTGTTCGCGTGGCCTTTCTTCCACCTCTGCTTTGAATTTCATTGCCTCACTACCTCGTACGTTGAGATAAAGCATGAACCTCTCCGAGCCGGGAGCAGTTGATCCGTATACATATATACTGATGAATGAAAACTAAACCTTCCAAATTGGGGGAGAGAGGTGAAAGGTGTGCACTGAAAGGGGTGGGGACCTTCCAGCGTAGATATAAAAAAAAGTATAAATGAATGAAACTGGAATTTTAAAAAAGAAAGTCTCACTCCAAGAATTCTCGGCTTTGAACCTTTGATCCGGGGGTCCCCGTTCTATCCACTAACCATGTAAAAAAATGATTGATAGAATGGCGCTGTAGGAACCGGTCGGATTCGAACCGACGAATAGAAGTTTTGCAGACTCATGCCTTAGCCACTTGGCTACGGTTCCCTATCAATTCTATGTCTTTCTTCCTTGTCCGACTTTGCTTCACAGGGCGAGACCAAGAATAAGAGATGCCGGAATGCTTGGGGAGAAAGGACACTACATAGGTGGAGATGGATTTTTATAAGGACTATTAAAAACTTGAAAATGACAGCCTGAAATCTGTTAGTGGCGACAGTATAAAGAAGCATTTAGGCATTTGTATTTGATCCATGATTACACAGTTGATCAAGCCTCTGAAACCGGACTCTTTCTTCCCTCTCGATTCCATCTATATCCCGAACCTGAAATCTGAATGACCTGGAATTTGATTCCAATTTCGTATATTAACTAATGGGGACACCGGGAGGGAGGAGATAAAGGGCCCCGTCTTACTTTAAAAAGTGACTCCCATATCTTTAAGTAAGCATCACAACAAAATAATCTTTGATGTAGTATCAGCTTCAGCCCTGTACTCGGCTTCTGCACGTCAGCGAGCAAGCACTGTCTCTTTCTTGCTCTTACTTCATAGTTGAGAGTCACCAAAGAAAGGGCAAAAGCCAATATCCGAGCGACGATCTGTAACATCACCAGCATTAATACCTTACTTCCGCTTTATTCAGTAGGGGTTGCCAAGCTTGACTAATAGAATAGGGGTAGGCAGTAATGGCAAGGTTTCCAGAATAGTCCGGCTTTTAGATATCTCAAAATACGTTTTAGCAGCGCTGTAAAGTCTCATCTACAAGTCCAAGAGCAAACGAAATCCCTGGGCGAGTCAGAGTAAAGTACTGGAGACCACCCACCATACATACTCCTATAGGTCGATGGATCTGATAGCAGCTCACCATCATGAAAATACGGCTTGGCATTAGGAATCACACAGGTTGTGACAGCGGAACAATCCATGGCATACTGATTGCTGAGTTATATGCATACCCGGAGACCAAAAACTTCAATCCCGCTTAGAGGACCAAGATCTTTCGAAACTGCTTGCCTTCATGTTTCTTCGTTTGATGAATAGCAGCAGAATCATTGCCGAGATAATCTTTTTCTTTATCATTTTCACTTCAATGGAAAGAATGGATATACCTGAGAACGCTTGACAAACAAATAAGGTGTGATCCAGCTGAAAACGAAGATAATGTTAGTAGTGCTGTGCTGAATTTCTCCCTCTTTGAGTTGAGTCCATAGGCTTACACAAATAGTTTGGATAAAAAGAGTCTTCATAACCGGGCCTCGACCTCTGAAAAGAAATCTCCGTGAAGTCTTTTATAACAGACAGGAGGGCTTCCCTGGATTGCTTACCTGGAATGGAAGACTGAAGCGCTAATGCACTGATACCAACAAAAGATTCATTGACCTCAATTCGTCAACAGAAGCAGAGACAGGAATTGCTACTTGAACGTCAAAGCATACTACGACGATAATAGTTCTTCATGTGCACATCCCGTAGGCAAGGAAAGAGATTAGTTGAAAGCCAAGTCGTCGACTGACCGAATTAATAATAAGAAGAAACTCTCTCCTATTCTTCCTTCCGAGATCGGGGAGCTTGAGTTTCGAGATGGATTATGCGTCTCTTTCTTTCTACGACGCTTCGCGCCATCTAGTAACGTCACTTTTTGTAGTAAATCCAGTGAAAGCAAGCAGTTCAGGGATTAGCCTTGATTAGATCCTCTGATCTTACACTAAGTGATCACTGTAATAAGAGATGTTTGATGAATGTAAAGCAAGCGCTATTAGGACAGTTATGTGAAATGTTGGATAGCGTTATTGCTTGCCAAAGGTAATTGAGTGAGCGTAGCAAAGGAACGAGAAGATGGTTTTAGTCCAGTAGTCTCCCTGTTAGTGGTAGGGCTAAAGTGAGTATGTCCGTATAACCTATTTTCTTCTCGTTGACTCTTTCGTCAAGGGCTGCAGGAGTACATCAAGTCCCGCTGTGTTCGAACCTCCTTCTTCTTCCTCGTGCTTCTGAGTTGTTAGTAGGTCAATCCTATGCCGTTTCTCTAAGCGTTGGCCATCAGTATCGGTAGGAAGCAAGTTAGTTGAGTAGAATAAGTTCTATGAGTGGAGTAGTGAAGGTCGCAGGCAGCCATGAAGATGAGTTATCTCTTACCTCTTTTGTCTTTTAGACTAAGTATTACTAACCTTATGGTAGTTCGGAAAGCAAGAATTCTTTCTCATTTTTTTGACTATTCGTCTCTTCTTTCTCCCTCTAGTGGCGCCTACCACGCTTCGCGCCTGCTAAAAATCTACAACGGTCTTTGCCAGTAGTGCCATCCTCCCCGCTGGCTGTATGGGCGGGTTGTCCCTCGCTGCTGCGTTCTGTTAGG